>Ga0194130_10000081_pt1 | contig 174082 bp, 207 predicted proteins | sample TA2KigsurfametaG_FD_160084 | JGI IMG/M metagenome (GOLD analysis project Ga0194130, IMG submission 160084) | Freshwater microbial communities from Lake Tanganyika, Tanzania - TA2015050 Kigoma 12 surface | ecosystem: Environmental > Aquatic > Freshwater > Lake | place: Tanzania: Lake... | reverse complement strand
GTTAAGCTTGCAAGTCACCTACTGCAACCCAAGAATTTGCTGCTCTTTTTATTAGGGTAACAGAAGACCATTGTGCTCTTAGTTTTAATCCAGGAGTTGCGTTTACCGTCACTCCTGACCCCGCAACAATTGTTGTTTGTCCAGCTCCAGCTCGTAATACACTTATTTGAGACCCAACAGGAAAATCAACAGATGAGTCCGGCGGTACTGTTAAGTTGTTCGCAGAACCTACATTCATTTCTACTAACTTATCTTTATCAGATAATACTAATGTGTAGCTAGAGTTTTGAGAGTTAGTAACTATAGTGCTAGATACAAAGTCTTTTGATACTGTACCATCTCCTATACTAAGCTTGTTATCACCAATAACCCAAACAATAGTTCCTGCAGATGTTGGAGGGGATGTTACGGATGTAAGAGTTAACGTTGGGCTAGTTATAGTTTTATTTGTTAAGGTTTGAGTGCCAGTTAGAGTAACTACAGTTGAATCTATTGCTATAGTCCCTGAACCAGTAATTGTTCCGTCCAGATAATCCAGTTCCAGCTGTAATAGAAGTTACGGTACCACCCGATGCTGAACCAGTAAACTCCACTATATTATTAGAACTATTTTTATAGTATAGTTTTCCGTCAGCGTAATTAATAGCTAATTCACCATAAGCTAAAGATGTTGGTATTTGACTTGTAGTTCCACTTCTTTTTATCTGTATAGTATTTGCCATAATATTCTACTTAAAAGATGGAGGGAAGTACGGAGGAAAGTACGGAGGGAAGTAAGGAGGGAAGTAAGGAGGGAAGTAAGGAGGGAAGTACGGAGGAAAGTAAGGAGGGAAATACGGAGGAAAGTAAGGAGGGAAATACGGAGAATATTTTGTATATGCTACATCTTCTTTTCTTGGATAAACAGTGCTTGCTGCTGGGCTTTGAGAAGTCACATCATCAAGAAGAGAAAGATTTCCTCCGCTAGGATCATTTAAAGGTGTGGTACTTACCGTTCCGAACGTCAAATCCTGCGTTTGTTATTTTTGGTTCTGCAACAGTTGCATCATCACCAACGATGTTTGGTACATCATTTTTTCTTGGACCTGAAGTATTTCCACTATTGATAGCCATAGTTATGCCTGCAAATCTCCGATGAGAACCCATAAATTTGTGTCAAGTTTAATTAGTGTAGCAGATGACCATTGAGCTCGCAACAGCAATCCGGGTGTTGCATTAACAGTAACACCTGCTGCTCCCTGAACTGTCAATGATCCCGAGCCTTTTCTTAAAATATCAATTTTATCACCAACAGTAAAAGCTTGACTTGCATTTGTTGGTACCGTAAGTGTCATTGATGCTGCGTTATCCATAATAATTAATTTAGCTAAATCTGATAATACTAAAGAATAAGTTGTTCCTGTTTGAGCATTTATAGTAGATCGAAAGCCAGCTCTTGCGGGTCCTGCAGCAAGAATAGATTCGTCAACAGAGTTTTCCGATAAGGTTACTGAAGCAGTGCTATTTACCCAGTCTGATCCATCATACATTAAAAATTCGCCTGCAGTTTCACCGGCAATTGCGACATCTGATAGTTCATCCAAAGATTGGCTTATACCTATTCCGCTAACAGCGGCATAAACTGCAACTCTTACAGAATTATTTGATGGAGGATTATCAAAATAAATTGTTATATTGTTTAAATTAGTTGCCTCCCAAGAAGTAATTATTAAACCATATGGAGACGATGCTTCGGTAATTGATACAACGACGTCTCTCGTTCCTAAATTGTGATTTATAACAAAAGTAAAATCTGTTGAATTTCCTACAGTTGCAAAATGAGTAGTTCCCTCTACAGAAGATGGACTGTAAGAATTTATCCAGTTTTCTCCATCATATTTAAGTACCTGATTCGGCGTTGCCGATGTTATAACTACGTCAGTTAAATCATCCAAAGAAGCAACAGTAGAAGCTACGCCTGGCACATATTTATTTAATCCAGCATCGTATTTTAATACGTTAGTGTCAGAGGGGTTTGCTGCATCTATTTCTATTCCATCAAGAATTAATGAAGAAGTTGTTATTTCGGCAAAAGTAACGCTAGAGCCAGTACCTACTGCTTGACCAATTGAAATAGTTGCGCTAGAGCCCTCACCTGGTGTGTGTGTTACTGTGACGCCAGTGCCTGCGATTACGTCGTTGACATAATTTCCCGTTGTGTCAGTGCCCAGAGTAACCGAGTTTGGCTGAATTGTTGCTGTAATTGATGCGTTTTCTGAGCCATTAAATGAAGCAGAACCGGTAACATCGCCAGTCAACGAAATCGTTCTTGAGGTAGCAAGAGCGGTTGAGGTGTCGGCGTTGCCCGTAACGTTGCCAGTCACGTTGCCAGTCACGTTGCCAGTCACGTTGCCAGTGAGTGGTGCAGTTACGCCAGCAAAAGTGACACTGGAGCTGGTGTCGACTGCTTGGCCAATTGCGATTGTTGGGCTAGAACCTTCACCTGGAGTGTGTGTGATGGTGACGCCAGTGCCTGCGGTTACATCAGAGACGTAGTTGCCAGTTGTATCAGTTCCCAACGCAACCGAGTTTGGCTCAATCGTTGCCGAGATTGCGACATTTGCTGAGCCATCAAACGAGGCTGAACCTGTCACATCTCCAGTCAATGAAATAGTTCGCGAAGTAGCAAGAGTTGTGGCGGTATCTGCGTTACCGGTTATATTTCCGACTACATTACCGGTTACATTTCCGGTTACATTTCCGGTTAGTGGTGCATTGACCTGCGCAAAGGTAACAGAAGAGGTTGTTAGTACATCCTGACCAACGGCGATATTTTGATAGGTGATTCCATCTTCAGTAATCTGCCATGAATCAGTTGTCTCATTCCAGCGAATTTGAACATTATTTAAAGCTCCTCTTTCTACTTCAATTCCAGCAGTTGAAGAAGTAGCCTGTCCATCAGTTGCATTGACAAGAATAAAATTATCTTTTAAAACAACCGTTTCGGCATCGACGGTTACTGTAGATCCTTCAACGATTAAGTTTCCAGCAATGGTTACATTATCGTCTGTTTCAATTTCAGATAAATCTTTTTTAAGCCAAGACCATGAAGTTTTAACTATGTTATCATTGTTATCAACATAATAGACAACACCATTAGTTGCATCTAATGCCAGCTGACCTTTGCTAATATTTGGGGGTTGAGGCAGTGGCATACTAAGTCCTTTAACTAAAGTTAATTTAAGTTTTAATTAAAAGGTACCGCCGTCAACAGTGATGCCATCTATTGACCCACCAGTTATGCTGACATTATTTGCATTTTGTGTGGATATTGTACCTAAACCAAGCGTTGTTCTTGAGGCAGATGCGTCTGCGTCATCAATAAGCGTTCTTCCAAAAGAGCTTAAATCAGTTAAAGCTGCAGTTCCGCTACCAGTAAAATACGCAAGTTTGTTTGCCGCTGATGTTAGGCCAGCAAGTGCGGCGAGTTCTGCATCATACGCCTGAACATCAGTGCCAATTACAAGGCCAAGGTTGCTTCTTGCATCTGCGGCACTGGTGGCGCCCGTTCCACCATATGCCAAGCCCACTGCTGTACCCTGCCAAGCACCAGATGAAATTGTTCCAACAGATGTCAAGCTAGATGCGGTGACCCCAGAACCAAGTGTAGTCGCACTTAGAACAGATGTTCCATTAATCTTAAATTCTTTACCTGTCAATAAATTAAGATGCTCTGAAGAAGTCCATGAGTCTGTTGCATCAACCCAGTTAAATGTTTTGTCAGTATTTCCCTTGAGAGTAATACCGCCACCGTCAGCACTTGCATCAGTTGGAGACTCTGTAGAACCGAGCTCCAAGTTTTTATCATCAATTGTGACTGTTGTTGAGTTGACGGTTGTTGTAGTTCCATTTACCGTTAGATTTCCAGTAATTGTTACGTTTCCGCCTGCAGATACGTCATTAAACTGAACATTGCTATTTGTTGCCACTGCCTGACCTATAGCAATAGTTGGAGTTGCTCCTTCTCCTGAGTTATTACTGAGTGTTACTCCAGTTCCAGCAACTAGTGAAGATACATAATCACCAGTCGTATCTGCTCCAAGGGCAACTGAGTTTGCAGCTATTGTTGCTGTTAATGTTGCGTTGCCGAGGTTTGTAACAGTAGCACTACCGCTAAGGTCTCCGTCTAATGTTATCGTAAAGTCGGCGACATCAAAATCTAATGTATTGTCAGTATCGTCGTATGATACGCTAATCCCTGACTCTGTATTAGATGATACCATTGCTCCAACGGCATCAGCTACAGCTTCATTAAAGTCTGTAACTGCTGTAGATTCTATTGCGATAGTTGCTGTGCTAGCGGCTGTTAAACGACCCTGTGCATCAACAGTGAACGTACTTACGGCTGTAGCTGATCCATATGTGCCTGCTGTTACTGCGGTATTATCAAGATTTATAGTGAGCGTGTCGGTTGCGGATGCGACAGATGAAAGACCAGTTCCGCCAGAAATTGTTATTGTGTCACCAAGATCAATAACTTGGGATGTGCCAGAATCTCCAGCCAAACCAATAGACCCAGAGAATGTTGAAACTGCTGTATCAACATAGTCTTTAGTTGCTGCATGAGAGAGCGCAGATGGAGTTGGGACTATTACCGTTCCTGTAAATGTTTTATTTCCAGAAATTGTCTGAGCACCAGTAAGTGTAGTAAATGCTCCAGGACCTGCTATTGCAAGAATAGACGTTGCATCGCCGCTTGAATCACCTTTTCCATAATAAAGGGTTTCATCAACCTCATTAAATGCTAGCTCAGCGTTTTTTAAACCAGACGGAGCACCTGCTGCACCACTAGTTCTTCTTTTAATTCTAATTGTATTAGCCATTTAAAAATTTCCTCCGTCTGTTATTTCTTTTTCTGCTGTATTAACCCAATTGTTTCCGTCATACTGCAAGACATCTCCAAGTGCAACAGACGTAATAGTAACATCATTTAATCCATTTAAAAGGGCTTGTGCAGCTATTAATGTCTCTGTATTAATTATTCTATCTTTTACTGTCAAATAAATTCCAGCTGGAGAAACCCCCAAAACTGTTTGTATTGCTTCTACTGCGTCATTTATATTTGAATGTTGTTCATGGTGTGGAACTGTGCCGTGAATTTAATGTATCTGTAGCAATCGGATTAATTAGTACATCTAATCCTGCGGGATAATTTGTTGCCATTTTAAATTCCTTTATATAGACAAAATTTTTGTTGATGAATTATTCCAAGATATTGTTATTTGCACATCTTCTTGTGATCCAGGGTATGGTAATCCTTCTGCTGTATCTACATAAAATAGTAATCTTGAATTAGCATCTGACCCCCCAACTTGATAAAAAACCATTGCTACTATTGCCTGGTTTGCCGGAAGGGTAAAAGTAATGTCTTCGGCGTCAATTGTTCCAGATACATTTGTTACACTTTGCAAAATAGGAAACCTAACGGCAATACCTGCTGGTGATATGTCGCTTACAAACTGGTGAGAATTTTGTTGTGGAGTATAGGAATTTGTTGTAAATAAAACTCTAAAAGAGTTATCTGTAAAATCAAATTCTCCATTTAAGATAGCTTCTTTTGCTTTTGTATAAATAAAGTTTGCCAATTTAAATTCCTATTTCTTTTGAAAGTATAATTCTATATTTGTATCCTTTTTCAAAGTATTTTTTTTGAGCCGTGTTATACGACGGCGTTGCATCCAGAGAAGGAAAATCAATATAAACTTCAGATTTCCAAGAATGCATAGAGATTTGTGTTAAAACAGTTTGCCAGCGAGTGGGATCTGTTTGAATCTTTTTTCTTTGAACCTTAAAATAAGTATTATTCAAAAAGTTTGTGGCTGGCCTCGCGTTAAAGTAAACTATGACTCTTCCTGCGTTATAGTCATTATCTATATAAAAGTCACCATTTTCAGGATCAACACTTTTTACATAAAACTGTGGATTTTTGGCAAGAATCTGAACAGTTGTAAAAGCGTCGGTTCTTATGGATTTATCCTCAATCAGCAGCTCTTGTACAACTGGGACAGTGTAGGAATTAAACTCCGAAGGTGTTGCCGATTCTTGTTGGGTAAAACAAATTTGTTCTTCTGATATAGACTCATTGGAAGCATCCAAAAAATTTACAAGTCTTATCAAATACTGTTTTCCGCTTTGCCTTTGGGCGTCCCAATATAACTTTAATGTTCTTGATATTTGATTATAATCAGCTATTGTATTTATTGTCAAGAATGGGTTTGACAAAACTGCTGGGGTAGCGTCATCTGTTTGAACAACAAAGTTAGAGTTCTTCAAAGAAGATATCTTTATGGTTTTTCCAAACCTCACTACAACCATGTTATTGTCCACAATTGCATAGTCAATCAAGGGAAGTGACACATCAATCTCCTGTTTTTTCTTCTATTTAACTAGTAACAAAAAGTATTACGAAAACCAACAGGGGGGTGGTGTTTTCACCACCCCCCTGGGCTAGGGATTTGTAACTATAACCTCCCTAAGGATTTTTGTCGCATTAGATCTGGTTGAAAACCTGAACTTCGTAGTTACGTGCGAGGCTGACATTCTTGGCAACTGTGATACCTTCACCGTCACCAAGCATCACGATGTCGTAACGCTCCTTCATCTTCATCGAGCGAATGTCACGGCTAGGATCATCAAATTGATCTGTGCTCATGTCATCTTTGACGAGGATTGTTCCAACCTCGTTACGGTCGATGAGGAAAATGTCTGACTTGGCTGGTGTTGCACCGCTCTTTGCTGTAAAGCTTACGAATGGTGAAACAATTACATTCAAGCCCATTGGGGCAGTTGCATTCAGCGCTGCATCAGGACTGCTTGGACGATATCCCCAACTGGTATTAACCGCAGAAGCGGCGCCACCCATGTGGAAGATTGCGTCTTTAAGGAATACTGACCACATCAATGGATGTAGAATGAAGTCTGTTGGAATGTGCTTTTCAGCCATGAGAACTGCTGCCATGTCAACAACGTCGTCCCAACGAATTGTTTCGTTGGCTGCTCCGTCGACTCCAAGACCAGTAGTGTCATCATAGGATCCGCTATCATTGTCAAAAACAATTGTAGCTGCGTCCTTGAAACGGCTTAGTGCAATTTGTTCTTTGAGGCGAGCCATTGCGCGACCTGCTGCTCTTACGTGAAGACCAACAATGTCCCAAAGTGAGTCAGCGATGACTTCTTCAGTGAATGAAAGCTTGACACCCTTTTTGGATACCTTGCCCTCAATTTGCTTTGCAAAGGCTAGTGCCTGCTCTGGGTACTCTTGTCCTTCGGGAATCTCAGCAGCTTGAATTGCGTTGACTGCGGGGAACTCTAGCGAGCGCCCCTTTCCTAAACGGACTACAGAAAGAAGAGGAGTTACCAGTAATTGTGGTTCCGCTGCTTCTCTAAGAGTACGAGAGATAACCTTTGGGAAGAGTGCGGCAGCGTCGGCTGAAGCAAAGGCCTCCTTGATTGTTACTCTATTGTTCTCATCAATGTGTCCATCTTCGGCCAGCGCGGCTTCCCAAGCTGGGAGACCCGAGAGGAGCTCTTGTATTGTTTTGCTCATCTTAGGATTATTCCTCCTGTGTTATTATTTCTGTTATTATCAGAGCGTTAAATTGACGCGGAATGCGCCTTTTACGTTATGTACATCCAAGTTGCTACGGATACCAAGCTTGCCTGAGAAAGTGCCTGAGCGAGTAATCTCAAACACTGTCTTGAGCGCACCTGGGTCCGATGGAAGCTGCATGTAGGACAGTAGGCCGTCATCATAGTTGGCGGCAAATGTTTCTACCTCGACTACCTTACCAACCTGGAGGTAAGAATAGACTGCAGAGCTGTTGTAGAAGTCTGCAGCAGCGGCTTTGACCGGACGACCCATATGGTCTGAACGGACAACGCTACCTACTGTGACATCCGCGTTTATACCATCAACCATTGGATACTCAACATAGCCGTGGGTGATGAAACCTGCGCCTTGAGAAGTGCCTTTGTCAAATGGACGATAAAGGTCGTATTGGGCAACTCCTACCGGAACTGATCTTGCGCCGACAGCTACTGTGTCAGTTGCGCCAGAAGAATAGCTTGGCGTTGCACCGTTAAGCGGATCCCATGATGCAGGCATTGTGTCGCCATAGGTGACTGCAGCCGATGAACCATTAGCTGGGACAACTCTTGCATCGCCGTTTGAATCGGCAACGACTGAAAGAATTGTTCCTTTTGGAATTACGATTTCAAAACGATCATCTTCTGAATCTTTGTACCAGGTTGGAAGACCTGGATGAGGAAGAAGGTAAGCTGCTGGAGCAATACCCTCAGACACTACAAAACGACCTGATCCAGTCTTAGTGCCTACTTTGCGAAATTTTGCTAAACTCATTTAAGTTTCTCCTTAAAATATTTTATAGTTTGATTCGACCCATTAATGCATCTACAAATACCTGCTCTGCAGAACGCTCTTGTGAAACTTCTTCTTTTTCCTTGTCAATTGTAATTGCGTTTTCTTCGCCTTCAATGACTTCTACTTCAGAATCAATTTCTGGAACGGCAGCTTTTGCAGCTTTTGCTGTCGGCATTTTTGCAATATCCCTAAGGGAATCCGCTAGAGAGCTTGCGCTTCTCTTGGCGTGATCCTCCATCAAAGATTCTCTGCTTTCAATTGCCTCAATACCTGCTGCAATCTTTGCGTCAACAACTCTTTCTGCAAGAGTTCTATGTAATGCATTTTTGAGTTTTTTATTTTCTTCTTCAAGAAGTTGAACTTTTTCGTCTGCGTCTTTTGCTTTTTGCTCAGAAGCTTCTTTTGTGCCAGTGAGCTGTGCATCTGACTGCTCAACTTCTTTGTTTTCTTCTGCTTCTGTAGAATTTTCAGAATCAACTTTTTCAAGTTCTTCCTGCTTTTCTTCAGCTACAGGAGACTTTGTAATTCTCCATGATTCATCTGCTGGCTCTCCAGCGTCTTCACCAAGAGAAAATCTCAATTGCCATGACCACTTTTTGTGAACATCACTAAGTGAAGTCAGCAAATCTGATGCATCCTTGTCATTAGCTTCGTCACATGTGGCAATTGCTGCCAGTATAGTTTCGTTAAGCATAGTGTTTTTGACAAGTATGTCTTGTAGAACTTGCTGCACTTTTGAAGCAGCAGAAGGAATCTCTTCTTTTGCTTCAGGTTCCTTGCTTGTTTTGTCTTCTTCGGCTGCCGCGTTTTCTTCTGGTGCATCAGCCTCTTCTTTTGGCTCATCAACTCCAGATGCTATTGTTGAAAGATCTTGACTCAATTCTTCAACAGCTGTCAGGACATCGTCCTGCTGAACATCGTCTTTCATATTTGACTTCTCCCTATGGGTTGTATCAGATTCATTCTCGTTAGATAGTAATGATTCGTTAGAATTAATGTAATTTTCACTTTCATGAATGGCCATAGCACTTAAAAAAGACCCCTTTAGGTGAAGATAAAGAGGCTTTGATTCTTTCTTTTTGAGTGGTTCAAGAATTGACTCATTTTCTTCAAGGGAATAAATATTTTCTTCGTTCATAGAAAGAATAAACGCAGAACTTCTTGCAATCCACTCTGAATCAGAAGTTGGAACAGTGTCTGATCCGGGAGATTGGACGGATCGAACGCTTGATTTAGAGTCCGCTGGCTGATTAACAAAAGAATACTCTTTAAAAGAAATGTCCTGCATGTCTATAAAAGCCAGCTTTCCCTTGTAAACCTGACCCCTCTTGTACCTTGCTGCGGGTGGCTTTCCAGCAGATTCTGATGCCAGGTCATCGCCACTGATAGAGCATATCGCCTTGCCGGCTCGTCCTCCAACAGAACCGGTTAAATATCTCTTATCAAGAACCTTTTGTATTGCAACTGGATCTGTTATAGCTATTTGAAGCCTAACAAAAGAACCACCGTCTTGTTCTTTGTCCATCTTTGCTGCCATTACTCTACCAATTGGCTCAGAATTTAAATCGTGGTTTAAAATAATTGGCTTTGGATACGGTTCCACCCAAGACTGTAGCGCTTTTTCTAGCTCAATAACAGAATAATTGTTATAATTTCCGTGTCAATCCCTCGTGAATCGCAGCAACTTCTATAATCAAACCTTGATTTGAGTTAGCAGCTTCTTCAAATGAAAAATTTGTTTTTGAAAAATCTGGAAGTTTAACAGTAAAATTTTCTACAAAATCAAAACTCATGAAGTTCTCCGTTATTGATTAGCGCTGCTGCTGAAAGATATAGTAATTTGCTTTTATAGCATTAAACAATTTTATACAAAATAAGTCATGTTTTTATACAATTTGAAAAATTTGATTTTCTCTTGAATCGCCATTTTTTAAAAACCCCGGCAGCATCTCTTCGTGCATTATGTGTGCAGCGTAAAGATAGCTCGCACAGCCTAGTTTATAGCCTTTTCTCGCTGCGTCTGCGCACCATCCAAGATCTTCACCCTGTGAATGAAGCTCATAGTTAATGTTATTATAAACTTCTTTTGACATCATTTTAGCAGCCATTATAACATCTGATTGAAATACAGTTCCAATTGGGTACGATTCATTTCTTGTTGCCTTAAAGCTTTCTTTATCCACCCAAGACATTACGCTCGGAAAATTGCTATCTAAAGGAGTCATATACATTAGTGGGCTAATCGCATCGTACCCGTCTAAAATGTGACCAATAAGAAGTTCTAAAGTAGAATCATTTTTTATAATCACATCAGAATCTAAACTAAAATAATAATCTGGCTGTAGTTCTCTTACTCTTTTAAGAACAGAGTTTCTTAAATTAACCATGTTTTCGTATTTTGAGATTGTCCACTGTCTTGATCTTGGAGAATGCTCAAAGTGCGGCAAATCTTCTCTAACATTTATTTCTAAATGTGGAATTTCTTTGTGATAATTTTTCCACATCATTATTAGATTTATAGTTTCCTGATCATCTGGAGCTGCTTCAAAAACAAAACCAATTTTATTTAGAGGAATTGATTGTCTTTCTATTGCAGAAGCCCACAAAGGAAATATCCATTTTCTTTTATAAATAGGGCAGCCTATAACTAGTTTCATCATACTTCTTGTGTGTCAGCCAGTTCTGTCTTTGTGTGCTTCTTTGCAACTGGTTCAGATTTTTCTTTTGGCTTATCTTGTTCTTTTGGTTTGTCTTCGATTACTTTTTCTTTTGCTTGCTCAACAGTTGGATCTTCAACCTGTGTTTCGTCTTGCACTATATAATCAAGAACTTGCATAATCCCATCTATTAATTCTACAATTATTTGCAGAGCTAATCTTACTTGGCCATTTTGAACAGCTGTATTTAATCCTTCTACTGCATCTTCTGTTAGAAGAAATTGTTTTGCTGTTTCAGATGTAATTATAATTCCCATTATTCCTCACTTGCATCTTTTTGAGTATCCTCTTCCACAATAAATACATTATACTGCTCTTCCAACAAATTCTCAACTACCGATAACCATGTTGGATCTGATCTTTTGATATTGGGAGAATTTCTTCTGCCTTTTTGGTTTTGTGGTCTTATAACGTTTCCAGGACCTCTTCTTTTAGACGGCAAGTTTCTTTCACCTTTTTGAGCAGAATCTTGTTTATCTCCGTCTTTTTGAACGTCTTTCATCGCAGATGCTTTTGCTTGATTTTCGCTTTGAGCAGAACTGATATTTATTTGATTCTGTCCTTGAATTGACATAAACAAATTTTCTTTATCAACTTCTGGATCTTCTCCCAATTTAATTCTTGCTTCTGAAAGAGTAATTAAAGAGTTGACATATTTTTGAACTATGTGTGTTTCTTTCTTTACTTGTGTGTCAACATCTATTTCATTAAACTTAAAAAAACAACGATCTGACATTGCTGAATCATATGGATGAATTAGCGGATCAAATCCACCCTCAAATAAAAGTTCATTAAAAATATGAACCCTAACCATCTCGGCAAATTGTTTTTGATATTGTTTAATCTTGTCGTAAAGCGCAGTATCAAGTCTTTCAGTAATAGATCTATTTCCTCCGTCAAAACTCATTCCCAAATGATGTGGGGCAACACCAAGACCTATCGCAACTCTTTCCTTAAAATGGCTTAAATATTTTGAAGCATCTAATGCTTCCTGATTAGAACCTATTATTTCGACATCATGCCTAAACGGAAGTATCAAACCACCTTCTGCCCTTAAATTTTCAATCTCAATAGCTGCCTGATCAATTTCTTCTGGTTCTGCAGGTTGATCTGCAGTTCCAATTCTGTATTTATACAAAGGAAACAATTCGCGGTGAACCAGGTTTTGAATGTCTTCCTCCATTTGACGCAGAGCGACAACGTCGTCTAAAACGCTTGATAAAAAAGGAGTTCCAAATGCTCTACCTGGTTTTTTATCAAACGCTAAATGAACAACTTTATCTGCGTTCCATTTTGGATCTCTTTCTGTTGGAGCATAGGTAAGAGGATTTGTTCTCTGAAGATATGCCTTAGGTTTATTATGTTTGTCTCGTAAAATTCTGGTCTGCTCAGTGGGGATAAGGTAATAGCCGACTATTGGTTCTGCGCCATTAAGTGATTTCAAAGAAGTCGGAAAATATTCAGTTAAATCTGCTCTAGCTTTTACAAAAAACGCGTTTGCAAACTTAAACAACTGATCAGATAAATCAATTAAAAAATCTAAAAATGGCCTGTTCATTGCCATTTCCATGTAGTCTATTCTTTGGTATAGGTAACCAACTGCTTCTGGATTTTCCCCAACTATTTGCCAACCCTCTTTCCAAAAGAGATCTTTATGTTTTGATATTGCCTGCTTAACATATGAATCTGTATCTATGGCTTGAATAATTCTGTCAAAATTGTAAGGAGACGGTTCAAAGTTAGTTCTTCCAGTATAATAATAATTTACACCCCTATATCCTAGGGCTAAAGCTGCGATCTTCATTGTTCTACCAAGAGAACTTATTTTTTCAGGCTCCATTTGAGCTGAAAAAAAATCAACACCCTCTATTTTTGTAAAAGGTAAATATTCGCGTAAGGCCATAGTTAACTAAACTCCATTTTGAATTATAATATTGTATAGTACAGTTGGTTTTAGTGTTAATTAACTTTGAGGATCGGCATCCTGAAATGTCTTTTTTAGAATAATATCTTTAATTGCTTCCAGCCAAAAAACAGTTTCTGGCTCTGAAAAATCACTTTTGTAAACAAGGTTGGCGTTTGTTATTTTGATATTAATATTGAATTCTTTTTCTTCACTTTGCTCAATTACATTATCTTCTGACATTATTTTACCTTTTTTGTTGTGTTTTGTGGGGTTTCAAAATCATCTTTAGACGATTCTACTTTGGCGTGCATTTGGTTTAACAGTTGCTGCGAAAGTTGTTTGATTGTTGCTTCTTTAACAACTACTTCAGTAATTAACTGAGATATCTTTTCTTGAAAAGATTGTATAATTAAATTAACATCTAAATTTTGATCATTCATAGTTGAATTATACCAGACGAGATTCCAGTTCGTCAACTTTTGCAGAAAGTTCTTGAAATGACTTAACTAAATAAGGAATTAAACTTTCCATAATAACTGTCCATGGTCTGGTACTTGCATTTTCTCCGCCAACAACAACTGAATCTGGAAGAATTTCATAAAGCTGTTGAGCTAAAAAACCTAATTTTTCTTTATTAAGACTATCTGATTTGTAAGTAAAAGACTTTACGTTAATATTATTAATAATATCACTTGCATTGATTTGTTTGTTAATAATATTTTTTAATCTTTCATCAGAAAGATTTTGTGGCCCCAACGGACCATATCTATAGCCTGCATAACTTTGTATTTGAATAAAGTTTACATCGTATATGCCTCGTTCAACTTTAATTCCACCCTCTTCAATTTCAACGTCATTGAACGTAATTACGTTATGATATCCGGTAACTATTGAAATTATCAACATAATACGTATTTGTAATAATTTTTGAACTAGTATTTAATGCTATATTTGAACTCCATGTATTGTTTATACCAGCCATTCCACTAGATGAAGATGTTAGGCTTCCTGATGCAATAGAATAGCTTCCAATAGACCCCGCAGTGGCGGTAATTATTCCATTTGTACTAACCCTAAAAGGAGCGATGCCAAATGTTTCACTGCCTAAATAAATACCATTAGAATCTGCTTTAAATACACTTGCTCCTGAACCAATCTTTATGGTTCCACCATCTAATGCTCCAGTAAAAGTTCCAGAAGCTGAAGAAAGAGATCCAGTAAAAGTTCCAGAAGCTGAAGAAAGAGATCCAGACAATGATAAGTTTGTGCCATCAAACAACAAATACTGTGAACCAGTGCCGACCTTGAAAGTTACTGGAGTAGATGGAGGACCAACAGTGGAGGGAAGCCAAAAGTTATGGGTATTTAAATTTATTGAACCAGCTGATATAGAACCTCTAATTTGCGTTGCATCAAAGATAGCTTGACCATTACCTGCAATCAACCAACCGGTATTACCAGTTGTCCACGAACCAGCCACTAATTGTCCATCATAGGTGCTTGATTTTATTACTGAGGTTGATCCAGCTAATGATATTGTATGTGCACCTATTGTTCCGGCTGTAATTTTATTAGCAGTTAAATTATTTATATATTGAGATTCGATTAATGGAGTATTCCCAGATGCTGCGATTCCCGAATAATCACTTTTTGCTCCACTTGTACTTACTGTTCTTACTCTTCCTGAATAAGTTGTAGGTGTTGAATCAGTAGAGTTTGTTACGGCAACTGTAAAAACATTTGCTTTTGCCCTGCCAGTTTTTATTGGAGAACCTGTGCCGCCTGCATTGTCGTATAGCTCATACTCAAAATAATCCAAGTCAATATCATTGACAGCCGTAAAAGAATACATAACTGTCTCAAAGCTTGCTGCCAAAGTTAAACCAACAATAGGAGAAGGATTTGATGAAGATGCTGCAGAGGGAGTCTTCACTCTTATCACTTCTGGTGAAGAATCAACAGCTGATATTTCAGCGTTTTTTGGTTTCAACGAAAAAAGATAGTTGGAATTGGGCTTGAGTCCGTGTTACTGTTTTCTTTATAATTGTCATTATCTTATTGCTCCAGTGCTAATGAATGCTATTGCAGAATCTATTTCTTCTGCATTCAAGGTCAAATTGTAATTTTTGCTGAAGGCATACTGTGTTATATTGACAGAGGATGCTGAGGATAGAGGATTTTTTTCTGAAAGAAGTTCTACCTCAAAAGAATAGTCGCTGTATTGCTCTTCTTTTGTTAGCGTATCAATATCTAGCGCATTAAAATTATATATTAGCGTATTTAAATTGCTAGACACAAAATACAAATCTATATTTGTTTCTTCTTTTACAACAATTTGTCCACTTGCGCTTGGAGTAGTTTTTGTTATTTTTACTTTTATTTTTCCTCTGTTTGGTCCCTTGTCTCCAAAAATTTTTAATCTTGGACCGCTGAATGATCCTACTATTTTTGAGCCTGGAGAGCTAGTTTCCCCATTTGTCCATAAAAAAGAATTTCCAAAATAACCTATTGTTACATCACGTGTATTGAGTGAATCTTTTTTCACATTATGAGAATAGTAATCAATTAAGTTGTTCCCAGTTCCAGAGGTTGATGCTATGTAGCTTGTTGGGTTATTGGAGGCGCTAGTAGAAATATAATTTGATGCAGATAATTCAATATACTGCACATTGTCTGAGTGATAATACAGATAATACGCACCTTCTGGTTTCAATCCTTTATTAACATTTGTAACAGATTTAAAATATAAAATATTGTCAGAATCCACTCCACTATATGTCACTGTTTTTGTATTTCCTATTTCATATACAACAACAAAAGAATCTTGATCAAAAGATTTAACAATAGAATTAGAACTCTGCGAAAAAACCTGTCCTATACTGTAGTTTTCTAGAGAAATCCCTATCCAATCTCCAATTTTTAAATTGTCTGATAAAAAAGGAAAAACTATCAATCTTCTTACAGGAGGCGTAATTGAAGTTGCCAAAGATGAATTAGTATAATATTTAAACCAAGCCATAGTTAAATCTCTTTATACAAAATTTCAAAATCATAACTATTTATTTTATCATCCTCTATTTCTATGTCAAAAGAAACATCAAAATCATAACCTCCGCCTATTTTTGAGACAGCATTGAATCCCGTAACAACTAAATTTGAATATGGTTTGTTATCTTCAAACCTATAATACTCCTCTCTTGCTGATTCATAATCTATAGAGTTTGCATTTATCGCATAGCTTCCATCTGTCATGTTGTGAGTATGATTTGCTAGATCCATACCTGCAATCGTGGCACCCTCCGCAAATGTAATTGGCCCATATATTGTTCCGCCATCAATTCTCAAATATTGAGGATGAGCATCTCCGTCTATGTCGTCTAAATCGTCATGAGAAGACCTAAGACTTTCTCTTTTTGATGAATCAACAACAATAGAACTAAATGCTTCGACGTATTTTTTTACATCATCTGATGATGGATCTGTCAAAAACGGTTGTCTTAATTTTCCTATTGATTCCATTTGTATAAGATAGTTTATGTATCTTCTTTTTAAGTTTATATTTTCAACAAAGGCAGAAAGTCTCTTGCCCAATGTAATTCTTCTTTCAACAAGGTCTGCAGTTATTGATCCAAGATTTCCAACTATCGCATTGTTTGCAACGACCAGTTCTCCGGTCAAGGTTGGCAGTTGCAAAGACATTGACGTTGTTGACATATCCAGCATGAGTGGCTCTAGCAATTTAGACTTGAATGTTAACACAGGTAACAAAAAGTTGTTGTAAAACATTTGAGATGTGTCTGAGCTATCTCTTTTTACTAAATGAATCAAAGAATTAATTTCAGACGCTATTGAATTTATTTTGATCGAAAAAAATGCTTGAAATTGCGCGGCTTGTTTTGCAGAGACTTGATCCAACTCGGATTGTGGGAGTGAGACTGGTAGGGTTGTAATTTCCTTGGCAAATTGCTTCGTATAATGCGTAACTGTTTTTGCCCAGTCTGTGAGATGTTTTGCAATTTCGCTTTCGGTTTCATTATTATATGTCTCCCCAAAATAATTAACAGATATATTTTTTATTAACATTATTTCATCATACAAATGCTCCAACATTTTTTTAATTGCATATAAATGTCCAAAGCTAGTCTGAGATATGACAAGTTCATATTGTTTTATGAATTCTCTACAGGCTCTGCATTGATGACTCGCTGCAAAAATGTATTCTTGATAACAAATAAAACTAGGTTTTGGATTTTCCACTTGTATTGTGAATGTTCCTTCTTCGGAATCAAATTGTGTCTTTTTGTTGTGTTTTTCAACATCTTTCCAAACTGCAGTATGAGCTGAATCAATTTTTGAGTTAACATAAGGATTAATATTAACACTTTCAAGATTTGTTTCAACCTCACTTAACAGGTTGTATATTATTTTTTCGCACTCAAATATATAAGATCTAACGTCTTTTATTTTTATTTGAGATACTGAATTATCAAACGCATAAGGAGAACGCTGTGTTTGGTTAAATTCTTCTATTCTTTTTTCAAGCGAATTTAAACTAGACGTATTTGATATTGGTTCTGCAAATACATCTTCTACCGCATTTGAATTTCCTAGACCATAATTAGCCATAATCTTTCCTTAAAATGTTTCCCTTCTAATTGGCGAACCAGTTTTTCTAGAAGGTCCTTTTTTAAAATAAGCTTTTGCTGCTATTGGTTGAGTTCTATTAATTATTTTTGTTTCAGAACTTGTTTTTTCATCATCATCTTTGTTACTTTGTCCGGGCATAAAAAAAGTGTTAGAAAAACTGCTTGTCTTTGTAGTATATCTTGTTTTGTGTAAATCGTTGTAATTTTCTGTTATTGATAACAAAGCTAGAATCAACGCATCGTGAGCATGATCTTGCGCTGACCCAGCTGCTTCAAAAACTGGCCTACCAGTTTGAGTAGTTCTTAAAACTACGTAAGATATTAGTTGCATATACAACTCATCGTCTTTTTCTGGAGCAACTAATATTTCTCTTTCTAAATATTGTCTTAAGTTGTCCACCATATATGGTTTTATTTCCTTTTTAACTGGCAATTTAGTGTATGGGTCCCTAATTTCTATTGCCTCTGCAAAGCTAACCCCTTTAACTTTTTGTTTTAGTCCAGATATTGGATTCTCTACACCATACTTGTGCAAAAGCTCTACTTGAACTTCTCCAAAACCTCTATCAACATATATGTGTTTTGGCTGAAATATATCATTTAATTCAACTATTTTGGAGACGGCTTTAGTCAAAGTATATTCGGATTTTTGTATTTCTTCTCTATAGGCAACTTTTACTTTGTTTCTAAATCTTTCTTCTTCATATATATCAGAGCAAGCTTCTAAAATTACGACATTTGTTCCTGCTCCATATTTGTCCCAGTCAACTCCCATAACAAAAAAACTTCTTGCAGAGTTTATCTCTGGAATATAATTCCAGCTTGGAGATATAAACGCCTTGTCAACATATTTTCTTGGATATACGCCCTCTGCGTCTTCACCCCAATCAGCTTCTATTTCGTGTCTGTATCCAATTTCTGAATATTGTTCTCTGAATTCATCTTCTTGATCTTTGGAAAAAAAAGGATTGCAGTAAGAAGGAAACCAAAATTCTTTGAATCTAGCGCTTCTGCACCATTCCCAAAATCTTTCTCTTCTACCAGTTGGAGTAGATGCACCAATCAAAACTTTGTCAAGTTGATCTTCTGCTGTTTTCTGCAGCATAGCATAAAGTGCGTCTAAATCGTCTGCATGCATGTAGTCCATTTCATCAAGAACAATGACATGTGCCTCCTGACCTCTGGCTACGTCGGATTTACCACCTGACCTCATCCCAGATGTAAAAAATCTTACTGTAGAGCCATTTGTAAATTGAATCATAAATTGAGGAGACGTTACTTTTCTTATTATTGAATTCATAACTATTTCATTTTTAGAAGCTAGTTTCAATATCTCTTGATAAATTAATTCAACATGAGATTTCATTGGTGCAATAACAAGACATCTTCCGTCTTTGTGAGTATAGCTATAGTGCAATAGATATATTGCCATACTAAAAGTCTTACCAAGACGACGACCAGCTCTTAAGACTTTTCTCAAAGCTGGGTCGCGCAAAATTAACGTTTGATAAACTCTTGTTTCTGCATCAAGAAAATGTTTAGCCCATACGCACGGATCTTTTGCTATGTGTATTTGCTTTTGTTGTTCTGCCGATATTCCGAAGTTCTAATAAATCATTATCTATTTCAAAAGGTTCATCTATCAAAAGAGATAATTCCCTATTTGTCATAGGTCTGCCAGTTACTTGTTCTCCATCAGCCCAGTTAAGATGTTGAAGTTTATTTGCAAATACCCATTCAATTCTATTAATTTGCTTAAATGTTTCAATGTCTTGAGCTTTAATTAGTTCAATTAAATCTTCTCTAGAAAGTTGTTCTAAATCTTGTCTAAATTTTTTCGTTTTAGATGATAGTGCTGCTGTCATAATTATCCAAAATGTGCTGCCAGCATAGAGCCCTCAGAGCCGAGCATGCTCCTTGCGTTTAATCTTGAATTCTGTATAGCCATAACTCCCCTTGCTCTTGATGTAGCCGCAACTTCATTATCCTTATATCCCGCTCCAAAAATGGGTTTGTTAATGCTTCCCTTCATTGATTTAAGTGCTTCTTTTTGAAAATTAATCCCACCCATTATGGCGTTGCCTACGCCCTTGCCCACATCATAGGCAAGAGTTGCCCATCCATAGGCGCTGAATGCTTTACCTGCAAGTTTACCATATGTGCCTAAATAATGTCCACCCATTTTTAAGGCAGTTCCATATTGCTTTTCTCTAAGTGCTTTCATACCAACTTGACCAGCTACGCTTCTCATAGCCTTGACATCTCCGGTTTTTAACAAGTTCATTGCATCGTCTGCATAGCTTGCCCCTGGCAGAAAACCACCAACTTTAAGAGCATGGGTTGCATCATCTACAAGTCCAGTAGGCCCGAACAATCCTGTCGATCCAATTTTAGTGGTTTCCATTGCACGACCAAAAGATCCTGCAACTCTTTTAGCTATTTTTTCATTTGATACTAATACCTTTGAAAAGTCTCCACTAATTATTCTTCCATATCCAAAAAGGTCTTTAGTTATTTGACCCGGTATAGTGTGCATTAACTTTTCAGTTATGCTCATCCCGCCCATTCCTGCTCTTATGACATCATCGTATGTTCCCGACTTAATTGCAGCATTAATCGCATCGTCTGTTATAGATGCAGGATCCATTATTGCTCCGAGTCCAGATCTTGCTAATTCATTTCTAACAATACTTTGCATAAATGGCGCATTTGTCTGTTTGCCCAACTTAAGCAAATTAGATTCTAATCTAGCTAGATTGGCTTCTGCTTTTGCTCCTCTTGCAAGAGTTCTTCTTTGTGCCCTAGTTGCTGTTGCTTCATCAAAACCCGGACTTGCCCTTAACGCATCTGCTGCCTTTTTAGCTTCTTGGAAATTGTCTGCTCTACTTGCCGTATTTAATCTACCAAAAACACCACCTGTAAACAATGGATTTGCTTCACTTCCTGAATCAACTACGTCTCCAAAAAATTTTCTGGCTATGTTTTTCATAAACTTTGGCTTCAGCAACATGTCCGAAACAAAAGCTCCACCTTGATATGGTGTATATGGAGCATTTCTGCCGGATACACCACCTAGCCTTGCAACTGAGTCAAGTCTCACTCCGGCAAAAGGAGTAACGTTAGTTGCTTGCGCTTTTATTTTTTTGCCTGCAAATCTGCCAAGAAAATTTTTACCAAAAGCGTAATCTGCCGGGTCACTCATTGTTTGATCAATGTATGCCCCTGTTCTTCTGCCTATTGATTGTCTTAGCCCTTGTAATCTTGTGTTTTTTGTTCCTTCTCCGACATCAAGAAAACCTCCACTAAACATTGTATTTGCGTAACGGGTCGCACCAAAAACAACGGACTGCGTTAGGCCCATCATTGGTATTGCACCCAAAATTTTTAGAGGCAATGGCGTCGACATTTGCATAGGTTGCTGCATGGCCTGTTGCGCAGCCTGACCCTGCACTTGTGCTCCAAATTGATCCATTTCAGGCATTAGTATCCGCCCCTTCTTGTATTGTGAGCGCCAAAAACTATGTCTCCTCTTGCATTTAATCTTTCTGCAGTTAAAAGTGATGAGTTGTAAAATGGAGATTCATTAATTATTTGCATGTTTGCTTTTCTAGCTTGATTTGTTGTTGCTATTGATCCACCTACAAACAATCCTCCCGCTGCAGCACCTGCAAGACCTCCATATGCAACTCCCGAAATTGCTCCTAGTGCTAGTCCCCTTCTGCCCCCTCCAAATCTAGGTCCCCTAGCTCCGATAGCACCGCCAGCAATTCCGCCTGTTAGCATTCCTAGCGTCATTGTAGTGTACCCTATATCCACAGCATCCCCAAATGTATCTGCAGGGAACCTAGTTGGATGTTGCGCTCTTGCTAGAGATCCTACTCCTCCAGTAGCCAAAGATCCAGTGGTTGCTCCAAGAGTAAGACCAGCAATTCCGCCAATTGTACCGCCTGCTAGCATTCCTGCTCTACCAAATCTTCTACCAAGCATTGCTCCGGCTGTTGCGCCAATACCTCCACCACCAAATCCTCCAACACCCACTGCTGCAGGATTTGCCTTATCGGGATATAGCACTCCTAGCATCATTGTTGGAGTAAGTTTAGTGCCTAGCATCTTCAGGTCTGCATCTGGATCATCAAAAGCAAGATCCATCGCTGCATCAGTCATTCCTCTTCCTAGGGTCTTTCCCAGGCCAGCAAGGAATAAACCTCCTAAAATAACGCTTCCAGCCACTTTTCGACGTGTAGAACCGCCTGGTCCCACAATTGCTCTACCCATATCGGATATCTCTGATAACGCAGGACTGCTTGATCCCACAATCGCTCTACCACTAGCGGCTAAAGATCTACCCCTAGCGGCTAAATTTGATAACACAGGCATTTTTATTCTCCAAATAGATAATTATATTTATTAGGCCCCATCATTGTGTGACCTATTTTGTTTCGATCTAAATTTCCAACAACTCCCGCAGTGACGAGTGGATCTCTTCTAATGGAATCAATCATTGTGGCATCTTGCATGTCGTAGTTTGCTTGTTGTACCAACCCCGGATTTTCAGTTGGTTGCTCTTGCATAACCTGTTCATGCAGCTGCTTGTCTCTGCCTCTTCTAGCTAAATAGTAACCAGCACTGAGAGCTGCTACACCAATTCCCCCTCTATAAACACTTGGCTTGGCTCTTTGGACTGCTTCTCTTATTCTTGCATCTCTTCCGAGTCTAATAGACGTTCCACCTATTCCTTCGTCTACTCTATGTCTAGAAAAAGCTCTTCGAAGCATGTTTCTAAATCCAGTGTTAGATTCTGCTTTAGCTAAAACTATGTCTCTATCCTCCAGCATTTGCGCTGCATCGGGCATTGATATTCCAAGTGATGCTGCGTGAGCTTCTGTGGCGTTTGTCATTCCCGGAACTGCGTACAGTAGCCCCCTTTCTCCTGCTACTCCTCCTGCTCCTGCTGTTCCCTGATCAAATCCTGCAGCCCTAAAAACCATACCTCTACTAACACCAACCTGATCATTTCCAACACTTTGAGATATACTGTGTTGAAGTGAGGCAAGACCTTCGGCAACGTCTCCGGTAACAGTTCCTCTAATTGGTCCTCCATGTTCACTAAATTGTCGAGCAATAGGAGCTATTAATTCATCTTCTATTGCGGTAGAACCTCTTTGAAGTATTCCTCTAATATTTGCAATCTCTTGTTGAGATTTAAATATTCCAGTTTCAATTAAGGTGTCATCAGATAAACCTTCGTCTATTATTTTTCTTCTCCACATATCAACAAGTCCTTCAGATAAACTTCTTGATTCTTGTCTACCCATTCTTCCTTCGCCCATTATGAAGTTAATCATTTTTTGATCATTATTCAAGTTAACTTCTGACATATGCATTTTTCCAAGTCCTGCAGATTCATAAAGTGGTGATTCCAATAATGGTGTATCAAATAGTCCAGTGGCAGTAGACTTAACTCTTATGTCACTCAATGCTTGCTGTGTTAGCCTTATTCTTCCCAGCTCCCCAGAGCCACCAGCTCTCATTACTGAAGGAGTAGTTTCTTCAAAAGTTATTACTCCCATTTCACCTAAAAGATTTCTGCCACCAGCAATCTGTTGTGCTCTAGTTGCTAGACTTTCAATTTGTTCTGAGCTCAAAGTTGCCAAATGTGCTTCAACCAAATCTGGAGTTGCACCTGGGTTTGTCATCAAAAATTGTTGCCTTGCCACTCTTAATGCAGTTGCTCTTCTTCCTTGAGTGGTACTAAAAGCAACATCTGCAGTAATTGCTGAAGCTGCAACAAAATTAGATCTAATAGTTGGATCAATCATTTCCATTCCGGCTTTTCCAAAATGTAAAGCTTGAATCATTGAAGGTGCATTTGCTTCATTAAAAACAGCCTGTCTTTCTCTCATAGATCTTCCCATAACTCTATCTATTAAAAGATTTCTTTCTTGAAGATGTGGCATTCCTACAAATCTTCTCGTTGCAGACATGGAATCAACAAAAGCTTCCTGACCAGCTTCGGTATCTAATAAATCAATCATTGAAGCTGGACCAGGAACTCCAATTCCAGCAACTGTGTCTGCGTATTGCAGAGTTCTTTCCATTTGTCCAGCTTCACTGGCAGATATTCCTAGACTTAAAACTCTTGCCCTTGTAGCTTCTCCATATGGACCAGGAGTAGCTGCTTTAGCTAAATCTAAAGTATTTTTAATTGCTCTGTGTGCAAGAAATTCTGGAACATCTGTTACAGTACCTCCAATAACTCGCTGATAAGTACCTGTAGCAAGGTTATAATCTTGATAACCTCCTGCATATTCAATTCTCATCCCCTGCATTATTCTAGGGTCTGTTGTAGTTGACAAAAATCCAAAAACCTGATCAGATATTTCTTCTATGTTTGCTAGATTTGTAGTCGGAGTCATTGCACCAATTCTTGATATTGATACTCTTGCTTGTTCTACTGCTGAAGCAAGCATGCGGTCTATAGCTACTCCTCCAATGGTTCCCCTGCTACCTGCTGTTAATAATTCCATTTGATCGGTCTGAACACCTCTTATAATAGCAGCTGATAATTGCAAGTCTACATCAGATATGTGTGCGCCGGATGCTAGTCTACGAACTAAGCCTTCACCTTCTGGCGTCTGAGTTAACCTTTCTAACAGATCTGTTGTTAATAAAATACTTTCAATACCTCTAGGTTTTACAGATTCTCCAAACCTTCCTGCTTTTAATGCTGTTTCTGGAGACAGTATTGAACTCACCGCTTCACCTAACATGGACTCTAAAGTCTCACCTCTTGCTTCTGCAGCTCGTTGTAATAGTCCCATTTTTTCAAAGATATGCTCACCTGCAAGTTGTGTAACGTCTATTACTCCTGTTCCAGAAGTTAACTTTTGTTGAAGAGCCGTTAAAAGAGCTGCTCTTTCCGGTACGTTCATAAATTCATCAAGTGCGGCAGCGCTGTTTATTATTTTTGGAACGTCAAAAGATCCAACCTTGTTACCAACAATAAACGTATTTGGATCAAGAAGATTTCTGATTTGTTCTTCATAGTTTGCTGCTGCTGAAGATCTTCCAGCTGCAGTCGTCAAATTGTGCACAATTCCTCCAGTTGACCCTGTCTCTATTCGATATGTTCTTGTTCCCAATCCTATTGCAGCCTGACCTGGTCTTCCAGCTCTTACTGATTCCATTTCTGGAACAATCATGTGCACGTTTGATCTACTTGTTGGACTTACCGGCATAGCCCCCAAGGCAGCGGTGGAATCTGCTCCTGTTAGATCATAAAAACCAACAGATAAAGACCTAACTTGATCATATGGACCAACACCTCCAGTTTCAACGTCCAAAGCAGCTAAACGTATACCTGCTGTCGCTCCTCCCGTTCTTCTTGCTTCAGTTAGTGCATCATCTAACATTTGAGTGGTATTTCTTCTCGTTAAACCCTGCCTTAAATATTCTGCGGTTGGAATATCTGTTGCGGATACTCTCATTGCATTTCTTCCCAATCCTCGCTTGGTTATATCAACAGAAATTGCCCTTCCTTGAAGCAAAGTGTCTAGGGCATTATCCACGCCTGGTTGAGACATTCCATAAACAGTGGCTCTCCTTGGGTTACCTGATGGAAGCTGTATAGAAGGAAGACCATAACTTGATTCATAACTTTGAAATACAAGATCTTGAAATTGTCTATCTAATCTGGATCTTTCTGCTTGAGATGATATCAAGGAAAGATTCATTGTTGGAGAATCCAAAGCTAGCTCTAGCATTCGTTTTCTTTGAGAACCAAAAAGACCACCTTCTAGTTCTGCTCTTATTGCATCTCTATAAGCAACTTGCAGATTTTCTAGTCCTTCAAAAATTTCTGCGTTGTCAATAGTTCTAGGTACTCGAGCTGCACTTGGTAATCTTAAATTTTTTTCTACCAGTCTTTCAATTTCTGCTCTTGATTTTTGAGTACCAAAAACTTCTACGTACATATCGACAATATCGTCAAACTTTGACATGTTATTCTTCCTGGTTTGTATCTATCGTTTGGGCCTCGATGTATTCGTCCAATTCGTATGTTCCCAATTTTTGTTTGAGTAGTTTTTCTCTTTGTATTTCAATATTTTGAACTTTAGAAATAATATCTGATATAGCCTGTGCGGTATCCAGTTGAACTTGCCCAATTTTTGCTTTTGCTTCTCTTGTTGCAAGAAGTTGATTACGCAAGTCTTTTCTTCTTTTGTGAAGTTTATCTTCTAGCTCCACTGCTAGGTGTAATTCTTTTTTCATTATTGGTTGTCCATCTTGGTCAATTCCAATAACATTTTCTTGTATAAAATGCTCTTTGGCTAATAATTTTGTTTTTCTTAGGTACTGAACCTCTTGGTCAACCAAGTCTCTTACCATAGAAACTTCTACTAAATTATTTGGATTTACATCTAGTTGCTGCAGGTATTCTTGAGTAAACTGAACAACCATAGACATTTCAAGTGGACATGGTTTGTTTCTCGGTGCAACATTTTCTTTAAGCAATGGACATGTCTCTGAAAAAATACATCTTTCAGCTTCACAATTCATTGGTATAGATGCAAACATAGCTGTCTTTGTTTTTTGTGGCTTAACTAATTCGTTTGCTTTTTTTATCTCTTCTTCAGACCATGATTCTGGAAAAAATAAATCTGGTCTTAAAGATTCAAAATTTTTCATAAAAGAATTTTTATCTTCTGGTTTTTGTATGTTACCCATTAAAATCAATCCACTCTGTTGTGTAAAAACCTTTGTCATCAAAATGCTCTACAACGGCACTTCTGCAATGCGTGCAATAACGCTCTTTTGAATACAAAAATTCTGGTTGTTCAACAAAATATTCTACTATTTCTTGCATTGTTTTTGAACACCTTGGACACTGCACATTATTGCTCTGTTATTAGTTCACTCAAACTTTTCTGCAACTTTTGCATTATTTCTATATTATTCGCTGCATTTGTGAAAACTCCAATTTCTTTCATTTTGTCTGGAGTTAATGTAGAACTAATTATAAATCTTGCCCCTTTGCAAATATCGCAGTATATTTCTTTTTCAGACAGCGAACATATGCAGGGATCTATTATGTTAAAAAATTCTAAAGCTTTTGCTATTTCATACCATCTAGCTTTAAACATCTTCTTTGTCTGCTCTTTGTAGGCTCTAAGCTTATGCTGATCACTGGACAGCAATGTTCCCATATCCAAGCACTGTTTCATTAAATCATTTATTGTTTTATATAAAAAATTAGGTAGCTCAAAATCACCTGATTCATTAATAAAACTTTCCCAATTACTCATTATTAAATTGGCCTTCCATTTTGTGGAACTGGTGCAATTGGTCTTCTTGGATTATATCCACCTCTGTGATCTTTTCTTTTGTTGGCAAATCCAATTCCACCTAAGGCTGCACCTGCGCCTATGGCTTTTCTTCCTGTTCTAATATTCTGTGGTTGCATAGAGGTTCTGTATGCCGATGCTATTGCGCTGCCCATTCTATTTCCAGCAGGAAAAGTACCAGAAGGCATATGACCAGCCCTCATTGAACCTTTCAATAATCTATTGATACCATAACCAAGTGGCTCTGCGACATTATCAATGGCTCCACCTATTCTTCCAAAAACCCCTGGCATGTTAGTACATCCTAATTCCGGTTGGTCTTCCTACTGTTTTGTCTAACCCAGATGATCTTCTTCTCATGATTGCTCCGGCACCCACAACTGCCGCTGCAGCTGCTGCGCCTTTCTTATAGGGATGTGATCCAATGCTGCTTCTGACAGCAGAACGAAGACCTTGACCAGATAAATTTGTAGTAAAATTTGAAACTGCTCTTCTTGCAGATGATAGCGGCATAAAACCTCCTGAGGTTTTTCAGTTATAGTAATTAAATTTTTTCTGCTAAAGAATCTTTTTTGTTTGGTTTAATTATAGTAGTTTTAATTAAGTTATCCTTGCAGTCTAAATCAAATATAGACCCTCTAGGAGTAGCTTTTTCAACTATAAATTTTGCTAGCGGGTCTTCTATTTTTTCTCTTCTTATTTGAGCCAGTCCTCTTGCTCCTTTAATTGAGTCTACTCCATTATTAATTAAAAAACTTAAAACACTATCTGTGTATCTAATTGAATAGCCTTTTTTACCTAATTTTTCTCCGACTATAGACATTTCTATTTGTGCAATTCGCCTACAGTCTTCTTCAGACAAATAATTGAAAATAACTGTTTTATCTATTCTATTTAAAAATTCTGGTTTGAAATGTTTTTTTATTGCGTCGTTTGCGTTTCTTTCAACAACATCTCTTGATGGTATTTCTTTTGTGTTATTTTTATAGCCAACAGAATTAGTAAAACCGGCTCCTCCCGAAAGTAAGCTTGTGCTAACTTTATCGTTTCCAAGATTAGTGGTCATAATAATTACGGTATTTTTGAAGTCCACTATTTCTCCTTTTGCGTCAGTTAAAATTCCGTCATCAAATACTCTTAAAAAAGTGTTCCAAATATCTGGATGAGCCTTTTCTATTTCGTCCAATAAAACAACTGTGTTTGGTTGTTTTTTAACTATGTTAACTAACTGACCACCTTCTTCATGGCCTACGTAGCCAGGGGGTGATCCAATTAACTTTTGATTTTCATGCTTGTGCTGAAATTCTCCACAGTCTATTCTGACCATTGATTTTTCTAAACCAAACAAGTACTTGTGCAGACAATTGGCTAAATGAGTTTTTCCTACTCCAGACGATCCCGCAAACAAGAAAACACCCAACGGTCTATTTTCGTCATTTAATCCTGCTTGACATCTTCTAAGGGCATCGACTATTATTGAAATTGCTTGGTCCTGCCCTATTATGTTTTCTTGCAAATAGGCATTGAGACCCATAAATTTTTGTTTTGTAATTGGCTTTGTCTTTTTTGCATTTGGTTTTTCAGTTTCTTCGCTTGCAAAGTCTGTTGAATCTAATTTTGTATGTTTTTTTTCTAATTTTTTAATTTTCTCCAAAAATGATTTAGACACAAGATCATCATCAACATCAGAACCAAATAAAAATGGATCAGTAGATTTGGGTGCGTCATACGCAATGTTGATCCATCCGTCTAAGTCTAAACCGGGATTTAACATTACACACCCTGAGTACAGGGCATCGACTATTTTTTCGGCAGCTTTTCTGCTCATCATACGCAAAGAATCTGATATTTCGCTTTTAAGGTTAAAAACAAAAAAATCAATTACAGTTTTTTTAAATTTTATAAACTCTGCTTGGTTTGAAATATTTCCATGAGAAGATAAGAAACTCTGCACACCTTCTGGATCCAGCACCTTAAACTTGACATACGTTGCAAGTTCGGGAAAATATATCTGGTAAAGCTTCATACAAACATCCTCTGCTTAAAAGTATAGTAACAGAAAAAAATGTTTGTTGTATTTTCCTTCGTATCTGAGAGAGATTATTATCAATCTTACACTAGATTGAGATAGAGCACACAGATCCTATAGGGCTTCTGGATACGATTATACAGCATCACGGCACTGTGTCAAATAAAAATTACGAAATATCCTCTATGCTAGGGTGATCTTCTACACATGGACCAAAAAAATCCCAAATCCTAATTAAATCTTCTACAGTATTTATTCTGTATTTTAAAATTTTTATCGCTCTAATGTAGTCGTGATTATAATTTGAGTTCTTAAACATGTTGTTGTTAGCCTTATGTTGTGGTAGTATTTACGTCAGTCAGTATATCACCAAAGAAAGACATCAACGCACAAATGAACGAATCAGAAGATTTTGAGGAAGTATCCTTAAATTCTACAAAAAAACAAAAAGATGAGTCTAGGCAGCTGGAGCTAGCAATAGCTCAGATTGAAAGACAATTTGGAGCAGGGTCTGTTATGAGATTGGGTTCTTCTAAATTTACGTCTTGGCCATCAATATCAACTGGAGCTCTGTCTCTCGATAGAATTCTTGGCATTGGTGGCTTACCGAAAGGTAGAGTGGTTGAAATATATGGCCCAGAATCTTCTGGCAAATCAACTTTAGCTTTATCTGTTATTGCCCAAGCCCAAAAGCAGGGTATTAGGTGCGCTTATGTAGATGCCGAACATGCGCTTGATCCGGTCTACATGCAAGATGTAGGAATTAATTTAGATGAATTATTATTAGCTCAACCTGATTATGGTGAACAGGGTCTGGAAATTGTTGACAAGCTAATTAGAACAGGCGAGCTTGGAGTAGTAGTTGTAGATTCTGTAGCGTCTTTAATTCCTAAAGCTGAATTAGAAGGTGAAATGGAATCCATGCAAATGGGTGCGCAAGCACGTATGATGTCAAAGGCAATGCGCAAACTTGTCGGATTAGCTAACCAGCACAAAACATTAATAATTTTTATCAATCAAATAAGGATGAAGATAGGTATTATGTTTGGCAATCCTGAAACTACTCCGGGCGGGAAAGCTCTTCCCTATGCAGCGTCAGTAAGAATTGACATAAGAAAGAAGGAAGACTTGAAAGATAAATCTGGAGAATCAGTAGGAATTAGAGTAAAAGCTAAGATTATCAAGAACAAGATGGCTCCGCCATTAAAAATAACTGAGTTTAATATACTTTACGGAAAAGGAATAGATGAGTATGGATGTGTTTTTGACGTTGCAGTGGATCAAGGAATCTTTACACAAAAAGGTGCATGGATTTATTATCAAGGTGAGCTCTTTTCTCAAGGACGAGAAAACGCAATATCACAAATAAGGGACAACGAAGATTTGTTTAGAGATATCAAAGAAAAGCTTGCCAATGATGGTTGAGAGCAAAAAAATTGAACCATGCCCTGATTGTCCAATTCCAACTAATTATATAGTTAGAAATGGTTTATCAAATGGAAATAAATGTCTTTACATAGATTGTAGAGAATGTGGAGATAAATGGATAGAGGAGTTAGAAAATGAATGAAGAAGACCTAAAAAACTTTTATAAAAAATACGAAAATTACACACAAAAAAACAACGTCTTTAATTTTCAATCTAGAAAAGAAAAAAGCGATTCAATTCCGGTAAAACTAAGAGTATCTTTTGACCTTAAACCATCAGAAGAGTTTATTGAGAAGATGGAGTACAGATTGCTGAAAGTTCAAGAAGCTTTAGATGATTTAAGAGATGAATTGTATTTGTATTCAGATGATTGAGTTACTATAACTACATGAAAATAATTGAGCTGAAAAAGATCTAGCTTTTTGCCAAACGCAAAACGCGCGCAATTTTTTTCGGTTTTTATTTTTTTTAAACAGAGGAATAAGGACTTATAATATGAATTTTTTTCTCGATCTGATAAAAAAAATTTTGGAATCAGACAGAATAGACATCCAAAATGGAATATTTGATTTTGATTCTCAAGGAGAAATTCAAGACAGTGTCTTGACCGCATACTCAGAAGAAGACGGCCAGATCACTCTAGCCGTCTTCTCCAAGGAACAATGGGATATGGTCAACGACATCTGTGCACTAAATGGTGATGATCAAGAAACCGTCGTCAGATCATTGGCCACGGAAATTCCAAACGTGTTCACCATAAACCCCGATGACTTTAATTAAACATATTTTATAGGTCCGTACACATCATCAAAGCAATTCTGGCCGTAAGTGTCGTACAACAAACATCCATACATCTCAAGAGCAAATCTTTTTGACATTTGTGCCGGAAGTACAGTTTTAATCTTTTGATTGATGTGAGCGCCGGCCAAATCAAAACCATTTGAATTAGTATAGAAATTATACAATAAAGTACGCTCCGATAAATTTTCATACATTGCCTCATCATAGGGATTATTGACAAGAACCATGCAGTCAAAATCATATCCATACTTGAACTGTAAATCAACACCCATTCTACATTCATTTTCCAATCCCATGAATATCACATTACCATGTGAGACCTGACAATTGTCATACAGTACAGTGGCCAATCTTTGCGTCTTTTTTCTATCAAAGTCATCTCTATTATTGGTATTAAATAATAATAAGTTATGACCAGGTGACAGTAGTCCTATCAATGATGAATTTATTCTCCAAGGATTCTTGGATCTGAACAATTTCTCTGATCCTACCAATATGTTGTTTGGCATGGTGTTTATGGTGGCCATGATGGGTATCAGTAGTCGTATCCGTAGTTGTCCATGTCAAAATCGACGTCATTGTAGGCTGGTCTGAACATATCATATTCTGTCTTTGTGTATTGACCGAGGTATTGATCTATCTCTTCGTATGATTCCAAATTAAAATTTTCTGGATCAATAATGTTTGTCATTTCAGTGATTCTTTCTGTTTGTATGTTCGCCGGCTTTTCCGACAAAGTGAGCATACGTTATCACAAGGTTTTTCGATTTGGCAACTTGTTGTGGGAAATTTATAGGAAAAATTTTCGTAGCTCTATAAAGGTGTATAAAAATCTTAAGAGTTAAAAAAATAAGGAAAATTTATGAGCGGGTAATAGTTAAGTTGTATTTGTATGGTTTACTTTAACGAGCCCACCCCCCCATACCCTCTTATTGTTGTCTTTTTTTTATGGGTAGCCACTCGGTTACTCACGCACACCAAACTGCCTAAAGAAAGAAGGTAAACAATATGATGCGGTTAAATCAGGATGAGCATCCTAACAACAACAACGGTCCACAGTGCATCCATTGTGGGCAACACTATAATCATTTCGACTACTACCTATCGGGGTACTGCTCGGTCGAGTGCAAGGAAGAGTGGCTCCAAGAAGCTGACAAGAAGGACAAGAACTAGAGCAAATCGGAGAGAAGACCCCGAAAGGGGTTTTCTCTTTATGGGTAGTCTGACGACTTCCTTCATTTACCTTTGTGAAAGGAGGTGAATTGAACCAAATCAAGGCGTTCCTCGCGGAGCACTGGGAGTTGGTCCTCGTGGCCATTCTTCTTTTGACTCCAGCGGTGAGCTGGGCCGGAGCTATCGTGCAAGCGATATTCGGCCTGGTGAACTGGCTTGGTGTTGCTGTGGCCATAGGGTTCTTCGGATCCAGATGGTTCACCAGGAACAACAGGTGAGTTGATCGTCAACTGAATTGGATCGGGGCCATATCCTTGGCCTGGCACCAGAAGTTTAAGTAAGCGAAAAAAAAGAAGCTGAACAATCAAGGGTATTGAAGGGCGGCCCGTCTCGTATGCGGGCGTTCTTCTTTTATGGGTAGTCTCTGGACTTGGTAGTCCAGACCCAACATGAAGGGAGATTGTCATGGGGGCCCAAGGGCCCAACAGACATTCACAACCAAAATGCAGACTGGAACACTGGCACAAGATCGTTGAGATCGTTGCTAAGAATCCTGAGCGATTTCCCACAATCAAAGTGGGTGTCGAAGAGGAAATCGAGGCAATGAGCAAGTGTCCCTGCACAAAGTGCAGCACTGTTTTTAAATGTGTGAAGTGCGGAACAGGCATTGCTCTGGAACGTTTTTCTACACAGGAAAAGAATGGCTGGCCGCACTATTGTGAAGACTGCACGACAGCATGGATTGATCGCATGATCAACATGAAATCAGCAGAAGGCAACTGAGCAGAAAAAGGATGCTCAAAGGAGGAGACCCCGAAAGGGGTTTTCTCTTTATGGGTAGTCTGACGACTATCTGGACACGGCCAGGCACGTGTTTTGTCCCAAAACAAACAAAACACAACAGCAGGAGGAATCATGCTGCAATGCAACCAAATCCGTGAGATCGAAATCGCTCTCACAATCACAGACAACGACAAAGCAAACGCCAATGTCGAGGCCATCATGACCCACGTGAGGGGTCTGATGGAGCTCCTCCACTACGGCCAAGCACAATTGAAGGAGGCTGTGGCAATACTGGAGAAGAGGAAGAGCTGTCTCGACGGCGTAATCAACTACGCCAACGATAAGCTCAACTCCTAACTAAAAGGTAGAAGGTAGCCTGGTACCTTCGGAGAGAGGACCCCAGAAATGGGGTTTTCTCTTTATGGGTAGCTTGACGGCTGCCTAAAGGAGGAGAGTTTATGTCTCTACAATCCATGAAAGGAGGTGACATGGGCCCCACCAACGCGTCCATCGAGGAGCGTGTGAAGCTGGCAACGGAAGTCGAAGACATCCGTTTCAGGATCCACGAGCTCGAGAGGAAGGGAATCACAGCGTTCACGGTTGACCAGCGCAAGTTGGACAACTCGCTGATCGAGCTGCTCCCGGAGATCTTTGGCTGATCCTCAAATATGGACCGGAGGATTATGTGAACCTCTGTTACTCACAATCACGGGAGAAGCCCCCTTCGGGGGGTTTTCTCTTTATGGGTAGTCCCCAGGCATGAAAGTCTGGGCCCAATACAAAGGAGATGCCGATGGCATTACCGGATAAGGTCCGCACTGGCCTTGAGCAGGTGCAAAAGGACTTGGCAGAAGCAATTCAAGAGAGGAACATCGCAGACCAAGAATGGTTTTCGTGGACCGATCTTGAAGAGGTGATCGCCAAGATTCTTCAGGACTGAACCAAAAGGATAACGGGTGGTAAGTTCGCCCGTTTTTCCTTTATGGGTAGCCCATTGACTTGGGCTCCTACGCCAACTCAGTTGCGTTAAAAACTGGGGGAAAGGAGGTCCTCATATGGTCCTCTGGAAGGTGCGCTACACGTGCGCTCACTCCGGACACCCGAGGTCCGTGAAGGTGCTGGCCAAGAACCCGCTCCAGGCACGGCTCCGGGTCCAGATCAGGAACCGTGGGTACTACGAGGCCAACCTCGCAGAACTCTTCACGGTGACCCGTGTCTGGCCGAAGTAGTCACGTAGCACACAGCTGTTAAGTCAAGCCGGGCCTGATTGGTAGCCTGGGACCAGAAGCCATCAAAGAGAAAGACCCATGTAGGGAGGCTCTGATACACGTTATCACACCTTCAGCATGGGTCTTTTCTCTTTATGGGTAGTTTGACAGCTGCCAAGTCGTACGGTAACTCCGTGCGCATATCAAGGAGAAATCCCAATGGACAGTCAGATGCAGGACGAAGACCTGCGTTCGGAGTTGTCATACTGGACAGACGAGAGGTTCTTTTACTTCTCGTCAACCAAGACGGGGAAGGAGTACAAGTTCATCTTGTTGCTCCAAGCCATCTTCAACGTCCAGTCTGACAGCGTTTCCTACGCGGCGCAATCCGCCACGGAGCGTCTCAGCAGGTACGTCATCAACATGGTACCAGTCGGCTACTCTACTCGGTTGATCCGAGGCGAGCCCGATCCCGGTGTCTCCTACTTCGTCGAGTTAACCATTTCATGGCGATTCGACAAGTATGGTGATCGCTACCCGTTCGTCGCATACGTCCTCGTCCCTTCCGAGCACTACAGGCAGTACGTGGAGCTCCACAACAGCATCGGGTACAACCCGCAACTGGGTGCGATGTGGTTCCACGCCAACGTGCCACTGGTCCACATCGTGGACCAGGACTTCGAGAAAAACTTGGAGTTCCTGGTGGAAGGGCTCTTTCAGAAGGGCACTGACTACTGAGCAAAAAAGGATGCTCAAAGGAGAGGACCCCAGAAATGGGGTTTTCTCTTTATGGGTAGATCCCAGACCAGGTAGGTCATCTATCCAGAAAGGAGGTAAATATGGGCAAGCGTGGTCTGTGCACTGAGCACGGACTGACCGATTTCCGCAAACTGCGGGACGGTCATGTCTGTTGCGAGTGCTTCAGACTCGTCCGTTGGGACGACGATGCTTGGAGACACCAGGAATGGGCTCTCTTGGCTCGTTTTGCCGACGTCGAGTTGACAGACTAACTGAATAAGACTCGGGGCGTAGTGACCGCCTGGCAACAGAACAAACACTAGAGATTACCCTCTTCGGGGGGTTTTCTCTTTATGGGTAGACTCTACTGTCTATCTGCGCTACCAGATTGGCGTACAAGAATCTGGAGAAAGGAGAATGTCATGAACATTACTCCTCGCCGCATCCACCCCGCTAGCCTCTATGAAATTCCAACTTGGACACAGTTTGTTGATTGTGTTCAAGACTACCACAATGTCGCTATCTCTGAAAGGGCCGTGGTGGTAAACAAGGTGATTCTTCCTGTCATTGGTTGTGTTGTTGTGATCGACAATGTCGTTGGTGCAACTCATAGCGCTCTTGTCACGTTGGAGCTTGCGTACGGTGAGCAGGCTATAATTAGTGTTGATTTGACGTGGATGGCATCGACTCGAACCGATTTCATTGAAACACGATTTGATGTTGATGTGAATCATCAGGAATACGACGTTTATTTGGCTATGGACTCGACGCGGACAACTTTTGATAACAAGGTGGAAAACGTTAATGATTACAACGAAACCTTTTCGGCAATCATTGAAGCAATGCCTCAGCACGTGGAGGACTTGATTGATTGGCACAATGCACGTTCATTCGATATATGAGCAGAAGAAAAGCTGTTCAAAGGAGAAGACCTCGAAAGAGGTTTTTTCTTTATGGGTAGCCACTCGGTTACCTGCGCCCGACCAGGCTTGCGCAAAAAAGTCTGGAGAAAGGAGTTCGCCATGAGCGACTTCTTTGCCCCTATCCGCCCCTCTATCTCAAGTCAGGCCAGGCCTGACTACCAAAAGATTCTCGACATGCCGGGAATCGATGGGTTGATCCTTCGTCTCGAGGACAATGGCATTGTCGTCACCAACCGTATGTTGGTGAAGGACAAGAAGGACAGCCTGGGTGTTGTTGGCAGCTTCTTTAAGCAGGTTGGCGACGAGCAGCTTGGCAACTGGGTGACAGTTTCTCTGTTGCTTTCGGTCGACGAGGGCACCCTTATGTGGACACAGTTTTCGTATCCGTTGAACGCAAATGGAGAGTTTGTCGACAGCGACGATGATTGCATGTATCACGAGTGGTGTTGGCGTATTGGAAGGCTGCATGAGCTGAACAGGGTTGAGCTCTGGGAGACGATTAAGGAAGAGCATGCCAAGTCATTTGGCGACATGGACTTGCACCACGAGATTTTCAGCCCGTCGGTGTGTGTCGGATGGGACCAGTCCTTTAGGTACACGCCGGAAAGGTGGATTTCCAGCCTGTTTAGCCGTTACAAGGCAATCAATCTGCCGAGTTCTTCTGCTTAAGGACTAGAGCAAATCGGAGAGATTACCCCGAAAGGGGTTTTCTCTTTATGGGTAGCTTGACGGCTGCCAAGTCCTACATCGCTGTGATGTGGGCAGAACATGGAAGGAAACTACCATGAAGAAAGGAATCATCGCCATAACCTTGGTGGCGATCCTTTCCTGGACATTCAAGGGATGCGTCCAGCATCAGGAAACATCCTGGTGCAACGGTGCAACCGTGACAGTTCAGGAGGGTTGGACCAAGTGGGATGGGGTGATCACCAATTGCTGGGGAGACCTAGAGACAGCAATGTACTACATTTCAATGAAGTACGGATCTGTTGAGATTGGTGACATTGTCCAGTTCCCCAACGGAAAAATCAACCCGTAAAGGGCGAACAAGCAACATTCCTGCAATGAACTGAAAAGGCAGTTCAAAGAAAGGGCCCCGAAAGGGGTTCTTTCTTTATGGGTAGACTAAGAGTCTCTTGGTAGAGGCCACCCGAAAGGAAACCATGGACGAGAAGGATTGGGGGCTTGTCGAAGCTCTCATGAATCTCCCTATTGGAGCTCTGCTTCTGTGGGCATCTGCTGACCTGCTGTATGACGAGATCGTCACTCATGTGCGCGATTTTGTCGACGGCATGCCTGTTGAGTGCCCTCGCTGGGTTGACGTCGAGTTGATTGGTCTTGAAAAAGGCTTTAACTGGGCGTTTACCGTAGTCAGTGAGTATAACTCCGAGTTGGAGAAGACCGACCCGTTTCATCTCCTGAGCCCGACAAAGGACATCACTCATCACGTTGTGACTGAGTGCCTTAAGGCTTGGCTGAAGAAAGAAATCCAGCGTGATGACATCGTCGTTATGTACAACGAGGAGCACATCACCAAGATGGAGATCAACATCTTCAACGTCACCGAGGGGTTCACGAAGTAGCCATTGCTTAGGCAAGGGCGAACCAAGGATTCACCATCCTATACATATCTTAATACTTGGTGATTGAGAAACACAATTGGTGATTGAGAAACCGTGCTTTTTAGTGCGGTTTTCTCTTTATGGGTAGACACCAAGCCCTGTGCATCCAGCACAGAAGCTTGTTGAATACCAAGACGTACACCAACCCGGTGTGCGCACCTCACCACAGGTGACTCTGTGGAGAAAGGGGAGATCGAGATGAGCAATCACGATCACGCCGAGGACATCGACAAGAACCTGCTGGAGGCCTGTGTGGCCCTCTTGAAGGTGCGCGGAGAGTTCCTCAGGTGTCGCTTTCCCGAGGACATGGAGGAGTACAAGATCCTGCTGCGGCAGGAGCTGGACGCCAAAAAAGCCCTCGTGAAGGCAGCCAAGGCCTGGGACCAGTAGTCTCAAGTCAGACATGCTCAAGTAGTTGATTATTATCAATGAGTTATATAAAGAATACCACACTGCCAGTGTGGTTTTTCTTTTATGGGTAGGTTGACAGCCTCCCAGTTTGCCTGATTGCGACTACCACGAAAGAGGTATAACAATGAAGGAAAAGAAGATGGAGGAGGCCGTTTCGGCGGTCACCTTTTTGATTGGCTTCATGACGATTCTGGGGTATGACCCCAAGGCGACACAGAAGCTCGGCAAGTGGGTCAACGAGATCCCGCGAGACGATGAGTTCACACAGAATGTGGAACAGACTCTCAACGGCCTCGAAGACCTGCAGTCTTTTCTCCAAGAGATGCTGAAGCTCAACGCTGACGTAATCGCTGAGGAGATGGAGGCGTTGCACCAGCAAGTGCAGGAGTTGCGCCAACTTCAACAGGACAAGCAAGCACGGATCAACGACGCAGAAGTCGACGGTCGGTGCTCGTACTGCTTCCGCAAGGCTGGACAGGGTGGCTGCATGGGCCGCCACACTGGACACCCTGCCAAGGCACCGAAAACCCACAAGTAACCATAGTGGTCAGGCAAACGGAGAGAGGACCCCAGAAATGGGGTTTTCTCTTTATGGGTAGCTTGACGGCTGCCAAGTCCTACATCGCTGTGATGTGGGCAGAACATGGAGGAAAAACCATGACAATACACTGGAATCACAAGGTGGTGACCTTATTTGGTCGCGACGCTGAAGTCAGAGAGGAGCTAGCAGCATATCGAAAGTTGCACACCGAACTGACAGAAAAGCTGAGGAACATGGGAAATCAGATAGAAGAAGCTGAACAGCTCCTGAATCTGGTCAACATGACCACTGATGTGATCAACGGAATCGCAATAAACGTCAGAATAGACGAAGATGCGTTATACGTAGCCGAAATTCGAGCAGTGACCGATCCCACGAACATGTGGGCACTTGTCTACAAGCAGAAGAACTCGGCAGAAGTCCAGTACGGAGTCCAGTTGGGCAGTCACAGAACGCTGTACAACAGGGGCTACACCAAGGAGGAGGCGATTGAAATTGCCAAGGACTGGGTGACAGGAAAGACATCAAATAGCTGAAGAAAGGCAGCAATGGAGAGAGCCCCGAAAGGGGTTCTCTCTTTATTGGTAGCTTGACGGCTGCCTAAAACCAACAACAAACAATCAAGGAGCACATAGTGTTACTGAAACGTGAATACAAGGAAACTCAAATCAAGGAAAAGCTGTACCACAAATACGGCTTCACTGGAGCAGAGAAAATCCTCTTTCATGCACAATCAATCCAGATCAACAGCCACAATTGGATGTCCTTGGACAAAGCAGTCAAAAAGGCAATCAAGTGGATGCTGTTCACATACTCACGCGAAGAACTGCGTGAAATCGGAATGATCAACGAAGAGAACTGAAGAAAGGCAGTTCGGAGAGGGCCCCGAAAGGGGTTCTCTCTTTATTGGTAGCTTGACGGTTGCCAAGGCCTTCAAACCTTTGAAAGGAGGTGAAAAATGGTCAAGCTGAACCGTGTCGAAGAGTCGTGCCACAAGCACGGCTTGACGATGCGTGAAGTTGTCTGGTTTCCACACTGCGATGCAGATATGGTGCCAACTTCTTCAGACAGCTACCTCGTATGCCCGGCATGCGAGGACGAGGATCCACTAGTCATCCAACTCGATCTCGAGGACTAGAATTCTCACCACTCAGGGAGTAGCTAACCCTGCCTACCCTGGCAAATAACCAGGGATTGTAATATCCACCATTAGTAGGGGAGAGCCACACAGCCAGTGTGGTTTTCCCTTTATGGGTAGGCCTTAGGCCTTATCTAGACCTGGTCCCTGGGTCTTTAAGAAAGAGGAGACAGGAACCTGGTGCCTACCACCAGGCTGTGTCGTGAGGCATAGCATAAATCAGTAGGCCACAGTGAAGTAGACACATTGTGGTTAAACAATCATGTCTGCCTGACATGACAACTTGGAGGTTGCCATGAAGAAAAAGCTGTTCATCAACAGCGTCCCCAAGGCCAACAACCGCAAGGACGGCGGTGGAGTGTTCCACACCGTCCTCGTGGGAGTGCCCCGAGCCGAACTGAAGGCCCTCACTGGGCTGGAGGACTCGGACCTCGACCGGCTCACGGTGACGATGGAGATCTTCCCCGAGAAGCTCGCCATCTACACCAAGGCCAAGGTGGCGTCACTGAAGAACAACTGGAAGCTGGTCCTCAACTGCGACGAGTTCGTCGTGACCGAGGTCAAGCCCAACGTCTACATCAAGGACGGCGAGACCATCAACGGTCTGCAGGCCTCGGTGTGGAGCAAGGGTGAGTCGCAGCTCGACATCTTGAAGGGATCCTTCTCGGTGTCGGCTGAACTGGCTGACCTCATGGGCGAGCTGGACGACGACGAGGCCGAAACCCTCTAGTCGACCAGTCGGCTTTCCTGCCCTGGCAAATAACCAGGGATTGCAATATCCACCACTAGTAAGGGGGAGCCACACAGCCAGTGTGGTTTTCCCTTTAATGGTAGACGTTAGGTCTATCAAACGCTACTAGACGGCGTCCGAGAGTCTAGAAAGGAGGTCTGCCATGAGCGATCACCCTGTCCCATCCACCCACTACCAATCGGTCAATGGAGAACCGATACCAATCCCCATATTCATCCCACCAACACAGGAGGTTGTTTCTATGGATGAAATCACCCAAAACCCATTCAACGACATAAGGGAAGCAAAAACCTTGAAATACATGATGAGACGCAAAGATGGATCATTGTACGAGTTTGACATGTCCATCCTCACAAAGCCATTTGAGGAAATGTCAAACATGGAACTGGTCCTTGCATGGATCAAAGCACATCAGATATTTGATCTGCTTGAGAAGAAAATGCAGGCTTATACCGAAACAGATGAGTACTCGTTTCGAGATTGGAAGAAAGCAGTCAAGCTTGACAAAGAGACCTACGCGGTCGAAAGGTTGGCTGAAGAGTTCCTTTTCGAGAAGTTTCAGATGGAGAGCCACATTTTGGAAAGCAAAAGTGAACGGTTGCAGTCCGCCCGCCTAGGTCTTCACCCTGGCGAGTGGGTACAAACCCCAGCTACTGTTCTCTGTCCCTGGGATGATGAGAACTACAATCCTGGATACGTGTACTCATACAGGATCCTGCAGCCGAAGATCAAAAAGCACACAGGTGAAGGATCTGTTGACATTACTGAATTCCTGGTCAGCGATATCACTGGAAGAAGCCAAGACGAAAAGCAGAAGCGCAGGCTGCTGATTGAATTCAACACTTACACAGCTAGCACTTCTGGTTCTCACTACAAGAAGAAGTGGCCATATGCCATGATGATCACTCGCACCAAAGATGGCTTGAGAATCATGTGGGTGAGAGTTCGCGGAAAGAAGGGTCAGAAGTTCATCTTCGGAGCATCGTACTCAATGATGGAAAGAAAGAAGCTTGTTCCAAAAGTGGGTCGCTCTGCAGGTACCAATCCAATTCCCCTGCGGATTTATGAGTACCTTCATCAGACAACTGAGGTTGCAGACTGGCTGCCGATTACAAAGTACATCACTGCTACGAGGATGAACTTCGACATCGCTATGTTGCACCCGTTTGGGATTGACATGAGCCTGTTGTACTGGGTTGGTGGCTGCATGGATGTCAAGGAAATCATCAACAAGGCCTATGGAAAGAGTGGCGTCAACGGTGTCACAAAGCACATGTTTGGTGGTCGAAACAACATTGACTCGCTTGTCAAACTGCGTGTTGCAATCTGGTGGGCTCGTGTTCTGCGCGACTTTCCTTCAACAGTGTTCAACAATATTGATTTGGATCTCCATTTCCCACCAAATCTATCTGCCATTACGACTCATCCACTTCCACTGGTGATGATCAAGACCGAAGAAGAAACAAGGCGATTCTTCAAGATGTTTGGAGCAAAGCAGGCGTACATTGATGACCTCATGGATCCAACGAAAGAGGACGACACATACTACCTTGATCGTTATGCCCATCGTTTGTACACACCGATTAGTTACATGCAGGACGTAGTCTCAGCGATGAAGTCGATCACAAACAAGACACATCGCACTGCAATCATCACTCACGTCAAGAACAATTCAATGACAATTAGGGAGATTCACGACTATGTCATTGCTGAACACGCAAAGATCAAGCAGGAGAACAGAAAACTGAAGAACACCGTTTTCAACAAGAAGTTCTTGAAGCATCAGGGCACCTGGATCAACGATGACATTCAAGTAATTGTTCCAACTCAGACTCATGACTTGGTTGAGTGGGGAGCAGCGCAAGAGAATTGCATTGGTACCTACGGAGACATAGTTGTAAATGGCTCCTCAATGATCCTTGGTTTCAAGGATCGTAAAGGCAATTGGATCGGTCATGCCGAAATCACAAGTGCAATGCAACTTCGTCAGCTTCTGGGCAGGTTCAACGCTGCTCTTGAGGACGAGCACCGTAAGCCAATTGTCAAATTCATCAACCAGAAACTTGACGTCAACGTCAGTTCCACTTACTTGGGTGCCAACTAGAAAACTAAAACGACAGAAAGGAAACAGAAATGTCGAACAACAAGAAAAACAGCCGTCGTAACTGGGAATACTCAGGATACAAGCAGTGTCACGAATGTAAGAATCATAATCACTATGAGTTTCACTATGACACACTTACATCAAGACATCCCAATGTTTTGACTTTGTGCTGGGCATGTTACCAGTTCATCTATACGCACGACAGAAAAGAACAACCAACTCCAGTTTGCCCTTGGTACCACAAGCCAACATTGTTTGAATAATAATAATAATTTTAAATACATAGGTATAACTAATTTTATAGTTAAAAGAGAACCACGCAGCCAGCGTGGTTTTCTCTTTATGGGTAGAAACTAGACCACAAGGTCTGACCCAAATTCACGGAGGTTAAACGTGGAAGCAACAAACGGGAAGGAAACAGCGATGTTTCTGGTGATTGCGTGGATGGGCGACACCCACTACGTCAACGGAGGTGGAATGTCTAGCGCAGCACTTGTGTGTGCGTTGAACAACCCAACTCCGTTCTGGAATGAAATGCCGCACAGGCGAGAGGCAGACGGCCTTGAGTTCCTGAGCGACACTCCTCCCACCTGTCAGTGGTGCTTGGAGATCGCAGGCGAAATCCAGTCCCGCAACGACAAGGCCTAAAGCCATTCTGTTTGACTAAGGACTGACCATCCTATATATAGGCCGACTATACATCGGTGATAATTGGTTAAGAGATACCACGCAGCCAGCGTGGTTTTCTCTTTATGGGTAGAAACTAGACCACAAGGTCTGACCCAAATTCACGGAGGTTAAACGTGAAAGCAACAAACGGGGCAGCAACGACAGCTGCAAAACAGAAGCGGTACAAGAACCGCAAGAAGATGCCGAAGAATGTCGCAGACTACCTTTGGACAATCAACATGGTCGTAGAAGGCTTTTTTGACTACGGAAACTGGATGTTCGACGAGAACTGCTCCGAGTTCACGGCAGACATGGAAGAGCTTCGTCGGTTCTCCATGTACATCCTCGAGACCTACGAGGACAACATCAGGGACAGGAGGTTCCGCTAGATAAAAGCAGGGATACCGTGCAGCCAGCACGGTTTTCCCTTTATGGGTAGATCCTAGATCACCTACAGGGTTGGCTGTACTGTATAAATATCGAGTCGCCCGGTCGTTACTTGAAACAAGACCGAGAGTCAAGCTTTAGGGGGATGTCCAATGGACTGAACTTGTAACTGAAGATGAGTTTCCTGCTGCGTTAACGTGGACGCACACAGCAGTACTTAGTCCACCTGACATGACAACTGGGAGGTTGCCATGAAGAAGAAGCTGTTCATCAACAGCGTCCCCAAGGCCAACAACCGCAAGGACGGCGGTGGAGTGTTCCACACCGTCCTCGTGGGAGTGCCCCGAGCCGAACTGAAGGCCCTCACTGGGCTGGAGGACTCGGACCTCGACCGGCTCACGGTGACGATGGAGATCTTCCCCGAGAAGCTCGCCATCTACACCAAGGCCAAGGTGGCGTCACTGAAGAACAACTGGAAGCTGGTCCTCAACTGCGACGAGTTCGTCGTGACCGAGGTCAAGCCCAACGTCTACATCAAGGACGGCGAGACCATCAACGGTCTGCAGGCCTCGGTGTGGAGCAAGGGTGAGTCGCAGCTCGACATCTTGAAGGGATCCTTCTCGGTGTCGGCTGAACTGGCTGACCTCATGGGCGAGCTGGACGACGACGAGGCCGAAACCCTCTAGTCGACCAGTCGGCTTTCCTGCCCTGGCAAATAACCAGGGATTGCAATATCCACCACTAGTAAGGGGGAGCCACACAGCCAGTGTGGTTTTCCCTTTAATGGTAGACGTTAGGTCTATCAAACGCTACTAGACGGCGTCCGAGAGTCTAGAAAGGAGGTCTGCCATGAGCGATCACCCTGTCCCATCCACCCACTACCCACCAAATACCGAACCCTCGGTATCAGATCCTGGCACTAGCCCGGAGAAAACCCAAACAACAAACCACCCAACAGGAGGTTCTTCCATGTTTCATGGAATCACAGCAAACAACAACGGATGGCAGCGCGTTCTGACGTCCACACCACTCAAGGAGCAAGAGAAGATTCTGGACGAGTTCGACAACGGAACTTACTGGCCAGTGTTACTCGAGACCTTCTTCCCTGGCAAATACAGGGTTGAAGTGAGAAAGCACGGCAAAAAGTGGTACAACAGCGTCAAGTCTCATCCAGAACGGGCAACAATGAACCCCGAACCTGGTGAAGTTCTTCGCTGGTCAACAGATGAGGACCAGTACACGCTCTTCATTGACGGGGTCTATGACGACTCTTGGTTGACTCCTCTGACACACATTGGTCTCCTCGTGGGCAACTCAAAGAAGATGTCCAAGAGGTTTGCAGAGATTGCAAGGCTTTCATGTGCATGGCAGTACCGTCCTACTGGCGACATGAAGATTGAGGTCATTGATCATGAGGCTTTGGCTTACCTTGACAGTGATGTCGATGGCATCTCGGCAATCAGTCAGTCTTTTGCAATCAAGTGCTTTGCGGCAAATCACCTTGCAAACATGGAATGGGTTGGCACGATGATTGACAAAGTTGTCAGTGGCAAGATGACAGTTGTTCAACTGCGAGTCTTGACGCCAATGGGTTTGATCAAGGGCAATGCTCTGGTCCTTCCGGATCGCATGATGAAGGGGCAGGAAATCAGGACATTTAACCCAAACATCAAGTCAGAGTTGAAGACAAACGGATGGTGCTTGGCGACAATCGAGCCTTCGCATGGCGTCATTCCTGTTAAGAGCGATGATTTGACTCACTCAATCTACCAGGATGTGTCGGGACTTTACACTGCACAAGACTTGTTGACAACTCTGCAGAACTACCTCAACCATGAGGATGAGTGCTTGCGTGACGGTCGACGCTCAGCATCAATGACAGCATTGGTTGACAACGCTGACATCTTGGTGACTGCAACTGCTGAGGGTCCGGAAGACGACTTCAAGGATCCAAGGTCAAGTCTGCAGATGGTTCAGGAAGCAATCAGAGATCTTGACAAACTGGGTGTTCCATACGACGCAACTCAATCGTTGAGGTTCTTGACTGTTCATGGTGTGGCAACACAATTCATGGGTCAGGGATTCAATAATACTGGAAAGATAAACAACATCTGGAGGGAAAAGTCTCGTCACTGGTTCCCTGTTGAATGGGCATTTGCTGCTCACATCATCACTCAAGAGGCGCTGGACATCTTTGGCTTCAGCAATGTGTACAATCAGAGCGGTTATTACCACAAGAAGACCCACTGCTTTGCTGTGCCTGGCAAGTTCTTCAGCGAAAATCTTGCAAATCATGGTGGTCCAGACCTTGACGACACATTCAAGGTTCACATCCGTATGGCTGAGATTGACGGCGAGATGAAGATGGTTGCCTTCCTCTTGAGAAATCCCAATGACTTTGGTGAGTGGTCTGTCATTGAAGTTGATGAACCCGGTCCGGTGTTCCACGCCTACACAGAAACGCCTCCTGTGATTGATATGAACGAATTGAGGACAAAAGTTCCTCAGCTGTCCTATCTGCTGGAGAACCAACTGATCAAGCCTGGTTCTTTGGCCGGAATTCACAAGCTGACAATTCTCCCAGAGTTCTCGTTGATTGACGAAGCTCGTTCCAGGATGGTGTCTGCCGTGTTCCCTGGAGGAGTTGGATCTGCAGTGCTGCCCAAGATTGTGCACTACGCACTCATGAAGACATACATTGCACAGCCGGTCTGCAGCAATGAGGAAATGCTGGATGCCCTGACTCAAGGAATGCTCACTGTAGACGATGCCACAAAGATCCAGCAGTGGTGCAACAGGACGTTTGGTCGAATCATTGCTAAGCACGGCATGAATGGAACCAAAATGGATCTGTTCTGGATGGAAACACGTCTGCCCAAGCGGTTTGCAGAAGGCATTGAAGCAACTACCATGGAAGACTCTCCGTGGTGCGCATTGCACATCTTCAGAGAGATGCTTGTTCGTGTCAAGTACGCAGAAATGATTGACTATCTGAACACAACTCTTGTTCAGCCTGAGATCATTATGAACATTGAGTTCACAGAAGAAGAAATGCAAGCTGCTGCTGACCAGCATCAGAAGCTGTGTGTCAAGCAAAGGCAGACTACTGCAGACGAGTGGGTCAGTTACATGACCGGATTGCTTCAGAGGACCGATGACAATCCTGACAAGGGAATTGAGTTCACCAACAGGAAGATTCTGTTGCTGGCTCGTCAATCCTACATTGCAAAGGAAAGGTACCCACGTCAGAATCACGATCAGTGGCTGTTCACCTTCAGCCGCAAGAGTCAGTCTCAGGTGGTGGACTGGTACATCCGGGCACTCGAATCTATTCAACCATAGGAGAAAGAATAATAATTATTGAAAAGTCTTCTAAACCTTTAGTCTGGGTCTTGTCTAGAAAATATCTGTCGAGAACCTTCTAAACTAGTACTTATCTTCTAAAAAGAAGGGACTAGTTCCCAACAAACAACCAACCAATCACAAACGGAGTCAACACAATGTCCAAGAAGTACATCTACATCAACACTGCACCCAAAGTCAACCACAAGACCAACGGTGACATCTTCTACACGGTCCTCGTGGGCCTGTCGAAGCAGACCCTGACCGAGGCAGGAATCGGCCACGTCGACACGCTCATGATGCAGGTCTTCGAGAACCAGCTCGAGACCATCACGCGTGCTGTGAAGGCCTGCAAGAAGAACAACGCCAAACTGGCCCTCGCCTGCGACAACATCGTCATCACCGAGCCCAAGGAGAACACCTTCTTGACCAAGTCCGGTGAGACGGTCACGCAGATGCAGGCTTCGTGCTGGGCCGACGGTCCCTCCGAGCTGACCGTGGTCAAGCGGACACTCTCCGTGAGCGACGACCTGCAGGCCCTGCTCGAGAACGACAGCCCCGTCGACGACGAGCTGTCCTGAGCCCATCGGGAGACCCGGTCTCTGGCCCACCTTCGGGTTGGGTCAGAGGCCGTTTCTCTCTTTAAGCCTAGACTACTGATCGCGTTCAAAAAAGAAGGGATACGTCCCACAACATTCATCTGGAGGTAAAGATGAAGCTCAGACAACTCACCCAAGAAGAGTCGGACACCGTCCGTCTCCGGGACCTCATCGACGAGACCAAAGCAGGAATCACCCGTGCCGAGGACATCGCCGACGAAATCCGAAACCGGTTCAATCCCATGGCGGTGCATTCCTGCAACTGCCGTCTCTGCCGATGATGACCTACGACGAGTTTCACCACAAAGTCGTGATGGTTCATGCCTCACAACCTGTGAAAGATGATTTGCGCCTCGGCCAGATTTACTTCAACATGTTGTGCGAAGTGCGACCAGTCATCGCAGAAGAGATTCGTGGGTCAATGCTCGACCCGTTCTTCAAAGAGCGAATCACTCAAGTCGTCAGCAATTTCGTACGCGAACGCTGGTAGATTTCTTTCCCTTGAGCAAGGAAAGATTACATACTGACAACACCCATAAAACTACATACTGGTTCGGTCAGAAACCTATAGTATGTCGCGAGAAATAAAAACCTTTGTCCAATTCGGACTTACTGTGGTCAATGAGAGCAGACCACATGAATAATCTAAATACTCTCGAGGCTGAATACCTCGAATAGTCCCGAGCATTGACTATAAAAGGCGGATGGTGGCCCCCTACCATCTCTACACGTCGTAGACTTAAGACGGACTGGGTCTTGCCTGTGCCCCAAGGAAATAGTTTCCCTCTTGACAATGGATTCAACAGGCCCATTCTCTAGACAATCTTGCGTGTCAACTCCCGGTACGGTGAGTGGAGAACCAATGTGCTTATCCGGTTCTTCACTCACCTGTACTGAATTTCTTTATTCTCTCTAATTTTTAAAGTAATGTTTTTTATTTATTTTCTAATTTTTCAAACTCCATCAAATAACATCACAAAAAGGAACAAACAATGAAATCATTCATCAAAACAATCAAATTGCTCAACGCCGGATTCCTGTTTGGAACCGCTTTCTGGCTGTGGGTCATGTCCGAAGATGAAAAGAAGAAGAAAAACGTCAATTGGGCTGGCGACAATCCGTCCAAGATGGACGATATCTACAATCACTACAAGGAAAAGCAAACAACTGTTCGTGTACGACCCGAACCACCGATGTGAAAAATCGGCAAGGAAAGTAAAACAAAGTAATGAATAAGTTCAATTCTTCAATTGAATATTACGTAGTTGACGTAGGAGACCAGTTCATTCTTTATTCCGGGTCGCTTGAAAATTGCATGCAATTCATGGATGAAAGCTATGGTGGTCTGCAGATTCTCGACCACTCTGAGCTCACACAAAAAATGATTCAATCAATTACGGAATAAACTTCAAACAAAGGAAAAACAAAATGCGTAAGCACATCACAGTTGCAATTACAACCGTGTGCTTTGTCATCGGCCTCTACACCGGCGACTGGGCACGCAACAAATACATCACAAGGAGCAAATAATGCAAACACTGACAAGCCTACAAGCATTTGAACTTGTTGACATTGCTGCCAACGAAAATAGGCTGTATCACTACAATGGTGGTCAGGCCTACATCCGCGTCAGCATGGACTCCAACGTTCTCATGATTGTCGACCACACAGGAAGAAACCCAGAAGCCAACCTGTGTGACGGTACTGAGTACTTCAAGGCGTATCCCAGATACAACATTGAGCACTCTCGCCGAATTCGTGAACATGGTTCACTTGCACAATGGTACATTGACAATTACATAAAAGCAGTTGTTTGATCTTTTTTTATCTGTTAAACATTAAATACAGAAAAGAAAGGAGGACAATGTACGATTGGTTAATGGATATGATTATATCATTCTTGGAAATGCTCATTCCAGGAGACAGCAGCAATAATTACGAGGAATGAAAACAATGAAAACAGAAAAAACAAGCAAGTGGTTTGGCAAGATAACTGCCAAAACAGTTTCAGGAACCGGATCAATAGCAGAGAAAACACTCAACGTGGTCAAATCTACTCCGGGAAAGACGGCGAACATCACGAAAATCATCGGCAATGCTTATGCAGATGGTTGGCGAGAAGTGCGTCCCAAGACTGATGAATCCGATGAGGCAACTGAGTTGCACGAATTGGATGATGATCTCGCTACCGACAAGTAGAAGTAGCGCGAACAAAAAGAATGGGAATGTTTCGGCATGACCATTCACAAATAGCTCACAAACAAATAATCACATAAACACATTAGGAGATATCTAATGAACACACAATCCATGTTGAACAAGTTCGGTCTCAACACCGATCTGTTCTCTTCAATTGCGGACAACATCGACGCGCTCCAGTCGACGGCCCGCACCCAGCGACTGCACATCGACAAGACCGTGAAGTTCACTGGTTCCATCAACGGACAGAACGTCCCGGCAGAAGTCACTCTCCGTGAGGCTTCCCTGCGTCGTTTGTCCGTGCTTCGGCAGACCAGCCCGAACAACGTTGGACACGACTACCTGCTCGTCACTGGCGTCATGAACCCTGTGCGTATGGACCTCAACGTCAACATCGACGGCGAGACCTACAGCATCGTGGACCTGCTCCAGACCATGACTGGCACGACTGACCGTTCCAAGTTCGAGGCTTCGCTCGCTGCATCGGGGCTCAACTACATGAACGGCATGCCGTTGTTCTTCCAGCAGTTCGGTGCTTCCGAAGACGGCATCAAGCATGCCATCGAGGCGTTCAAGAGTGCAGGCGCTGTCAAGAGCAACATCGACAACCCCGGTCGCATCGTGGCCGCGTACCAGCACAAGACTGGCGTTCCAGTGACCGACTTCGAGCTCGGCACGACGGACCGCAAGATGTCTCGTACCAATCAGGGCTTCTTGAACCTTGTCGATGCTTCAGTCACCACCTTCCAGCGTGTCTACGGACTTCGTCTTGAGGCTCACATCCTCGAGCAGAAGTCCGATGATCTCCCGCAGGCAAAGGTCAAGGCTGCAGCCGAGAAGGCAGATGAGCTCAAGAAGCTTGCTCGCCAATGGGCATCGAACTGGTCAGGTAGCCAGCAACGAATCACCATTGCAAAGAATGGTGCCAAGACTCCCCAGAACATCTACGATCCGGTGAACGCTCCTTGCGGTCGATTCACCCTCGTGATCAATGGAGAGGAAGTTGCCTGTGACCTGTGGTCGAACTCGGCTCGTGCCGACCAGACCAGCACTGTCACGGACAAGGCGGTCGTCGAAGAGGACCCCTTCTGACCCAGGGCTAACCCCCAACTGTGGGGTGCGCATACAGTATAATAAACGCACATCAAAAAATGCTAGTTCTTACTTCACTGTAAGTTACAAGGATGGCCGTAAGCCTTGGTAAAATGAACGGACGGAGTTTGCATGTTCTCTGCACAAAAATATGCACACGGGGATGAAATGGCTTCGGGACTGCGGTTCGCCAATGTCCATCATCTGGGTTCGATTCCCAGCATCTCCACCGATTGTAGGGGAATGCGTGTCTAACGCTTCTTAAACGACACTGTGGTGTGCCCTACATCAATCTCTATAAACCTATATACACCTATTTTTAATTTCATACAAAAGAGGAAAACACAATGTCCAACGAAGAAATCCACCAACACCTCGCGGAGTTCGGCAAGTCGCCGGAATTCCGTGAACTCGTCATGAACCAGAACATCGAGGTCATGAGGCGCATCGTCGATGTCCAATCCGAGAAAATCGACAACCTCAAGACCATGATCGAGCTCTACAAGCAACAGATCAATACGCACAAGAGCATGCACGACACCCACCTCAAAGTCGTCGAGACCTGGCTCAAGGCTCTCGAGAACGACGGACAGGATCTCGTCATGAAGTCCATGGACCGTTTCGTCAAAAACCACAAGGAGGTCCAGTAATGAAAGAGTTCTGTGGAGAAATCATCTACGAAACTCCAGAAGGCAACGTTCACTCAGACATCTGCTTTCACTCGGCATACTTCGACGAACCTCAAGACGACTATCGCCAGTTTCTTCACAAGTGCCTGAACGAATGGTTGGACAAAAGTGACGGCACAGGGGCTTTCTGGGTCGGAGACCCGGAATACTTCAACAGTTGGGAGAAGGACTAATGCAAGCACCTGATACACCCTGTCTCATATGTGAAAAAGCCATCATGTACTTGTGGCCAGATCACGTTCTTGAAGATGGTGGAGTTCCAAGCAATCTCAACAATGCAGTTGATATAGACATCGTAGGCTCATACGGCTCAAGTTTTGACTTGAATGTCTATCACGCCATCATCTGCGATGACTGTCTAGACAAAGCAATCCAGCGTCGTCGAGTCACATTCATCAAAAGTTACCTTTAAAAACTATAAAAAGCCAATGTACATAGTGAATGCTATATATATTGGTTTTTTATATTAAGACTAGAGCGAGAATCGCCCAATTTAAAATGTCAATTTTAATGATTGCGATTCGAGCGAAATATTTCTACTAATGTGTTGCTATTTTTATACGGCGATGATATCATTATCATTGTCCAAATAAGCAGCACATTTAAAGGAGAAATTCAAAACTATGCCTCGGCAACATCAGTCTTCAGCAATGAAGAAAATACTGACTGATTTAATTCGGTTAGGATTTACAGTTGAAAGAGCCAAGTCGGGCGTTTATAAGATACTCCCCCCTCCGAGTATCAAAGGCCCAATGTACATTACTCACGCTACCGAATCTGCTCTACATCCCATGAGACGTGATTTCAAGCGAATGTACAATGTTGAATTGACTGTGCGTTAAAATTTATGCGGGCAGACAAGCCGGTGTAGGTATGGTGGTCACCTATACCGGCTTTGTCATATGCCTCTGTATTTAAAATATTTTTTTTAAAACTAGAGCGAGAATCGCCGCAAAAAATCTTGTCAGTATTTATAATTTATACGCATATATACACAGTATATGCTAACCTTTTAGTTGAAATATTAAAGAATATTTTAGGTTTTTTGTTGCCCAAACCACAAAACCTATGCTCTCGCAGGGGGGAACCCAGTTCCAACCTATGTACACCTCTATAAACCCCTTATGTGTACACCTGTACCTCTAGTGTGTACACTGTCTATCTTGTTTTATCTACATATCTCGGACATAAACCTTCTTCTATTATGCCAAATAATTATTGTTCTAACAAAGAACAAGCTATTTATTCTAAAGTAGCTTTATTATTATTGTCTTACATAAGAAGTTACAATGCTCACTAGATTATTCAAGAATTTAGGCAGATTTTCTGCCAAGACTTATTCTCTCAAAGATAATAAAAGAGTTTTAAAGAGAGCAATGATCGCTATCTATTCTTTTGTCGCAATTGATCTACTTCTGGATACTTTTGTGACCATACCCTTGGCTGTAACCTTGTATGTAGCTGGCCAAGTCACTTTGGCAATTTATATGATTGCGGGCGTTTTGCTTTTTAATCTCGCCATAATGTCACTTATTTACAATACTTCCATCTCTGCTTCCTAAAAAGAAAGGCATTTTAAATGTTAAACCATAATCAAGTGTTAAGCCATGATCTTGATCATCCGATTCCTCTAGTCGATTGTGATTGGACCAACCAGGCTGAATCCTACAAGTCTATGATTGCTATCTATGACGCTATATTGAAAGCTCTTTTTGAAACTGTAGGTTATATATCTGGCGGATTTTGTCCAGAGCCTTGTGAACATACCACTCTTCAAAATACAGATCCCTATCTGTACGCTCGTTTGACCAACGTTTGGAGTGTGTACAAGAAAACCAACGAACTTGTGCAGCAGCTTAATCATCACTATGATGTCGTGTTACCTACACATGCACGTGGTAAGCATTTCGACGAACCATTTTAAAAAAAAATAATCGCGCGATTTTGCACGCTTTAATATAAAATCTTATATATACTTAGTTTTTCTTGGGCATGAAAAATCCTGGAAAAACTTTGTATGTATCAAATTAAAGTAAGAATACCCTCCTTTTCTGCTTTTAAAAACTTACAAAGTGAGAGCTTGCTCTGGTCAATTACTTCCCTTTCCAATTGACCAGAGCGGCTCTCCCACATTTTTTATTTTAGAAAGGCAATAGTTCATTGTGGATATTACTCAACACTATAACTCATATGAACCTTTAGACAATCCAGAATTGATGAATTTAGAAGCTAATTTTTATGGTTTGTTGAATACATTTAATTCTGTCTACAATAAATATTACGATTTGATATTTCGTGTCCCTATAAATCTAGAAGACAAAGAAGCTCTTTCTAAGCTTTTTGAAGGTTTGAAAATTCTTTCAGAATCCTTTTCTAATCTTCCTGAAGCTTACCGCGAATTGTGTTCCTGTAAGGGCGTAGAAATATAATTTTTGTTATATGCCCTATTTTATACACCTTAATTGGTTTTTATGCTATAATATTATATGTTTGTAAGAGTTGTATCTAAAAAACTTCAGATATTTTAGATATATACTATAGTCTTACCTTATATTTATATATCTTTATATATCTTAACAAGCAATAATCATCCCTCACGGAGGAGTATCAAAATGCCAAGAGGTAAATCCAATGCGATTGAACAGCTCATCAATACCAAGTACAACAAAGGAGTTGAGATCACTGTTGCTCAGCTTGCATCAGAAGTTGGTTGCACTGTTCAAAACGTGTATATCTACATTAGAAAGAATCCTACTAGATTCTCTCAAATTCGTAGAGGCGTATATAAAATTAATCCATATGTTCCTGTCACTCCTAACCAAGTCAACTCTAGCAGCATGACTTTTAATTCAGATAATTAATTCTTTAAAACTTTGTAATATTTTAAAATTACGGTACTATTTTAGAAACGTAATTAATATTACGAAGCGCAGGAGTACAATGTTTTCATGAAGTGTCCCCTGAGAGTTTAAATATTTAGACTCTCAGGGGATACACTTTGTACAAAATGTATTCCTAAAAACGGAGGAAAAATCTGTTTAATTATAACTCACACTATCAGAATATTGATATAATGTATAAATGCCCTAACGGGCAGGGGTAACATCCCCAACCTAATAGATAGTGATATCTACGAAGTCGGAGAGGCAACCTTGCCACTGTAACGGGCATCTCGTATGTGCCCGTGCAATCTTCGGTTTCGCAACCTGCGCGTTTGCTAATGAGACGTAAGTCTCAAACCCACACGAAAGGAGCGATACCATGCGCACATTACGAAAAACAATGTTGTCATTTATTCTGGCAACTAGTGCAATTATCCTAACCACAGTTGCACCTACCGCTCAAGCAGTTCTTCCATCTGCTTCAATGTCAACTTCTTCATCTGAGATTACTGATTCTTCTTTGATATTTATCAAGTGGAAAAAGTATAAAGTTACCTTTACTCCCACCATTGATTATTGGCAAAAAGTTGCACAATGTGAAACTGCCAATAATTGGAAAAATGGTGGTACATGGGCCGGTGGACTTGGTATATACACCAAGGGCAAATTTGGTTCTTCTTCTATGGGCACTTGGGAAAGGTTTGGTGGCGAAGAATTCGCACCATCTCCTGACAAAGCAACCATGGAAGAACAGATCAAAGTTGCTAATCGCATAGCCGTTCTTGGTTACAAAACCACAGTTTACCGTGACCCCCAAATTGCCAAAATCAAAGGTATACCAGCCGTTTACCAATACGATAAGGAACCTGTTGGATTTGGTGGCTGGGGCTGTGTTAAATCCAAATCGACAGGTAAATGGAGAATTGGATTACCCAAGAAGTGGACCAAGCACGCGTATGTAAAACTTCCCACCAATTCTTCCATGTATTGTAAAAAATGGGAACATTTGTTTGAATATTATCAACTTCCTGTTAAAGTTTTCAGTTATATTGCTTGGCGAGAATCTCGTTGTCAAACACATGTAATTGGTTTGAACTTCAAATCTGGAATGTCAAAGAACAATTGTCAATCTTTAACTCCACAATGCAAAGCTGTTTCTAGCTATGACTCAGGTATTTTGCAAATCAACAGTACTTGGAAAACTGTAACAAGTTTGGTTTGCAAATCTCCTCGCGGTGATATGTCAGTTCTCAAAGATCCACAATGCAACGTCAAAGTGGCCAAGTATCTTTATGACAGAGAACCAAAAAGACTTCATAGTTGGAGAATTAAAGTTTATTCAACTTGAACATAAAACATAGTAAATACCAAAAAAGGGGACAAGCACCAATACGGGCTGTTCCCAGAATTAGCTCAAACAAAACAATAATACGTTTCACTATCAAGGAGACAAATATGGCTACACGCATCAAGGATCTCTCTTCAGAGACCCAACTCATGACCCGTCCCGACAAGTTTGCTGTCACTCACACCAGCAAGCTTCTTACCGCTGTCACTGAGCCACCGTTCAACGTTGGACGTGGGCGTCCTCGCAATCCGATCTACACCGCTGTCTACGCGCAGTTGCTCAACAACCAAAATCAGTGGTTCCATGTCAACATCGCGTTTACCTCAAAGAAGGATTGTTACAATTTCACCAACAATCTCTACAACCGTGCACGCAAGGATGTTCTTTCGCTGGCGCGTTCAACCGCCTACAACGACAAGACCAAGACTTGGGACCTCTGGGTGATGCTCACCCGCTGATTTTCTCTATAGAATAGTGTTTTCCTGGGAGAACTTAAACCTACTACCATATGTGGCATTGGATTTGTTCTCTCGGGAAAAACTATTTTTTTATTCATACAAAATATTATTAAACGGAGTATCATGTCTGGATTTCGATTGTTTATTGACTTTATTGCTGTTCTCACAGTTTTTGCCACTGTTGCATCACTTGTGTATGTCCAGCATAAATTCGACAAAGAACAAAATAAATAAATATTTAATAAAAAGGCTTTAATATGTTTATAATGATGATGATGTTGGCCATTTCGTCGACTATTGTGGAGATGATGTTTGCGGCAAGATTTTCTGCTTGGCGCTATTACGCTCATAATTACAAATGGTTCAACATGCTCGTTTCGATCTTTTTATCATACGTTCTTGGTCTGGCGTTCGGTGCAAGCGGTTTGATTGCCCTTGGTGCAGCCATGGTTTCGACTGTTTTGTCTATACCTGGTTATGCTTTCTTGCATTGGAATTACGATTCAGCTCCTGCCAGAGCTGTTGGAGGCAATTTGTTTCAACATCATTGGGACAAATGGAAGGTTGCTCTTGTTGATCTTTCTAAGATAATTTACAAAGTAATTCGTTTCATTACTGCTCCCATTTGGATGTCCAGAATTGTCCTCCAAAAATACAAAGAAGCTTCTGCAAAATACAAAGCTTACAAAACTGCTCGTGTTTAATAAACCATAACAATACAGGAAATATTTAATATGTTCACTTTTACTCCTGCTCAAATCAAAGAACTCACTAATTTTTATCTAAAACTTGACAACCTTACGGATACTTTTTACGATCTTGTGGATCGTAACAAGATCTTGGTTACAAAGGGTGATCTCATTCTCCATCTTGAACAAAGTCTTGAATCTTCTATTCAAACAATTGATCGGGCAATCACTCCCTATGTAAGTTCAACTGTAGTGGGATCTTGGGCCATTTCTCAAATTGGCATTACTCCCACTATTGCAGCTGCTCTTGGAACTTTTATTGACATCAACAATTTTGAAAATGTTGGTTCACTTTGGCGCCATGCTGGTCTTGATCCTACTCAGAAAAATTCTTCCTTTTCACACAATCCAGATTTCAAATCTTTGTGTTGGAAAATTGGTACGAATTTTGCTGATCGTTCAGAGGAAAAAAGCTGTTTTTACGGACAGCTTTATCTTCAGGACAAGAAACGTCGTTTGACAAACAACGAACAGGGTAATTATTCTGAAAAAGCAGGAAAGATCTTGCAAGATCTTAATCCTCGTTTTAACAACGACAAGACCACACTTCTTGAAGGTAAGCTTCCTGATGCACAGATTGATGCACAAGCAAGACGTTACGCAGTAAAGATCTTCTTGAGCCATTATTATGCTGTTGCTTATCAGGATCTCAACGCAGTTCCTGCCGACAGACCAACTAAGATTACTGTCAATGGCAAAAAGCAAACACTAGACATTCCAAACAACCCATTTACTGAAGAATCAATTTCTTAAGACTGTAAACACACAATCATAACAGGAATATTATTATGACATATCCCAGTTACCCTGCCGAATGGCGCAACTGCTACCTTGTCTTGTACTCGGCTCCTGATGAGCTGTTCAATTACGACAAGAAAGTCACATACTGCAAACCAATTGTCCGTGCTCAGGACAAGGACAGAAACATTCTTGATTTCTACGGCGTAGTAGCCAGTAAGTTTGGAATTGCTGTTCCCGCAAAGACAACGCACTGGGCAATTGCAATTCTTGGTGTTCCAAACCCAAAAATTCTTTTTGAGGGCAAGCTTCCTGATGCTCTTCAAGTTCTTGAAGTAGATGTCAGTGACACTCAAGAAATTGCAATCGTACGATACAACAAAAACATCAAATTTGCAATTGGCCAAAAGCATTCTCTTCGCTCAAAGAAATCGTCCAAAGCTTCGAAAGAAGATTCTTGGACTGTAGAAGAATCTCTTGAAATTCTTTTTGGTTAATCACCACGATATCAAAACAATAAATGAATAACTTTGTTTTTTGATAAGGCAATAGTATATTCAGAAAAGAAAGGCAATAAAATCTCTTAAGGAGGGATTATGAACTATTTCAACACATATCAACCAAAAGTCCGCATGAAAGCTTTCAAAAATGCTCCTCTTCGTTCCGGAGAGGGTTATCAAATTGGCTTTTACGACATCGGTGTCATGCGCGAACTCATGGATCTTTCCGAAGATTCCGATGAGTTTCGAATTGCCATGATGCCCATTCCTGGGGATGTTTACGACCGTCAAAAGCTTTACGACATCATCACTCATCCTTCCATCCAGTATGCATTGGTAGACAAGCGCAAGGTTGTTGCTTGCACCATCAAGGGACAAACTGGCTGGATGTCTGCACTCAATCAAGCTGGTTACACGGTCAAAGGTGGAGGCAAGACTTCCAAGCGTGCAAAGTCATTTCATCGCGCATCTTTGATCAATGCCCATTTTGACCATCTCAACATCAAGTGGGTTGAACCCACTGACTACACTCGTTACGATTTTGTCAATGGTGGATGGGCAGATTGGGTCAAGGACCCTTCCACTCTTGAGCGTCTTTTGGACGGTGGTTTCGTCATATCTTCTCGGTTGATCCAACAAGCACTTGACAATTTCCCTGTTTATCATCAAGAGGGTCAGTCTTTGGACAACAGTGATATATATTACGATCCAGAATTTCGTCAAAAGCTTCTTCGTTACCTTTCATCTTCTAAAGTTTTCAATGCTCGATTGTTTACTTCTGAAGGTCTTCTCAAGGGCAATGTCTTTGTTTCTGATAATCTTCCTCTTGATATTGACGTGGTATCTTCCCGTACCAATCTCAAGAAAGAGATCACCTACTCCAATGGTTATCGTTTTCTTGCCGAGCCCCAAGGTCCCAAGTCTCGTGTCATCACCGACGATCAGACTGTGATCAACCTTCCCAAGTTGTTTCGCAAGTCTGACATGGAAATGTGGCTCAAGGAAGAATACGAAAAGATGTTTCAGGACGCAATCAACGGCAAGTTGCTTGCCAATTGGAGTTCAATTTTCGTTCGTCAGTTTTCTCGAGAAAATCGTGAAACAGAAGACCTTGAAGCCCAAGCTCGACTCAACTACGTGGGTCACCGCTGGGTGAGCATGGGTCTTTCTATCACTAACTCTCCTTGGCTTTTCAAGACTTTGGCTATTTCTCATGCAATGCCTCTTGAGAATCGTATTCCGATTCCGTGCAGCGTTTATGAGCAAGTCATTCCAGAGTCTCTTGCCAAGATGGCAGGATACGACATACAGGTTGAAGAAGGCGATATTCACAGAATCAACGATCTTGGCGTTCATGTCGTGAACGACTTTGATTGGCTCGAGATGTACGAGTCTCATGGCGGTCACGACCAAGACGACTTTTTCAAGCTGTTCTATCGCAAGATGGAAGGCGGAAATCAAGACGGAAAGAAAGTTGTAATTGTCGCTCGTTCACCAAACGGTTATGGCGAGTATTCAATTTTCAATTATGTTGAAGGTCAATGGTATCCGACTTGGAAGAAGTCCGACGGTACGAAGGTAACTTTTCCTTCTGTCAATTCTCGTGGATGGCCAAAGCGTCTTTCTCAAGCTATTCGTCTCAACGAAGTTCGTTATGTCGGCCTTCCCAGCGAGTACGATCCAAAGCCTCCGCGTCAAGTTGGTGAAAACTATTCAGTTGAAGATGTGATGCACGATGTTGACATTGCAATGGGCGGCGGTAACGTCGGTCGCTATGTCAACGCATCCATGCTTCATTCTTCTGTTATTCGCAAGCATCGTCCCGTTCAAGTTTGTTCTATGGAGTCAGCAATTGACGGCTGCACTCAAACATCTGATGGGCGTGATCGCGAAGCAATTGACGCTGAAGCAGAATCCATCATTCAAGAAGTTCTCGATTCCGGTAAAGCTATTGATCGAGATCTTTGGACTGGTCGTTTTCAATCACTTGCCAAGAAGTATCCCGAAGTTGAAACCTACGAAGGAACTCTGACTCATCTCAACAGTCTTTGCGTGTCCTACTTCAACGCCTATGTTCAACGCGTCAACAAGTATGCACAAGAAGACATTGAACTCTCCGATTCTGTACGACAGATTTCTGAACGTTTGTATTACCATGCAATTCCGGTTCTTCGCCAATTCCGCATGGGCATCTACAATGCCAACGCTGATGATTCTGTTTACTCTGTTGGTGCAATCAAGCGAGATAAGTGGGATTCTCTTTACAACAACATTGTTGAAAAGATTCTTTCTTATGAGCGAATTGAAGATCAACACGACTTTGTGATTTCTCTTTATGCTGCAAGCATACTCATCCCCACTGGAAACGGCAGTTACTCCGATCAAATTGTCATGAACCGAGTCGTTTATCCGTACCTTGAAAAAGCTCTCATTCATTATGGTATCGGCAACCGTGTCGCCATGACTTTTGCCAACGGCAAGTACACCCCTGTTTCCACCTGTTATGATCAGTGGACCTACACTGATCCTGACGGTAAGACTCATGTGTTTGACAATCGAGTTGACTATCAGGCATTTCATGCCAACTACTCTCCGATTGTGTTCACAAATGTCAAAGAGAAACCAAAAGTTACCAAACTCATTAATCATGAATTTTAATATTAATTTGTGATTTCGTTTGTACAAAAGGCGGTGTCCAGAGAATATTTGTTTTCTGGGCACCGCCTCTCTATTTAAAGGTATTTATGTCTGACAAATCTTTTTTACTTGAATTTCAATCTCCTGAAAATTTTAATGAAAATACACAAGATATTCTTCCTGATGCCTGGTCAGAAGTAATTAAAATAACCAATTTTTTTTCTGGTTATATTAAATCAAACGGTCCCGATAGTTTTCTTCCTACTTGTGTTGTTTTCAACGCTGCAAAAGATATAGTTGGTATTTTTACTGTTAGGTCTTTTGACGGTAAAGAAGATCTTTATCAAGCTTTGTCTGAAATTCTCTATTTTCCCATTGCAATCAACTCTTCTCTTTATATTGTTGTCGCAGACACGAATATAAGAGATCCACAAACAGGAGAAAAAACAAACGATGCTGTTAACATCTCTTTTGTTTCTTCTGAGTTTTGCTACATATACACTCTACCTTACACCTATGATTCTGACAATACTTTGACCTATCTTTATGATGAATCTGTTCTTGTTTCTGTCGACAAAAACAATGAAGAAAACTCATCAGCTTCTGGCGACATGATTGAATTGTTCTTTATATTTTCTCATGTTGACAACACAGGTCCATTTACAATCGATGAACTTCTTTCGTACTATGACGAAAATGGTGTCACGTATGAAATTATCAATAAAGAAAATATAAACACAATTAAGAATAAAGTAATATTGAAAGACTAATTTATATGAATCCGATTTTGGAATCTCCGAAACAAGAAAGCGATGATTTTATTCCCTTACAACAAGACGATAATGGTGATATTATTTTTTGTTTTAAAGAGTCAAACACCATAGTTTGTGGTAAAATAACATATTTTAATTATGAAGATATTGATAAAAAAAGTACTTTTGAGCCATTCTTTGGAGAAATAGATCTTTTTGGGTTTTGATGAATATGACTTATATTTTGCGTCCATATCAACAAGAAGCTATTGATTCTATCAACAGCCACTATGACCGAGGCATAACAAAACAATTGGTTGTATTGCCTACAGGCGCAGGTAAGACAGTCATATTTTCACATATTCCGAAGATCAATTCTTCCTTTTTACCCATGCTCGTTCTTGCACACAGAGCAGAGTTGTTGGATCAAGCCAGGAATAAAATTATGGCTTCTAATCCCAATCTTACTGTAGAAATAGAGCAAGCAGAGCGTAAGGCAGGTTATGTCGACGTGGTGGTGGCTTCCGTTGCCACTTTGGGCCGTAATAACACCCCTCGTATTATGGCTTATCCGCAAGACTATTTTAGATCTATAGTCATAGACGAAGCGCACCACGCAGCTGCTCCTTCTTATCGTAGAATTATCGATAATTTTAAAACTAACTTTTTGCTGGGAGTAACAGCTACTCCTCAGCGATCAGATTCAACAAGATTAATTGATGTTTTCGACGAAATTGTATATTATAAAACAATACAAGATTTAATAAAAGACAAGTGGCTTTGTCCTCTTGTCGGATATAGAATTAAGACTGACACAGATATATCAGAAGTGGAGATGCAAAATGGCGATTATGCCCAAAACAAACTCGAAAGTGTCGTGGATAATCCTGGCCGCAACGCTACTGTCGTCGCTGCCTATACTAATCTGGCTTTTTCTAAGAAAGCCCTTGTATTCGCATCCGGCGTACGACACGCCCAAAACTTGGCCTTATCCTTTAGCCAAGCGTCCATAAACGCAGAAGTTATTTTGGGCACGACGCCCCAGGATCAAAGGGAAAAAATCTTTCAGAATTTTTCTTCAGGTTTGACCAAGGTGATAATCAATGTCGGTGTTCTGACCGAAGGTTATGATGAACCATCCATTGAAGCAATCATCTTGGCCAAACCCACACGCAGTGCTCTTCTTTACACTCAGATTGTCGGGCGAGGCACTCGTTTGCACGACGGCAAAAAGCATTGCATTGTGATAGATATATCTGATACCACCAAGGGAAAAAAGCCCATAGGTCTTCCGACTCTTCTCGGTCTTCCTCCAGATTTCGATTTGCAGGGCCAGTCTTTGACTGATGTTGCCGAAAAATTTGAAGAACTTGAGAACTATTGTCCCGGAGAAGCTGTTCGTGTTCTCACTCCTGAGGACATCGAACTCGCCTACAAGCGCATCGATTTGTTCATGCCACCACCGCCCAATGTTGTTGTCCAACAATATTCCAAACTTGTGTGGGCCGAAATTGCAGAAGATGAATTTCATCTTGGTTTGAACAACAACGAATCAATGCGCATCAAATGTGACACTCTTGGAAGATGGAACATAACTCTTCATGACAATCATCAGAAAACAACGAGACTTCTTGGTGTTGTTGATGAAATGAGAGAAGCCTTTGTCCGTTCTGACAAATGGGTTCAGACCAACAGATCAGCTTCTGTGGCGCTTCTTGATTCTTCATCTGCTTGGAGATCTGATCTTCCCACAGATGCCCAGAAGAGACTTCTTCGAAGAATTGCTGTTCCCATCACTGCTGATATGACCAAGGGTATGGCCAGTCAAATCATATCTCGTCACTATGAAAACAATCCGAAACCCAAATGGCTTCAAAATAAAATTGATAATAACAAAAAGAGATTTTAGTTTTAATTTATGACACTCTTATCAACTCAAAGTTTTGTTTTTTATCCCTATGATGCTTACATCTATCATCCTACTCCTGTATCAACTAGGGACAAAAGCTTTCTTGCTGCTGCTGCCAAGTTAGCTCAAACTTCTGACAACAGGTTCAAAATGGCGTGCATTGCCGTCAGAGCTGGATCAGTTCTTGCTACTGACATAAATGTCACAAAGAAACATCCCACAACTCCGCCCAATCGTTTCAGTACCCATGCTGAAATAGGTGCCATGAAAGGTTGTTCTGATCCATCCGATTCCACTTTGTATGTTGCCAGATTGAAGCTCGATGGCACTACTGCCATTGCGCGTCCGTGCTCTTGGTGCATGCAGCAAATACAAAAGAACAGGATTTACAGAGTAGTCTATACAACAGACTACTCTGATCCTGAATCTTTTTATATATCTGATATTCAATGGAGATACAATGTCCTACAAACTTAAAAGAATTATTTTCACATTATTTTTGTTCTCTACTTTTTTTGTCAAGGCACCAGCAAGTGCCCAAAAACGAATTGTTGACGTAGCTTCTGCTACTTCTCCAGTTCGTTTTACTTTTAATCTTACGAAATCGATACCTTTTGTTGCTGCAAACATTCCTTATGATTTAGGTTACAAAGGCCAAAATTCTCATATTGTAATTATTGACAGCGGTGTACAGAAAGATCATCCCTTTTTTCAAGACAGAGTCGTTTTAGAAGCGTGCTTTTCTTTGAAATGTCCCAATAATCAAACATCCATGATTGGCCCTGGTGCAGCAGCTCCGGTGCATTGGCATGGTACCCATGTTGCCGGGATTGCTGCTGGCAGTTCTTCTTCCATGAGAGGAATTGCTCCACAGGCCAATATTATTGCTGTTAATGTCTTTGATTCAACTGGCTCATCATATGACAGCAATATTATTAGTGCTCTCAATTGGGTCAGTAGTATTTCTTCTCAGTACAACATTGCTTCTGTAAATATGTCTTTGGGAAGTTCTTCTGTTTTTTCTACTACTTGCGATAACTACATTCCTGAATTGACAACTGCAATTAAAAACTTGAAAGATTTGAATATTGCAACTGTTGTTTCTTCAGGCAACAGCTATGCTCACGGGATGAGTTCGCCTGCTTGTATTTCGCACACAGTTTCTGTTGCAGCTATGTATGTTAATTCTCCCAATGTTGCCAATTTTTCAAATATCAGCAAATTTACTACTTTTGCTGCACCTGGTCACAATGTTGCATCTTCCACTACACAATCTTCTTATAGGTCTTCATCTGGAACTTCAATGGCAGCTCCCCATATTGCTGGAGCTTTTGCTGTTTACAGGTCAAAATTTGGAGTTCAGTCTGTTGACAGAGTAGTTTCTGATTTTAAGATGACTACTCGCACCGCTACCGATTCCTATACTGGTATCAAAATTCCATATCTTCATTTTGCACATTTGTTCGATACTGTAATACCCATTCCCACAACTTCCACCACAACCACTACATCTTCTACCACAACTACAACCACACTACCTGTAGTTGTGACCACCACCACCACTTCCACCACTTCTACTTCAACCACTTCTACTTCTACAACTTCTACCACCACCACGATTCCTAGACCACCTTCTTATGGCGCTGTTTTTGCGCCTGTTCTTCATGAACTAGATGCTTCTTGGAAAACTTTTATTAAAGCTTATTACAGAGATCCTTATAGAGGTTATGCAAATATTTCTCATTATTCAATAATTTGCAACGATTCTGCCAATTATAATTTTGTTGTTCCAAGAACATCAAGATATGGTTGGAATTCTTTTAATATTAAGATTTCTCCATCTCTTATTTCTTATTGCAAGATGAATACTCATGGTTATAATGGGAAAATTGTTTCTACTAGATCAGTTTATACTACTCCTGTTAATCCAAATTCTCCCAGACCTTTTTCTGTTAATATAAATAAGAGAAAAAATGCAAAATAAAGAGAAATTTCTTTGTGAAAGTTTGTATAAATATTCCGTATCAAAAAAATATTTTTCCAACAGTGCTTACTGATACTTATGAAAATATTTTGAATTATGTTTTTCAAACTCAGAACGTTTATACTATGTCTGTTTCTGATTACTCTTTTGTTCTTTCATATGAACATTATTCTTATGAAAGCATAATAAACCACACTGCAACTTTAATTTATCGTGCATTGAAAAATGATCAACCAGATTCTGTTTTGTATGGTCCAGTTTTGCTGATATCAAATGATAATAAATTAGATCCAAATATATTAGAAAGAATTTGCTACGTACATGCAAATTTATAATTAGGAGAAAATCCCAATGACTACCGCAATGATGCTTACCTCATCATCTGACGATCTCAATATCATTGAGATAACAAGAAATGTTATTTCTTTTACTTTACAAATTCTTGCTGAAGAAAATGTTATGATTGACGCAGCAAATGGTAAAGTTATAACAAGAGAAGATGCTAAACTAATTGAATCTTATTACGAAACAATGTATAATTTTCTTACCAATCCCGGCATAACTGAAACAGAGTCTCGTGACATTCAAGAATCCAATTCTTAAAAGGTACAATTCGATCACTAAAATTTGTTCTATTTGTAAGATCAAATCCAAAGAAGTTGAAATGTCTTTTAAATTTAGAAATCTTCTTTGTATTGATTGTCTGAAATCAAAAATGATTGAAGACGCAAAAGAATAATTCATGTCTCTTGCCCGAGTGGCGGAATAGGCAGACGCAAGAGACTTAAAATCTTTCGCCTTTAATCGGGCGTGCCGGTTCGAGTCCGGCCTCGGGTACTCAAATAAATTTATGATAAGGACCAAGATAATGAGCAATCTATTTCAAAATATTGTTTTTGGCACTCGTTCAAATGATGGATGTGTTCAACAACACCCTTCTTTAAACGATGCCTTAGAAACATTTATGTCAGAAGATGGATATCGTATAGATTTTCATTTTCCTGATGGAAGAATTTTGTACATACATAGAGCAGAGTACGGAGAAGATATTGAGTCTCCTCATTCTGATCATCCTCTTTTCAATTTGTACGACATAGCTAAAGCTAAGGTTATGTATTATGACCCAAGCAAAACATCAAAGACAGTTGCGCCTGCAACAACAGCAGATGTTTTTGAGTAGAATGGGTATTTATGTTGTTTAAATTTAGGGCGTTTTTTACTGGCTTTGATTACGCTGTAAAAAATTATTCTAGGACTGAAGATTACCATTTTAATTCATTGCCTGGAGCAAAATGGTTTGATCCTAAAACACAAAAGACATACCGCAAAGGTATTGATTCTGGACGCAAGTATATGCAGTACAGACTAGAGCTTCTTACTTTAATTATTTTATTTGTTACCACATATTTGTTTGTATTTGCTTGGTAATATGCACGATTTCAATGAACTTCATTGGCATGACGAAATGCCTAACGTTATGTGTCTTGATTGTAATATTAACACTGTTACATCAGGTGAATATTACATGGTTCATAACCATGTGTGGTCTCAAACCGGTATTGGTCCGTACGACGGAATGCTTTGTATCATCTGTTTAGAAAAAAGAATTGGCAGAAAACTTACCTCACAAGATTTTACCGATTATCCGGTCAATGCAAATACTAAAAAAAAGTCACAGCTGTTACTTTTAAGGATGAACAATGGACGCATTTGAAATTGCAAAAGAATCTTTTCATTGGCTTGGTAAAAGAATCCAACTTATTAGCACCGATGATGAATATACCAAACTTCAGTATGGTGATCTTGGTACAATAGATTATATAGATGATGTTGGTACAGTATTTGTCAGTTGGGATAATGGATCTAAGTTAGGTCTTATTCCGGGTGTTGATAAATGGAAAATTTTACATGATTGAAAATCTTGATTGGTTTGAATCTGCTCCCTGCAAAGGGAAGACTGATTTGTTTTTTGGAAATCAAAACGAAAATATTAAAGAAAAGCGTCTTAGAGAACGTAAAGCTAAAACCATATGCTTTTCCTGTCCCAATATCCATGAATGTCGAGACTATGCTCGAAGACATAGAGAATATGGAATTTGGGGAGCGGAAACAGAAAATCAAAGACTTTCTAATGGTTATTATCCACCTCGTTTCAGAGTAAGAACGCGAAAAATTAATAATAAATAATATAGTTCCATTTTTTAGAAAGTAATTATTATGGTTTGGTTTGTTATTGCAACAATGTTACTCGTCTCTTTTGTACTTCTTCTTGGCACTTCAAAGTATCTTGATCACATTGATCGCAAAGTGCAAGAACACTTTAAATCTACTCGTATGGCGATTGAGTATTTGGAAAAAACAAGGAATGACTGGTCCTTAAATAAAAATTATTCTTCATATCCCCACAAGCATTATGAAAACTATGGTCAAGAATAATGAATTATTTTAACCCTATAGGAAATTTGATTTTAATATCTTTGCTAGTGTATGCTATTATCAGTATTTACAAATGATTCGTTGGGTCTTTAGCTCAGTTGGTAGAGCAGTAGACTTTTAATCTATTGGTCGTGGGTTCGAGCCCCACAGGACCCACCATAAACTCAATACTTCTTAAGGATTCTTTATGACAAATGAATTAAATCTTAATAATCAATTGATGCTTGGCGACATTGTTGGCGACACCAAACGTATGGTTATTGCTCGCACCAAAGTAGCGGATAGAGATCCTGGTGAGTCTTTTGCTCAATGGGTTGCTATTTGTGCCAAGGAGGGCGAGTATCATCCATACGTAGTATGGAATGTAATTGCTCGCCCCGAAGGCTGGTCTGCTGAAACTGGCGATTATTGTTTTACTTTGCCTGAAGCTTTAAGTCATTATTACCAGAGAGGAGGAAAGGAATAAAATGCCTCCTTTTAAATCTAAAACTCAAAAAAAAGAAACTCGTTCTGACGAAGAAATTTCCATAGATTTTGCCAAGAACTCATCTTACACTTTGATGATTCCAATGAAAGATGCCCAGTACGTTCGCGTTAGAAATCCTATTACTGGAAAAGATCCCCATTTTTCTACTTCTGACACTCTTTTTTTTGATCTGCTTATTGAACTTTCCAACAAGGGTCTTCAATCAAAAATAGAGGAAGAATTTTCCTTCTTTGCACAAAAATATAATTCTGCTTGGTCGGATATAAAGAATAATTTTAACATCTATAAGGAGAGTTTGAATGAATCATCCTGATTTTGATGATCTTGAAGAAGAACTTCGTTATCAATTTCTTCTTGAAGCTTATGAAGAACTTGATTCTGAAAACAAAATTCCTTATGGAATAGCTACTGGCGACGATGATATTTGGGATCAATACGGTCCTGTTGTCAGTCTTGCTAGGCTAAATTATGAAACTTCTTTCGAGGACGATTGATAACTGTCATATTATTTTCGTCCACGATTGGGAGCCAACAGTCCCCATAAGCTTTACCAACCTACTTGCCCCCAGACCAAGTAAAAGTAACTGTTAAGTTTGTATAATAATAATCAATCAATAATAGAAAGACAAAACAATGAAACCATTAAAAATTCTTAAGTCCACAACTATTTTGTCAGCTTTTGCTGGTCTTATTTTGAGTATTTCGCTTTTCTTCAGCGGAGACACTGAAATGGACAAGCTCAATGGCATTTATGTTGGTATTTGGGTACCTTCTATTCTTGCTCTTGGCTCTTTCATGATAGCACTCAAAGATAGAGATTGGTGATTGTGTCTGAAACAACTTTATTTTGCTTCGGAGCGGTGATTTTTCTTATTGCCTTTACAGGAGCAATCTTGTATGGCATGTCCGCTACTGAGCAAGAATATTTAAAACAAACAAAACCCCGTGCAAAGAGTGCTTGGCAAGTTTCTTTGAATGGCATTATTTCAAATTCAGATAAGGCTAGCACAAAATGAACAGGGACACTCACGATATAGAGGCTTATGAGAAAGAACTCGCTGAAGAGCTTGCAGGTACAAATGTTCAACCAGCTCTTTTAATTAAGCTGATGATGGAATCTGAACCTTGTTTATTTTCCAATAATTCTGAACCTGTCCCTGTTCAAAATAAACCCATTATCCTGCAAAATCCAATTTGGCGAGAAGAATAATTAATTTAGGCACTTGCGTATGACTTGGGGCCTATAGCTCAGTTGGTTAGAGCAGGGGACTCATAATCCCTTGGTCGCAGGTTCAAGTCCTGCTGGGCCCACAATGAGAAAGAAAGTTTACTATGAGATCGTATTCTGCTCAAGGCTATCAACCAAAGCCTTCCAAAATTGTTAGTTCCACCGAACTTCGCAGATGTCAACACAAAAAATGCAAAACTATATTATCCAGATATAATTTTGCTGATTACTGCTCTATCCATGAACGTGATCATTCAAAACCAGAACGTTTCATCTAAAACTTTCTGTGTAAGATTTTACCAATTATGCATTGTTGGTCAACTGATTTGTCGGTGGAGGTTCTTGGACATTGCCTCCACCGACATCTAATTTTGAAAAAGAGGACATAAGCATGGAAGAAATTGCTGTTCCACATGTCGTCATGTATTACGATGCCGAAATGAAAGGTTATGATGGTTTATGCTGGTGTGTAGAACTATTGCCTTCTTCTTCTACATATCGTTTTCCGACGTTGTATGATGCGCAAATGTTTATTGCTTTCAATTCTTCCTATTTCACTAATTTGGATTATCATTCAAATGTCAAAGAATCACAAATCGTCCCGATGACTGTCAGGCGTTATTTAAGGATCACAGAATGCGATTAGTACATCGATTGCCCTTTCGAATATGTTTGGATACATCACCGCTATTTCAAGCGGGCGTATCCCCTCACTCTTATAAAGTGTAGAAAGGGTAGTTGGTGGCACGCGGGTTCAAATCCCGTCGCCCGCACTCAATTCAAAATATTGGACTTTTGATTAAGGAATTATATGTACAATGTGAATGACAATGATGATGATCTTTTTCATGATTCGTCTTTTGATACTGAATCAAAACCCGCAGATGTCGATATTGATTCTTTTATAGATCGAACAAAAGAGAATAGCGATTCAACATACCTTAGTTCCAAAAACTTCATGTTTCGTGCCAGTCTTTCTACAACTTTGTATGAAGCCTGTGCACGCTTTATTTTTCAAACTGATTCTTTAAATCGCACAATTTTTGATCATTTGAATGCTCAAACAAACGGTACTTTTGCAAGAGAATTGTATGCCAATGTTCTTGAAGAATCACTTATCAAGCGGTTCACTATTAAATCGTTTCTTGAAACTATTCTTGATGAAACAAATTCCGAAAATATCAGAGTCATCGCCAATGATCTAAAAGTGGATATCAATCCACAATTTATCAATATATATTTTGGATCGTTGATCAAAATTATGAACCACGCAATTAATCGCAGTATTGATATTTACGAAAAACTTTGTGTACAAATCAACAGATCTCCTGTTCAGCAAATTGTTGACAGGGATTATTCATATTTTGATTATACTGCATTGAGTTCTTCGATGCATATCGCACAATCTTTTGATTCTATTAAAAAGTCTTTAGGTTTTAATACCTATCTTTCATAAGGAGTATTGTGAGTTCTTATCCTGAAAAAATTCCGTCTTCTCTTAATCCTATTAAAAACTTTCATTATAATTTGGATTCTTCCAAAGAAGTTAAGCAACAACTTGAATCACATATTTCAAAACTTAACGATAGAATAGATAAGATTATCGACAATATAACTATTGAAGATGTTCCTGTTCTCAAATTTATTATTAATATAACTGAAAATAAACAAGATCTTAAAAAATTGGCTAAAGCTGTAGACCGCATAGCAGATCTTATTGATCTTAGAAATCAGCTTCTTCCTAAACTTCAAGTTATTAAAATGGCAGAGAAAGAACCAAATTGGTTCGCCAATACTTTTGGTGATTTTTCTTCTGACATTGACAAACATCTTGATGAATTATTGAATGGTGATTAAAATGACTGAAGTTAACGATAAATTTTCATATTCTCTTGTAAAGAATGAACAAGGTGCTTTTGCCGTTCGGTCTGTTGTTAGATCTTTTGATCTTGATCACGTAACCGACAAAGACATTGTTTCTTTTTACAAGACATTTTCTCAGCATGCTTCTTTTGATACTGGTCTTTTGCCCCTTACTGGCACAGGTGTTCTTGCCATTCGTTCTGCTGGCAATCACACTCAGATTGTTGCCCAACATGCTCCTGGTCTTTATCACATAAACTGGGGTGCTTATGAAGGGGATTCAAAAGCTACTACGTATTATCTTGCTCAGCCTTATCGTGTAGTCATCGGAGACTTTGATTGTGGCAATCTTCTTGGCGCAAGAATGTTTTATTCTCCTTATCCAATCACTTCTCCAGACAATATTCTTTATCATGTGAATCTTCCCAACGTTAATTGCAAAGGATACCGCGGAAACGGTGTGGGATGGGTTTGTCTTTATCAAAATGATGATTGGTCATCTCTGCCTTTCAATGAAAAAGTTCTTCGTTTTATTGAACGTTGCTCTGGAGTAGAAACATACAATGACAACAACATGTCTGAAACAGATGGCCCTCGTTTTTATGCTTCTTACAACAAGCTAGAATATCTATGGGACCCTGCTGAATGGCAAGATAGGTCTGTAAGACATGGTTATGAGTGGACATTAGACGACCAACTTTGGATTCCTGTTCAAGTTAAAGGTATCGATGACCAACAAGGGCATCATGAAAATGGCCAATATCTCACTCTTGCCATGGCCATGCTTGGTAATTATAGGGCGTATTATAACGACAATAACGTCCCCAAGCTTTACAACGTTGTTTCTCGTCCTGACTTAGAACTTTCATCCACACAAATTGCTGACATTTTCAAAAGATCTTTTTCTTTGTCTCCTTCTATTGCTAGACATCAAACCAGAGACAATCCATATCAGTTTACTATTGAAAGTAGACAAAAGACCGGATCTGATGTCCTGCTTCCTATATTCAATGAAAATGAATCTGATTCTTCTTTTGTTTGTAGTTGCTGTGAAGAAGCCTATTCTGACCATGAACCCATTCCAACGGCCTACAATACATTGATTTGTGAACTTTGTGCTCAAGAAAATTATTGTTATATAGCGTCTACAAACAAATATTACGATACAAACGATGATTCTGTATGTTACTCACAAGAACAAGAATGCTATTATCATATAACTCATGATTCTGTTTTTGTTTGTGAAAATTGTTCTGATGCTTATGGTGTTTCTGGTGTGAGTCCTGAAAGTTCACAAAAACTTAACCAACATATGTATACAAATTCCAAGTACGGTGTCATATGCGAATCTTGTTTCTACCAGTTTTTGCCAATGGATTCAGACGAACTTGTAAATTGTAATTTTTGTTCCAAACCACTCATAAACGATCAAGATTATCAACCTTTTGATTATCATTACAAAACTTCCAATTGGAACGTTTCTACACTTTCTTCTGCGCCGATGGGAACCTTCGACGAAGAAGGCAACTACACCCCGGCAGGAAATCCTGATTCTTTCAATGTCCAAGATTCTTATATATGCCACACGTGTCTGCCTAATTTTGTTTTGTGTCCTTGTGGTTTTCTCAAACAAAAGGAAGATGTCACTGCTTTCCCTCACCAAACAACTATTTCTGATGATTCTGGTGATCTATACACTGTTCAGCAATGCTGCATGTCTTGTATAGGTAACATTCATCTTGTTGTTCAGGAAGACGGAAGTCAAGAACTTGCGGCAGATTATGTGCCGATTTCTCAATCTGTTTTTGATCAAGTTATCAATTTCAAACTTTATCAACAAATGCATTTGCCTTATGTTGTAAATAACAAACCTATAAATTTATTTACGGAGATATAATGACTACAGAACAAGAACCTTTGACATTGGAAGATCTAAATTATTTTTGGACTAAATCCGGCGTACCATGTTTTATGGCTGACCGCGACAACATAGAAGATATTATTGAAAACCTTGGTTTTACTATCTATTATCTGATTTGCAACATTGCTGAAGATCGTAAAATAGAAAATAAAATATGGGACAAGGGTGTTCAAAAAGTCAACACCACAATTTTGACTGACTTTTCTACTTCTATAGTAAAAGTCGTCAACAATTTTGTTGGTCGTTCTGTAACTCAAGTTAAGAATGAAGACATTTATGATTTTCAGCCTGTTCGAGAAGGCGCTACATATTCTCTTCCTCCAATTCCCCGTGAAATTGTATCTAGACTTGATGAGTTCTTTAGGCTTGTTGACTTTCAACATGGTACAGAATCAATAGTTCTTTTGACATTTGATCCTAATTTTGTTGACAATTCTGAAGGTTGGGGAATTCTTGTTCCTGATCAAGTTAACACTTCTGTCCATTGTAAATATGATCCCGACAGTGTTGTTAATCAAAAGCCAGATCACGTTATGATTGTTGGTTCTGTCCACAGCCATCCCAACATGGCAGCTTACGCTTCTGGCGTTGATCACGACGATCAAGCTGATTTTGATGGTTTGCATATTACTTATGGTTGGCAAAAATCTGTCAACAATGGTGCCACTCAGTATCATATTGAAATGCAAATGAGTGGTTCTGTTTGGACACTAAAGCCAGAAGATGTTTTTGCTGACGTAACTTTTAATAAAGAACCAGATCCTCAAGTCATTGAATGGACCTCTAAAGTAAAAAAAGTGCTACCCCCCCAGGGGGGTCCGCTTACGCTAACTCCGCCAACTCGCCCTATAGTTCAGGAGTTCAAGCCTCCTCAGCGGGATTATATTCAAGTTGGTATTAAAGGCGATCCATTTCTCCAAGTATATCCTGACCCCAAAGATCCCAATCCATATATCGTCGTTGCCGAAGTGGACATTTCTAAAAATTTGTTGAATCTTAAGTGTCCTTCTTGCAATTCGGTTGTTCATGGTTACAGCCATGAATTTGTTTGCAATAATTGCGATATGTTATTTGCTCTTTGTGAAGATTCTCATCAAGATATACTTGAATCAGTTGATAGATACTTGGAAAGACGTAATAAATCTAAGAACGTTTCTGTTTATCTTTGGGTTGCCGAAGATGATGATCAAGAGCAAATGATGCTCAAAATACAAGATTTTTACAATGTTTCATATTCAGATAATGAAATAGATGATGCAATGTCTAGTTCTTTCCTTGAACCAAATAATCTTGATGCTTATTATTATGAAGGTTTTAACTATGAAAACACTGTTTGTTGCGACCGTCCTTTGAGTGATCTTTACCTCTCACCTTGCGATAAGTGCACTGTTCCTGTAACTTACAATGATATTGTGGATTATGATTATGATCATCCTCATAATGTTTACGATCCAACTGCCAGTTGCCATAATTGTGAACACTATTACACTAGACAATGCGTTCCTTATCTCACATCCATTCTTGATCACGCAAAAGACAAAACAAAAATTCAAACATTAATAAAAGAATGTTCTTTGTTTGTACATTGGACTGTTAATAGCCTCGAAAAAGAATCTTACTGAAAGGGTTAAATTTTAATGCAAGAGAATCAAAAACGAATTGTCCTTGTTGGTGCAGGAGGCATCGGCACTTGGCTTTCCGAAGGTTTGGCCAGATTGCTTGAATGGAAATATCCCAACTCGGCTATGCTAATTGTCGACGGTGACAATTTTGAGCAGAAGAATCTTGAACGCCAATCTTTTACTCAAATGGGCAACAAGGCTTCTGTGAAGGCTCTTGAGCTTACTGAGAAGTTTCATAATACAATTATCATACCCGTTCCAAAATGGGTTGTTTCTGATCAGCATCCTCCAACCGACGATGATTCGAACAAAATCAAGGCTTCCGATCTTATTAGAGAAAATGACATTGTAATCGCCGTTGTTGACAATTTTGCTGCACGTAAAATATTGTTTGACGCTGCATCGAAAATCAATAACGTAGATGTTTTCACTGGAGGTAATGACGATGCGTTGTTTGGTAGTGTCTACCACTATCAAAGACGCAACGGTCATGATATTACTGCTCATCCAGTGGAAACACACCCAGAATATCAAAACCCACCAGACCGTAATCCAGGCGAAATGTCCTGTCAAGAAAGAGCAGAAATAGACGGTGGTACCCAAATTTTGGCTACCAACATGGCTGTTGCTGCAATTATACTTGGTCGGATTCAACACACCATAGTGTTTGAACAAAGTCCAGAACAATCAGAGATATACTTTGATTTGGCTTTGGGTATGGCTCAGCCATACAATCGCATGGTAACATCTCAAATTTTGGTTTAAATTCATCAATTAATAATAGGAGAAAATCATGGAACTCAATTCCAATCAGACCAACATTTCCAATCAAAACGCACCTGCTAACATCCGTTATGGTGTTTACAATCAGCCTGCTCCAGTTTCCGGTAAGACTGTATCTGACGTTCGTCAGCAGTTTTCCAAGCTTTGGGGCATTGCTTCCGACGCCATTGCCTACAAGGGCAAGGACAAGCTTGACGAGAACTATGTTATTCAGCCTGGTGACAACGTAGAGTTCCATCGTCGCGCAGGCGAAAAGGGCTGATTATTTTCGCGAAAGACTTTTGTCTTTCCAAATTTTGGGGGGGGACTATTAAATTAAATTTTATAATTTGAATTTGATTTATTAAATTCATTATGAATGGTCCCCCCCCAATTTTTTATAGAGGCTTTAATTTATAATTTTGATATTGGAGACTTGATGTTGTTTCAACAAATTCAAATAGGAACTCCTGCGATATGGGTTAAGACAGTAGACCCTTATCGCATTGAGGATCTAATTACCTCTTTTGCTAAAAGGTCTTATTTTACAATTAACAAAAATGGGTTTTCTCATTTTGTATCTGGAAAATGGAAACCTTTGTTGATTACAATTCCAAATTCAGAAAGTCCGTCAAATCCCATAGTTACTACCACTGCAGATGTATCTGTGGCATTTGATTTTATGAAAAATTCTCCTGACTTTAAAGATCATACAAAAACTTTTATACATCATCAACATGGAGATCCTAAAGCATTCTCTATGATGTTTGGTTCATATATTGCTTCTTCTAGTTATGAATATCGTTCTTCTTTCATGAACGACGATATATCATTGCTTCCCATTCAAGTAATTGTTCTTTCTCCATTTGATCCACCAGAAGATATTGCTCATATGGTTTATTTTCATGAAGATCTCTATCCCACTTTTGACGAATTGCATGATATTCTATATCACATATATCAATCGACTGGAAGCGACATAGTAGATAAAGCGAAGGCAAAAGATATCGCAAATTCGGGACTTGGTCTTTCTGAGTCTAAGTTCATTAATCTTTGTTTGACTTCAATTCTTGAAACCGGTTCTGTAGATGCTCAGTATATTTACAAATCCAAGATGTCTGATATCAAGAAAAATGGTATTCTTGAGATCATCAAACCTAAAATAGATTTTGATAGCATTGGTGGACTTGACAATATCAAAAATATAATCAGCAACAACCTATATTTCTGGAACAACCCACAAGAAGCGCAGAAATACGGCATACAACCTTTGCGCAGAATTCTTACTGTTGGCGTTCCAGGCACTGGTAAATCAGCTATTTGTGAAGCCACCGCTAATGCTCTGGGTCTTGACCTTGCACGCACCGGTGTTAGTCAAGTCATGAATTCATTCATTGGCCAATCAGAAGCAAACATGCGCATGGTTTTTCGTCAAATCAAAGCAATGGCTCCTCTTTGTGTATGGATCGATGAGTTCGGTCGCGATATGTCTGGCGGTCAATCTTCCAGCCATGTAGACGGTGGCACTACTGATCGTGTTCATGGCGAATTTTTGACAGGACTTCAAGAACTTCCTGACAACGTATTCTTGATGTGCGCAGCAAATCAGCTTACCCATCTCAAGCCCGAAATGCTTCGCGCAGAGCGTTTTGACAAAATTTTCTTTGTTGGTCTTCCTTCTTTTGCTGAAAGAATTGATATTCTTAAAATATATCTTCCTAACTTTGATTTTAATCTTGAACAAATTGCTCATTCTATCAAGTATTTTACTGGTGCAGAAATTAAATCTTTGATTAAAGAAGTTACTTTTAATATTGTTTCTTTATATCGTCGTCCTATAACAACTCAAGATATTCTTGCTCAAGTTCCTTTGACCAAGAATATTCTTTGGAACAAAGACCGTCAAATGATTAAAGATTTATATGCATATGCGATGAACAATTGGGATTGGGCCTCTACCGCTCAGTACGATGAGTCATCTGATATACTTGGTAAAACAAAAACCAACCAAAGTTCTAATTGGACAATCAAAGCTTAGCGAGGAATTATGTCTATTGAAAAAACAGTTGACGATTTTATAGAATCAATTGAAATTGTTTCAGATGATTCTCCCAAATACACAAACACTCTTTACAAAAAGTGGTTTAAATCAAAGACTCAAAGTGGATTTCTTGCTATTAAACCCTGGTTTGATGGCATGAAATTTTCTATTGACATTGGCAAAACAAATTCTGCTGGTAAATTGGAGAGTAGTACGAATTGTTTTGTAGATGCTGTTGACTTTGCAGCATATCTTCGTTCTGTTGTTAGCGGAACAGCAGTAGCTAATTTTCCCCCAAACGAAAGATTGAATTTGTCTTATCCTGAATCTTTTGTTTCCTACGGTGGAACTATGACAGCTGCTGGTTCTCCTATTAGCAGAATATTTAAAATTCAATATTATACTAACGGTGGTACTGCTGATCTTTTCAATTTTATTTGGAAAGTTGGTCATTTTAAAGCTAGAAAATCAGATACTGGAGCTTTCATTCCTGATATGAAAGCTCCTTTGTCTGTTGATTTTATAAGAGTTTCTAGACAAGACACTGTAAGTATATCCTATCTTTGTGATCTTGCTCTTACTTCGTATGCCACTAACAACACAGAATGGTATGATGCGTAATGTCTGACAATATGTTTACTTCTGTGACATTGGAAGAAATGCAAAAGCAGGTCCAAGATCTTTTGATTGCGTTTGCTGCAAAGCTTGAATCTAGATTTGAAGATATTGAAAAATCGATTGAAAAGATTGAAGAGCAAATAGCTACATTGGTACTTGGTTTTGGCGAACAAGCTGTAAACATGGAAGGTCTTCTTGCTCAGTTGAGATTTTCTTCTCCTGAATCACAGAAGATATTCATGGACACAATCGCCGAAAGCAGAAAGAAAATGCTCGAGGTCATGAGAGAAGGCGCTAATGATTTACTGGCTGGACAAAATCCAAAACTTGCCTCAACCATTGAGAACTTGGCTGCAGAAAAGCTACTTGACTGAACCCGTTAATGGTTCCAGTGTTCTTTTTGTAGACGAGGAACATTCTAATATTCTTTCTGATCCATTTTATATATCCAAAATATATCCTTTGGCTAAGCAGGTTTATCCAGATATTTTATCTTTGCATATTGCTTCTATTGCTTTTCATTCTTTAATTGAGAATGGAACTTTAATATTTGATTCCATACAGGTTGACTTATGATATCTATTGATTCTATACGTGATCCAGATCTATCCGATTCTATAATTAACACTCTTGTTTTTCGGTTGGACGATTATCTTTATCCTTTGAATGATTTTACTACTTATCACCTTGCAACCAAAAACAATGCATATCTAAGATCTTTTGCACGTGACAATCCCACCAATCAATGTTCTGTTACTTTATATCAAACTTTTATAGCTTCCATGCCTGTTAGCCAAATAGAAATTGCTCGTTCTTGGCGATCCAATCAAGCAGAAAGTTTTGATTATTTTTATATTGGTTCTAAAAACGGACTAAAAAATACTTTTTTTTACGATTATCTACCTTCTGCTTTTGATTATATTTTTACCTATTTTATTACCAACTTATATATCAAACAAATAGGATCTGGTCTTGGTTCGGCTTTTTTGTTTGATACTTCTAAGTTTAGAGCTTTTGAAACACCTGTTCAAGATTTGGTTTCTTATACATCTTCCATCAATAATATCGTTACTTCTATTGCGGGACTTCAATCTGATCGTGATTATCTTCTACAAATAGTTGAAGTTCAAAAGTCTCAAATTCAAAGTTTACATCAACAGATAGATGAACTTAATAAAAAGATTTACTATCAATCTCAGATGACTTGGAGATAATATGTCTGACGATCTACCCGATATTGAACGTATTAAAAAAATACTTGATTCTGTTAATGCTAGTATGAAATCTTTTTCTACTATTGATACAGTTCATGAAGATATTAAGCGCGCATTTAAAATCATAGTTGAAACTTCTCAGACTCCTCCGATTTGTTCTTATTTTTCTTCTCCTGACATTCACAATCTAAGTTCAACATATGAATACGCAAACAAGCCTCCTGTTTATAATTGTTCTTATCTTGAAAAATCTCAGCCCGTAAATTCAGACTTTAAGTTTTGCTTTTTCCCTTCTCGGCAAACATCTTGCATGATGTACAATCCAGATATCAAGGTAATAGCTTCTACTAAAGTAAGTAATTTTTCTTCAGATACTTTTGAACTCATTGTATACCTTATCCGTTATCGTTCTTACAGTGGATCTTATCTTTACAAGATATATGACACTAACGACAATGTTTATTATGATCTCGATTATCAATCTGAAAAGGCTGATGATCAACTTGACCAAGAAGCAATTCAAATTTATGTTGATTTTATGACTTTTTCTTTTCCAAATTTTCAATTTCAAGATATTTGTTTTCAGCAAGTAGTTGATACGAAAAAGTCTTTCCTGAAAAATTTAGTTTTTTCTGAGGTTAGTTTATGATGAATGATTATATCTTGTCTACTCCAAGTCATATTTTTAATTTGAGCTGTGCTGGTTGGACTGATCTTTCTGACGATTTACATATTGTTTATGATGTACATTTTACAGATCTTGAAGCTTATTGGTCGGCAATAAATGATGTTCGGATCCCTAAGGCTCCAAAAGATTTATTGCCTTTGGCTGTTCGTTATGTCTCTCAAGACAAAACTTTTTATGTTATTGAAAGACCTCCTTTTCAAACACCAGTGGATTTTTCTGGCTCTCATTCTTACAATGTTAGAAAACCCATCAAGATTATTCAAGATAGAGTCATTTGGGTTCCTTGGACCATTACCACTATAAATTTACTTCCAGATGATACTCTTCGTTTTCACCTTTATTTCAACGATGGTCCCATGACTTCCCTAGACGAAAAATTGGTTCCATCTTTTTATCCTAATTCTTCTACTGGCGCTATTTGCATGGGGTCTGATTCTCAGATACTTTCCAACATGTACAAAGAAAACTGTACTATAACAGATATTTACAATTTTTTTTTCAATTCATATTTTTCTGGTTGGAATTGTGACATTTACAATGACATCCCTGAATATGATTATCTTATTAAAAATTTGAAAATCCATCAACAAATTGCTTCTCAATCTGGTTCAAAAGCTGCTAAGTTTTTCGACAAACCTTACGCGTTCAATACGAAAAATAATTATACAAGAATGTTTTTGATCATGTCTCACATGAATCTTTCTCAAATGAATGATTATATTTTGCGGATTAAAACACAACCACAACATTTAACTTTTTCAAATTCCATAAAAAGATACATGGATTCTTTGCGTCAAGATACTCAACAAGATGCATGGTCATCTCAAAAATATCGACCGTATTACTCTTATATTGATTCTCTTGCTATTGGAAATTATACCAAATACAAAAGGCTTCGCGTTGTTGTATCTGATTACCATAAAAATTTGGTTCATGAGTATGTTTCAAATCCGTATTTGATATATCAAATTTACAAGTATACCGTTGAAGCACACTACAACATCGTTAGCACGAGCCCTCATTTTCGTTATTTTGAAGCCTCTCAACGCTTTTTATATACACACGATGAACTAAAGCCTCATATGAATTCGGAGTTTAAAGATGCGCTCTCCAATTGATTACATTAAACAAGACCCTCTTCTTTCAAGTTTTGTAACTTACAAAGATTCTATAACTTACCAACATTCACGGATTCTTGAGAAACAATATAACTATACAGAAATTAATGATTTAGATAAAAATTCTGAAAATTCTGTTTTTGTTCAACATTTTAATCCTCATCTTACTTTTGAACCTATTAATGTTTCTGTTCCAAAGATTTTTACTTCAGAATTTTTTAAGTCTTTTTCATCTGAATACAATCCTCAATCAGATCAAAAATTTGATTTGCAAGAAATTCTGTTTCCCGGAATTAGATACCTTGCGCCCGGCATAGTGGTTTTTGAAAGGCCTCCTGCTCATCATGTTATTTCTGTTGCTCAAGATTATAGAGACGCTATAGGGCGCGATACTGATAAATCTACATATTACATACCAATACCCTGGCAAGTTTATGTGTGTCTGTACAATCCCAACGACATGCGTTTGTTTTCAGTTAAAATGTTTTTTACTCATTCTAGTTTGACAAACATAGATCAGCCTATTTATGCTCCTCCGATTTTTAATTTTTATGCCGATGGTTCTTTGTGTAGGCCATTTTTTGATTCTATTGAAGATGTTGAAAGATACCCTCAAAATGTGTCTGGAGTAATAGCTTCAGCTTTTGATTGGATTTGGAACAGTGGTTATAATCTTGACATTACTGACAATATAAATTTCTTTTTGACTGTTGTCAAAGGTCAGTTTCAATTTGATCAATACGTTTCTGATCAAATGAGAGATGTTTATAATAGTTTTGCTAGAATTAAATATCATTCTTTAGGATCGAATCTTTCTTTTCTCGTATCTAATGCATTTTTTAGATTGTGGGAATCACTTCCTATTGAAATTGTTTCTAATTTAACATGGAATCCTATTTCTCGTACTCATGAGTTTTGGTATTCCTTGTATCGAGATAATCTTAGTTCAATCATTGAACAATATGCAAAAGCAAACAATCTCTTTCTTTCCGAATGTGACCATGAATGTCATTGTGATGATTGTTGTGAAGACGATGAAAGTGTTTACGAATGCGCTAGATACCATGAAGACATGCCCAATAATAATATTGTTACATATGATTATGTCAGAGAAAATGTAAATTTATATCCTTACTTTTATGATTTATATTGCTCATCTTTAAACAATACGTTGTCTTCTGTTATTGAATCTTCTATTAAACTCTTAGAAGATACTGGTTTATTTACAACCAAATCAACTAACACTGTTTTTGGATTGTTTCAATCTAAGATTTCTTCTATTTTAAGTTGATTTTTATATACCTTTTTGATATTATATATACTACAAACTTTAAAAAAGGTAGTAAAACATGCCAAAAAGCAAATCTATTCAGCCAACTTTTAATAGATCTGAAGCTGCTAAGATATTAAACATCTCTACTCTCACTATTGCGAACAGAGAAAAGAACAATAAATATCCTGATCCTAAGAGAGATCTTAATAATTATAGAGTTTACACAATAAACGATATATTAACTTTGCAGTTAATAACATATAATCATCTTGATCCTAAACCGATCATATCTGTTCTTTACGACAAAGGTTATAGAGACAATAAGTCTTTAGCTCAAATGATTGATGAAGCAATGTCTAATAGGGTGAATTCAAATGCAGACAGAAAATAATAGTTCTAACAAAGATGATGAAGAAATAAGATTAGTACAAGAAGTTCCTGAAGGTACTTCTACCGATATTATTGTTGACCTGAAGTCTGGAATATACAATTTGTTCCTATCTTTTCTTCAACATCTTATGATAGAATATGGGCCAGTAGAAGCTGTAAAAATTTCTACTGCCTTTTTAGATCAAATATCTAATACATTTAAAGAAACCCTTGAAAAAGATAATAAAGACTGATTGGAAACTGACTAATGATAGATCCACGCAACACAATAAACCTCACTGCTGCTATAGTTTCAGACCCTGAAACGGTTGCCAACGGCAATATTCTAAAGCTTAGAATTGCTGTTGACTACGCAGGCAGTGAGAAAGGTGCCGGCAATAGTTCCGGCTATTTTGATGTAACATATTTTCTGAAAGACGGCTCCAACTTTGCTTCTAAAAATGCAGAGTTTGTGTCTCGTCAAATTTCAGAAAAGAAAATGAAGAAAGGTAGCACTGTTCAAATTCTTGGCCGACTCGTTCAAGAGCGCTGGCAGCAGGATAATCAGTCCCGTTCCAAAGTTGTCGTGGTCGCAGAAGCTTTGACTTACGCTTCTTTGAATTACCAAAAAGCTGATTCAGCTACTTCTTCATCTGATACTTCTTCTGGTCAGGCAACAGTGTCTGTTCCAGATGAGTTCTGATTCTTACGAAGAAACTCTTAATGATATATTGGTTGAGGCTTTGTCTGAACTTCCTGAAAGATCCTATGGTCAATTGGGCTTTATGGAAACAGACATTGTCTCATCGATATATTCTTCTTTAGAAGGAAAGATTTCTAATGCTGACATCGTCAGCGCTATTAAAGAGGCAAGAGTTTCTGCAATATCTTCCAAGGTTTCTTTGAGAATAACTGATTTGCATACTCTTGCTCATAATTGCCGAAAATGCAAATTTAATTCGATCACTCCAGCTCTTCCCAAGTGGAATGTAATTGATCCTGACGTTTTGTTTGTGTTAGAATCATCTTATTTAGATTCTGCTTCTTCTGATTATTTTATTAAATCACTCAAAGAAGCTGGATTTTCATCTGAAAAAATATGTTTGACTTATTTATTGAGATGTCCAACTAAAGAAATTAGCGACAACTACATCAACAATTGTGTATCTTATCTTCATTCTGAAATCCAAATAATGAATCCTAAAATAATTTGTACTTTCGGTGCAAATGTATTATCTTCTATATTTGGAACTGAATTGAAAATAAAAGATTATAAACAAAAAATAACTTGGTTGGGTTCATGGGCTATATATCCTTTATATTCTTTAAATTATATTTTAAAATCAGGAGATCAAGCTCAAGAATCTTTTAAACAGGACATAATGCAGATATATCAACTTTGTTACAAGAAAGAAACACGTGATAATGAAATACTTAGCTGAAACCACCATAGATTCTATTACTAAAAATGATTTTTCTGACTTTCAAAAAATTGTTATCAATGATGTAAAATCTGAATCTTCACAAGAAATTATTCAGTATCTTCATGATCATGTTGACCTTTGGCACTATACTTTACAAATTCTCAGAAGAGATATAGAGCTTCAGCTTTCTTGTCAAAAGTCTAAAATAGAAATGCATAAAAATAATTTAAAGCTAAATAATTCTGAGTATTCTGAGACTCAAGTTTTAGATTATATTAACAAACAGCACAACTGGAGAATGACAGCAGTTAAGTTTCTTTCGAATATAGAGAGAAAAACTTTGTATGTTAAGTTGTTGATAAAATCTAAAACTTCTTGATATGTCTGAAAATTTTTTTATAGAATATATATCAATAGTTGATCCTACTTTGTACGAAGAAGATTCTTATGATTTTCTTCAGTTCTATCAGTTTTATTATGATTGGCATGTTTACGACACACTAACTCACGATTATAATCTAGTCTATTCTTTGACTGAAAACTTTATTAATTTTCATGGAAAAATTTCTTTTCCTGAAGATTTAAAGTTAAACGATTCTTATTGGAGCGTTTATCCTTTGGGAGTTTTCAAATATAAATTATTATCTGATGCGACTTGTGGTCATATTGCAGATTACGACACTAGACCTGGTTATTTAGTAGAAGGAATGTATTGGCAAAACGGGTTTTTTTATTTGGTTAAAGATCAAAATAAAGTTATTCAAATAAAACTTTTTATTGATTCTGACACAAAAAGAAATTACGCATATCCAGAATAACATAAAGCCCTCGTAGCTCAGCTGGATAGAGCATCGGACTTCTAATCCGCAGGTCGTATGTTCGAATCATACCGAGGGCGCCCGCAAGTTCAAAATAAAGAACGCCAGCGACTCCCTATTACTCGCTGGACAGGACACGTATGTCAGCATGACTAGCTAGACCTTATCCTACGGAATAGGCTAGAGATAAGTGTGCTAGAAGGCTCTACAGCGTGTCTGGACGCCCTTGTAGCTCAGTGGTAGAGCAACCGCCTTGTAAGCGGTAGGTCGACAGTTCGATCCTGTCTGAGGGCTCTGATATAATTTGGAGACTATAATGGAAATATTTTGGTTTTTATTTGGACTAAGCGTTGGTCTTTTAGCCGATTTCCTACTAGTCTTACACATGCTTAAGCCCATAAAAAAGCGTATATCTAAACTGGAGATTTTAACTGGAGATTTTAATGCAAAAAATAATTCTAAAGTCTTTTGAAAATAGTTCAGTTATTAAATTATCTATGTGGAATCCTGACACGCAAGATTTAATAATTGTTTTTAGCAGTGGTTCTATTTGGCGTTATGCTAAAGTACCTTACGTTGTTTGTTGGTCTTTATATTCTGCTGAGTCTTCTGGTAATTATTTTAATAAAAATATTAGAGGCAAGTATGAAGAATTTTCTATATATAAGCCTGGAGTACCCATTGTCTAAGAAGAAAAAAAATAAAAACAAACGTAGACCCAAAAAATCTTCTTATCTTTACTGTACTGATTCCCCAGAACAAATTAAAACTATAGCAATGAAGGTGTTTGGTTCTATTTATTTTTCTCCATCTTCTTTAAATGACAATTAAAATTGTTTTTTACACATCTCTGTAGTATAATCCATGTGTTACTAGTTCAAAACCAAGGATTACCATGACTACTATTTTAGGTGTTCAAGGAGAAGGTTTCAGTGTCATTTGCACTGACTCAAGAATTTCATCTATGGATGAAAGCGGTTTTACATCTCAAATAATAACTTTAGCCAAGAATTCTTCTAAAGTTGCTGTCAATGGCAAGTATCTTTTGGGTGCCGCTGGTGATGTTAGGGCTATCAATATCTTGCATCACGTTTTTGTTCCACCTGTTCCATCTCCTGGGTTGTCTGGATCAAAGTTGGACAGTTTTTTTACCAATAAATTTGTTCCTACTTTGAGAAATACATTTGAAGTTCAAGGTTATGCTGCTCCTGAAAGAGATAATTCATCTCACATTGCTGAGCAGGGATCTACCGTTATATGCTCTGTTCATGGATACATATATGTTGTAGACGGAGATTATTCTTGGACTTCTGATGCAACTGGTTTATATGCTTTAGGAACTGGAAGTGCTTATGGTTTAGGTGCTCTTTCTGTTTTGTTTAACAAGAAAAAAGAACTTAATCCACTTCAAACAAAGTCTCTTTGTCTTAAAGCTATTGCTATAGCTGCAAAGTATGACCCCCATACTGGTCCTCCTTACTATACTTACATACAGGAACAGTAGATAAGGAATATCAACATGGAAAGAGAAAAACTTTTTTGCGATTCTTGTAAAAAAGTTTGGAGTCGCACAAAAACAAGAGGCAGAAAGCCACGTATTTGTCCAAATTGTGTTGCTCAAATAATTATTGATCAGCAAGAAGAAGACGTAGAACTTTCTGTTGTTCAAGAAGATTCTCCAGCACCAACCAAGTACCCTCCCAATACCAAGTGGCATTGCCCTTCTTGTCGTGCATCTGTAAAAATATGTATTGGAATTAATTACCCTCCGACTCACCAATGTCCAAAAAGACTCAGAAGAGTTTATCAATTGGAAATGATATAAAAAATGACATTTGCAAATTCTCCATTGCCACAAATCCAAAATATTATCAATGAATTGGAAAACCAAATTTCCAAGGACACAATAGATCAATATGTAGCTAAAACGCTTATGATTTTTGCTGTTAACCGTTTTAACTTATTGATTTCTTATATCGATTCTCTTGAATCAAAACTTGAATCGGCAGTTGCGGAAAATCAAAGATTACAAAATATTGCAGTTTACTGAACATTAAAAAAATTTATATTAAAAAGGACTAGTGCTTTAAAGTGCCGATAATTATTACTAACGAACATGATCATCCGTGCATCAACGCTCATCAATCAAAAGGATATTTATTTTTAAGAAATGGAACTTCTTTATTTTTTGATGTTTTGTACTATAATGATTCTTGCTACTATCTTGAATATGTTGAAGATGAGCGCAGCACCATCGTTTTAACTTCAAATATAGTAGAAATGATAAAGTATATTTAATACAATATAAGCCAGATGAAAGAACAGTATGCCAGAACTAAATGCAAATATTCCTCCAATTGAGTGCTATGTTCGTGGCAATTATTTAAGGGATCAAAAAGATTCTCATAATAAATATTTTCCCTGCATGATCTTTGGCGTTGCCTCAATCCAGGGTAGGAGTCCCTTGTTTCATTTCTTGATGGAAGATGGTGGTGTTTGGTGGAGAATGCCAATAAGTGCTTTTTGCGAAGAGCCAGGAGTGCCAGAAATAGACATTCACGATTTGGTTTTGTGGAACTCTTTTAGCCCACATATCACTGTAACTGAATTTCAAGCAATGAGAAATATGAGAATGGAATATGTATCAAGGAGCGGAAAGTTTATAAAAGGAAAATATTTATTTACGCTTGATTGGCACGCTCCCGATGATAACACAACCAACTTGGGTTTTAGCACAAATCCAGGGCAGCACAAGTGCGGTCACGTAATCATAAGAGACGATGGCAATTATGCTATTCAACCCAACAATAGGGTTCGCCTATATGACCCTTCTTACACAACTAAAAAAGTAAATTTAATTGATCGTCTTATAAATACTAGACAATGGGATGTTGAAGATGCAGACAAATGGGTAACTTCAGACGATGACCGCTATCACTATGGAGTTGTCAGTGAGGCAAAAGAATCACAATTTTAAAATCCTATATAGGGTAAATTTGAAAAAAATTTTTGAGGCCCTTTTTCTGTTTTAACTTTTTTTTGATTTTTTGGTTTATACAAAAAATACTAAAAGATTCCACTTAATCCAGATTTAATTACTCTTCTTGCTACGTCTGTATCTCTTTCTAGCATTTGTTGGCTTTTGTTTATACCTGTTTTAATTGTACTAAATATATCTTTTGCGTGATGTCCAACAACAGCTCTAGTTCCTAACCCTATTTGCTCAACAATTTCTCCTGCACCTACATATCCTAATGCTGATACTCCCACTATACTTGCGGCAGATCCACTTGTTCCTACGGGTCCTTGTCCTCCAGAAGCTTTGTTGACTACTTGTCCTCCACCAAACATTCCTGCTCCAAAGGCTATCATTTTTTTATCTGTTCTACTCAGCGCCATGTGCTCTCCTGTTCTGCTTTGATAATAGTAATTTTTTATGCTTTCAAAGTTATTTTTTTTTATATGTCACATCATCTTTGGGAACTGTTTTACAAAAAATGCTGTTATTATTATGGTTAAAATCTTTAAGGAGAAAAATGTCTTTTTTTGAATCAGAACTAGCAAAAATTAAATACAATTCAAAGCTTCATAACAGCAACTCAGCTTTAAGAATTAAGATGAGAGTTAAAAATCGTAAGAAAAAAGATAGAGTTTTAAACTAACTTTTTAAAATCTTAGAGATTTAAATCGCCGATTATAATATTTCGCCGAGTAATCCTTCGCCAATATCGCTTGCGGTTAGACCCTTTTTACCTCGTGCAGCCACTGCTGCTGCAGCTCGAAGAGCGCCTAAAACTCCTTTAAGAGTTTTCTTTGACATAACCCCAACTCTTTTGCCTGCAATTTCTTTAGCTGGTCCTTCCATTAATTCTTTTATTGGTTCAAATTTTCTTGCAACGCCGGGATATTTATCTGAATATCCATGAAATCTGGATTCAATTGCCGCATCAACAACCGCTTGCATTCCGCCAGCCCCCCTTATGAAAGCTTCCTCTGCTTCTTTTATTTTATCAAGTCCAGTCTGCAAAACTGTAGCTGCTGCTGCTCTTCCGCTGCGAACAGGAGTGAGAATAAGAGCAGCTTCTCGTGGTTTTCGTTCTTTTGCAATTTCAAGTGCGGCCATTGCGACTTCTCTTCTTCTATGGGCACTTGGCTCCGAAAGATCCGATATATGGTCCTGCAAAAATTGTTTTCCGACTGATTCTTGAGTAGCTTCAAGAGCAGCGTTTGCTCTATCTGATACAGTCAATCCGTAGATTTACAAGAGCTGATTCTTCAACTGTTCTTGGAGATAAATCAACTCCAAGATCTCTTCCCAAAACTCCAAGCTTATCTCTTATTCTTACAGAAAAATCTTCAACACTTTCATTTGGCAGCCTCGAGATGCTAGCAAGAATTGTTTGTTCACCCCTTACAGCTCTAGATAAAGAATTGGGAACGTTTAAATCTGGATGTATTTGAGATTCGTCGGCTACTGTTATATAAACGTGTGGTGATGGATTATCATTTGAAAAACCTCCTCCACGTATGGCGTTTGTGACTGCTTCTGGATCTCGTGCGTCCCAACCGTATGAAAATCCAGCAAAGGCATCACCAGCTGTAGATTGTTTTAATCCAGGAGATCCAGAAGCTAGTATCTTCTCTCCAACTTCTAATCTAGTACGAGAGTGATGTAATAAATAAACTTTGCCATCTATGTCTATTTTAAGAGCATCTTCTGGTATGTCTTCTGCAGCTTCTCCTAGTTTTCTTGTGACACCGTCCATAATATATTAAAAGCTTTTCTTATCCTGTTTTTTAAAAAATCACAAGTTTATAGTACTGATTTTTTTGTTTTTTTTATGGTATAATTAATGTCCTAGAATTTAAAGCGCCGAACTTTTGCAAAGGATACAAAAAATGAACTACACAAAAGTGTACAGACAAGTGTATGAGGTCTTGTCAAAAACAGGATTAGAGCACGAAAAAATACACAATGCTTCCCTAAGAATAACAAATGCTCTTAGCGAAATATACATTTATACTAACAAGCAGTTTCCAGAAGCGCTTGACCCAATATTGCAAATAGCAGAAAATTTCTGCTCTCAGGTCAAGGTTGGTGGATATGATTTAGACGACAAGGGATTGCCGTCTGGTTACGGAATCAGTGCAAGCGGATTAAAAAATAAAGAATGATAGGCGCGCCAGCTACAAATGATGGTTAGAAACAATAGAATAATATTTATAAAGCTCATAAGCACATAGTAAGGCTTTGTGGGTATAAGTTAATGGTAGACTGGCATGCTTCCGACCTGCTCGTGGGAGTTCGATTCTCCCTACCCACTCCATCTAAAATAAAAGGAAATAACAATGAATAAAAGAGTGTTTTTAACAGGAGCTGGTGGATTTGTAGGCCATCATACTCTGGAGCACATTTTGAAAACAACTGACTGGGATGTTGTCATCAGTGATTCGTTCCGTCATCGAGGAGTAACTGACCGCATTACTTCCATTGGGTGCTGGGAAGCAGAAAGACATCGTGTTCAGTTAATTACTCATGATCTAACTGTTCCATTTTCTGATGTAATGATTAAAGATATGGGGCACATTGATTATATTATTTCTATGGCATCTGATTCACATGTTGACAGATCAATTACCGACCCTGCACCATTTATTTTGAACAACGTTGCACTTGTCGTAAACATGTTGGAATTGGCTAGAAAAATTCAGCCAGAAGTATTTCTTCACGTTTCAACAGATGAGGTATACGGTCCGGCACCAAAGGGGTATGCTCACATAGAGTGGGACACAATCTTGCCGTCCAATCCTTACTCTGGATCAAAAGCTGCACAAGAGGCTGCATGCATTTCTTATTGGAGAACATTTGAAGTTCCGGTTGTAATCACTAATACAATGAACATTATTGGAGAACGTCAAGATCCAGAGAAGTTTGTTCCAAAGATCATGTATTGCCTAGAGAAAAACGTTCCTATGACAATTCATGGAACACCAGAGAATATTGGTTCCAGATATTATCTTCACGCAAGAAATCAAGCAGACGCTTTATTATTTATACTAAAAAATCTTCCAGCGATCTCCTACCCAAATGCTGACAGACCAGACAAGTATCACATTGTTGGAGAAAGAGAAGTAGACAACCTAGAGATGGCAAAGATGGTTGCTTTCTACTGGGGCAAGGAACTTCAGTTTGAGTTTGAAGATTTTCACACTACACGTCCTGGGCACGATCTTCGTTATGCCCTAGACGGAACAAAGCTAGCCAAAGCTGGATGGGTTGCCCCAATTCCTTTGGAGCAGTCTTTGCAAACTACAGTTGAATGGACAAAGAAACATCCAGAATGGCTTTGGAGAAGCTAACGAAATAGTCTTCCAAAGTTAGTTCCTCTAAGAAGTTTTACTGCTCTTGCTCCTAAACCTTTAGACGCCTTAGTTCCTGTTGAAACTGCACTAGCTACTTCTGCTGCAGCATGAAGGTTCCTTTTGGTAGCTGATGCAGATCCACCTAAGGCACGAGCGGCAACAGGGGCTGCCCTTGAAGCTGTAGTAGATGCAGCAGCGGCTGCAGTAGTAGCTACAGAAGCGGCCATTTTTTGTTCATTTGGAATAATTTCAACCACTCTACCTATGTCTTCTGGAACGGTTGGGTTTTTTCCTGCTAATATTTCTTTTGTTTTTTCCATTAAACCAGGAAAAGGAACACCTTCTTGACCAAGTCCGGCGACTCCAGCTTCTACCCCAAGAATTTTACTCTCTACGACATATTCAGCATGACTAAAAAAACTTTGTGGATCAATGTGGATGCCGGCCCTCTCGAGCATGACGTGGGCGGCACCCCCGGGGATGAATCCCGTACCGGGGGCGGCGGGCTTGAGCAAGAGACCTTAGCATTCCAGCATTATAAACCGACGCCCCCTGCATCTGTAGTTCTTGTGCAATGTGACTGGTAAAAAATGCAGAATCTTCGGGGGTATACAAAGAGCCATCTGGTTTTCTAATCAAACCTCTCTTAACCATTTCTACAACTTGTTCACTCAATAATCCAAGAGGCCCTTCAGAGTATGGGCCAAAAGAGGACGGGCTATGATACCCAGTAAGAATAATTGATCTGGTTAATGGAATTCCAGCTCTTTCAGCAAAAGCAATAGACCCTACTTGGGCAGTGACTTCTTCAACAGCTTGCTGGTTCATTACGAACCTAGCAGCGTCCATGGCGTTGACTACAACAGGGTCATCGAAAGTCATAGATCCTGGAGCGGCAGTGGATATGTGATGCCTAAGATTTCCTATTTGATGAAGCAACAGAGCGTCTGCAAAAGATTGAGACCTTTTGTATTCAAAGGAAGAAGCTGCGTGCGTTAATTCGTGTGCAACTGTACTAAAAGCGTCAAGTGGAGCTGGAATTGAACTTTTTTGTCCTCCTTCTCCAATTGCCTGAATAAGCTCATAATCATATTTAGCTATTTTATCTCTAATAGCAATTAAACTAGTTGCAGTAGGGTGCTGGGCTATATCGATTCCTGAATCAGCTAAAACCTTTTTGTGTTCGGGGTCGAAGAGGGCTCCTGATGAATAAAAACCAAGCGTAGTATCTGATTCATCCATAGCTTGAAAAGCTTTTTCTCCGAGAATGGCAACAATGTTTTCTTCTGCAATTTCGGAAATTGGAACAGGAATACCAATTGGTAAGATTCCTCTTGAGTCTATAGAAGATATACGAATGCTGGAGTCGTCAAATTTTCCTCCTCCAAAAAGAGTTTTAAGATCAGACACTAGATCTAAAGTAGTATCAACGCGCTCGAACGGGAAGACATCCTTCAATAGGGGAATTGGTCCTATAGGCTCTATGGTTGAGTCGCTAAAAATTATATCTTCTAATTTAGATAATTTAAAAGTTTTTGGATATAGCGCAGCTTGATATTGTTGCTGAGACCTTTCAAGTTCTTCTTGAATACTTTGAATTTTTTGTTTTAAACTGGAGAACAATCCCATAAAAATAAACCCAAATCAACAATCGTGAATAAAATTGAACAGTTACTATTAACATATAGTAATGTAAAATTGAAGGTAGGCCATGGCAGGTAAAAAACCAGCTAAAGTAAATTCAGGAAACAAAAAACAGAATTTAGTTTTGCCAGGAAAAACTATACTTTATTATGGAGGCAAAGGTGCAGATCCATATGTTTGCCCGACCTGCAAAAGATCTTTAATTAAAGGTATAATATATGAGCATGTTGACAATATTTTTTATTGCAAAAGAGTTTGTATACCAAATTAACATACGGTAGGTTAAAATGAATGAGATAAATTCTCCGGAAGATGAAGACAAGGATTCATTATCCTTTAAACCCAATGAAGAAAAACCTTTGGAAAAAGCTTCTAGAACAGTAATAGACAAAGCTGTATCAGTTGACCAAAAATCTGTAACACCATCTCCAAATTCGCCATCTCAACCAAAACCATCTGCTCCATCAACTAATCAAAAACCAAAAGATGATAAAAAAGCAGAAGAAGAATCAAAAGATGTCGTAGATAAAATTAGCGAAAAAGCTGAAGCGAAAATTGAAAAACAACTACAAGATCAAGTCCAAAAAACAATAGGCGCAGACGGAGATAAAAAAGAAGGCCTTAAAGAACTTTATGATATAGCTGTAGAAGAAATAGAAAGAGCTGTAGATAAACATCAACAAAAAAGATCTGGAGTAGCAGCTGGGACTAGGGCTCAAAATGTTTCTACAACAGTAGGAAATACTGGAAGTGTATCTCCTGTAAATGTTTCAAACCCAAATGCAGCGGTTTCTGCAAATGCTGTTCCTACTCCTCCACCAAGTACAGCCAGAACAGTTGCGTCAGCTTCTGCGCCATCAAATGCCGTATTGAGAAGTGCTGCCGGACATGGAACGCCTCCTGTAGCGGCGCCAAGTGTATCTTCAGCAAGAGTGGCTGGCGGAATAACAGAAGAGCTTATGGAAGCTTCAAAAGCTTTATCTAAAAGGGTTTATCAAGGAGCAAAAGCATCAAAAAACATAAGGGCTGCAGGAGTTGCTGCTCTTGCTTCTGCTGCAGGATTTGGTATCGGTAAAGTAAAAAATAGAAATCAAAAAGCTGAATTTGAATATAATCGTCAAAGAGCTTTAAGACAATCTTTAATGTCGGACGGATAACATGATTCCGGCTATACTAATGACATCTTTAATTTTAATGTGGATATTGGGATATATATTTGCTAAAAATGATAAGTAGGTTATGATGAAAGAATATTGGTTAGCTGAATTTTTAAAACAAATTGAAATGCAAATGCCAGCTGCAGAACAAGAGTACGTTAACGCAATGTTAACAATAGTTTCCAAGTATGGTAAGCTATCTAATGGTGATGGCAATGGTATTTGGGTTGGCTATGTTCCAGGGATAGAAAATGACAATCTATCAATAGGAGTTAAATGCGGAAATTGTGCCATGTACGAGGGCAATGGTGTATGCAAAATAGTCGCACAAAAAGTTGAAGACAATGGATATTGTAGATTGGCTGCAATACCTGATGGCCTAGTAAAAGGATATAAATAATGAAAAACTATTGGTTATCAGAAGTTTAAATAGTTACCATTTTTGCAATGGGCATGATGCATGCAATAATTTTGTTTTTGCTGGCATAAAACAGCCGCATTCTTTACACGTTTTTGCTATAGTTAATTTATCACAGTCTTCACAAATTGAAAAACGTTTATTTTGATCTTCTTCTAAAACATATTCTGTTTCAGGATTAGCAAAATCCCAAGGACGAACTATACCAGTAGCTTGACGTTCTATGTTTTTCTTTTTCCATTCTTGCCATGGATTGGTCATACTTTACACCTCTGGCGGACTAAAGGATGTTCCATCCCAAATATGTCCTTCTTCTACAGCCCCATAGTCTTCTGTTAATTCAATTACAATTGGTTTACTTTTTAAAATCGCATGCAAACGTTCTAAATTTGGCGGAAGATCAGTTGAACCATCTATCATATCCGGAACTTGAAATATTGCAGCCACTTCTCTATCCACAATATAAGAATATCTACTCATAAAAAACTCCTTTAAATTATATTATATCATATGTAGGTTTATTTAAATACTAACAGCACGAAACATCCAGACATGCGCTACCATTTGCTCTATAGCCGCCACTCGCAGAACAATATTCTAAATTGTTTGTACCAGTCAAACCACTACCACAGCTAGAAGCATTGTTACATCCGCTATCAGAATAATAAATCCATCCGGAGCCAAGCACGTTTTGGGAGTAATAACCAGTTGCGGCACCATTTATGCCTGTTGCGTACACACAAGCATATGTGCTTGCGGTAGTCCACGCAGTGCATCCGCTACAAGAACCGCAAGCTCCAAAATTGCCGCAAGCTCCAAAACTACCACAGGCTCCATAGCCACCACAGTCTACAAGACCAGAAGAAGTAGATCCAGCTCTAGTGTACCTATAGCAAGTTCTTGATTTTGTTCCAGTTTTTGTTCCAGTTCTAGTTCCGGTATTGGCACCACAATCACAAGGTCCACAACTACATGATTCAGAACACGATTCTGAACAGGAGGCTGAATCTGATTCAGGATTATAACCCCATACAACTGTTCCAGAACTTGATATATTGCTATAGTCTCCAAAGCCAGCTGCATTATAAGCTCTAACCCTAATTCTAAATGAGCTTGCACTATATTGAGTATTTAATGTAGCAGAAGCTGTATAGATAATTGTTTCAGCGCTCCAGGTAGAACCATTATTCGTGCTAGTTTGATATCCATATTGAGTGATTTCAAGTCCGCCATTTGGTGGAGCGGACCAGCTGAAAGTGTCGTTTGCATCACCAGCAGTTAGTGTTATTGACCCAACTGCTGCTGGTATTCCTCCAAGTGAAAATATTCTTCCGCGATCTTGCCCCTGATATTGAACCTATGAATGGCATTGTAAAACCTAGTAATTATTACTTGCGCTGCCAAGAATCACCCAAGCACTAGATACTCTAATTAATGTAAAATTATAAATATCTATTTTATTTGCGTTTACAGATGGAGCGGTGTTGTTGACCCATCTAATAGTTTCACTAGATCCTGAGTTTATTGTTAAGCTTGAAGGATAGCGTCCAGTAGCTCCTTGATTGACTATAATTGAAATAGTTATAGCGTAGTTATTATCTGTTGGAACGTTCGTGACATTAACACTGAAGTTGGCAGTAACGCCACTCATGCTAGCTATATAGAAAACACAGCCTGAAGTATAGTCACAAGTTAAAACGCCTGTTGAAATAGATACACTAGAAACAGTTTCTCTTATTTCTGATACGTCAGTTCTTCCAGATATCTCTAAAGAAGATAAGGTTCCAACTGAAGTCAAGGAAGAGCTCACAACAGAAGAACCAAGGGATGTAGCAGTTACAACATCTGCTCCATCTATCTTATAGGTATGCCCTGAAGCTAAATCAAAACTATCATCCGTTTTAAGTGTATTAGATGCGGATCTATATAATGTAGTGTCTGCTGTGTCAGAGCCAGAAGACCATTTTAATTTTCCGCCCTGCTTCTATTACAAAATTAGGTGTTGCACTTGAGCTGGGTGCTATTTCTACAGCAGTGTCAGCTGCTGTAGAAAATTTTCTTGCTCTTAATAAATTGTAAAAATTAGGCATGGCCTCAACCAATCCCTTGTTTATTAACTAAGCCCTCAAGCTTTGTTTGTTTTATTTATTTTCTTGACTTGAATTTGGTTTCTTTTTTTCAAGTCTATTAAAAACTTCGTTGATTTCTGTAGCTGAAAGTTTTCCATCATCAAGGAATGCCCTAGAAAGACCTTCAACCACAGTTGCAACACCAGCCATTCCAGCCATAAAACAGGCTTTCCATAGCGGCACCCCAGCTATAGCTCCAGCGCCTATAACGCTAAGCCCTGATGCGGCAAAAGTAGCTACGATTCTTAATAAAATATTATATGTTGTTTTCAATTTCCCTCTCCATAGTAATAATTAAATTTGTATTTATTCATCATTTTGCAGCATTGCGTTTATATAGTGGACCGCAAACGCGCAACTGGTGGCTATTAAAGTAATTTTTCTTGTGTCTCCGGAAAGGGTTGCAAAAACAATCACTGTACCAGATATAGTAAACGCTAATGCTGCTGTTTCTTTTGCGAACTTTTTAATAAAACCCCAAGGATTAAAAGTTCTTTTCATTGTTCCCTCCTGATATTTGAATATAGTATTTTTAGTAAAGGTATTTTCTTCTTCGTCCCCTTCTGGACCTTCTATTTCTACTTCCTCTTCTTCTTCTTCTTCTGACTCATCTTCTTTTCTGGCGGCATTGTTTGAGCCTGATCCACCAGATTCACCACCTCCAGATGGCGATGGACCGCGAGAAGAAGGACCACTAGAACCACCAGATGCTGCTGCTTGAACTGTTACAGTCGAAAGAACTGTAGTTGCAGCTATAAGACTTCTTCTAGTTCCAACATCAATTACCGAACCGACTGGCACATAATCGTCAAATCCATCCGCATAGATATTTATTTCTTCTTCAAAAGCTTCTCTGACTTCTGCCGGGGCATCCTGAACAGCTTCAATGATTTGAGTTTTTTCTTCTTCTGTTATATCTGAAGTATCAATTGATTGAAAAACCTGTGTGGCTTGTTCTTGCGTTATTTCTTGCAAAACATCTTTATTTGTAGCCAAATCAACAGCTTCTTCTGTTGTTATAGTTTCTGTAATTTCAGGAATAGTTGTCGTTGTTGGTATTGTTGTTGGGATTGGTAGTGTTGTTGTCGTTGTACTTGACAATGTTGTTGTCGTTAAACTTGGTGTAATAATCAGTGTAGTGGTAGTGTTTGGAATAGTCGTTGTGGAGGTTGTTGTAGATGTTGTCGTGGTTTGTTGCACCGTGGTTTCTGGTACCGTGGTTGTTTGCTCTACCGTGCTTGGCGATAACAATATTGTTGTACTGGTGGTTTGAGGAATAGTAGTAGTCGTTGTAGTTGTTGTAGTGGTAGTAGTGGGCGGAGTAGGATCAATCACCACGGCATCAACAGTTGCCTGGGGTCCGTACATACAGGACCCAGCACCCTCTCCGACGCATGGGGCTGTCCCTGCCTGAATCTTAAATCTCACTGGTCCGTATCCAGTTGTTCCAGGCCACATCCATGGGCCGAGGCTGTATGAAGTATTTACGGCGTATGTCCACACTCCCCAACCACCAGCTTCTACCCCATCAACCAGGTCATGAAACAAAATGTTGTACATATATGGGGCAGTGTTGCTTGGTGTTGGGGCATTCCAATTCAAAACAACATTTCCATCGTTGTCTGCTACCGCTGTGAGATTTTGAACAGAGTTAAAGTATGGCGCTATCGTTGTAGTTGTAGTACTGGTAGTAGTCGTGGTTGGTGCAACGACAGTCTTCGTAAAAGCAGAGGCGGGAACTACCTGCCATCCCGAACCTATATCCCAGTAGAGAGTCGTATTGGCTCCGCCACCATTTTCGTAATACCAATATGTGATTGGCTTAGAAACTCCAGCGCTAAAAGAAACGTACTGTGACGGGTTGCCCCAGCCGCCCTTGTCAACCCAGTTGTTGTCTATCAAAACATTGTCTATATAGAGTTTGGTTCCGTCATCCGCAGCGGGCAAAAACCTAAACGAGCCAGTCACGGGCAGTGTTATGTGGCCTTCATATTTAACAATAAAGTCTTCATACATATTGAACAGCGGTGTACTGTCGAAGTTTTGATTGATTTGAGTGAGAGTGGTGGTTCCAACGACCGGACGACCGGTGACCGTGGGGAGTGGAGGCGAATTGTTGTAGCCAAAGTTGTTGTAAACAGTTACATTAAGTCCTGGTTCGGCTTGGGCAGAAACAGAAAAATTAGAAAAAATAACACTAATAAAAAAAAGTACGCCAAGAATCCAAGTACCTTTTTGCGGCTTAAGCCTCATTGCTCACCCTCCAGTGGTTTAATAAGTATAGTAACAAGAAAAGGTCCTGACTAATGTCAGGACCTTTCCCGTGCCTCCGTTGCAAGGATGTATATTATATCATCTACTTAGTCAATTACGTCATCAAAATCAGATTCTCTAAAGAAAAATTCTAATGCAATAATTAAGACAGTGGGAAGAAGAATTAATCCCAATGATAAAGCAATAATAAGCTTTACCATAAAAGTCAATACTTCTATAGCCAAATTTAGGCTTGACCAGGCTTAGGAAGTGCTCTCCATGCAGCCTCAAATTTTGTGGCATCTTTGGCCATCTCTGGTGATAGTTCTATGTGCAACCACTTGCCGCCTTGCGAACCAGCATTGTCTTTGGCGTCATAAATCTTTACGCCTTTTTCGCCTTCACCGCGACTGCAGCGATAACCACGGCCCCAGCCGAGTTGCTTATCCTTAACGTTAGAGTCATAGGCGTAGTCGTGAACCTCCTCGATGCCGAGCTCTTTGGTGTACTTCATAAACCAATCCCATGCCTCAACAGCCTTCTTGCGGTCTGTATAACCCATATCGATTGCCCTGCCCGTTGCATGAACGCTCAGCCACTTTGGGTTATTTGGGTCTTTGTCGGCTGCAGGATTCCTCATTCTTCTATTGACATAAATCCCCAAATTAGAAAAACCCCACCTTTTCTTGCAGAGCTCTAGAAGCTTCTCGGTGCCAGGCTTGGGACCATTACCGTTGCCGTCTGAGTTTCCAGTATACTTTCTTGGCATAATTTTACTATCTCCTTTTGTCATTTGTCCTTAATAGTAATGACTATATGTATTCGCCAAATCTTTTAATTGGCCTTCCAGGAACTCCTACTACGGTAGCTCCATCTTCTGCGTCATCTATCACAACAGTTCCTGCCCCTAAAGTGCAATTTGATCCTACATTTTTAAAGTTAATGACAACAGCCCCTGCTCCTATTGATGTTGTGTGACCAATATTAACATCACCACATATTCTTGACCCAGGGCTTAAAGTGCAATAGTCTCCAATATTACTTGACTGATTAATCGAAGAAGCTGTGTTTATGTGCACGTGTACACCTAGGTTAACTCTAGTTGTTAGAACAGAATATGGACCCATGGTTAAACCACCGCCAAAAGTGCAATATGAACCTATTACTGCTGTGTCATGGATAAGGTTAGCTGCACGGTCAATTCTATTTATTTTTGATTCTATTTTTTTTCTTATTTTAGATGAATTAATCCCTATAGTGTATTTTAATTTAGGATATTTATCAAGTAAAAAAGGTAGAAACGACACATCGCCGAGAAGATGTTTGTTATTTATTGATGGATCATCATCTAAAAATCCAATAATATTCCATTGTTCATACTTGTCTGACAAGGCAATATATTCTAGATCTTTAGAATGTCCACCAGCTCCGAACTATTATTAAATCCATGTTTTTATTTCTGAAAAATCATTGTCGCACACGCCATAAACATTAAAGATTTCTTCTGAATTTTTTGGAAATAAAACAACACTATTATCTAATCTTTTTGATCCAGGAAAAGCCCAAATTAATCCAGATGATGTCATAGTATACGCATCTGTTTGATGCCAAAAAAAGTTTGCAGTGTTATAATCATTAAATAATTTTTCAAAAGCTTTTGGATTTTTACAGTGTAGCCAGCATCTTTTATCTAGATAATCTATTATATCAACTTTATATTGTGGCTCATCATGACCTAAATACCATAAACCATTAACATACCTTACGTCTATTTCTACATCATAGCCATTATTTAAGGCTATATTTATATACTCAGGTTTATTTTCTAGTTCTTTTTTTATACCCTCAAAGTTACCTCTGTGTGCAATAAGTTTCATTTTTGATAATTCTCCAAAAAGTAATTAAGATCCTCTGGAGTACCTATGCCCCACATTTTTTCTATATTTTTAACTCTAATTTTTTTATTATCTTGTATAGCTTCATTAAAAACTGGACATACATAAAATTCTCCATTTGTCCTAATGTCTTTAGCTATCATTTGTTCTGCATATTTTACATAATCTGAACCCTTTTTCCAGAAGTAAATACCTACAGTAGCTAAGTTACTTATAGGTTTTTTCTCTGCAACTTCTGCAACAAAACCATCATCATCCAATTTTGCATATGACCATTTAGGATGAGTTGCCTCAAAAGTAAGTATTCCGCCGTCAATCCCATCCGCACTAAAAGCATATAATGCCTCATTGCTATTCCATTCAATAAATTGATCCGAGTTTGCCATAATTAATGGAGAATCATTATCTATCAATTTCTTGGCTAACAGGGTAGTGCAAGCAGCTCCTTCAGTTAAGGAGTCAACTTGAATAATACTGCATCTAGGGGCTATTAAATTTAATAAGTATTGTAAATTATATTTTTCATAATGTTCTTTTTGAACGATAAATATATAATTTGCTTCTATATTTAAATTTTCTACGACTACTTGAATCATAGGTTTTCCGCTTACTTCAATTAACGGTTTGGGAAAAGTATATCCAACTGCTTCAAATCTGCTACCAGCACCAGCCATAGGTATTAATACGTTCATACTTTCCGATTTCCATGGTATGTTTTTATTTTGTTTTTTAGATAAAATATTAATTATCTTATCAATTTTTTGAATATTTAAATCATTTCTATTCTCTACTGCAACAAGAGTTGATCCACTGTCTAATGCTCCTTGTCTGCCAATGTGACTATCCTCTACGATTACCGTAGTGCTTGGCAGTGCGTTGCAAGCAGTCATGCATGTCCAATACATTTCTGGAAATGGTTTTGTTCTTTTTACATCATCATTACTTACAAAGTAGTCTATATATTCAATTAGTCCAAGTCGTATTAGTACTAATTTTACAGTATCTCTTACGCTATTAGATGCAACTGCAATCTTGAATGAATTAAATTTAAGTTTTTTAAAAAATGATATTAGTTCTTCATCTCTTAAAAGCTTATTGAAAATAAATAAAGTTTCTTCTTGTTTTTTTTTCCAAACTTCATTATGAAGATTTGTAGGAAGATTTTTATTTTCAGATAATGTATTTAATTTTTTTGTAGTTGGTAAACCATCATATATGCTTAAATGTTCTTCTCTAGAAATTATATATTGTTTTCCAAAAAATTCAAGCGCATTATTCAATGCCTCGTAATGAACTTCCCTACTGTCTAATAAAACTCCATCTAAATCAAAAATAACTAAATTATTCATAAACCCTACATTCTTAATAGATAGTTCTTTTTAACATATTTTTCATCATATAAACCATAAAAATCACTCATAGGACCTTGAAGAGAATTTGTTACGTCATAACCCAATCTTCCAAGGGCTATGCCAAGCAATCTTTCTGTTGCACAGGACTGAAATTTATTAATTGGAAGAATATTGAATAGCCCAGATTGAGTGAGGTCTTGCATTGTTTTATTGGAGGCCAGCATCATTGGACCAAAAACGCCCTTGTAATAGTGGGGTAGTTCAAAGCCCATATGTTTTTTAAGTTGTTCATCTGCCCAGACACTTAAGTCTTGATCATTTTCATCTCTGCCCATAGGGGTCGGAGGAGAATCCCACCATCTAATTGTAGTTAGATCATTGTTTTTTACAAAATCTATATTCCCATTAAGAACTAATGAATCATGAATACAAAAATAAAAATCTTCATGCGGATTGTTATTGTATCCTATATTATATGCTTCTAAAGCATAGTTTTTATTATCTACATCAAATATTTGTACAGATGAATCTATGTCCTTAAAATAACTTTTATCAGATGAAGAAGAATCTACTAAAACAATTTTTTCATTTGGATGAAATTTTATTATTGATTCAATACATTGAAAAACTATTGGGTAGTTTTTATCAAATTTACATGGGATTATAAACATTTATAAAAACCAACCCTCACTTCTTCTGCCGCCTATGTGTGTAACAAGTGGTTCATCATACATGTTTCCGTAATAACCAAATCTTAGTTGCTTGTTTATTGAATGAACTTTTTGTGTAAACTCAGATTCCCCACCATGGTCTGGCCAACCAATTCGTGTAGTAGAGATTGGATACACACATGGGTTTAAAGTAAACAGTCTACCATGTTCAAAAAAATCACCTTTTTGCTCATAAGATTCTTTGTGCTGAAATACAAATCCACCAACTTCTTCTTCTGGTGGATTAACAGGGTCCCTAACTAAAGCCATTTGTATTAAGTGCAAATTGTTTTTCAGTAAGAAAATCATATGATCTATATCAAATTTTCTTTTGACAATAAAATCGTCTTCTAGATGAAAGACATATTCAGACTCTTCACCAATAGAACTCCAAACTGACTGTACTGCACCAGCCAATCCTCTTCTTTGCTCGTGTGAAATAATTTTAAACATTGGAAAAGCGTTTGTTAAAAAATTATGATATCTTATATCGCCAGAGTCATTTATTATTACTCTTTCACAAAAAGAATAATTAATAACATCCTCAAACCTATCTATGGTTTGCTCTATGCATGACTGTCTTCCATCTGTAATAACCACTAATGATACTTTATTCATGCTGGTAACTCCATGATTGGGGCTGGATCATAGATTAAAGATCCAGTGTCTTGAGTTACTAAAATATTGTTGTCAAAATACTGTACTAATCCATCTAATCCATCAGCTTCGTAGATATTAAAGTGTTCAGCCCATGCTGCACCGCTGTATAGATCTGCCCCAGGACCTAAAGCTTTACAGGCTTCGTAGGCATTGAGAATTTTTTTCATAAAATGATCCAGAGATCTCCATTGAAAATGTCTAATTGCTAGTAATTGTGGGCCAAATATAATTTTATCATGACCATAATCATCAATAGCTATATTAATATTTGACATATAGTTCCACCCATTGTACTGAACCAAATGGTTTCCATTAGAAATTGATACAGATTTGTCTGATGGCCTAAACCTAAAACAACACTTGTGGTTAGTTGGAAGGTTCCATTTATATTTTATGGAATGAAAAGGAGATAATCCTGGCTCATCAAACTCTGTAATAGAATGATTGGTATACAAAACCCTATATGCGTCATATTCTTGACTATCTAATTCCTCAAACGCTTCCTGCAAAGTTCCTTTTGACGAATGCCAGATCTCATCAATATCAAAAGGAACAATCCATTTGGCTCCATTTTCACGAGCCATAGCAGCTAAGTTGGTCATTTTTTGAGACTGAGTGTATTGAACTATATTATCTTCTAAAATAATAACTTTAATCTCTGGATTAAATTTAGCTATATTCTCTTTAGCTTCTTCCATTCTTTCTCTTGTATCATCTTTAGATAGATTGTCTGCAACTATAATTCCAGCTGCTCCATTAGCTGCAAAGTGATACATGGTGTGATCAATAATGTCACCTTCATCTCTCGCCATGCCAACAGCCCAAAAATTAACACTGCTCATTTGCTAATTGCCCTCCAATCGGATCTAGATTATTTGCCATGTTCCACTGTACTGAGTTTTCTCTGTACATTTTTGCTTGGAGTGGTTCTGTAAAATCAATTGGATAGAACATATACCCTGCTCTTTGTAGCCTATCAAAAAAAGCTGCGTCAGCTCCTGCCCAACACCAGGCGGCGTCTTCCCATCCATCAACTTGATCATATGCGTGACGAGATGTCATCACCTGATTATGATCTAACTTGTCTGCACCACGTATTAGAACTTCTTGAAACCATCTGACACCACGACCATCAATACCGCCACCATCTATGTTGTCATCAACATCTCGCACATGCTGTGCACAAAAGCATACATCATGATTTGTTCTTTCAACAAACTCAACCATTTTTTCTATCATTTGTGGATAATAATAATCATCATCAGCTAAATACAGGAGATGAGTGCCTGTAGATATGTATTTTACAGCGGTGTTAATTTGCGTTGCGTAACGTGCCGTCTTAAGTCTATTTTCTTTTGCTACCTGAGAGTTGTAATATTTTACTTTTGGATTGTCTAAATATAGACGAATTATTTTGTAGACTTCTTCATCGGAAGAATTGTCGTCAGCTATTATCAGCTCAATATTTTCATATGTTTGAGCAAGAACTGATTTTATAGCTCGCATTAAATATTTCGGATTATTATAACTAGTTAATATAACCGAAACTTTAATCTCTTTGCCCATTGCTCCTCCACTTAACCATGTTTCTCCAGTGAACACATTGCCACAGTATCCACATGGCAAAAAATCCTGGTTTATTAAAAATAAGTGAGTATATTAGCCAAGGAAACGAATGAAGAGCGACTATGAGATGGCCATACCATTTCTTGTTTCCAACTAGATAGCTTCCGCCAACACCAATTAGTTCCATGGCAAACAATAGCCATGTCCACATCTGTTCTGTCATATATATCCCTACTGTAGATTCAAGGATATATTATATCGGTTTTATCTTTTACCTGCAAACTGCGGAGCATGCGTTATTATCTAGAGTTGTTGCAGGCGCATACCGGGTATTCAAATTAAAAAAATCCGCTCAGAGAAATTCCCTTCCCCTATACAATCCGCCTAGCTAGTTTGCTATATCCTCCCGCAGCTGCAATTGAACCCGCTATCATCATTGGAGTGGGTGGACCCGTCATCCCGGTTCTGTTAGCCTCATGAATCATAGTACCTGTCCCAAGGGCAGCTAAGCCACCACCAAGTATTACCCTTCCACGCCTTTGGCTTCTTGCAATAGATTCAGCTGCTTCTCGAACTTCTCTACTTGGTAACATAATTTCTCCTTAAGAATTATTAATTTTCATTATTAAAAAATAAAGTCTCATAAGATCTATATTTTCAATGCTAAAGATATGTTCTTTGTTATCTCTAGTAGTAATCTTAAATTCATGAGCCTTAACTATTTGCCCTTCTGTGTCCAGCATTGTGTTTTCACTAGTCAAGCTTATTTGAGAAATCATAGGCATAAACCCGCTAAAAGCTTCTAGGTTATTGCTACTCATAATTATTTTTTCTTTTTTAAACCCTTTGCATAGGTAGCAACGTTTTTTGGCGCCTGACCTTTCACCCCTTTTATTGGGGTGCCGGACGCCCTCTTTCTTTGAACTGCGCTTTTTCTTTGTCCTGCGCTCATTGATCTTGCCTTAGCCACAGGAACACATTTAGCGTACCCAGATCCTCCAGCCCCTGAAGTTCCGCAGGGTCGAAACTTTCCCTTTTTCTTGGGCGCGCCAATATTAACCCATTTTTGGTCAAACCACTTAGTTAATCCAACGCCTTTAGGACCTGGCATTTACTTGCTCTTCTTTGCTTTCTTGGTTGAGACAGTTCTCCATCCACCACCCATTGACTTATATTTTTTTGCTGCCCAGGCATTCGCATAAGCTGAAGGATAGACATCAAACTTAGCTTTAGCCTGCGATTTTGCCGAAGACCAAAGTCCCGGTTTTGTTGGTTTATTTACTTTTGCCATTTTTTAATCCCTTAGTCTTTGTAGAAAAAGTTTTTGAGTCTGCTTTTCCGTACATACTCTTTTTCATTTTTGGTACTGACCTTGTTCCATCGATGCTGGCATCTACGGTTTTGCCTGCGTTGTTGTAAACTGAAGTTTTACTTTTTTTTCTAGCCATTTTATTTACCTTTTTTGTTAATCTTCCTAAGAGTTTTTGCAAGGTTTGCTTGCTGAACAGTAAGTTTGCTATACTTTTCTGGATTTTTAGTCACAGCAGATACCATCCCAGCAACTGACTTGCCAGCCCTTTTTGCTTTAGCGGTAAAGGCACCAGGTCTTTTTATCGCACGTTGAATCCATTTTTTGTCTGGATTCTTTTTTGAGACCATATTACTTTCCTTTTTTCTTGGCAAGAATTGCTTTCTGAATAAAAGGAGGTAGTTTCTTTTGCTTTGCTGTTAAGCCTGATCCATTTTTTGCAGGGGCTGCCTTTTTGCCGGTCATTGCTTTGTTATTTTTTTTGTCATATGCCATTTTTATCTTCCTTTGTAATTGAAAATCGGGGACGATACACATATATAGTACCATCCCCGATTCTGTTTTTGAGTATAATTTACTCAGTTATCAGCCAATAACCTTACCTTTTGAATTTTTGATTGGTCTCTTGGCCATTTTCATCTGACCAGACGAAACTGAGTTTTTTGCTGCAGTAGCGCCTTTTGTTTCAATTTTTTTGCCCTTGCTATCTTTAATAGGTCTCTGACCCATCTTTGCTTGACCTGCGCTTACTGTTGGCTCTGGGGCTGATACGCCCTTGCCAGCTTTTGACATTTTCTTTGCCATTTTTTTCTCCTTGTTTTAATACTAGTATTATTTTCTTCGATGAGATTTTATATGCATATCAATCTTATCGTCGACTTTGTCCACCTGATCATCAACATGATCTATCTTAAAGTGTAAACTTATTATATCATCTTTTACGCCAACAATCATGTCGGTGACTGTATTATGATCTACCTTGTTTTCTGCCCTACCTTTTTGCACTAGGGCAACCAATACCGCTCCTACGGAAGCAATTGTTGCAACGATTACAGCTTCCATATTATGATCCTTTTACCCATTTTTTAGAAGATGATTGTGTTTTACTGGGACTCCACTTTACCCTATCCGCCCAGTACGCGGCAGACATTTTTCCTTTAGAAATATTTTTTGCGTGACGAGACTTAAAAGCTTTTCTTTGGCCAACTGTTTGATTTGTTTTTACGCCTTGTTGACCAAATCTAATTGTTTTTACCTGATCACCAGACTTGGCAACGACTATGTGAGATTTTGTAGGATGACTTGGGGTTCTTTTGGGTTGATTAAAGCCAGAAACTCCGGGCTCTTGCAAGTCTAGGATCTTTTTTTGCCATTGCTTTTTCCTTTTTTCTTTGTTTTTTTTGCGTTATTTAAAAAAACCCCATACATAACATTGCTGGAACCCATTTTCGGTTGTGTATTATATTTAAAGCCTCCAATTTTAATCATTTTTTTGAAGGGCATATTTATTCCTCGGGCTCTGGTTGGTTTTTTTCTTGATTTTCTGATTCATTTTCTTCGGGATTAGATTTTTTATTTTCAAGATTTGACCAATTATTTTTTGATACTTTTCGATATTTACCAAATGACATAGGGTACATAGTAACGCAAATGAGGTCCTCTTAAACTTTTGCAGAATAAAAGGACCTTCATTTTTGCAATGTATTATTCAGCTGTTTTTTTAGGTCTTCCCTTTTTCTTTGGAGCTCCTGAATCTGCTGCAGATGTCTTTGGTTTATCTGCTTTTGGCTTAGTAGGCACTTTAGTCTCTACGACCTTGGCAACCTTTTTGGCCTCTTTTGCAGCTGCTCCAGAAACATTAGTGACTGCTTCATCTACGGCTTTAGCTACTTCATTAACATCATTTGAAATCTTATCAATCAACGAATTAATAAATACGTCTTGACCAGACTTAACGTTTTTTCTTTTAGCTTTACCCAAAAGAGAAGTAATTTTTTTTGCTAGCTTTTTAATCATTTTAACCTCTTGTTTTAAAAGTTGAATTAATTCATTAAATATAATACAGGTTTTTTCTAGAAAATGCAAATTAAATACTATTTACCCTGTTGAGATTCTTTAATTAAAGTATATCTTTCGCCAGTTTCTCTGGAGACCATTGAAAAACCATCTACGGCAGCGGCCTTGACGGCCTCAGAAAGAGCCTCTCTATCTGATGGATCTATGTTAATCAATGGTATAGTAACGCCAGCATATACGTCAATATTTTCAAAGTTTCCTATGTTAATCTTTCTGTTTACACCACATATAAACACTGGATTTGTTGATATAGATATTTCTTGTGCCATTAAATTTATCACCTGTTCTATTGGGGAGCCTGTTGATTGTTCCTGTGCTGTTCTGGTTATCTTAGGCATTTTGCTCCTTAAGTATACCGATACATTTTAGCGTACTAGACACCTGTTCTTCAATCGACATATCAGATGTATCTACAACATAATTGGACATACTTGCTATGGTGCTAATTTGTTGTTCTGATTTATGAGACGATTGCTGATCAGTCATCGGTCTGCCATCTCTTTTCATTATTCTATCTAATAAAACCTCTTCTGTTGCGTCAAAGCAGACTATAATTCCGTTGGGCTGTTCCAGTATCTTCTGCGCCTCGTTTATAAATCTCACATCAGAAATTATAACAGCAAAGGGATCACGGGCCTCATCTTCAGATAGAGACTTTCTGTATGAAGAAAACATTTTATGTGATTTTGATATTGCCCACGTTGCAAAGCAATCTTCAAATCCATGTCTACAGATATCTCCTGCTTCCTGCATAAAACTTCTTGGCTTTATACCTTCCGGCTCTATTGGTAAATGGTAAAGTAAACTAACTTTTTCAACCAAAGTCTCATAAGATGGTATATTGCCTAGAGCGGATCCGCCATAAACCTCAAACAAAACTTCATGTATGGCATACAGCTGTCTATTCTTTGCGTTTGTTCCGCTAATGGTTCTTTTGATTGATGCAAGTTCGTATATGGGTAATGCATAAAAAATGTGGTCCCATTTTATCCCACCTATTGATACATCTATTGATCCTTTGGGAACTAAATTTTCTGCTACAGTAGTTTTTCCACTACCAGCTTTTCCTGCTAGTCCTAGAATTATTGGATAGTCTTCTTTGAAATTGTTAATCATAATAATATTATACCATCTACTTTTCTATTATGTTTTGTTTTCTTTCTTTTAGCTGATCCAAAAATTCGTTTGCCAGCATATCGGCCTCCCAAACAAACGATCTTGGTACCTGCAACACCCTAAATGGGTACTCTTCTTCTATGTCTTCTATAGTCATTAAAAGTGGTATTAAAGTAGCGTTTTTGCATCGCCATTTACCAGAAATGTGATTTGCAACCACTGCAGAATCTGTATAGATTATTGGATCCTTAAAGTCTGACATGGAGCAGATTAAAAGAGCGGCTATAACAGCTTCATACTCTGCTTCGTTATTGGTTCTTTGGCCCAAGCCTCTAGCAAACTGTGCGACTTTCCTTCTATTTTTGTAAACAACAACGGCGCAAGAAGCTTCTCCAATCTTTTTTTGCCCCTGACCCCTAGATGCTCCATCACAAAAAACTTCTATATTCATTTAATCTACCGCTATATCTTTTGGTATTCCAAGTTCAGTGGCTCTATCTGTTATTTTTTTGTGAATAGATTTGGATGAAACAATATATGTATACTGCAAAAGATATCTTTGCCCTTCATATACAACTTGCGCTGGAAAAGACAAGTCATCTTTAAGCGAAGAATAAAACTCTAAGTTAGACGTGACTGATTTGTAGTGACCTATATACATGTGTGCTCCCTAAAAAATGCTGTAATCTTTTTCTGCATAAAACCCTTTATCTTCACGAGCGCTAGCCACTTGCATGGACTGAACCTTGTCCATGAGTTTTCTTGCAGACTCTGATGATATTCTGGCCGATGTTTCCATTGATTCTATTAATTCAACCAATGCTTCTACCGCTGTTAGCGACTCATATTCTTTTTCTGCAGCAGCAATGGCAGAGGCTTCTCTCTCAGATTCGTTTCTGCCGATTCTGTTTGCCTTGTAAACTTTTTTATATCTACCCTCTAAAAGCTTTCTTTGAGCCCTAGCTATCCCGGCAAACCTAGCCACTCTTCCATATACATTAGAAGACCTAGCTACCAATGAAGCCAAGTCTTCTACCGTCAAATCAACATAGTTGGCGTCTGGAATTTCTATAAAATATCTATCTAAATCTTCAGACCTAGAAAATATTTTAACTATCTCTTGTAATTGAGGATTCAAAAAATTAAAAAGCCCATCAAGTGTTGATAAATCACTAATCATCAATGTCCTCTTTGTTTGTGTTAAAAAAAGCTAATAGTTTATAATCTTCCATATCTTGCTCTTCTAATATTGCCCTAAGTTTTACCTTTATTTTAGACAAATGTTCACGAACAGTATTTGGATGCTCAGTAATTCTAGCAGCTATTTCGGAAGATTTCTTGTTGTCTATATATTTCCACTTAAGAAGTTGCCTTTCTTGAACAGAAAGCTTATCAAAAGGTGGTTGAACCTCATCTCCAAGGACCCAAAATTCGTCTATTGCATTGTCAAAATGTTTATCTACAACAGCATAATTGATTGTGTCAATGTTAAATCCTTCAACTTGCTCTTCTGCGTTTTCGCTATTTTCGTCACCCGTATATAGCGGAAAAGATTTTCTTCCTAATTGATCAATTAAAAATGTGTCTACATTTTTTTTAAGAAGATAAAAAAAGTAACTGTATAAGAATGCACTAAAGGGGATTGGCCCTTTTTCTGAATCTCTTTTTTCATATCTTTGAACGCACTGAAGAAATGTGTATTGAACCGTCTGCCTAACTTCCTCTTCCGTGCAGTATCTTTTTGTCATGTAGCTTATTCCGCCTCATGCACTCATTCACATGCTTAAATCCTGCCTGATTCAATTTATTTTTCATTAAATTAAATCTAACAATTTTGTCTTTAACAAAAAGTGATACAAATCTCCTAATATCATAATCCGAGTAGCTATATTTTCCGGTAATACAGCATGCTGACATATTTAGTCAAAAAATTATTAAAAACTTTAAGTAATTCTGCTTTTGCGTCTTCATCTCCTGCTTTTGCCTTACGTATTAACTCCTGCATTTCGTTTTCTTCTAAAGAATAATATTGCTCCTTGTAGCTAGTCATGCTATTTTCCTTCCCAATAAGGTATTTTGTTTGAATAAAAATTTCTGATGTCTTCGTAGTAAACAACCTGCAGTATTCCGCAGTTCCGCAGCAAAGCTTTTTGCATTGTTGGAATACCTACTGCATATAAAGGTTAGTTTTTCAAATTCTTGTGGGTAATATCTTTTAAATCTCTTAAGTTTAATTTTACTTTTGTCGTCCAAATAGCCTTTTATCTCCAACCACTCATCTTGTTTTGGCAGATAAAAGTCTGGCGTATAACCTTTTGTTCCTCTTTTTATTGGAAAAGAAAAAACTTTAGGCTCAAATTCAAATTTAACTTCATACGCATTGTATATCCTCGCAACATTTGCCTCCCAATTAGATCTCATAACTATTCCTAAATCTTCCCTGTATCCTGATTTAGTATGCTTGTATGCGTTGCCTCTAGAGCTCTTGCTCTCCTCTTTAAGGATGACCATATCAATTGATTGGGACATAAGCTTTTTAAAATTTGGGTGCATTCTTTTTTTGCTTCTCGAAAAAAAATATTGCTCTGGAGTTGTCACTTCTGTTTTCATTGTGCTATCCTCATCTTCGTCAAAGACACCTATATTATACTTTATAATCAAACTAAAAACAAAACATAACCACAAAAAGTTGCCACCAAGGCAGAAAGGTGATAGAGTACCTATCATGAATACACTAGACACAATTATAAACAGCATGCGCCAGTCAATCAACGAGGATGTTATCGAGGATCTTACACAGCTCGGTTTCAACCACAACGACGCAGTTAAAATCGTCGTTGAATCAGACTTTGACCTGGTTGTTTCTGCCGAACAGGATCCTGTAGAGCAGTTCTGAGTTTAAACACTTATGATGCTTTAAAACCCCCTCCACTTATGTGGGGGGGGTTTTTAGATGTCTCTTTTCATTTTTTTAAGTCTTAGGGCTCCGACTCCGGCAAGCCCCGCTTTCAGCGTGATCGCAAAATGAACACATTCTCTCGTTAAAAGTCGCAGAAAAGTTTTGATCGTTAATTATTTTATCAATCTTTGATAACAAACTTACCTTAACTATCTCAAGATCTTCCTCCGTGTAGGTGTGAGATTTAACTCTATTTGTTCTTAAATAATGAAGTGAAGCGTTTATTGTTTTATCTGGGAAAAGATTTTTGGCTGCCAATGCGTATATTCCGTAGCTGAAGATTGCTTGGAATGTCTTTAAGGGCAACTTCTCTTTTGCCAGTTTTGTAATCTACAATATAAACATCATTATTTATAACGTCTACTCTATCTATGTATCCAATAATAGAATAGTTTCCTATAACAAAATTAAAACCAACTTCTTTTCCATACACATTAAATTTCTTATTTTTGTTAAGGTCAAAAAACTCTTCTACAATTTCGTCACCAACATCAACTAATTCTTTGGGAATCTTTCCAGCTGGATCGTAAGATAAAAGATTGTCTTTATATAACTTTTTCATCTGGCCTATGTCTAGATCGCTATCTTTTGATATGCAATCTTCCAGAACTGAGTGCACTATGTTGCCCAAGACTGCTGGTGCATTAAATCGCCTTGGTTCTTTTTTTATGTATGAAAAAAAATATTTTGAAGGACACATTTCGTATGTGTCTATTCTGGAGTAGCTAAATTCACTGAGTGTAAACTTTTGAAAATGATCTAGTTCTTCTATTGATTTTATTTTTAAAGTCATTCTTTTTTTGTCTCTATTACATTTCCATTTGCGTCATATTCTATTCCTGTTTCATCTATAATATGACCCGTCTTAATATTTTTAAACAATCCCTCACCAATAGCAACCCATCCGGTATTTCCTATTTCCATATAATCATCTTCAACGTATGGCCACATGCTCATCCTCAACTTTAATTATGCACTCGGAAAAATCTTCTATATTGCAATAGTAATTTAAAACTGCATAAAGATCCTGTAATTCTTTCTTAGTGCAGTAAAAACCAGCTATTCCTACTTGAACAAAAAACTTGGCGCCTATTAACTGTTCCTCTTGTTCGTACTCAACAAGCGCTATATTATTCTTGATTACTTTTCCAACTTCTTTCTTAACCATTTTTAGTCCTCATCTATAATTGTTATGGGATCCCAGTTTGGATCATTTAATTTTTCTCTCATATCTTTAACATAAGAGTCCCAATCTCTTTCATCTTGAGACTTTTTTTCATACTTTACCGTTCCCTTAAAGGGGTTTGTTTTAAATTTGGTAATTAATAATTTACCTTTTTTAGTTTTCCATCTAAGGTTTCCATTTTTGCAGTCGCAATAGTCATCAACGTCTGGATCTATTGTCCCCTCAGGATCAAACCTACCTGAGCACCCTTTGCATTTCGTATATCTACCTTTATCTTGGCATCTATTGCACGATGCGCAAAAAATCCAGCACGCTTTCTCTGTTGGGTTTTTGTATGTTCCTTTTATGGTCATGTCCTATCCTTTAATGCGTTCTCTAGTTTTTCTTTTAAAGTTATAGATGTTGTATTTTTGTATTTAAATGTTATGTTTTTATTTCCATCTTGAGTTTCTACAAAAACATAAGACCCACCATTTTTTGAATTAATTATATCATACAAATTACTAAAAGCAGACAAGGAAGTGTTCTTGTTTGCTTTTAAATAAATAGGTTTTCCGCCGGCAAAATTTGACAAGTCCATCTTTTCACAGTTGTTCATCACAATTTTTGTGGTTGAATTTTCTTCATCGCCGTCTTTTGCAACAGAACCAACAATCCTTATAACATCTCCATCAGCAAAAAAATCATCGGCGTAGTTTTTAGCTTCTCTGGGAAAAACTATTATTTCAATATCAGACGATATATCCTGCACATTAAACTTAAACATCTTCGCACCTTTTTTGGTTATAATTTTTTTTGCGCCTGAGACAACTCCGGCAACACAAACCCTATTGCCTTGATACATGTCTAAAACTTCCACTATTTCATTAGATATATTTTGAGATAACAAATCCCAGATTCCATCAACTGGATTTTTTGAAACATAAACTCCAAGTTCTTCTTTTTCTTTTTCAAGAATAGACAGTTCTGTTCTTCGTCCAAAATCGCTATCAAATGACCTGTCTATTAACTCATCAAAAGCACCTGCCTTAACAAGATGTTCAATCGTACTCTTTTTTAGAACAGAAGATCCAGTTCTTCTAAAAAAGTCATGCATAGAAATATAGGGCTTGCCGATATCTCTGCTGGAAATAATGGAATCGGACACAGAATACCCTATCCCGTTTACGGCAGAAAGGCCAAATATTATTGTTGATTCGTCTATGACACCAAAATCTTCCATTGATTTATTTATAGAAGGGGGCAGAACTTTTATTCCTCTTTTTCTGCAATCTGATAAGTACAGTGCCTGTTTCTCTTTGTTACCAACCACCGAACTCATTAAGGCTGCCATGTATTCAACTGTATAATTACTTTTCAGGTATGCCGTTATATATGAGATCATCGCATAGCTTGCAGCGTGAGCTCTATTGAAACCGTAGCCACCAAAATATTCTATTTCAGAATAAATTTTGTTTGCTTTTTGCTCTGTGATCCCCGATACTTGAATGCACCCAAGAACAAATTTTTGCCTAATAAGAGCTATCTTGTCTATTAGCTTTTTACCAATAACTTTTCTCAAGTCATCAGCTTCAGCTGAAGAAAACCCAGCTAATTCTCTAGCAACACCCAAAACATCTTCCTGATAAAGCATTACTCCCAGCGATGGCCCTAATACTTTTTCCAAACTAATATGATCATACTCTACTTTAGATCTTCCGTGTTTTCTGTCTATAAACAACTTATCCATTCCAGAACCCATAGGGCCTGGTCTGTGAAGCGATATTAGCGCCATTATGTCCTCAATGGTCTTAGGTTGAAGCTGAACCATCATCTCTCTCATGCTATTCGATTCAAGCTGGAAAACGCCTATAGCGTTGCCCTTACATAGTTCGTTATATGTTAACGAATCATCTAGTGGTATTGAATCAATATCTATGTGAATATCTCTGTGTTTTTTAACTAATTTTACACACTGATCTATAACACCAAGGTTCCTTAGTCCTAAAAAATCAATCTTTAAAAGACCGCATTGCTCTACCCTTCCCATGTCCCACTGCGTAACCACTGGGTTCTCAACGCCTTTTTGCATTATGGGCAGATACTCAACTAATGGACCCTTGGATATAACAATACCCGCTGCGTGGATTCCCGTTTGTCTAACTAGACCTTCAAGACCAAAGGCTGTATCAACTATCTTGCTTGAATCTTCATTTGATGAATACTCTTTATAAAATTCAGAAACCGTCATGCACTCTTTTAAAGATTTAGAAATACCTAACACTGGAGGAGGAACTAGCTTTGCTATTTTATCGCCAGAAACAAAATCATAACCAAGTGCTCTTGCAGCATCTCTAATTGACTGCCTTGCTCCAGTTCTGTTAAATGTGCAGATATGAGCTACCCTATCTGACCCATACTTTGACCTAGCATATTCGATTACCTTGTCTCTGTGCCTGTCATCAAAGTCTAGATCAATGTCTGGCATCGATTTTCTTCCCTCAACTAGAAAGCGCTCAAACATAAGACCAAACCTAATCGGGTCTAAGTTTGTGATATCAAATGCATATGACAAAACGCTTCCTGCAGCAGAGCCTCTTCCCCATCCGACTCTAATGTCATTATTTTTTGCCCACCTAACCAAGTCAGATACAACTAAAAAGTATTCTGGAAAACCCATATCCTTAACAACTTTGATCTCGTGTAGCGCTCTGTCTAATATATTTTGAGGGAGAGGATCTCCATACTTTAATTTTAGTCCTTCCCACGCCAATCTTTCAAAGTAATCTGTAGAAGACTCTTTTGTTGGAATGGGAAAGTTTGGGAAGTGTATTTGTCCAAACTTCAAATCAACTTCGACCATGTCATTCACGTACATGGTGTTTCTAAGAAAATTTTCGGTGAATCTAGATGACATGTCTTCATATGACTGAAGATAAAATTCATCGCCAGAGAAAGAAAACCTATCTGGAGTATTAATATTTGAGTTAGTTGCAACACAAAGCATTATGTCATGCGCTTTAGCGTCATGCCTATGCACGTAGTGGCAATCTCCTGTTGGAACTACTTTAGCTCCAATTTTTTCTGCTATTTCAATAAGCTGATTTGATATCTTTCTCTGTTCTGTTAAACCATGGTCTTGTATTTCAATAAAGTAGTTTTCTTTTCCGAACTATGTCCTGCATCTTTTTTGCAGAACTAAGAGCAAAGTTGTAATCATTTCTCAACAAAGCTTGAGATACTTCTCCATTTAAACAGCCAGAAAGAACTATAATGCCATCGGAATGTTCGGATATTAAATCATGATCTACTCTAGGTTTTACATAATAACCCTGAAGAAAAGACTTAGAAGACATTTTAATTATATTATGATAACCTTCATTATTCTTTGCAAGTATTGTTATGTGATAAGGCCCTCTTTGTTCCCACTCATTTTTAGCTGGGCCAGCTCTTTCTTCTTCGTCTCTATCAAATCTAGTTTTTCGAGCCTGATAAAACTCTGAACCAAGTATTGGTTTTACTCCGGCTGCTTTTCCGGCATCGTAAAAGTCCAGCCACGAGTGTATGTTTCCGTGGTCTGTTGTAGCAAGGCCGGACATCCCCAATGATTTAGCCCTAGAAAGATACTGCTCTATGTCACCATGCCCATCCAGCATTGAAAACACTGTATGGTTATGTAAGTTTGTCCAGTTTTTCACCCAACTCCTCGTTCTCTATCAGATTGATTCAAGGAATTATCTCTTGTTTCTCTATAAGTTATTATAACTACTCCGCCGCAATATTTACACGGCACAGCAGATCCCTCATGAGCAAAAGGATTTCTTTCCATATAGGACATTGGCTGATCAGACTTACATTCTGAGCACACGCCTATAACATCATCTGGATTGTTAACCATTTTCTTTTTCCTTTTTTATGTTTTTGTACGCAAATCTAAATGGAGAAGGTAAAGACTTTTCGCTTGTTTCCACAAAGCGATTGCCAACCTTGACCCATTTATTTTTAGCCTCTAAAGCACAGCTTCCGCATCCAACGCCAGCTGAATTAGCTCTATCACAAGTATATGGTCTTCCTCCTATGCCCATATTCCTTCTTTTTATCCAATCATTTATATGCGCAGACGATTTTTCAAAATTATAATCATAACAATTACTTAGTATTTCGTGCAGGAATTTAATTGAGTCTTCGGTATAGGTCAATATTGAGCACAAAAACAACCTAGCCTCATGCTCCAAGTTATGATTTTCAACAGCCTGATTGTACAGCCTTTGAATAGCTGGACACTTGGACATCAAATTGATCTTGTCAAAACACCTAGTCGACTCTTGCACTTCCCTAAAAACTTTTGATCCATACTTGTTGAAGTACTCTAATGGATCATCCTTTTTCTTTAAGCTTTCTTCCATTTCATAAGAATACTGCCTGTACCATTCATTGGCTTTATAGTCAAAGCTTTGTTCGCATACGGATATATTTTGCTTGTGCTTAGCGTAATCTAAAACTTCTGCAATGTCGCAATGTATATAATTTTTCAACTGGTACGGATTTAACAGAACTTTATACAGACCAGTTGATTGATGCTTTGAGTTTGGATATCTCCACATCCTTCTTTGATCGTAAACTGAAAAATCAATTGTAGAAAGATTTAACTTATCTTTCATATCACCTGCAATAAATCTATAAATTTTAGCCAATTGATTAGATGGATTAATGCCCAAAGATATCGGCTCACATTCTATGTGAAACCCTTTTTTCCCAGTAAAATAAACCAAAATAGATGACTTTGGAATAAACTGCACAAGGTATTCAAATAATTTCTTACATTCATCAAAAGCTAGGTTAATGTTTTCGCTGTCAAGGTCAAAATAGAGAGGACCAAACCTTAATGCTTTATCTAAATCTATTGAATTGTACGCAAAAACAGAAGTATAAATCCCTGTATTATCATTCTTTGCAGAATAATTTTCGATCTCATGCGATTCAAGTATGAGAGGCATTCCGTTTTGCTTATCTCTAATGACCCTGTTTAAAGAACTCACATACCTCGCGACCTCATAGTATTTCCATTGAGAAAGAAATTTGTTTTGCTCTAAATTAATCTTCATATAATTTAACTGTGTTTATGTTTTTTTCAGAACTCCATAAAATATTTTTTGAAAGACCTATTAAATTAGAAAAGTGAGTTCTATAGTATATAGATTCCTCTATATAATAGTCCATTTTTTTGATGGCAGTAAATCTTTTTAACAAACGTTCGTCTACTTCATCCATCTCGATTTATTTTCCATCTATCTTCTATTATATTGTCTCCGTCAACTATATAGTGTACCTTAGAAGCCAGGTTGTCTGCCAGATGAACTATCATATCCATGTAAGTAATTGGTATTGTTTCCGGAACAGGAGACCATGGCCCCAGGTGGCACCTAACCATTCTCAAGATTATTTGCACTACATCTTCAGACAGATATATGGTCGAGGACTCCGATTCTGAAGCATATTTTTTGTCTTCTTCTTGGCATCGTTTGACTAGTTTACCAACAGTATACGGATGCATCGGATCGTAATGAAACGAATCTTCTCCATCTATTTTTATACCCTTTGTTACATCATGCAAAAGGGCTGCGGCGATGATCATATCCAAATCCTCTTGAGGAAGAGAGTAAGATTCACTTATGATTTTTGCTGCGCGCACAACCCTTTTGGTGTGCAGCACGTTGCCACCCTCGTTGTGCTCGTCTGATGGATGATACTTCCCAGAAAAACTAGAGGGAATTACCCAAAAAGATTTAGACCTCAATAGTATTGATCTGACAAAAGACTTTATGCCTTCGTCAACAATAAGATTTATTTCATCTAATAAAGGTTTTAATATTTTATCTTCGTCATTTTTTGGAACAATCTTATTGTTATCCAAAAGTATTTCGTCTAGTATGTTTTTTGCCATTTTAACGTGAGCTTTCTTGTGCTTTATTAATATTCCATTTTGAACATGGAGAATCAAAAGGGCAGGACGCACAGTAGGAGATCATCCCTCTTTTGGGAAGAAAAAACTTTTCTTCTTTTAATTGATTACACCAAGCTTTTAAAACGTCTATGTCTTCTTTTTTTGTTTCAAATTCTGTAAAGTTACTTTTTGAATTTAACAAATCGTAATACCCAAACTTGGTTTTCTTAATTTTTTGTCCATATCTATTTGAGTATCCAAGATTTAAAATTGCAAAATCGGTTGTATATAAATATTCTTTTTTAAATTTAGTATTAAATACCCACTTAACAACATATATTGTTTCATTTAAACTATATATCAAATCAAAACTATCATAAATAGTTATTGGATTATTTATTGAAACAAAAAAATCTTCGTCTATAGCCATTGGTATGATTGCCGTATCGGCAAAATTTTCTATCACTCCCAACAAAGCTGCTGCAGCCTTTGTGGTGAGGCTAGCATTATTGCCGTAGGCGCTTTCATGCTGCTCTTGGGCAATGTCTTGTGCTGTCGTATTTTTTGGATACCACAACTTTTCCCACCTATTAAGAAGCGAGGCGTAGGATGGAGCAGCTCCAGATTGTTTTTTATAAAAATAAAAATTTACTATACTTTTTATAGTATTTTCAAATTTTTGAGAATATAAATCCCTACCCAATATTTTCTCGGGCAGTTGATCTACGTGTCTGTAATCATACAGTCTTGCACATATCTGAAAATCTTTTAGCTGTTTTGATGTTACTCTTTGCATTTTATATTATGACCATTCTGTCTGCTAGTTCGCGAAAATCAAAATCACTTTCGTGCTCGTAATCTTTTTTTGTTATTGCTTCGTATTCTTCATAAGTTTTGTTTTCATCTACATATTTCACCAAAGGAGAATCATAAACAAAAGTAGAGCCAGTAATTCTGTTTTTAGGAATTTGAAGCTGCATGATGCTGTCGTCCTCTGAGTCGTCTCCACTAATTAATTTTTTCTCAGTAATAAAAATTGTGACGGCGCACTTCTGCTGTATGGCGAGTGAGCCTCCGGTGTCTGACTGCTGTACCACTTCTCTCTTTTCTTTCATTCGATTTGAATTTTCTTGAGCAGTGATAATTAAAACACAATTCATATCTCTCGCAAGTTTTTCTAGCCTAACCATCATTTCCTCAAACTCACCCCATCTTGGTTTCCCCTTACCCCCTCTAGTAAACATGGACTGAATAGTGTCTATAACAACTACATCTGGCATTCTGTCTGTATCTCCGGTAATATCTCTCAGCCACCTCTCTAAGTCCTCAAAGTAAGGTGTTTCTGGATCATGGCGAACCATGAACCTATTCCCCCACTTATCTAGTCTGTCTCTAAATATAGATATATACTTTTTCTTTTCTTCTTCCGTCCATTTCGCTGACTCAGCGTAAACATTCTTTCCTATTATTTGAGTCATTAAAACTCTTTCCCAGTGAGATACAGCTTCTTCAAAATTTACATATAGAACTTTATAACCGCAGTCTGCCCAGTTGTTGACTAGGCATTTGGCAAAAGTGCTCTTACCCTTTCCGGAAGCAGCGATTATGGCGTGCACTGCGCCTTTAAAAAATCCACCCTCATCAGTATAGCCCATTGCTCTATTTAAAGACTTGTATTGCGTAGGTAAAAAATCTGGTATCTGTAAAAGATCCTCTGCGCGCCTTGCAATGTCATCTGCTGTCGTCACATTATCTAAAGGATTATAATTTAATTCATTTTCTAAATCTTTTATTTCGGAAGTCACTAAAGATATTCTTGCAAGATCCTTAGCATCCTTTTCCCCCTTTTGAGTTATAAGTATTTGAAGTTCCTGTAAATAATCTAATTGTTTTCTTTTATTAGCTTTGTGTTTTATTATTTTTGTAATAGATTCTGGCGTTGACAAAGTTAAAGACATCAAAATGTCCATCATTGTATCAACGCCAGAGACACCACCCAGGGCTAAATATATATCTGTTTCAGAGTCTAACCAAACCCTAAATGCAACTGGATCAACAATATCCAACTTTGTTGCATGACGATATGCAAGTATAGCCCTATAAAATTCATTAATGCCAGTGTGCCCATGTATAGTGCCCACAATATCTTCTGGCAAGAATGCATCAAAATACTCAATTGCCCCCTTTTGCCTCAAAGAAAGGGCAAATATTTGATATTCTAGCGGCATTTCTTTTTCTGCAGGCGCCTCACTAGCCTTAGTGTCTGTCATTCTTCTTGTTTTCTTTCATTTTATGATAATATTTTTTACGCTGCTCTGCGTTTTTCTTTTTTGCTGGACCATACAAAGGATTATCTTTTATGGTTTTTTTATTTTTTGGTTCCGCAGGAACGTTTGACTGTCTTATGGCTTCTATAATTCTATCATAAATTGACGCTTCCGTTAATGAATCGTTGTATCTAAAAATTATTAATGCTATTCCAAGTTCTGCGCACATCTGAGCTTTTTTATTATCTCTTATTTTTGCCTGCTCAAATTCATATTTAGAATCAAAAAATCTTTGAGTATAATAAAAATGTTGCCTACCGTGATATTCTGCTGCTATTTTATAGCGTGGGCAATAGACATCAAGCTTTAGCCTATCTCCTATGTGAAACTCGTTAAGGATTTTTTCCCCCGGTAAAAGCTTGCGCATTACAGAGGTGAGTATAGATTGACCCTTGGACATCTTTTTACGCTGATCTTTAACCCACGAAAGGCCAAGTTGATTAATTCTTTTATTTACGTACGCAGTTGTAAAGTTTAATTCTTTTGCTATTTCAGATATAGGCATACCAGTTTCAAACAACATATCTGTGAGAAACTCATCATCATCTTGATCTATCCCCCACTTTTTCATGTCTAACTGCTTCTTATTCTGTTTATTTTATCTGCAGCTCTGGCAACCGTTAAAGTTTTGCCCATATCTAATATGGACATATCAGTTTTCTCCCATATTTTTGAAGCAAGTGCTGAGCCAAACATAGGACAGTCCAGCACTGCTAAATCATATTCATTGGTGAATTCTGTTATTTGAGCGATAACTGAGTCTAACTTGTCATAAAAATCATTGTAGGGAACTGTAATGAAAGCAGAATCTTTTGAAAAGAATTTTCCTATATTTGATATACTTTGAAAAGAAACAACTAAAACATTTGTATTTTTGATATAATAATTCATGAAAATTTTAAATACATCTTTATTTTCATATATATAATTTTCTAAAAAAGCCGAGTCATAAAAATTTTTGTTTGACAGTCCAGCTTTATTAAGTTTATTTCTATGAGAATCAATAAACTCTAACTGAGCAGCTGCACAATAATTTGAATCCTGTATATTTAAACTGTTTGCCATTGATTGAACAAAGTTTCTTGGTGGTTTTTTTTCTCCTTTAATATCATTAAATACAGAAAAAAAAGATGATCTAGTATATGTGACAAAAGCAAATCTTTTTTTTCTTTCTAAAAGTTCTGTTACTTTTATTATAGTTTGTTTTGTATCATAGGTTTTCATTAGTGTTCCAATTCATTAGTACAGGGTTAGGGTCAATTATAGATTCTATATGTTGAATATTGTGAAACTCGCCTTTGTCTATCGACATGTATCTTTCATATTTAGCTGTCTTGTCTTCATCTTTAACATATCCTAAATGTTTCATTTTCAGATCTGAATGAATCCAATAATTTTTTCTTCTAATCATATCAACAACATAAGTAGGCTCTGATCCGCAGGCAAGTTTGCGGTCAAAGAATGTTCCACCTGATTGAAACCTAAATATTCTAGAACTATTGTTTGGTGTCCAAAGCTTATCAACCCTATATTGAGTAGGGTTCCACATGTGGTAAAACCTGACGTTGACAACGTCATATGCCGACTGCTTTAGAACATTTCTTAAAGACAGACCATCTTCGTGGAATAGCATTTCGTCGCAATCTATTGCAACAATCCAGTCATTTTGCTTTGCTACCTTTTCAAGATTACTCCACGCAACAGATCTGAGATGACCCTCATGCTTGGCAAATAGGCTTTCGCTTGTACTGAATACTTCTGCGTACTTGGCGGCTATTTCTGACGTGTTGTCATCGGAGCAGTCATCTGTAAATACAATTTTGTCAACCTGTTGAGATAGTCTTTCTAGAACGTCATGCAAAAATCTTTGTGATTCATTTTTACCGACCATTTGTGCAATTATCATATTATCTCCCATAATCTAACGGGGGTAAGCCGAATAACAGCTTACCCCCGTTAAACATTGCAAGTTTATCAGGCTGTAAGCTCTTCAATCTGCTCTCTCGCTTCAACAGAAGAGATTCTCTCAATATCTGTTGACTTAAAAAGAAGTTCGCCATCAACGTTACGACGGCCCATGGCCACCTTCTGCGCCTCAGCCTTATTATTTGCCTTTACTAGTGTAGTCGTAGTAACTGCAAAGTACTTGAACTTGTTTTCTGACATTTTGTTTTTCCTTTTTATTCTGTTGGATAATGAACTGCTATATATTCTATAGCATCTTGCAGATTGTCTGCAAGCTTTGTGGCCATATATTTCATATATGGTCGATTTTTATTCTGATTAGAACACATAATTATACTTGGTTGATTGTTCATTTTCGCCCAAGCCATTTCAAAGTCAGTTCCTATATATGCCCTATCTTCTAGCATGTATTCTACCAGCATTAAGTCTGATTTTTTTTGCATAAATAAATTTTTTTGAACAATTTCATCAGCGGTCATCTCAGGATCTTCTGGGATGGAGGTTGGATCATAGACCTTGTAGCCCAAAAACGATAAGGCTTTTGATGCGGATTCGCGCCATCCTATGGCGTAGTCTCCAACATGATCCATAGCTCCAGCTAAGTAAACAGAAATAGCCATACCTGCACTATTTGTCTTTCTTAAACTCTGTCCATGTTTTATCGCCAACACCGTAATATTCTTTTGCAAGTCCAGCTGCAACTATATCTGTATTTAAACAATTCCCATTATTATCCCAAACTTTTGCAAGAACTCGTCCATACTTTTCGTTTTTGTCAATAATTGTTTCTATTTTTACCCAGTTACCAGCTTTTTGCAGCCACTGATCAGTAAACTCTTTTGCAGCTAAACCTCGTTTTTTTTCCTCTATATTAGAAGTTCTGCTCTCGGGAGCATTTACCCCATATAAGCGCACCCTACCTTTTCTTAGTGTGTCAAAACCAAGGTCAATAACAATATCAAATGTATCGCCATCAACAACTTTTTTTACTTCTGCATTATAAATCCATGGATTTAATTTATCACTCATAATTAATCTCTTTCTATTCCGAAATGGTCGCACGCTTTTCTAAAAATTTCCCTAGACATAGGAAAGTATTTGTCTACGTGACTAATTCCTTCTCCAGGTTTTGGGCTTGACGCGTGCCAACTATGGCCTATTGATATAGATCCGTCATAAACTACATTATACCCTAAATGTCTGGCAAAATATGAACACCAAGTCTCTTCATAATAGTGTGGCGTTGGAAGAAATGCGCCTACTGCGTTTGGATATATTTGTTGATACTTTGAATTTGAAGTTAGGGCATTCCAAACGTCTCTTCTGACAAAATAGGCGGATCCGGATACTGTTACACATTCTATTTGATCTCTATATAGCTCATCTTCTAAATCAAATTCTCTCCATCCCCTATGTTTTGGAGCGGTATTTGTTCCAACTATTCCAGCGTGTGTTATTAAACTGTTTTCATCTCTTTGCTTGGGACCTAAGATATGAATATCTTCATTTTCTTGAAATATTTTTTGTATTTTTCTACAGTCTTCTGTAGTCATCCAAATGTCCCCATTTAAAATTCCAATTATTTCAGATCTAGAAGAGTGAGCCATCATATTTGCTGCTGCTGAGTAACCTATGTTTTTTCTTAGATACATTCTATCTATAGCGTATCTTTGTTCGTTCTCCCTTATCCATGGTATAAAATCGTCCGTAGAATTATTGTCGGTTATAAACAAGTTCCAATTTTTTTTGAGCGCGCCATTTGGACTTACAGCATCGTGATGCAGAGTGTCCAAAAGTCTCTGCAGCTGAGGTCTAGTATTGTGGTTGACCACACATAAATCAATCATTTATTTCGCCTATCATTAAAAGGTCTACTGGCATAATGGTCATGACTGTATCTAGTGCATCTTGAGAAGACAATCCCATGCCAATGTATTTTAGATATTTTTTTACGGCCAAACCGTAATCTTCAAAATAAAATTCTTTTAGCATATTGATGTGTTTTCTGTCTGAGGCAGAAACTGATCTGGGAAAGTTGTTATTGTATTTCATGTAAATTCTTCCAGCTGCATAGCCAAGTGCGACTCCGCACATTATAAAAATAATATCACCATTCTTCTTCATCGCTATCCTCAGGATTAAAATAAGTTTGAAATATTGCGTAGTTTATTTCTTCTGACACTTGAAGCCAAGAAAGTCTTTCCTCTTCTGTTAAACTTTGTCCTGACATTTCCCTGTACAATTCTGATATATGCTGAAGCGTTTCTAAATTTGCAACATATATTGCTTGTCCTGGTAGTATTTTTACGTTTACTTTCTTTTTTAAGTTTTGTTTCTTACTCATTTTCATTTTTTTTCTTTTTTATTTCTGCGGTTATGATCTCCTCTTTTGGAACTTCATAAACACATAGGCTTTTTTGATCCGGCTCAAAAGTTATAAACAATATTTTTTTTTGGTCCAAAGAATATCCTTCTGGTGGAGCAGATTCTAGCGCTATCTTCTTGGAAGCGCAACCGTATACTTGACTTAATCCTTCATAAACAACAACATAATTTAATTTTCCAGCTGCCATGATTGTATCCTACCAAATGTCTTTATTTATTAATAAAATTTAAAGTATGGCTATTACTCCAGCCAAAAGTCCCAACAAAAGCGATAATGCTATTGACAGATAGGTCGTAGCTGTACTCTTTCTGGATTGCGCTAACATGTGTAAACTGATGCACCAATTAATCGATATGCAGAAAACCAATACAAAAAGAATATTGTATATCATAATAACCCTTCAGAAACAAGAGACTTAAAAGATATAGGAAACAATGGTTGTGTTAGCTGTTTTACGGCATTTGCATATGCCTGAATTTCTACCTGAGAATCCTCTGATAATCTTTGATTTAAGAACAACGCAACAGACTGCAATGAACAAGACCATCTATAGACAACATACATACCATATGCACAAAGGAATAATCTTGCCTGCTCTGCTGCAATACCACTTTCCATTGCCATATTGTACAGTGCCTCACCTTTTTCTGCGTGCTGCACCAACTGCTGCGTCAGTGTAGATCCAATAAAAGGATCTGCTATACCTTGAGAACCTTGTTTTTTGTCTTCAGGGGCAAGACGCCATTGTTCCATAGTTGGAAAATAAAACTCCGGCTCCATTGTAACATATCTTCTTGAAGATTCGTTCCAAGAATCCATTGTATGATCTGATCCAACGACATATTTCCAGTGCTGCCTAGCCACCATTAATGGAGCTTTAAACTCATATGTTATAAAAGCGTGTCTGAATGGTGACATGTGATTTTCTCTTGCAAGAAAGTCAATTAACCTTGCATCTTTTACAGAAAATTCTTTTGACTCTTTTGCAAAAGAGGCTCTAGCGGCATTTGCTACCGACAAATCACTGCCCATATGATCAACCACCCTAACATAACCCTTGTCTAAAACATTGACTGTGTCACTATTTTGGCTATTCATCTTCTTCAGTATCCTCTTGTTCGTGTTCGTCTTCTTCAGTAATAGCATACATTATATCATCGTTCTTAGACATGTGAGTAAAAAAATTTTCTGACGCTTGATACAAATAAGACAGTAAATCTTCCCACTCTTTTGTGGGGATAAAAGATGGACCAAAGTTACATCTATATATTAAAGAATTTACAGACAAAAGACTATCCATTAAAGACTCTTGAATTAATAAAAGATTTTTTGTATCAAAAATTGCTTCTTCTTTATTCGTATCTTCTATGGAAGCAGAGCTCATTAATTCATCAAACATTTTATTGATGTCATCTTCTTCAAATCCTTGCACAGTTAACTCTTTTGATTATCTTTTAAAAATTTTATCTCACAAGAATCTGTGGTGCAGTAAGACTCGCCTATCGCATCAACAGCTAGTCCCGCGTATACTCCCGATAAATCTATTGGAAAGAGTTTTGTAGATCCTTCCTGGTTATACTCCTCTTCGGTTATTTGAGTATACGGCATTTGTGGGTAAGTTTGATTTCCTTGAGGAAGGAAAGAAACAGTTTTCAACTGCCCATCATACATATGCAGAACCGTACCAACATGCTGCTGCTCTGTTTCTGCGTCAAAAGATACAGTAACAGAAACAGAATTGTCTGACCAATATCTTTGTGCAGCAGCTGCTAAAGCAATTTTTTCAAATATAGTTACGTCTTTTTCTGATCTTTTCGCATTGGATTTTATTGGGAAGTAAACTACTGATGTAGTATCGGGAGACTCAGAAGCTGGCTCTACCCTATAGTTTGCCATCCTAAACAAAGGTAACATTGGGTCGTCATTTGAAAACCTAATCGTTCTATTAAAAAACTGTCCACCCGGAGTCCAGTGAACGCCAGGTGATTCTCCTGCCAAAATAGAAACTGTGCCAGAAGGTTTTACTGTTGTCATTTTAATAGACTCACGAACTCCAAGCCATTCTGAGTATATATTGTCATATCTCTGTATTGTTTTATATCCCTCATCCATCCACTCACGTAGAACTGGCATTCCGTTATTGTCGGCAAAGTCTGCAACACCTGACATTGAGGCACCTATTCTTCTATTTCTTTGCATGATGGCGTTTGTTTCTTCCCAGTGTGTTGGAAGAAGCGTTACTGTCTTAGCATACAGGTACGCAAATTTTAAAGTTCTTCTATAATCATCTAAGGATTCGTGTCTTCCTAGGTATGTTTCTACCAACGTGCAGCACTCGTAGGACTCGAGAGACTGCTCTGCGCATGGGTTAAACCCCGCGACTCTGTGATCCTTATTATTTAATCCATCTGCTAGTCTTCCATATTTACGAGACATGTCCATCCAAATCACTCCCGGCTCACCGTTTCTAGCAATCCCGTCAACAATTGGAGAAAGATCTTGACCAACAAAAACCTCAACTGAATTATTTGACATCCATCCCCAACCTGGATTTTCTGAATCATATGAATTTCTTTCTGGAAAGACTTCTGCGTTCTTTAAATTAAGAAACTCTTCATCGTCGATTCTACCAATTAGAAGTTCTGCTGATCTTCTTACGTTTCCAGACACAACACATACACCAATTAGGTTTCCTATGTCTGCTATGTCCTTTCTAGTAAGCTTTTCTCCGTTGCGATTATTGAATATTCTTCTGATTGATTCATGTAGTTTTATCAGTGGGGCTGGACCAGAAGCTGTTCCACCAAAAGTTTTAATTGGAGAGCCCAATGGCCTAATCTGACTATAGTCAAAAGAAACAATATTTTGATCTGGCTTTAAATATGAATTTATTAAAGAAATTGCGGAGTCTCTCCAGCCCTCTCTGCTGTCTTCAATAACCTCTGTAACCTCTCCTCTATTTGGGGAATAGATAATAAAATCTTTATCAGCACCCTTATCGTCAAAGCCCACCCCTACTCCAAGCATAGATGCTTCCATTAAGAATCCAAATGGTTTTGCAGGATTAAGCTTAGTCATTTCAGATGTAGAAACAAACGCGCAGTTCTGCAGTGCTGCAGAGTTTTTTTGTACGTTTACAATTTGAGTACCCATCATCCACAGTCCGCGACCAGGAGGTGTCCATTTTAGATTAAATAATCTATCAAAAGCTTCTTTTGCCGACGCTTGAGCCTTTGCGTCATTCCACGGAAGTCTATTTTTTTTGCAGTGATCTTTTTGAAGAGAGTATGTTCCATTGATAACTCTCTCGCACACATCAACCCAAGTCTCTTTTGTCCCATCTTCTTTAATCCTAGAATAGGTTCTAAGAAATGTTATTTCTCCAACCGAATTACCGCCTGCATCTGTGTATCCAAAAGGTGGTTTTTTAGATCTGTATTGCTCTACAAAATCATCAGTTAACCTAAAAGAGTACATTAACAAACTTTTACTTGCTACGGGGGCTAATAGCTCTGTTGCGGTGGTTTCTGTAGTCATCTATTTCTCCTTATTTATTTGTTAACGTCTTAATATATTTTGGATTTGTTTTTGATATTTCAGCTTTTTTAATCTTTAAAACTTGATCAACTGAATAAACTTTGTATATTTCTTTTTCTATAAAATAACCGCTTCTCCAGTTTAGCACCCTGTCAGTGTTCAAACTGTAATTTGAGAATATATTACAGATGACTGCGCCACCATATATCTTGACTAAATTTTTTATCTTTTCTACAGCTTCGTTCTTTTTTTCTTCAGAGGAAAAACTTTCCCTATTAAGTTTTTCATATAGCCAATTATATGCCTGTCTTGTAAGTGGAGACATGTCAATCTGCTCAAATATTCCTAATGATAATATTTTTTTTCTATTATTTTCTATTTCTAAGTCTTTTTTTACAATTTCCCTTAGGGTTTGAAACCAATCTCGTTCATTGTATTGTGGCCACCCAGAAACCCAAAAAAGCAAAACGTGCTTCTCTTCTGGTATTGGAGATTTGTTTATTATCGGAGAAAGGCAGGCACAAGCTACAGACTTTTTTACGAATTCTTTTGCCTTCTGTTCGTCTCCAAGCTTTTTCTTTTGGACAGACCAAAGCTGAGAAATTTTTTCTTTCCAATCCGCTTCACCCAAATATATGTTAAGATACTTTTCTGCTAAATCAAAAGACATAATCCCCTCCGAGACCATTGCCTCTGCAGATTGTATAGACATAATTAATCCTCTTTATCTTTATCAAAAGATATAAAACTACTTCTAAAAAACAGATTCCCGCCCATTCCTGGAGCGGGAATCCATCAAATGATGCAATAGATTATATCACCTTATTGTGAGTTCTGTTGTATAAATTTTCTTCTTCTGACCTGCTTCTCCATTAAAAGGTGAGCTGTAATTAACGTCCAACAAGCTATTGGAAATATGCTTTTTTTAATGTCTTCTGTTGATCTCCAAAAATACCTAGTTAATGTTTCTGCTTTTTTTGTTTTTATGGCGTAAGCATCGTATGCAACCACAATAGACATTAGAGCCATCCAACCATATATTCCAGAAGTTCTCTCGTCCTTGTCTAGGACTATGGGGCTAGAGTAATAATTATAGAGCCTTTGAAGAGGCAACGCCTTTCCACTCTTGAACTTTGTATCTTCCATAATCTCCTGCTGTATTTGCCTGGCCGTAACCCGAAGTAAAAACTTTAGAGCTTTCAGTGCCTTTATGTTCTTCGGGTATAAAATAACCAAATGAATTTGCAGCACCGGATGAGTCGGTTCTTGTCCAAGTATGGCCAACATTTGTAAGGGTCTGCGCTGAAGCTAGCCCAGCAAATCTATAGGCCCTGTGCTTGTATTCATTTTGTCTTTCCTCGTGACCATAACCCGATGGGAAGGCTCTTACTGCAGTAAGTCCTTTGTACTCCATTGGGCGAAACCTTGCTCCGTCATATGTGGCTGTTCCATCTGGGAATGTACCAGAAAGTGGATGAACATAAAGCGTAGTGCCATTAAACAATTGTGACATGAACACATCGCCGGGGTGATAACCTGTCCCTGGGGTATGTGCGTTATCGGGAAAGCCGCCTAGTAAATGACTAGTGTTGTAAAGCGGATAGAAAGAATATGTTCCCGTACCCTTTGCCTTGCCTGTCATTGTAGAGTATGGGTTAACCATATCGTTGGTGTTTACGCCTCTTAAAACTGGTCTTGGACCAACGTAAAAAGTAGTCATTTTTCTCTCCTTATAAAGATATTATGTCAATATAGTAAAACAATTTTAGGGTTTTCGCAGGAAAACTATAAGTTATAATCGGCCTGAACTATGATGTCTGATGCAATTAAAGGTATTTTATTGTCCAGCATGTTAAGGGTCAGCTCAATATAGACTGAGCTTGATGCACCGGTGTTTGAATTGGGGGTATAGGTAGACCCATTGGGGTAAAAAACCCTATAGCTAGAAGCTTGAGAAACTAGCGATTGGGAAATGTTGTATATTTTTATAGAGACATTGGTTATCTCGTTGATTGTTTTGCCGCTTGGTGCATTAAACTTGATAAACGTCTTACCAGTTGGTAGAAATTTTTCATATCTGACATCAAGATTTGATAACCCATATGTGTAAACATACTGATTGTTTTCTACGATATAATTTTTTTGTCTCAACAATATTCTTATTGCCGTGATCGGCACCTCAGCAAAAAGGAAATTAAGTGGTCCTGCATTTTGAATTATGTCAGATCCTGATGTTGTCCAACCCCCGGGTGCCACTTTCCCTAGCGCATCATATTGTCCGTCATAGAATCCAGGATTTACAGGAACGTATACATCTTTGTCTGTCATGGTTGGATTTAATTTAGTCGTGTATTCCACCTTTACTACATCGACCCCACTTGCTGGGAAAGGCGTTAATCTAATATTGTTTGACAAAGTGCTGCCCACAGAGCCTGATGGTATTTTTAAATACAAATAAGTACTAACGCCCAGTGGATTTGGGGAATTCAATATTACATTTCTTCTCCATATTTTATCTGGCTGATCAAGAAGCGCGTTTTGTACTGGAGTAGTATCTATCACCGCACCAGTTGTGTCCCCACCAGAAAGTGAATTATCTATTTTTGTTTCCAAAAAATCAGGTATGACCTGGCCATGCACTGGATTTATAAACTTAATTTTAGAATATGAAGATCCAGAAACAACGGGAAGCGTCAGCTGATTATAGTACTCATTATATTCTAGGGATAGGCTTGCCGGTATGGCGTACGACGTATTGACAAAAGGCGTCATGTCAATTTGGGACTTTGAATATAAAGACATCTGGTTCGTATTTTGACTTTCAATTGCCCTAACTCTGTCAAGCAAATCTTGAATTGCAGCTGATAAAAACAAATTTTCTTTTATAACTCTCTCTATTATTTCAGACATTTTCTTATCCAAAACACCGTATTTATTGTATAGATAAACCAAGTCGGAATAATTTTGCTCTATTCTTGTATTAAAATCAGTGCTGGATATTGGACCATGGTATTGCTGTAGTTTTTTTTCTGTATATATAAACTCTGACACTTTATTCCTTCTTTGCTATTAGGTCTTCAATTATTCTTACTTTTTCTTGTATTAGAGAAAGTTTTGACGAATTTATTGCGTATGTATTAAAAGAAACTTCATCTAAATAGTACGGAGTTGACGAACCAAAAGTATAATCCATAGTATCTCTATCAAAATTTATATAATTAAAATATATAGTTGCATCTAAATCGGTTTCATCAAAGGTGTTTGGCGTTGCCAAACTGTAGTTTGAAGCATACTTTTTATGCAGTTGATTAATTTCAAATAATAAATCTTCTGCTTTACTATCAAGTTTGGCGCAGTCCACAACGAATTGATCATAGTACAAGTTTAATACATGCGAAGGAATTGGTCCCAAATATGGAATTCTCTGCCTAGACATGTTCGGCTCATAGACGATTTCTCTTTTGTTTTGTTCTGAATAACTTTTTGCCATGATATACTAGTGCCTTAATTTGAGCTTGTAAGAATTAATGGCTGGACTAGAGTAAGCTGTTTGACCCCTTGATAAGTCTATTCTAACTCTTAATCCAAGAACTCCATTATCTAAATTTTGAAGATAATACACTATACTGCCGCTTGAAATTTCTTTTTCTCTTCTGTAAACTATTTCTTTATTATTTTCCCAAGTTATAACAGAAAAAACATTATCTTGATTAGAATGCATTGTTCTTAAATCCTCTATTTTGACCTGGAAAAGATAATTTTGGAAAGGCATTAAACCGACTTCTTGAGACAATGACATGCCCTCCATCAAAGATATTGATCCCTGAAAACTAGAGGCACTTGTTCCTGTTGTAGAATTGTTTATTACAATATCTATTGAGTTCTGGCCCCTCCTAAAGTTCCAGGTAATTGAGGCGAACATTGCTCCCGACTCTACAGTCGTAAGTAATCTTCCGTTTAAATATATATCTACATTCCAATATTGAGCTTCAGAAGTTTTTAAAAATCTGTTGGTATACGTTGCGTCTGTTTGTGCGTATACATTAGTCGACAAATAAACACTTCCTGCAGGGATGCTGTTGCCAGTAAAAAATACGTCAGTAGAACCTATGTCAGATTCACTCGTTGTGACGACAACATCTTTTCTATATCCAGATGTTATTTCCTGCCAGGCAGAAAATGATAATGTTGTCCCTGCAACATGCTGAACTTTTATTTGTTTTGACTTTACATTTTCTAAAATATATGGAGAAATTGGCTCAATACCAGATGGAAACTTAGCTAATCTATATAAATTAAATCCATAGTTAGAGTAATCAGATTGATAATAATAGTTTTGAATTGGGTTACTGTAATCTGCTGTTCTTGGAATCCTAATAAAGTTTGTTGATGTTGGAATAATTGAATTATTTATTTTGTCGACAATTTCCATTGCCTTCATTGTTGCCCCATTAAATCTAATAATATTTTCAGAATTTGACGAAGATCTACTTGAAGGTGCTATCTCTGTCCAGTTTAGTTGATTTACGTCAGATTCTGATGCATTGTCTTGCGCTATGTAATATCTCACAGAACAGCCGGCAGGTATTTGTTCCTGCGCCTCTAGCATAACTGCATCCACCATCATGTTTTTATTTTTGCCATCCACCACCTGAACAGGTTTGCTTATGTATGTAGCTGAAGAATCATAATAGGGAGCAGATATAACTAATTCATCAATTGTAAAGTCATATACGTATAATTTATTTTGAGAGTTGTCTGTTAAAACTTGATCCGGTTCTATTTTTGAAAAAAATATATCAATTTTGCTAGTTACTTTTGGCTCAAAATTGAAAGAAAACACATCGTAGTCTAACGAACCTTTTTTGGAAAAAAATAATGAGTTGTCCGCATTTTCTCTGTCATTCACAATTACGGATGTGTCAACCTGTTTTCTTGAAATCAATCTACCTTCTATGTTTGAAACGCCCACATTCCCAATGCTATCTATCGGCACGCTTATTCTAAGTGTGCAGTTGCCGATTGTACTCGATTTATAACCGACTGTTTGATCTTGCCCCACATAATTCCAATTGGAATTGTTTAATCCATTAAAAACATTAGAAAAATCAACCCCCTGCCTTAGATCTACTCTTTCTCCATCAAAAAACACTGCAACTTCTACGGCAGTGGCTCTGCTTAATATGTTCCCAACATAATCAAATAGTCCGGATGTAATTTTTGGAAGAGTAACTTTTCTAGTTTCGGTGTCAACAACAGCAGTGGTATTGTCTATGTCAGTTGATTCTAAATTGTTGAACGCGTTTGTTACACTGTAATAAAAGCCATCTGTATTATTGAGAGAAAATAAATAATCATCTACTTTTGTTTCTACTTCTGCTCTTGTGTTTCTTAAATTTTCTAATCTAAACTTGTAAGCTGAAATTATGGCATAAAGGGCTTCAACATCTTCACTGTAAGAATCATAAATAACATCTATATTAAACATCAAGGTCGCCATTATCTTATTCAATGTGTTGTAATCTATTTTGGAAAAAGCGTTGAGATCTCCGTACGGAACAATCACAGGATTTCCTGGTTTATTAACAGAAAAATACTGACCAAACAAAACATCTATATCGTTATAGCTTGGTTTATCTCCAATTGCGTGATATATTTTAAACAATATATCAATTAATCTTTTCTTTTGTATGTTTTCTATACTCATTGTTTAAATCTTACTCCCAATTTATACTGACTTAACTCAGGACTTAAATTGCCGCTTCTGCTTTTTTTCATAATGGCTCTGAATCTTATGGATTTAATCGGATTTGGCACTTCGGGATAATTGTAGTAGGCTATTTGTGGCAGCATGCTTGACGACGGTATGTTTTGATTAAAGGCCACTATCTCCGGCACTCCCACAAAGTTTCTTTGTATCGGCGATATTTGTATCCACTTAATGCCATCGTCTACACTTATGTAGTAATCGATTGATGTTGAATCATCATCTGTCGCCGGCACTCTATCTTCAACCTCAAGGCTTACAAGGTCAACATTTTCTTTTACATAAAATGGTTTTGATATAATTTCTGCTTTATCAGAAAATAATTCTTTTCCGACAAATATATCTCTAATGCCTATACTGGCTCTTTTTGCTCTTAATTTTTCATATTTTCTCTTTAAAAATACTTGCTCTGTTTCTACTTTTGGAGCGGTTATGGATATTGTGTCTATTGTTAAATTTGTTGTTGACGCCAATGCATACAATGGCATGCAGACAACTGTTACTGCAGGGCTTGTTCCCGCTGCAACTTGGTTGGCACTGATGTCAACAACAGTAAAAGAAGTTGAATTGATCACAGTGGCAACTTGGTATATTTCGTTAAACTCAACGGTTGCTGATCTTATTGTTCCACTTAGAAAAATGCGATCTCCAGCTGCAAGATTATGGTTCTCTGCACAAGAAATAGTGAGCGTGTGTTGATAGCCACCAGTGACCGCAGTTCCAGCATCAATACCAATTGTTGATAAGTCTACTTTTTTAAGGCTAAGTGTTTCATTTTCTGCCAAAAATACACATGGTGATTTTGTGGGATCGGCTGTAATCTCCGATTTTATTGAGTTGACTACTCCAGTCGTAACATTTATGGATGGTACGTTTCTAAACACATAATATTCCTTACCCATAAAGGTTTGTTTTCTTTCGTAAAAACAAAAAACATCTGTGGCTTTTGTTAACTTTAATCTATTATTCTGAACAGGTGTATTTACAGAATAAGAAAGATCTACCCTAACAGAATCGGCTGTTAAAGACTTAATTGAATTAGGTCTTTCAATCGATGGAATTATTGAATTTTTGTTCCACCTTAAGGAGCCCTGCACGTAGCCAGGTGGCATGTCCTGTTCTGGGGCAAATCTACTTTGATTTCTCCACTTAGGAGAATTTTGAGTAGAGTTTAAATATGTTTCAGAAGCATAAGGCTCCCAATATATATTTTTAATTAACACATCATTAAATAAATCTTGTTCAAAAGTAATGTAAATTTTATTTGCGGTTACTTCTTCAAATCTAAAAATTCCTTTATTGTATGAGTAATTATTATAGTTGCCTATTGTAGATCCGGATATATCTGCACCAATATACACGGGATTTCCTTGAATAACCTGGAACAATCTATTGGTTACTGTGTTATACAATTGAATAGACGTAACTTTTATATTTTTAATTCTTGCATTTAAACCAACTTCGTCATAGCCAAAAAATGGAATTATTGAAAGATAGTTAACCTTTTCCCCAGATGACTTTACTGAGTTAAGTTCAACTGTTAGTTTAAGTGGCTTTGTGTGATCAAAGCTTGACCATTCAACTTCATTATTACCGCTTATATACCTAAACTCATAAGAGGGTCTAGTGACTGAAGATTGATTTTTGTCCAAACTAATCGCTTCGTATTCATAATAGGACACCGGGCTTTGGTCTATCATTTTTGTTGGATCATTTTTAACTGTTAAAGAATCTTTTTGAAACAAAAAAGGATCTTGCACATTGTTTAATGTACCTTCAGAAAACAAAAAGCTACATCCAGCTAAGCCATTAGAAATTCCAAACGGATTGGTGTTTTGATCTGAATTAAAGTTATTATAATTTTGATTATAAACAACAACGCGAGAATTCCATTTTGATCTCCCTTTTAGTGGCAACGTTGCAACTCCAGCAGAAACATCACACACGTTAATACCCTTAGTTTTAGATACATCTATTAAATCCATATTATTTAACAAGTCACCTAAATATGATATATTATTGGAGGAACTGCTAGAGTACATCTCTAGTGCAGCTATTTTAGATCTTATTCTTGCAACAGAAGATTTTTCTGATTCTATTTCTTGATTCAAAATATTAAAAGAATTTATGTAATTTGCGGTAAGAGAGTCTAATTGATTTGTTATGATATTGACATCTGCGCCAATAGCTGCCACCATTTTATTAAATCTCGCAGAAGACGGTATATCACCTGTGTTTATTAAATCAAGTTCGGCTAGGGGAGAGCCAACAATAGCCCTTATTATTGCCAGCATTTCCGCATAGGCCGCATCAAATTCTTTAGGTGTAACATTTTGATTACTAACATAGCCGTCAACGAACTTCTGTATAATAGCTATTATTTGAGAGTAGGCTAGAGAATCAGTTGATAATTGTGCCATATTTAATCCTTAAGAATTTGTTTTTCTAAATATATTATCATATCTTATAAATTTATTTGTCATAGAATCTTCTTTAAATCCTGAAAACTTAAAAATCAATCTATCTAAAGATGAATTTTCCATCGTTGGAGTAAGAGATCTTAGAATAACCCTATATCTAAATATATCTGGGAGATATTGATACATAACTCTAAATGATTTTGTGGGGTTTTTATTGAAAATAATTGTTTTATCATAATGAACAAAATAAATTGAACTTGTGTCATTGGGGAAAATAGGAAGACTATTGTCATTCAAGAGATAATTAGTTAAGTTAATGGCCGTTGTGTTATCGTCAAAAATAACTTTCACTGGAGAATAAGAAGAATAATCGTAATTACCAAAAGACGTATTAGAGCTTGTTATCGTTCCCATATAAGAGTTATAGTTCCCCCCTACCAACTTGGATCGGTCAATGTAGGGACATTTAGAAAGCTGCGCAGAAAGATCATAATTTACCTTATTAAAGTACTCTCCAGACTGACCATTTGAAGAGGCCATAGATAAAACCGGACTCGCCAAATTTGCAGAAAATAATTGAATTTCTTTAGCGGCAGATATATTTGATGGACTATAGCGCGCCACATAAATCGAGTTAGCCTGTGCTACTCTTGAGGCCAATGTTACCGTAGATCCAGACACAGCAAACTGATTACTTGGCATTATTAATCCATCTTTATAGATTGTTACAGATTCTGTAAGTGGCGGAAATCTTAGCGACGCAGTATTATTTGATCCAAAAATTAATAGTTCAGAATCAATTTGGTTCGAATCATAAGGCATTATGGGTTTCCAATCATTTTCGCTTGATGGACTTTCCTTCACACTAACACTTAATTCAATAGAGGTTGAGGCCAAATAGCTGCTTAAATTGGTTCCAATATTGTTATCAACCGTATTCCATAAAGCCTTGACAGACATTGGTCTTGCGTTTAACGGCAATCTTTTGCTTACGAAAAAAGCTCTACGACTATTATTTTGCATTGCCTGAGTAGACATAACAGATATATTCTTTATGGAAAACATATACTCATACATATCTTTTGACTCTATGTTGTTCATTATTTGAGTTGCATCACTTCTATTGGGCGACAACGTATTATTGCCGACAAAATGTCCGTTGTTATCAAAGTTGTTTGAGTCGCCAACTGGAATTATTCCACCAGACAAATAGGAATTAACAGATTTAATTGTAGACCTTAAAGTCGAATCCACATAAGTTGATGGATTCAAAGACCTAACTTTTGATCCTAAACTAAAAGAAACTACAGAAAAAACAATATTGTTAATAACATCAAAGTTTTTAAATCTATTGTAGTCGTCTATGTCGGAAGGTCTAGATTCTCTTTTATCCATTTTCAATATGGTAACCTGGTCTTTGTTTTTTTTCGTTGGATAATACTTTGTATAATTGTATGAATGAATATTTTTATTTTTTAATACAAAATCCCTATTAAAATCTTTTAAGAAAAAGTTAAAAACATAGTCTTGAAGTGTGTCATGTTTTTGTTTTCTTTCAGCTCTTAATTTTTTAACTATATAGTTAATCATTTTAGAATTTATTTCAGATTGTTGTGCTGGTAATTTTGTTCTTTTATATTTTTTTTGCTTAAAGAAAAGTATAAATTCTTGTATTTCTTGTTCTGGAAAATTAATATCTATATTTTTATTTGAAAATACGGCATCAGTCATTAGTGGAACATAATTATTTTGATTAGACGACGCGTTGTTGGTATTGGCTTGACCACTACGTAAGACCGCTTGAGTTAGGGAAAGCCCGCTTCCAACGTTTGGGGAGATTCTTATGCGAGAGGCTCGTACGGGAGAAAATAATTCAACACGAACTGCTACCTCTGCTCCACTCGAAGTGGTAGAAGAATTCTTAAAAGAATAATATTCTGTCCTAGAAAATATTGAATCATTTATTATAGAGGGACTTTTGATTGTTAGGTTCCAAGAGTTGTTTGAGTCTCCGGTAATAGAGTTTTCCACTCCTGTATCACTTGATATAATATGATCAGAAAAATTAGTCTTATAAGAAATAGATTTTATATTGCTTTTAGAAATTGGAACAAAAAGTTCTTCTATATTTTGAGAAAATTTTAGAGTACCAGTAAATGAATCTACGTAACTTTTTTCTCTTTCAGCAAAATTTACATTATTTCTATCTGTAATTGTTAAATCAAATCCTTGATCATATTTATAATAATTTTGATCATTATCAAAATTTTCTATAAAATTAATATTATATAAATCATCTTCTCCGCGATATAAAAGAGTAATTATTGATATAGGAATTTAAATATTCAATATCTCTTTCTATTTTTTCAATCTCTCCACCAAAAATATTTGCCATACCAGACGCTAACAGCGACAAGGTAGAAGATATTGTATACAAAGACTTGACTCTTAACTCAAGATCTCTAAACAAATCAACTAAAACTTCTCTCTGAAATTCAGACAAAGGAGACACAAATACCGGTATATAATCAGATGCTTTTGTCAAAGAAGAAGTTTTTTCAATCAATCTTCCTAATTCTTCTTTTTCCAACAAAGATTGTTTTAATACAGAATAAATACTTTTGCGAAAAGATCCGCCAAAAGACATTACATAATTGCCGAGGTCATTAATCATTATCTATCGATCTCCAATCAATCCCATCCAGGTCTTGTATATCAAAGCTTACGCCAGCTGTTATATTATTGCGGACTATATTGTAAACTTCTTGCTTTGAAGAAAAATTGTTCATTACTTCTCTCGGAATTTGAACTACAACATATCCACCATTTGGATGAAGGTATGCTTTTCCTGTGTACAAATCTGCATAAGAACCAATATCTTTATTTTCTTCAAATATTCTGCCAATATCAACCTTGCTGGACAGCCCGCCACCCCTCAGTCTCATATCTTCCACTTTAACATTACTGAAGTCGTACTTATTATTTATCAATATAGTAGCGATATGTAAGGCAAGTGGGTTATAAGAATTAGAACTGATTTTAAAAATGTTAGAATCATTAGTGTATTGAATGGCTCCTTGTGCAACAAACTCATTTATAACTGACGAATTTGTCCCTGACATTTGTTCGCATTTTAATGGAAGTATATACAGAAATATCGGCCTGTTTGTCTTTGGTGCACTGTATGGATTTATGGGAAGAAGTTGTCCGTCTATTTGGTGGATCATTATGTTTGATGTCTTAATTGTGTAGCTAACTTGAATATCTTTTGATTCAAGTGGAACTATTTCTTTTTTGAATTTTATTAAACCAGTATGTTTATCAAAACTTTTTATTTCTTTTCTAGAAACTTCTACCCACGTGTCGTTATTTTTCTTCAAATACACCTTAATCCACGGAACTATTGGACTTGCATCAGTGTATTGGTTCTGACCAGAACTGGGTACTTGATACGTTTTATCATACTGCTCCTGTACACAATGTATCTGTCCATGTCTTAAAGCAATCTCGTTATCAGAAACAATCTTTGGATTTTCGTCATATACATCATAGTAGCCAAAACCAAAAATTGATGAATAAGGCGTTTTAATTTTAGTTGTATCGTAGTAGCACTTTAAATTCTGACCCCTGTACTCTTTCAACCAATTGGTAAAGTTATATGCAGCAGGTATCGTAATCTGCTTAACAAACTTACCAGGAGTAAGATTAACATACCATGTATCAAACTTGGTTAAAGTTGAAGGAGGCGCACTAACTGCTATTTTTGGTCTGCTAATTACCTTTACGGAATAAACTGGACATATGTATCTGGTTGGTTTATTCAATTGTACCAATTGAGAATTTCTCAATGATTCACCAACTATATTATTAATGGTTTGTTGGTTCATGTCTGCATCGTATACGTTAAGACCTATATAAATATTTGCAGGACCTTTCTGCACAAACTCAGCGTAGGTTATTTTTCTACCAAGAAAAGTTCTTTGGCCTGAAGACGGATTTATGTACAAGAATTGCCAGTCAAGACCATATGGGGCAGGATTTGCTTCCCCCCATAAAAGGTTAATAAAACCAAATCCAAATATTGTGTTGGAACTTGTGTTTTGATAGCTAGCAAAATTTGGAAAACCAGCTGGAGTGCCATTGCTATTAACCAATACAACTAGACCATCTTTCGCATTTATCGTCAATTTTATATTTTGCCTGCTTGCAATATTGTCGGCATCGGCGATGTAGTAATTTTCCACGTTTACTTGAGGAAAAGCTTCTGTTGAATTGTACTGTATTCCATTCGTTGTTTTAACTACATAAAGATTTGGCCTTCCATCTACTTTTGTTATGGAAAAATCAGATATGCTAGCATCAGAAAATGTATTTGCCGATATTATTTGTGCTCTTGATATTGGAATTGTCCCAACGTTGTTCAAGTTTAAGCCTAAATTTTGAGATAGTGGATCTAATGTTATTGCGATATTGCCATCACCAGAATATGATTCTGCAAAAGAATAGTTTAAATTTAATTTATTTTTTCTCTCTATTTCAGAACTAGGAATAGTATGATTTATTTGTTTTTTTACGCCATTGCTTGAAGCTTCAAAGGATATATTTGTTATTTGAATTGACTCAATAGAACTTGTTCCTGCTAGCAAAGTATTTACACTTGCAAAGTCTATTGCTTTTTGTTCAGAAGATTCTATTTCTGTATATCCAGATATTTTTCCTGTTGCAACTCCCTGAAATCTAGAAGAGCCTCCCAATTCTGGCGGGGTATACGTTCCATCGGAAGATATGGCAAATTGAATATCAGATACAGAAAACCCTTCGGCATTCGGTCCATATTTTTGTGCCAACAATTTTCTACCCTTAATTGTAATCATCGCATATTTGATATTTTCTACCCCTTGATAAGTGTCAAAATTAATTGTGTGAGATGAATTCGGTGCTATTTCTGTATCTCCCATAATTCCTGTTTCATACTGCGCATTTGGTATCTTTGCATTTGCGCCTAGCTGAGTATAAAAAGCGTTTACATTAAAGTCTTGTTTATACAAAAATACAGATTCAAAAACTGCTGGCCAAGAACCAGTTGAGATGGTTATACCATGAATTTTTTGTCCGCTTGCCACTTGAGGTATTTTAACAATAAAATTATCAACAATTTCAGTTGGACCAGGTACGCCTGTAAAACTTATTCTTCTGTACTCTCTTCCTGGAACTCCCACATTTGCTATATCCGAATATTTAACGGCTGCCTTGATGTATTTTTGTACACCTTCTGGCGCTTCTTTTATTTTTTCGTTATAAAGATCAGTATTATTCTTCAATAAAGACAACCAATATGTAGCCAAAACAGATTTAGTTTCAGAATCAACAAGTGCATCAATAAAACTAAGATTTTTGCTTTTTTGAAACGACATAATTGCATTGGCTGTTGCCTTGTCATATTCTCCATTTATTGTTAATTTATATTGTTGATCTAACAGTGTATATTGAATATATTTAACAAAATCTTTTGAGTATCCATTGCGATATGTTTTTATTGAAGATGATCTTGTTACACTTGTTGCAGTAACTCTTGCTGGAGATGAGCCAGAAGATATTGTTCGGGTTGCTTCATGAATTGCAGGGTATGCTTTAGTGAATTCATCAGCGATAAAATCACCTTGTGTAACAGATAGGTACCCGATCGGTGGTCGCCGGTTGACGACTTTTACCAAGCTTGTCATCTAAAAGCTTGAGCAGCCATTTATGAAATATTATACTTAGGCTTTCCGGTTCTCCACCTGTCCAAATTAATTTTCTCCAGAACGCGTTTGGTGTAAATTTACCATTAATATTCAAATCGCCAGTTTCATAAGACCCATCAGCCATTCTTGCTTTAATTATATTTGCTTTTATGGTTGCTGAAGGAATTGCTGTTCCTTTATTTGTTGTTTGGGTATTTGTTACCGTAACTTGTGTTCCAGTTGTTGACCCAGATGATGTTGTTGCAGAATCTTTGCCATAAAAATATTCGTCCCATCTATTGCCCACATCAATGTCTCCGGTGTAGTGAAAATTGTTTTGAGGATAGGAGGTGTCGTCATAATCAAGAGATCTTATATCTGTCCTAGAAAATATTCTACTAGGATACTTGTAGTTGTGAAATCTAGAAAATGTTTTTGCAATTTGTATTTTATTTTCTGCGGAGTGTGCTACCGAATAATTTGTCCTTGAAAGAGATCCGCTAATTCCGCCCTTCGAGATTATATATGCTCCGAAATCGGCACTGCCTCCAACGATACTGGTAAACGGAACACTCCATTCTATTTTATACCTGTGAATAGTTTTTGTAACTTCAGAAATAGAAACTTGCGTTCTTAGTGTGAAGCTATAATCTTGAGCAACTTGACTGCCTGGCAAATAATCGTTAGGGGTGTTTATATTCGATCCTATTCGCTCCTGGTATTCAGAGGTGTTGGTAACTATAAACGGATAAGAATAGTCACCTAGATTTAACTCAACTGAATTAACACTTGATATGGCCTCTAGGGCTACTGCAGATCCGCTTATTATTTGATTTTTTGCAGCGGTTGAAATTTTAAACATAGAGTTTTGAAGCGGTACTTGACCTATAAGAGTTTCATTTCCGTTGACTATATCTTCGTTAATATTATTGAAATTTAAAAACTCAACATTTCTGTTTGTGCACTCAAGATAAAACTCAACATTGCTACAATCTTGGTTAATTATATTCTGTGCATCCCCACCATTTGGGGTTGTCTCAAAATCTGCCCTGAATAACTGTTCAACAGAATAGCTTATTTGTCTGCAGAATTTAGAAGTGCTTGATCCTATTGGCGTTCTAAACGCAAAATGATATGTTTCAATTTCCGTTGGTGTCAATACTGTTACTTGATTGTTTCTTAATTGACCATTTATTGTCCAAGAATTTCTCCAAGGAGAAACATTCCATAATATTGTAGATTCTTGACTAGTATTATTAATCGAATAATTATTTACTTTTGTTTTACTGGTGTCGGCAATTATGTTATAAAACAATTTACTCGGCCCAGTAACAACATCTGACCTGACAGATCCAGGGGGTAAAATGTTGGTCTGACCATTATTAGTAGTTTGTGTTCCGTCAGTTGCAAAAACATCATTTAGTATTTGAAAAAATGGACATGCGGTTACTGTTAACGAAGCTGGATAAAGGTTGCCTGTAGGATTTGTCCTTTTAACTATTACATGATTTTCTCCTTGTCTGACGATAGAAGTTGACCTAGATTGTGCAGAAATTTCTCCAACAAAAACTGGTATTGGTATTATAGCGTTGTTGTTTAATGGTTCTTTTCTCTTTCCTGTAACATTATTCGCAGTGTTTGCTTGAGTTTCCTGATAGGAAGAAAGACTAAAAGAACCCATTTGTGTGTCGCCATTTACGTAGGTTGAGTCTATCGTTATGTATCCAGAGTTTGAACTTTGTATAGAAAAATTAAAACCAAAACTTGTTAAAGAACTTAAAGATAATTGAGAAAAATCAATCATTATAGAAACATTTTGAGAAAGAATTGATTCTACGTTTGCAATTTGCTGTTCTGTTATAGGTCTTGTTGGCGTCCAAATTAATAAATCATAAGAAGAAAATGATGCCTGCATGTTGTCAATATCAACTAGCCAATAATTTTTTTGAGATTTGTTATACTGATTACTGGCATTGGGATTGTTAAATAAATATTTTTGAATATTAAAAGGTCCTGTTTCCAAATTCGCAAAAACATACGCATTTTTTACTTGATCTACAGAACCAGAATATAACACTCCAACATTCAAAAAGGGTCTTTCATCTGATGAATAAACATTTCTTGTTCTAGAAAAGTTGTAGGTAATTTTTGCCAATAAGCGCCAATTAAAACTTTGAAAAGTTCTAGGATCTTGTATCGCTTTTTTGGGAGTATATATTTTCCATCCATCATTGTTTATTCTAGTTCTTAATAAATTATTTTCCTTGTAAGAAAACAATTGTGTTGAATAAACTCTTTTATCCTTAGAGCTTGGATCTATAACTTCAGATTCCTCTGCAACATAATTGTAGTATGGTACCGTATTTATTTTTTCTTTATAACCAAAATGAGGATTAAACGGTATTCTGTCTTCATCCATTTCATATTTATCATATACAAGATACAGATTTTGCGGATCTACAGAATCAAATAAAACTATTATTCTATATAGGTCTTCGGTTTGATATGTATATCCTGACAATTGATTTCTACTTGAGTTGTTTGTATATCTTTCAAGCATAATTTTATACTTTAAATTTTTATTTTCTTTTCCAGAATTATCTACAATTCTAATATTGTATTGAGCTGGAGTCCTTAGATAAGAAGATCTTTCTAGCCCTGCATATTCTGAAACCGTGGACGGAATTAGGGCAAAATTTGTGCTGATATATATGCTGTGGCAAAAGGATTGTTGTTCAAATTCATTCACCCTGCCAGTAAAATTATAGTTTAATTGCTCATTATCAAATCTTAATATATTATTACTGATTGATACAGATGAATTATGAACAATTGGCGATCCAATTAGTTGGCCAAGCTCTGGATTATTACTGGCATGCCTTAAAACACCAAACTCATCAGCGTACATCATCGTATCCGCCTCAGTTGCATAGCCAGACGGTATATTCTCTGGAATAATACCAGCTAAATCTATAACTCCTAAGTGCTCTTTCGGAGTGACTTCTTCAGAAGAGAAATAACCGAAGATTTACTGCATCACTGGGCAAGTTATAGCCCTTTTTTACTGCCGGTTCGTTTCCGGTTACAGTCTTGTTCTCAAATGCTTTCACAAGTTATTCCTCTTCATAATCTGGATATGTATCTGAGTACTCAATCACGTAAGGAGTAGCGCCCAAAATGCCCATTTGATATTGCGTATACTTAGTTATGGGATACCAGCTCGGCAAGTTCCAACTTGGGGTCGCACTTGCACTATAGTAAGGTTCTTCTGTTAAAGTGTTGACTTTAAAAGCTTTAACATCAGCGTAGTGGGCTTTTGCTGTATTTAAATTAAGGTTTGGCTGCAGTATCGGTTCGCCCAAGGAAGATTGCAAAGAATCATATTTTTCATACCAATAAACTATGTCTCCACCAACGGTAGTCGGATTGGCATTGGTGATTTGAGAAAACTCTGTTTCTACAGAAACAAACCAGTAGCCCGGAGTGGCATCGTCTTGAGCAGTAAATGGGCCAATATTAAATAAACCTTGATTATCTGCAACCTTGTGCCCTTTATTTTTGGAAGAACCAGGTTCATTTGAATCAAGCGCATATGCTAGATCAAATGTGTCTGGCAGGCTTCTTCCCTTTCTCCAATATACAACAGTATTGGGCACTGTGTTTCCAATTATGTTTACATATTGAATGCCATCAGCTACAATTATTTTCTTATCCACTTCTGCGGAAATTCTTTCCAGCAATGAATAATCTGGCTTAACCAAATATTCAACGGTTGCCGTCGCATTGATTTGGTCTTGTATATACAGGTAACTATCCTCTTCATAGGGAACACTTGATCCGACATATCTTATTAGGGATCTTGCGTAACCCTCTATGTCTGTCGTGAAGCTGCTTGGTGTTGCAGAGATGTTTGAACCAGAAATGCTATAGCTGATATATGGTTTTGGATTATTGTTAATGTCTTTTGAAAAAACATTAAGAACCATCAGATCTTTTTGATCTGCGAGGATTTGCTTTGGAGAAAGAATGTAATCAAAATTATCATAAGGATATTGATTGTGAGATAAGTACAAGAACCCTTCGTCTACTAAGCTATAAAGTGGGTTTAATTTAGTTTCTTTCAGCTCATAGTCTTCATCGTATATAGATGATTCATAAGTTATATAACTATCGTAAGCAGAGCTTGGTGTACTAAGTAGGGTTATTTTGCTTCTGTAGCTATTGTCTGTTGAATTAAAATATTGATTATCAACATTGAAGCTATTGTTAACTCTGTATGTAACTTTATACTCTCTGCCTATTATTAATGGCTTTGTTTCGGGATAGGAAACAAATGATATTTTGTTTGAACTAAAGTTCTCTCCAGAGAGTAAAACTTTTCCAGTGTAAGTATCCGTTACCGTTACGTCCAATATATCTGAATAAGCCGTATATAAGTTGTATCCATCTTTTGTGGTAAGGTACTCGTAGTTATGATATGCATATAAAGACGGAGTAGCTTCGTCATAAAAAGAAACTTGCGTATAATTTATTGTTGAGCCCATTGAGTCTACAACGTTTAGTATTATTGGAGAACCTTTTCTTGCAGTTTGATTTAACACTATTTCATATTCGTCAGAAGATATTTCTGTTTCTGGTTTTGCATAAATAAATCTTTCTTCATCTTGATAATACCATCCACTCTTTAGAGATGGATATATATAGTTAACTGAATCAAGATTATACCTAGCATTTACAGGTAGACCGTTTACTCTATACTGTTTAGTATTCTCATCATAATAGTTAAGAGAAACGTTATCATTTAGTATGTTAGTGTTTACAATGTTTTCATTGTCTATAAAGTTATAGTTAGTCCATATTTCGACTTCATCATATTCGTGTATTGGTTCAACTCCAGTAAAGTATAGTTGTTGCGATTCTGCATAGGCTTCTAGTCCAAAGTCTTCTCTTTCTAGGTCAAACCAATTTATAACATTAACATTTCTTGAATCTAACAAATCTTTATTTGTATTTGGAGATGCATGGACCACTCCATTTTCTGACAAATAAAAATCATACTCGTTAATTGAGTCTGCGCTGAACTGCTCCCATATTGGGTAGCTAAAAGGATAATGCTCACCGTCGTTTGAGCTAAAGACTATATAATCTGGTGTTGAATTGTACGGGAACTTTGCTTTTGTAAAATAATAGTTAACAGTTGAACCAACTGTGTCTGCATACGATTCGTGTTGATCTGGTGTTGAAAAGTTAGGATTTATATAAGAAATGTAAATGTTGGGAGATGATCCAACAAATGTATTTACATCCAGATCCTTATTTAGGGCTATTCCACCATAGAAATTATTTACATCAAGACCAGGAGCAAGTTCATAGGAACCAACAACTATATTTTCTATATGAACATATTGCGGAGAAACACCAACAGGAATTGCAAAGTTTCTCAATATATCCGATGGAGTTATAACAATAGAGGATTTTTTATGAGAAACTGTTGGCTTGTTGATTATAGTGTATTCTCCATGGCTTCTAACTTTTGGAGTTATAACAGTTCTGTATTTTAATGCATCGTATATATTTGAATTTATTTTTATTTGTGCGGATGCGTAAGTTGCCCCTGTAAAAGACTTTACTACGGTATCGGAGCTTGCAGATGCAACAGGTCCCGAAGAAAATCCGACCCAAGCATGGCTTCCAGTGTTTCCAAAACTGTTTTTAGAAAGAATATATTTAATTGTTGCTTCCTGTACTGCAAAAAGGGGAATCTGTGTCAATAAATACGACTCAGTTGCTGATGGGCTAATATTATTTCGATAAGGAGTTGCTGATGCATCCGTTGAATAAAAAACAAATTCATTTGATGAAAGATTTGAAGCAGTAAACAGGTCTTTGATTATAAATTCTGGAGAAGAAGAAGAATCTGGGCCATGTGTATTTCTTACGTAATGTTGGGCAACTGCTTTGTAAACTGTATTTGCCGGAATATACCCATGTGCATTTAGCTTTAGGTAAATCTCATAATCAATAGTTGCATACTGATGATCGTAATAGCCTTCGACATATGACACATAGCTGTCATAAGCAAATTGAATTGGCTCATAATTGTCCTCTGAGTAGGAATCATATTTATATCCGTGAGCCCTTAGAGAAAATGTATATTTTTGTGTTTCTGGAGAAATATAATCTAAAATAATCTTTGCATCGTCAAAATCTCCAATGCCGTATTGATAAGAAGCTGTTGCTATAGGTGTTGCGTCTGCATATTGAGGAATTCTAGAAACACCTTCGTTTTTTAATCCTGCATAATCCCAGTATGCTTCATTCCATTTTATGTATCCATAATTAGAGGGAAATCTTTTATTTAAATCCTCTACTAAATCAAAGAAACTTTTTTTAGGATTTCCTTCGCTTGTGAAATATTTTTCGTCTTGAATCAAGTCTGATATTTCTAAAACTTCAGGAGTCGCTCCTGGATAATTTGAATTTGGAGTAGCGTTATAAGCGCTCCAAATATCCAACTCTCTTCTTAGTGTTCTTTTTAATCCTTCAACATTTATATCTGGTGGGTTAAAATATACGTCTAATATTCTTGATCTAAATCTTTCATTACTCTCAAGATACAATCTCTGAAGACCAACCTTTAGACCAAATTCATCAAAACTGTTAAATGCCTGTATTGGAATCTGATTATGAGATTGAGTGTCAACATAAAGAGTCGTATATTTTCTTACGGTAAACAACTCAGATGTTAAATGATTATAATAAAAAACAAACTCATTTTCAGTGTGCTGTAGCAGTTCAGATTGAGAACTTACTCGAGATAGTTCAACTCCATTACCATAAACTTTAACAAAACCTGCTGCAACCGGTAAACTTACATACGCCCAAGCTATTTCATTTAGATCCGCAGATGATATATAGGAGTTTAGTTCAATGTTGGAAACCATCGCATCGATGTCATCGAGCGGTTCTGCTATTAATGAGTTAAAAAATTTACCAGCAACAGTGCCTGGTGTAGCTAGGTCTGGTGTAGTTTTCTCTATTGAATCTGCATATATTTTTGTCCATCCAGGAAACCTTGATAAAATACTTCTTGTGTGATCTGTTATTACAGGAACGGTGATGTCCTCAATGTTTACCTGCACAAGAAGCAAAAACAAAGACTCTGATAAGTCTGATTCTGATTCAAAAGTAACTTCAAATTTACAATACCTAGATACATTCCTTAAAAACAAAACAGTAACGTTTTGCTCAACGCTTGCTATTTCTCTCCAGTCTGAATCAATTGCACTATTTATCTCATTAGACGTAATTTTAATAGAAAGTTTTGGATTTTCTGTACCCGGAAGATTTGTGAACGCATGTTTATAACCGGATTATGTCTATGCTACTTGAAGTATCTACAAATCTATACAAAGAATCAAAAAATGTCGGTGCGATAACTCTATAAGGAGTTGAACTATTCGTAGTTGAATAGAAAAAATATTCGTCTTCTAAAGCATCATAATCAAAAACATAATACTGACCATAATCTTCGTCTTGAATTATTTCGCCATAATCAGTAACTGTAATGGCTTTACTGATCGTCGGTGTTGCATTGTTTTTTGCAGAAAGTCCAGTAAAAGTAAAATTGTCTAATAAATTATTTCCATAAGGAGATTTTTTTGTTGAGTAATTGGTGTAAAACTTATTGGCATACAGGTCTATAGAAGAACTAGTCCATTTGTTTCCTGCAATGGAAAAATCTTCGTTTCTTAAAGCTAAAAAATAAGTTCTCATTTACTACTTGACTCTCCTACACTTCATCAAGCCATATTGAATACTCCGAAGTAACACCTTTATTTGGATGAACAAACATTAGATGCTGGCAAGGTCTACTCATTGAGTGAAAATATTCCTGCGCATATGTATTGTAGCTTTCTGGCGATCCAGAAACCCTCAAAATTGTGCTACCTATTGTCATCTTAAATTGCTGATGATAATGACCCATGAAAACATCATCAAATCTTTCTGGAATCGCACCATCTTTCCAGCCCATTATTTTCTTATAGTAACTGTTTACTAAACTTGGCGACGGCATTTGGTCACCATGAATCAATAAAGTTCCATAATCACCAATGTAGTCAACTGCATACCAGTTTCTTTCCCCCTTGCCTTCAGGAATATTGAAACTTATGCGATCTTCAGACTCAAAAATGAGCTGACATATTTTGTAAAGCAGCCTATCCATATTTGTTTCTGGATCGTGTTGCTTACGAGCTCTGCCACCTACGGCACCATGATTTCCTATAACCGCAGTAACGTGTACATGCTGAAAACTTGCCAACATTTTTTGGAAGAACGTACTTAAAATTCTTGGACCATTAACTCCAACCTGACGATAAATTCCAGAGTCAATTAAATGACTTTGCCCTGGAAATATTTCTTCGCCCTCAACAATGTCCCCAAGGATCCAAACATGTAGATTATTCACTGGATGATGAGCTCTTTGAATCTCAGCAATTTCTAGCAGTTTGTCAGCGTAAATTTCTATTCTTTTCTCTAAAACTTCCGAATTATAATCAGGAGTTAGCTTCCCCAACTGCCAATCTGACAAGACGGCAACTGCTGTTTCTGGCAAGCCAAAAGATTGATTCAAGTTTGGCTTTGGAATCTTTGATAAATTAAACGCACTAAAAGAATCATATGCAGCTTGATAAACCATATTTGAGGCTTCTTGTCTTATGTTTTTATACTTATCAACAAGGCGTGCCAATCTTTTGTTTTCGGATCTTAAAAAATCTACAGTAGAAGTGTGAACACCCATAGAATCTAGCGTTGTGGAGCTGGAGGATAAATCGAAATCGTTGTCATCTTTTTCTAAAACTTCTGAATAATCACTGTAAATAAAATCATCTTCATCTACAACACTAAAGTACTTCAGAGCTTCCCTTGCAGAGACTTCTTTTACACTAGTCGAATCTGCAAGCATATTTCCTGCAACATCTTTTCCACCGTCAGTAATTGAACGAGCGTTAGCCATATTACTGGCCTTGACTATTTGAGTTTTAGTGATTAAGTACATTTTTTCTGCCATTATAACTTCCTTTAAAAAAATATTAAGATATTATAACAGAAAAAATAGAAACCGTTCCTGCTATCATATATTCTTTATCAGAATTTATTCTAAAAGTTCCTTTTGGTATTTCTTGCCCATTTGCGCTAACGCTTAATATGTTTACGGATTTAATAAAATCAGAAGACGATCTTATTTGTGACTCTAAGTCTCCAAATGTAATAGTGCTGCCTATGGTCATTGAGTTCAAATATCTTTTTACAAACAAAGACGCCTGTGTTTCAACAGCAGCAGCAACGGCTTGGCTAAGCCCACTCGGTATAATTATATTCCCAACAACATTAACTGGCACTCTATCTGCTATTCTAATATTTAATTTTATTCCTACTGGTTTTTTTGTAGAAAGATTTTCAAGAATTGTTCTGACAAAACCGCCATCTATTCTTTGAGATTCTGGAACAATAATAATGTCACAAGATCCCAAACCGTAAGAAGATTCCCTTACTCTCACATCTCTAACTCCCTGTAATCCAAGTGCATTTAGTCTTAGGGATTCATTTGTTCCATAAGTAGATGTTTTCAAAGATTTGCTTATTCTTAATCTGTATAAATCGTCTGATTCCATGTTCATCATTGAATGAACCTCTTTTGGATTTATGCAGAATACAAGAGTTCCGTCAATTGAAACGTGATTGTGCTTTGTAAGCGTTCCGGCAGCAGCGGTAAAATCATTCCCTTCAAAATTTGGAACTACCCTACCAAAAACCCTTGTTGTGCCAGCTAATATTGTAACACTATCAACTAATTTGTATGCATACTGTTGCGTTGAAAAAGATGTTACATCATTAAAAACAAGAACATCTTTGGTTATGGTTATGTCTGATGCCTGAGGTGTAGATATATAGAATTCTATGTTATAGCTTGCTCTCTCCTGCTCTGCTTCTTGCGCTATAGATCTTCTTCTTACCGCATAAAGTTCGCCTATGAGGTCAAGCGCTCTGCCTTTTGCTGTCGATAAACTCGTTTGATCTATGCTAAACTTGAGCGCTTGATATAAGTCTCCTGCTTCAACGGCGACTGCTTCTGCAAACGCTCTAGCTATGGCTCCTGGATGTACTGCAGTTATAGGAGAATTTTTTTTCAAAGACTCCATCATTTGATTCAAAATTTGACTTTTTGTTTTACTGTAAGATATGGGCATTTTTGCTCCTATTTAAAGTTCTTGTGTTACAGAAAGAGTTATCGGCTGCGCAGAATTATCCAAAATATGCACGTCAAATCTTATAGATGTTGCAGAAGTGGGAATTGCTTCAATGGATATATTTCTTCCGGCAAATATTCCGCCCCCTTGTTGAGTCTTCTAATGACGCTCTTACTATTCTTTTTCCTATTTCGCCAGTTGCTATAGCTTGAGGCATGCCGTATAGCATGGATAGGTCGCATCCCAATTGTGGATAGGCTTGAAAATCTCCAGTTTCAGTCATTAATCTAATATAAATTTGTTGAACATCTTTTGCTGCAGAATCAGACACAATCGCTAAATCATTATTCGGAGACACTTTTATATCTCCGGATAAATCAAAATATAAATCAGACATATTTATTCCATATCATTATGAATCCAGGGAAAATTCTCTAAATTTTCACTGTTATTATAATCAAAATTGTTTAACTTTTGTATAGAATCATTAAAAGAATATCCGTTTTTTAGAAACTCTATTAATTTTTGAACTTTAATATCTGAATTACTTTGAGCGTAATTCTTTATTAAAGTATCTAATTCTGGGGAAAAATAGTTTTCCTCAGACCCATCCAAGGGAGATTCAACTGGATTTTGTGGCCTAGAGAAACCATATTCTCCACCTATAGTAACAGGTATATTGGGACCAGACTGTTCCATTTCTTCTAAATTGTTTAAATATCTTATTGAATTATAAAAAGCTGGGTTGTTTTCAAATTGATTTGTTTTAATCAGCGCCGGTTCATTATAGACATCAGAAGCAGGATTAAAGGACATAGAATTCCATCTTAGCCCATCATCGTCTTTGCAATAAAATTTAATGTTATCTGCAAACAAAGATATGCTTCTAGTTCCTGGATTTATAACAATGCCGACTCCTGGACAACTAAAAATTTCAATTGCTCCACCGTCTGCTATTCTAATAAAAGAAGAATTATCTGGATGATTTAAACCTACTTCTCTATGAGAGAATTGTTTTCTTCTTTTAATTTCATAATTTTCATCAAATAAATCGTTTAAACCAGAAGAATCAGAATCGTATTCATTAATCATAACTTAAACCATATACCTTGGTATTCCTGTGTCTACAGAATTGTTAACTATAAATTTAAAACCAGAATTACCATCATTAAAATAATTTATAATGTACGGTTCTCTTTCCGCAGAATCTCTAAAGGACACATAGCAACGGGTTCCAGGAGTTGGGGCAACTGTTTGAACTCCATATATAAATGGGCAAGGTACATTTGCCATCATGTCGCCAATGTTATTTGAGTATCTTTCGTCCAATAAAATCATTGCCGTGTGATTATTCTGATTATAGCCCATAATTGTTGCTGCACGCGTTTTAGGTTGTTGAAATTTATGATTTGATATTTGATCATCTATTTTTTTATCAAACTTTGGATAATTATTAGGCATTGGAGCTCCTTAATTTGGTGTTGGGTTTTCTGGGTATTTATTATCAACATATATTTCTGGCCATCCGTTTGGATTTTTATCACTCTTGCCCCATAAACCTTGTCTTTTATATAGTACTGGATATTCTTTTCCTTCTATCCAAGATTCTAATATGCTTTTACCAGTTGTAGGGTCTGGATTCAAGCTTCTTGAATCTTTTGGCATTTTCTGAATAAGCCAATCAATAAATTTTTGCTCTGTATTACCACTATATTGAACATAAACATCTTTTGCTATTTTATAACTCACGCCAGATAGCGGGCCAAAGTAAAGAAATCTTTCCCCCCAAGGTCCCACAATACTATTGCTAGTTCTTTCGCCAATCCAAGTAATTTTTCTATTTCTGTTCTTCGGTCCATCTAAACTAAACTTTGCTCTGAGCATTTGAGCTTGATTAATTGGTATAAAAGCTCTTTCGTCAAAGAACCCTCTACCGGCATTGTTGGTTGGGTCGTTTTTTTGTTTATCGTACATAAATCTGGTTCTTTGGATTTTTGTCATTTTATCAAGACCCTCTGCCTGCCAATTTTTATAGGCAAATTTCCAAAATGGAATAGAATCTTCGTTTGGAATTAAGATTCTAACAACGGTATCTTCACCCTGAGAAGCGCCATCTAATTTGGCTCTGCTCATAAATTGGAAAAGACCAAACGCCCCATCATCGTTAGTTGACCATACGTTTCCTCTAGATTCTCTGTGTGTTATAGCAGAAAACAAAGCAGCTGCTTCCTCTCCAAAGTTTGCATGGTTAACTAAGAGTAAATAAATTTCTCCCGAAGTTAGTGGATCAGGTTTATCAGATTGCCTGTGAATTTTTTTAAATAATTCTATTGTCTCGGAGCTTGTTGTCGAAAAACCAGAGTAAGATTTCCCAGATATTGCTACTGATATTTCTGGGGTAATAAACGAACCAGCTCTAATTGGTCCAAAGCTTATATGTATATGATTTCTATGGCTTGTATCGGCACCAAAATTAACATGATTAGCTATATTTGGGAATTGTTTTCTTATTTGCGTATTTGAATCTTCTAACCCTTTTTCGTTAATTCCAAGATCAGTTATTAAGTCTGAACTAATAACAATAAGGTCAGGGTGAAGACTTGCCGGAAGATTTTGCATATGAGTCAAAAGAAGATCTAAAGCGTCTTTATATTCTTTTTTACTTTTTTTAGAAAGATTGAATGCTTCGTTCTTTGTCATTCCTATGTGGTGTATGTCAAAAGCTCTACCGAAAGCATGATCTGATACAGAATTATTGTCTTTTGTTAGCGCACCAAAGTTGCTTCCTATAATTCCCCTATGGGTTCCTTGTGATCCGTTTATATAAATTTTGTCAGTTAAGCGCAATAATAGCTCTATCAAAGCAGCTGACAAATGAACACCGCCTTGTTCCTGTCCCAATTTCATCAATTGGTTGAAGACCGTAAGATGTGCCATCTGATTTATATCCGCCAAAGGAATTAATTTCAAATCCTAATGTTTTTAAATCTTGTTTAAGAGTTACTTTTTTTCCATTTACAGTAGTATCATATTTGTTTTGATTAAAATTTATTGAAAATGACGCTAGAGTTGACCCAGCAAAGTTTGCTTTTTTATGCAGCTGAGCTAGTTTTGTTGCATAAACTTCTTTTTCTTGTTCTGATAATTCATCTACAAAAGCTATTGCTCTAGAACCACCATTAAAAATTTCTGCCCCTGGATCAGTGTATGGTGTATAACCTTTTGCGGAGTGAGGAATTGGGTTTCCGGCTACCATCGGTTACAGTCCCAATTTCGTCTGCACCAGAGCTCCCTGCTGCTGTTGCAGTCGTTGCACTAATCATAGCTTTAACCGTAGATTCAAAACCACCTGGTGCATAACCTGTGCTGAGCAAAGACTGTTTTGCTATTTCTTGCCTGGCTTTAGCGCCAGTTAAAAAAGACCCTGGATTTTCTGGATCTGGTATCTTAACGCTGTCATCTATGTCAGAAGAAACTGCAATTATTGAATGCATTGCTGATTGAACATTTTGTATGTATCCGTTAACAGCAAAAGCTGGATTTCTATATATTCCATCACCTTGTAAAATTCTTATGGGATCCGCCGAAGTAAGGGTTCTAGCAGGATTGTCTTCCGTTGATTGGGTGGTGTTGGTATACACGGCTTTCCCATTTGGGTAAAATGAATCTGTCATCTTTTGGGATGCAGATTTTGAATCTGCTAAATCATCCATGTCAAAATTTATATCAGAAGACATATTAGTATTCCACCCTTTCAAGGATTGCTGACTCATCAGCACCTGGTCTTATTAATGAGTTATTTTTTTGCAGGATTAAGCTATCCATGTATATTTTTGCCAACCCATTGGTCACTAGTTGCCAGTTTAAGGTGATTGGGGAGCCATCGTCATAGTATTGGTCCCATGTTACAATTGGCCACTCTGAAGCTTTTTCGTATAAAGAATCGGTTATAGCTAAATTCATAAGAATATTAAAATGTTTTTTTTGATCTTCTGTCAAATTATAAAGTGGATCTGAAGAACTTGTTACAACTAAATGTTCTTTTATATCAGATAAAACATTTAATGCGTCGTACATTTTGTCAAAATAAATAAACATTGGAGATGTGGGAAAAAACTTCTTTTGTTTAAATTTTGATTTAGTACTAACAACTAAGTCTATAGAAAATTCTGACTCAAGTTCTAGTAAAAAAAGATCTTTTACAGAATTGTACAATTTTTCATATTCTATTAAGCTAACGTCGGAAAAAACTGTAGCCATATATCTGTCTTCACTATCAACATAATTAGATCCCTTAAAGGCTTTTGCGTAATTTTCTGGTGTGTTTTGCTCAGCCCCTGGCTCATAAGCCCCCTCTACTGATATTATATTTGCCGGGTTTCTTGGGTTAATTCTTAAAACAATAAGCTTTCCTTTTACGGAATTTTCTGTGTATTTTTTAGCTTTACTAGCTGCAGTATTTTCGTTTATTATTGCTGTCTTAGTTCCATCAGAAAGTTCTCCTGTGTTAAACTTATTTAATTCTGAGGTGTTAATACCCTCAAGTCTAACCTTATATGTTATATCATTTCCGGCAAACCCAGACAATACATCTTGCACAACAAAAGTATCTCCGTCTACAACATGAGTAACTTTTACTATTGCTTTAAAAGATTCATTTAAAGTAGTTTTTTCTGGACTTATACCAGAGTATTTTAATATTTGAGAATGAACAATTGCATTTTCTAAACTTATATGCCTAACAACGTCTGCAATTTCTTTTTCTTTCCACCCCAAATTTTTCATAATATCATCTGTTCTAATATACATATGACCTTCGGCTGATCTCACGTTTGATCTAGTTGCAAGAAGCCCGGGAAGAAGTTTTTTGGAATGGTATCTTCCAACAACCATACCTTGATTGAACGAAAGACCCGCATCCATAGGTTGACCATTCTTATTTAAATACTGAATATAACATCCGTGTTGATCAAGAACATTATCTCTAATCTTTTTCCAACCATTCCAAATTCCGTCTGACACTAAAGCCATACCAGCAGCAGTTGCGCCTATTGCAAGTGGGTTTCCAGCCGTTGCAACTCCTACAGTAGCAGTTACTGCAGCGCTGATCGTCGGCATTACGAATGCGCTAAAGATAGCAGCTCCCATTGCTCCATGCTGCTTGCCAGTGTTTTGCCTTATTAAGGCTTCCATTTTTTGTTTTGCATCGGGTATTGATTCAGCTGCTTGATTTGCTACTATGTCCCTAACTAAGGCGGAGTGTCCGTGAGTGTATTGTGTTGCTCCGGTCATTTGTGTCCTCAATGCCTCGGAAAGTGCATCTACAGAAACTTCTCCTGTAGTTGTCATAATTGAATTATTTGATGCACTAACCATCATTAGTCTAGTGCTGTTTCTTAAATCCTGCACGGAGAAACGAGATGCTATCCAGGAACTCGCAAACCATCGTGATGGATCATTTACGGATACAAAAGCATTTGGAGTAATTCCTGTAACAAATCCCATTTGCGGAGTAAAGTGATGAACTACCTGCTCTACTTCAAAAATACCATACATTCTTTCGTAAACGTCTGCCAAATAAACAAGGTCATACGGTCTTATGTCTGCGTTGCCTATTATCAATATTTCTCCGCCGTATATATCCTTAAGAGATTCTCTTAGATAAGATAGGGCAACTCTTTTTGCAGTTAACTCATCTGGTTCGCCTGCGGTAGACTTGGCAATTCCCCTAAATGTTTCCAATGGGTGCATTATTGGATGCAGTATCCCCGTTATGCCGGAGCCTTTAAGGTTATCAAAATATAGCCCTGTTTCAACTGTCTTTTCAACTTGCCTTTCTGGTGGAGCAGCTTTGTCCAAAGCAACAGTAACGGGATATTTACCATCAGAAACAGCTGTTATTTGTGTTGCAACCCCGCTAATATTTTCTTTAATATTATTAGAAAGAATATGAGAGAATGAACTTAGGTAGTGCATCCTTTGGAATGGCTCTCTAACTTCTACAACAGGTTCGCCATATTCTCTCGTAAAGGGATTATCTACTGCTCTCAATAAACTTCCGGGCCTACCCATTGAGTAATATATTGAGTCGTTGTATGCCTTGTTAAGGATATTTGCTTGTCGAGTAAAGTTTTCAAGTTGGGATAAACCATAACCCATCTGCTGCATTGAAAGTTGGAACATGTTTAGCATTCCGCCAAGAGCTGTTTTAAATGAGCTTAAAATTGGACCTATGTTTTTGTCCCAATGAGAAACAACGTCTGATTTCATGCCTGTAATCCAGTTTGAGGAACTATTTCCCTCTTTTGCATTCTTTTGCAAGAAGTTCTTAAACGCTGAATCGCTAACAGATATTTGTGACTCATAATCAATAAAAGCTTGCCAAACCTTATCGAATGGCCTAAAGCTCCACTTTGCGTGTTCATCTGGACCGCCAAATACAGATCCCAAAGCTCCACCTACTAGATTTCCTGTAACGGCCCCTACCCCAAGACCACCCGGAACCGGAAGAAAAAGACCACCAACGCCACCGGCTACAGTTCCTATCTTTGCTGCAACATCTCCACTTCTCTTCTTGTCTGGTCTTATCACAACCCAGGCTCTAGAATATGGATCTGACCACAGCTTGTGCCTAAAAATACCAACCATTAAAAGAAATAATTGTTTTGGGCTTTTTATCCAAGATAAATATTCATTGACATCCTCTTCACTAATGTCAGGAAATCTAGTAGTTGGCGAATATTGCAAACTGCTTGATGCATTTGGATTTGATGACGCACTTGCGCTTTCATCTTGTGCCTTGAAAAAAAGATATAGTTTTATATAATCTTTGACTAAAGATTGTACTTTTGATATCTTTTTTTGTATTAGGGCATTAAATACATCTGTCAAACCTTTGTCTTGATTAAATTTAATTTTTAAATTTTCATCAAATCCATCAAAACCTGAATTAATATATTCTTTCATTGCAACATCTATCGCTGCTTGTCTATCTGGTGATTGTGACTGTTCATTAATCCAATCTGATCCAAGAAGAGTAGAAAATTCTTTAGAGTTTCCAACTTGAAAATTTTGAATTATTGAATCTGATTCTCCTCTAATGGCTAAAAATAACGGATCACTAGATTCTTTTTCATCATCTGGGTCTAAATTGTACAGCTGTCTAAAAATATCTTTTACAGAAGTATAATTATGATATCCCCATCTAAATTGATCCCATATTTCTTGAGCCTCTTCAATAGTCCTGCCATTTCCTGCTATTACTTGTATGTTTGAATCAAATCTTTCATCATAAAAAGCTCTAGCTTGAATAGAAACAATGTCCAGTGGATCATAAATACCTGCAAAATTTTTATCAATTTGATTGGATGTTTTATCTTCTTCTCTTTTATCTATTAAATTATCTTGCTTAAGTTGACTGAAGTCCCCAAACTGCAGTTCATGAAAATACCTAGAGTAGTTTCCTCCATTTCTTAGAAAAAGTTGTGATTCCTTTAAGGTTCTTAAAGAAACACCTTCAGCGGTTGAATATTGATATTTTTGACCAACATGATTTGCTGACTCCGAATACTCTATAGCTCTGATCGTTCCGTAGTTACCGCTTTTTATGACTTCATTCCTAATTGCTGGAAGATACTGATTTTCTAATGTATCCGTGATTACAATTTGAGTTTGCGGAGTTAGAGTAGTTAAATCTTTTGATTTATTATATTTAAAATTTCCAAAACCCACCAGCAGTGGGCTATCAGTAGCCAAATATTTTTTATTCGGATCCGCAAAGGGATAAGGATTTATAAAAGGTGCAGTGGTCGTTCTTGCATCTGACCCTTCTGAACCTTGAAGAAAAAACCTCATTGCTGGATTTACTGTGCTGGTTACAACACCCAACGGCGTTGAGTCTGGGACAAAAGTAAATCTACATTCTTGCAGATTCATTTCTACTCCACCTATTTTTTCGTATTGTTTATCTTCATTAAAAACAAGAGTTGAGTCTCCATCTTTGTAGAGATTTGAAAGATTTTCACCTGGATAAATAACTCTTCCATTTTCTGGATTTACCAACAATCCCAAAAAGTATGCAGCGTCTGGCGAAACAATTGCGTCAATTACACCTCCATCATCTGCTTCTGTTTGTCCCCACAAAAAGTAGGCTGGCGCGCATACAACAGCTTGTTGGGTTTTTTCATTGTAAATTAAAACTCTTCTCTGCTTGTAATCATTAACCGTTCCACATAAATCATCTTCAGATAAATTATATCTTTTCTTAAAAGTGTTATTCTTGTGAGTGTATTGCCCTGGTGAATATTTAGAAGAATCACTCATTTTATATGGCCATCTCATGGCAATGTAGAATTGTTCGTGATCTGCGTCCTTAGGCATTCCCCAGTCGGAGAAATCCACTGCTCCCCACCCGTTTCCGTATATGCCAGAATCTTCATAAGCTGGATCTAATTCAAAATATTCTGCATATTCTGCCTTTAGTTCAATTCCCGATTGTTTGACAACTAAATCTCCAGCCTGCAAATTTATAACAGGAAGCGGCATCATCACCGTCTGGCTTGCTTGTCTTCCTGCTATGTTGCTAGTATTTAATCCAGAGGGATCAAAGGCAGCAGAAATTTTCATTATTTCATCTAATCCAAATTGAGACATTTTTGCCGCAAAAGAAAAATTAAAATCTAAACTTTTTGTTCCATCTGATTTTTTTGAAATTAAAGCTGTATCATTACTTTTTCCTTTTCCGTCTGGAGTTAAAACAGATCTTTCCAAAAGACCAATTTCAACTATGTTTTGAACAACGCTTGGGTCAAACGCATCAGCTGATCCAGTATCGGTTCTATTTGCTTTAATTATTCTATCAAAATCTAATGAAGCTAATGTTCCAGTAACTCTATTGGTAAAAAATGGATATCTATATCTAAATGGCAGTTGACTTATCTGCTTATGGTCTGCTTGAATATCTGAATATATTCCGGTTTTACCAAAAGGCAGATGGAAACCAACCTGGACTTTACCTTTTGCTACAGGTATTTTAGATACAATTCCGCCAAATCCTCTATACGTTAATCTTTCTTCGTCATCAAAGTCAATGATCTGGCCTTGCAAACCTTTATCTGATCCGCCAGCTCTAAACACACCACTGAATTCTGTCATAGATTGCGCAAAGGAGGCAAAATCCTCGGAAAAGGATGATTCTTTCAACTTAAGGGCTGCAGCTGCATCCCCTAGCGGGCTTGTTTCTCTGTTGATTGAATTTAATATTTCTTTTAATTCGCTCTCTGCCTTGATATAACCAGGAGTATTAACCCCTTCATTTTGTGCCTGTTCTTCAGATGGAAAACCTGTAGAAATCGGAACCACACCAGAAGTATATAGCCAATGTGGTTTTCCATAAAATATTGTAGACCTTTCTTCAAATGGTCTTATTGCAACTATGTAATTTGGAAGCAGCTTTGCGCAAATTTGAAACATGTCCCAAACAGATCTCATATATGTTTGTGCCCTAAAAGAAACTTCATCATACATATCATCATCTACGTTATTAACCAGTCCCATGGCACCAAAAATACTTTTTGCACCTCTGCTGCCCAAAACTTTTAGTAGCCCCTTTCCCAAAAATACACCTGTAGCGAAACCTGCAGCTGCTGGGTTTATCGTCGCAGCTACAACTAGCTTTGAGCCCGCATTTGCCATGTATTCCAGACCCCCTGTAGCCTCGCTGGCTTTTTTTTCGGCATCTTTTACTGAAAGAAAATTATTTTGACGAGCCTCTAGGGCATATGAGGCGTCTGCATTTCCTAGGCCTGATTCTACTGTAAGAGTGCTCCAATTTTGGCCGGACATTCTTTCAAGATAACCAAACTTCTCGTCAAGAAGTTTCTTTTCATCAATAGTTGCCAATGTTGTCCAACCGTCATCTATGTCACCACCCAAAAACTGCGCAACACCAATTCCGTTTCCTGGATAAATGTTTCTTTTGAATATTTCCAAATCTCTTTGAGAACTAAAATTTGCCCACATTGATTGCATTGCTCCTAAAACTGGAGTTCTTACAGAACCTCCTGCGCTCTGTAGGCCCATATACTTATTTGGCAGAGCTCCACCAAGGGCTACATTTGCCCCAAATTGCATTCCGCCAGTCAAAATGTTTACTGCGCTGTTCCATGCAAGACCGGAAGAACCGGTAATTGGGTTGTTGCCCACAGCATTGAACGCATTGGTTATTGACTGTCTGTATTGAGTTGACCTTTGTTTTTCGGCTTCTGTTAATGGCTCATAAAGAATACTGCCAAAATGTCTAATTCCAAATTTATTTTCAGAAAAGACCGCTCCTCTAGTTGCATTAGCAAAAGCCTCTCTTGTTCTAGAAGAGCCCATGGACAAGAGTCGTATCATTAAATCTCTTGGTTCCGACATCCACAATCCAGTGTCTGCTCCACCGTCAATCTTGCCACTGTCTCCTTTTTTGTTTATTGAGTTTATTATGGGAGACAACTCTATTGCGTCAGATTGTGCTATTATTGTAACAATTTCTCCATTTTCAACTTCTGTTATTATTCCGTTAAAAATAGTTTGAAGAGAATTTGGATTAGACCCATATCCAGCTCTTAAATGTACTCTTACGCCAGGCTTAATTCTCATATTGCCTATTTGAGTTACATATGAAGAACTCATATTTGATCTTATGTTCATTGAAGTCTGCAGGATCTTATCAATGATTAAGGAAGTGTTTCGCGTTAAGTTAGAAATTGTTTCCGTATTCATTATTTGACCGTCAGAAACTAAAGATGAAACTGTTTTTAATGGTTTACTTAGTTTAGAATACGTATTTGACAATCTAAGAACCAAAGTATCTCCCAATACATCTTCTGATTGAGCTAAAGAAAAATCTATAACAGATTGTAATCCATAAAAGTTATCAAACAGTTTGACTCCTGCAAAGAAGTTAGAATCATCTATTAACCACAAAAGATAAGTTGGATAAGCTCTTATCATTCTTCCAGAGAGATCCCTGTACTCTGTGTCCATCATCATCTTTTCCCAGTGCCTGGCAACATTTTGTTGCTTGCTGCCCGCAGAAACGGCCTGCATTTTTTCTGTGTCAGAATTCCCATATGCTATCTGATATTGATCAATTGATTTTGCTCCAGGTATTCCAGTATGAGCAGCTTGAGGATCTTTGTCTGCCGTTGATGGATCTGTTATTCCAATTGTTGTAGTAGACAAAACTTTTCCAGTTTGCATATCACGTTGAAGGTTGTCTTCTGATAAATAAAATCTGCCATCCTCATTGTCAGAATAACCAAAAATATATCCACCATCAGGAGTTTGATATATAGCTGGTATTTTTCCGACAGATGCTGAATCAGCTGCTGGAATATAATGAAGTATGCCATAGTGCTCTGCGTCATCTGGGTCAAAGGATGGAAGCTCTCTTGTTTCAGACTTCTGTATCGATGCTGATACCAATTTGTTGAACCTTTCAACTTGAGCATTTACTCCACCCAATAGTTGATCTATCCTTATTTCTCCATATTTAGTGCTAAAATTTATGTCTTCAAAATTGTAAAGAATTTCATTATCATCTCTAAAATTTTCAACCATATCTTTCCACAATGTTGGAGTTTTTCCAGCAAGAGTTCCAGCTGAGCCAAGATAGCTCTGCTCGATTAAGCTTTCATTATTATTGTCGTATATAGCTATTCTAAATATGTTCATTGCATCGTATGCAGACATATTTTTTTCTTTAATTAAAAAATCTTTTACAATTTCTAAGTTTCCATTGTTATTTATCATCAACTCTTTAACGGAGTTAACCAGTGATAAATAGTCTTGTTTTTTTTCTGCCATAGTCTTTTTGATGGCAGCAGTTCCAGCTTCAGTGACGGCAGGAATGTTAAAGCTGCTCGGCTCTATAACGCTATTTACAACATCTTTGTCAAACATTTCAAAAGATCTAAAGTAAAAATCAGGATCCAAAGACCCAATGTATTGTCCAGTTTTATCGTCCTTAATTGCAAGCGGCATGTCGGGATACGCATTTATTGATGACCAATTTTGTTTTAATCTTAAGAATGGATTTTTCTTTGTTCCAAATTCTTTAATGAGAGCAATCTGCGTTTCTGAGCTGATACTTTCTCTTTTTTGTTGAAAAATATCAAAGTCAACAAAAGTCATTTGGACGCTGTAAACATGTGGATAACCAGGTATTGTATCAACATTATACGTCATTGGTACTACATATTTAATTCCACACAAAGCAGACAAAACATTCTTTATGCCCATGAACCCTATGACGCCGGCAGCTTGCTCTAATCTAGCAAGTCCGCTTAAAAACTCAAGCATTCGCGTCAACTTGCTAAGTTCTTTTTCTCCAAATACCGTCATCGAAATAGAGACATAAGAGTCATTAGAACCTATGTATTGATATGTCGCTTCATCTTGCATCTGCAATTGAAGCTTGGCCATATTATTGGACATTGTTACAGCGACAGAATTGACTATGACAGACTTTGCATCAAGATTAACTTTCATCATTGGAACTTCCCATTCTTTTATGGTAAAAGTTCCACCCTTTTTAAGGGCCTCTGCTTCAAATATGCCCTTTATTCCCTCGTCAGAAAAGACTCTATCATACAATGTCACATTAAATGCGTCTATAAATCTTTTTTGTATTTGCTGCTTGAGTTTTTTGAATTGATCTGATTTTGTATCCGTTATTGCAGGTCTTGCTTTTTTACCTGCTTTAATAGCAATTTTTTCTATTTGATCGTATATATAACTCTTTGAATTTCTAGTTTTGTTCCAAATTGTCCATTTGTCATTTTTAATTTTTTCAGTTAATCCTGCTGGACTTTCAAGTTCATTTGGTGATTTTGGATTTAATATATAGTCGTAGATTTGTGAGCTTGTTATATTATTTTCACTGACATACTGCTGTGCTGCTGCTGCGTAAAGCTTGTCGCCTATATTGGAACTATTTGCTCCTGCCAAAACTATATTAACTACAGATTCCACTTGTTTTCTATCTGTCTGAGTAAAAGTATTTTCTCTTGACAAAGAAACAACAGTATCCAATTTTCTATATAAAGCCGCTTCAGAAATATCTATACCTATTCTGCTTAGCCACCTTTCCCAAAAAGCTCTGCCAAGATCTGTTAAATTTCTTTCTTCACTTGTTCTAAAAGAGGAAGTGTCTGGAGCAAAAACTTTTGACTGAACTTGTTCTGGAATGTAAAAAACTATATTATTGCCATTAACCCATTCTTCATAAACATTTGTTCCAAGAACTAAATCGCTTTGATTTTTATAGATAGGGCTAGTAACTCTGTCTAGCATTGAGTCTGGAGTTTGCTCTGGCTTATTGTCTGAAGACGTAATTAAAAATTCTTCTCCGGCAGACTCCGATATAGCCATAGCTGCTCTTCCCATGTAAAATCTAAATTTTGACCAATCAATAGCTTGATTGAAGTCTTTAATCATAGGCAAAAATGGCCTGTGGTTAAAAGCAGCTAATTGTAAATCTACCGAAACCGCAAAAGGAAAATTGGGAACTGTTGAAATCGACATTGACATTAAGGTTACTCCAGTAATACCAAAAACCTGATTTATGTAATGGTTTCTTATGGGAAGAATTGGGGCATACTTGAAAGCTGCTATGAGTCCCCTTAATGAAGATAAAAACTTGTCTATCCTTTGTTGATCTTTTTTGTTTAGGAAGTCTATTTTTATATTAGATCTTAAATTCATTGTTGCTGCGTCTTGCGCAGATATTCCCCATATTTCTTCATAGTTTGGAAAAAACAACTTTATTGCTATTGAGGTTTCTTTGTATCCAGAATTAAATTTTGGAGAAGCTTTTTGCCTAATTGCCCCACCTGTTAAGCTTCCAGTTTTATAGCCGGTGTTTACGGATATTGAAAGCGGCGGTACATAAAAATTAGATGCACCTATTCTTAAGTGAAAAACATCTGGAGATACAGGTGGAGTTCCTGTTGGAAAACCTATTTTTTTAATAGCCTGCTCTATTTTTTGTGCAGTTATAAAGTTGTCTACTGCCCAAACAGGCTTAAAAACAGCTTTTCCATCTTTATCTGTTCCAAAAGACCTAAACATTTCGGTAATAATTTGTCTTTGGTTATTAAGAGCGTCTTCTTCTGAATATCCATAATCGGAAGTAGCAGCTAGCGCTGTTGTAAATAAATTAAATAAGCCGGGCATATATTTATATATAGTTGCCAGTGCAAGTGGGTCTTGCACAAAAAAGTTCTTTACTTCTATTAATTTATCTTGCCAAAATATATCTCTGTCAGCTTTAAGATATTTAAAGTTTCCTTTTTCATCTCTTTCTGCTGCAGATTCTCTCAAGTTTTTTACGGAAGCAAAACGCGCTCTGGCAAATTCTTGTATTCCGTCCGGCCATTTCTGCTAATTCTAACAATCCAGAATTTTTTAATTTTGTTAAAATTGCTTCTGCTAAATTTTCATCATTGCCGACAGCTGTTTTATTGAAAGCAAGAAGTTTATTATATGAATGCTCTATTCCTCTACCAGAATGATCTTGTCCCCATTCAATATTTAAATTATGACCCGATAAACCAACTCCGCCAATTGCTGCATCAACAACGTCTACCGTAGCGTTGACAGCGTTATTAATTACATTTGAGGTCCAGCCTGCTATTTTGCTCCAACGCCCCCTCTGTTGAGATATATTAATAAGGTCAGTAATTGGAGCTAAGTCAGAATCAGAATAAGTTTGCTGTGTACTTGGTCTGTCTACCATAATTTCCTAAAATAATTTATTGATGTCAAGCATTGAGTTGAGCCTAAATGTAGAAGAATTCTTTGCTGCACTAGAACTGTAATTTGTAATTATACCAGGTCTTTTAAAATTGGCAAGTGAGTTTATCCCATTTGTTGAACCATTAAAATTTTTGATTGTTTTATCGGTATACCTTGCTTGTTGATTCAATCTGCTTGAATAGCCAGTTCCATCTGGTTGAATATGGGCAGATTTAGATTTATCTAATCCCTCAAAAGATGCCTTAACTGGATCAGGCTTTTGATAGTCAACACTTGTTTTTGAAGCACTTGTCACAGAACCAGAAACCCCTGAGCCTTTTTTAATATTAGAAGTTACACTGGCTGCGTACTTATTCGATGTTGCTGTCCTTGGACTGGTGTCAACTCTTTTAGCTGCAGCGTCAGACAAATTTCTGTTTTGGTTATCTGCACCGGACTATCATACTTTAATACCTAAAAACTTGAAGCAACGGAAGAATAAGGATCTCTTCCTAGTTGCGGAAGGCTATTATACATAGTACTGTTAATGGGCCCATCTACAACGCCTTGAAGCATTGAACTTAATCTTTCTGAATCATCTTGCGACCCAGTTGTGTATATTCTATACTGAGCCCCAGGCGCTGCGGTACCCTGGTATTTATCGGTAGAGGGTTCAACCATTGTCCTGGGGTAATCCTTTTCGTAGGCACTGCCGCCTGGGAGTAGTGGTGGCCCCATGATGTCGGATTCCGCATGATCTTTTCTAGCTGAGTGTATAAAACCAAAAGCGGCTAAGGCAACTGCCGCGATGGCGCCTCTGCGCACTAACGGATTTCTAACGGCTTCTCCAAGTGCACCTGACCTCAAAGATTCTCCAAATCTTTTATATGCAGTTCTTACTGGAGCTGCACGAACAACATCATCCACTGAAGTTCTTATTGCCTCTGCAGATCCTGGGGCAATTGGTCCACCACCCGAACCAAGAAGTCTTGTAGAGGCAATATCTCCAGCAATGTTTTCTTGTTGGTCAACCATCCTTCTTCCACCATAATAATACCTGTAGGCATTTTCTGCTTCTGGAGTAATTCTGGCCATTTCATCTGCTTGAAATACTGCTCGATCTCGTTTTCTTTGTCCCATTAACTCGGAAAGAATTCTCAAGGCTTCATTTTCTGCAGGGTCTATTCCTGTTCCAGCTGCTTTCCTATATTTTCTAATTCCTTTTATAATGCCAGCAGCTTGATCTGATGTTACATCCTCTAAGTTTCTTGGAAGTGCTCCACCAAGTTCAGACCTTACATGTTGGCTCAAAAGACTCCTGCTATCTGATGCAAAATCATAAGCCCCTTGGATTCTTGGATCTAAAGCCATAGCCATATCTGTTCTTGCTGCTTGTGCTTTTCCTAGCATTCTTCTTCTTGCTGCACCAAACAACTCTTGCATTACAGTAAGGTCTTCTGATTCGCTAAGAATTTCTGTTCTCAACAAAGCTTCTGCTTCAGTTTCTGGTAACTGTCTGATCAAATTTGCCAATACAGATTCAACAACGTCAAGAGTTTCTCTTCCACCAAATGTCTCTCCAGCTGCTTGAGCTGCTGCTCGAGCTGCTGAAACTCCTTCAAAAACTTTTGTTGCTGCAGCTATTCTTGCTTGTCTTAAAGAATAAACTTCTGAGACGGCAACGTCTCTACCTGCTGCCCTAATTGAAGATGATTTTGTTTTTATTATATCTATTTCTTGTCTTATGTTTGATACTATGTTTCTTGATTCTGTTCTAAACCTAGATTTAACAGTTGCTATAGGAGCAGTCGATCTTTCTCTTGCTCCAGCAATTACTTTTGATTTTTCTACTTCTGCCGCTGTATATATTTGCTGAAGCTCTCTTGCTATCTGATCCATGTCAGCAAACCTTCTATAGGCATCGGTTCCTTCTCTCATGTAAAGACTTTCTAATACTCGTTTTGTTGCACCTTCTGAATCTGTGCCAGACGATCTAGCTGCCGTAAGTTCGTCTATATGATTTTGAATTGCTGCTGTCTGTTGAGTTGTTAAGCCTGATTTTGTTCTTAAGTATTCTGTCAAACCCGATAATACTTGATCAACTGCTGCTGTTTGATCTGTGCCGTATTCACTTATTCTTGCAAAATCTCCTTCAAAAAGACTTCTTTGAAGACCAAACAAAGAATCCACATCTACAGCACCGGTTGTTGCAACTTGTTGCGCTATTTGTTGTGCTCTAATAACTCCAACTGACTTAAAAGATTTCAACATCTGCTTGCCGACTGCATCCAAACTAAGTGCTGGCATTGGGGCTCCATCGGGTAAATTCAATAAAGCTCTCCTAATTTGATCTTCAGAGGGCATTGGGGTTCCCTCTTTTGTGGACATGTGTTGAAAATAAGCTACCATTGTTTCTAATACAGATTCGGGGTCTATTCCCATTTCTGTATTTATTCTTGATAAAGCTTCTCCTTGTGTTGTCAAAAATTGTTCAAGAGATATTTGTTTACTAAAGTCAACAGCTTCAGAGGCAGGTAAAGTAAATATTGTTGAAGCTCTTCTTAGTATGCCAATATCTTCGGCTGTTGCAGTACCGGACTGTTCCATGATTCTTCTAGAATGCTGTAGATTGTATATTGATGCTGCTTGTCTATTAATAAAAAGACCAATTGATTCTTCAACTGTAGTTTCTGCAGCTGCTCTTTGAACATCTTCTAGAATAGTTCTAACAGCTGTTGCAACCCTGTGTTCCATTCCTTGGGCGTATCGCGGTCCTGTTTTGTCTATTAAATTTGTTATCTCTTGCATTTTTGCTGCTGCGTCTCCACTAAAGGTTATTCCCAGCTCAGATTCTACTGCGGCTATAATTTGTCCTTGAACTCTAGATTCGCCTTTTCTTCTAAATATTTGAAAAACTGTATCCGAAGAATATGGAGATGGTTCTTTTGATGGATTTAAACCTACTTCTCTCATCAATTCGAACAATTTTGATCCACTCCTGACTGTTGACGAAAGACCTAAAACGCTAGGGTCTTGAGTCATAAGCATTTGTGCTATCTGACTGGACGTAAGACCGGGAAGTTCTGTTCCATTAACCCTATCTGATTCAATTAATTGAATGGCCAAATTCTCTACCTGACGCGCTAATGATGCAGATATTCGACCATTTCTAGGTCCACCTCTTCCTGTGGAGGGTAATATTTCTCTTAATTTTTGTACTGCACCGCTTCTAGTTGTATAACCCAAGCCGCCAATAAAAGCATCATCATGTACTGCGTTTATTAATCTTTGATTATCCTTAAATAAGGCACGAATTGTACTTACATCAGTTAGGTCTGCCACCATAGCGATAGACTCTTGAAAAGATGTTGGCTGCCTTAATGTAAAAAACGCTAATCTTTTTTTCTTTGAAGTATCGACAAAAGTTGACATAAGAGGTATACCCTTGTCGTCCAAGTCAAATCCACCAAGAGAGTTCTTATACAAACGTGCAGCCCTACCGGCCAACAACATGTCATGACCTTTTATTCTAAATTGAAGAAAATTTATTTCATCCGAAACTGATCCTGCCATGCCATAGTGAGACAGGTCTATTCCATGCCTAACAGAACCCTGAAAGCCAGAACCCATATCTGCTACTGACTCAAAAGTTCTTAAAGCAAATCTTTGTGCTGTCGGCATTGCTACATCTGGTCTTCCTTTGTATCTAACAACCTTAGACATATAGTGGTCTGCAACTCTTCTCATTAATGCTGGTATATTTCTTGGATCTTCTCCTGCTCTCAAAGCTAAAACAATTTCTTCAGCTTCTTTTTTCATTCTTAAATTAGCTGATCTAAAAACTGGATCAAGTCTTTGTACAGGAACTGCGTGCCTAGTACTTGGAACCACTGTACTTACTTCATCTGCTAGATCCATTTCAAGTTGTCTTAAAACTTCCCTAGGAATATCTGCTGTTTCAGTAAATCCAGAAACATTTGCTAATCCAGAAGCTGCATTTGCTTGCAGTGTTCTTCTAAATGTTGATTGAGAAAAATATTCTTCATGATACAAAAACATAAGTGGATCACTAAATACTTCTGGCTTTTCTTCTCCAACATCCAACAAAAGGTTTCTGACAATATCGGAACCAACTTCACCTTTTAGGTTTGTTATGTCTGTAATTACTCGTGGAAGAAGACCAGTAATAGGATCTCTAAATCTTTGGGCCATTCTGTCTGACATTATAAAAGCTTCACCTTTTATTTGACCCATTCCAAGGTTTACTCTAGCTATAACGTCACCTTCGTTTTGTTTACTTAACGCTACGTCTATTGCATTTATTTGTTGTTGAAGTTTTTTGACCGTATCAGATTCTTCAAATGTTAACGTTCTACCTCTAGCTATACCTTGCAGTTCTTCGAGCATTCCAGTAAATCCTGTTTTTATATCTTTTAACCCACTAGCAGTTAAGATGTATTGACCATCTCTTGACATAGGAAGACCTTCCATGAGGTCATCAACTTTTGATGCAAGAGAGGCCATTTCTCTGTCTCCTCGTACTGCGACACCCATTGTTAATCTTTCTGACGCTGCTGTCGATTGAGCTCCTAACAGCGAGGAAAATTCTTGTTGTATCTCTTGTGCTGTAGCCCTTGTTCTTACTGGTGCCGATGAAATAGTTCCAAAAGATGTATGCGTTCCAGGTGTCAAAGTAGTAGGTGCTGCTG
>Ga0194130_10000079_pt1 | contig 178003 bp, 135 predicted proteins | sample TA2KigsurfametaG_FD_160084 | JGI IMG/M metagenome (GOLD analysis project Ga0194130, IMG submission 160084) | Freshwater microbial communities from Lake Tanganyika, Tanzania - TA2015050 Kigoma 12 surface | ecosystem: Environmental > Aquatic > Freshwater > Lake | place: Tanzania: Lake... | reverse complement strand
CCCTGACCTCGCAGCAGAGCCTCACCGAGTTGTTCGCCTACATGAACGCGCTCATCGAGGACCGGCGCCGCAATCCGCGGGAGGATCTCATCAGCGTCCTGGCCGCCGCCGAGGAGGGTGGAGCCCGCCTCAGTCGCGACGAACTCCTTGCCACCTGCAATACGCTGCTGACCGCCGGGCACGAGACGACCACCAATCTCATCGGAAATCTGCTCCGCGAACTCCTCGGCGACCGACGCCACTGGGAGTCAATCCAGGCCCAGCCGCGCCTCCTCGCGAATGCGATCGAGGAGTCGCTCCGCCTCGACGCCCCGAAGCAGCGGAACTTCCGCCGCATCAAGCGGGCGCACACGTTCGGCGGAGTGGACCTTCCGGCGGACCAGATGATCTTCCAACTGATCGGCTCCGCCAACCGTGATCCGGACGTGTTCGCGCGGCCGGATCGCTTCGAGATCGAGAGGACCAACGCCCGCGATCACCTGAGCTTCGGGGCGGGGATGCACTTCTGCCTCGGCGCCGGACTCGCCCGGTCCGAGGCCTCCGTGGTACTCACGCGACTCATGGAGGCGGCTCCCCAACTGCGCCTCGTCGGACGTCCGCACACGTGGCAGGAACGCGCCCAGTTCCGCGGACCCGGCGCCCTCTGGGTGCGCACCCGTTAGCGGATTTCGTACACCTCGACGAGCGCGACGCCGGATCCGCCGTCAGCGCCCCGGGCCTGGACGGAGTACGCTCCCGGCGCGAGCAGGACCACCATCGCGGCATCCTTGGAGCCCGGCCCCAGCGCGAAGGCACCGACGCGCTGACCCGCCTGCGTGACCAACGGGTTGCCTGACCAGTCGCCGTTGCCGTCGATCCGCGTCTGATCCCGAAAGAGGTCGATCTGGGGGTCGGCCAGCACCCCGTTCACCCCGAACGCGGTCAGACCCGGCCCCGCCGCGCGGATGAGCACCCGACGGGGTCCGTCCGCGACAACGAACCCGGCGATCAGCACCCCCGCTCCCGAACCCGTCGCCGCCCGCACCGAAACGTTGACGAGGCGAAGCTCACCGGACCCGGCGGCAGTGGCATCGTAGACCTCCGCCAGAGCCACCCCCGTCTCGCCCGCGGTCCCCGAGACGCGAGCCGAATACTGGCCACTTCCCAGCGACGCCACGAGCGCCGCATCCCGGCTCCCGGCATCGGCCAGCGCAAACGCGCCGACTTGCGAGCCCACGGTCACTATTTCCGCGCCGCCCTGCCAGTCGTCGTTGCTCGCGAGCACCCGTCCCTCGGGATCGGTCACCACCAAGGTCGGATTTGCCAGCACGCCCGACACGCCGAACGGCGTCAGTCCGGGTCCGATTCCGCGCACCAGCAGTCGCTTGGGCGACGCACCCGCGGCACCGGTCACCACAAAACCCGTGATGAGCGCCGCGTCGCCGCTGGCGGCATTCGTGCGGACGGAGAGATTCACCAGCCGTCCCGTGCCGTGTTCGTCGCCGAGGACCGGCGGTTCATCGAGCCCGCTGACCAGTCGGCCGGATCGGCGCACGTTGTGGCGGTGCTGCGGCCAAGGCGCGGTGCCGCCCGAGGCGGCGCGGAGTCCGACGTCGAAGGCATAGACGCGGCCGTCGTTGCTGCCGATGTAGAGCCGGCCGCCGGCGAGGAGCGGCGAGGACCGGAACCAGTTCGACGCCGCGTAGGTGCGCCGCAGGGTGCCGTCGGAGTTCACCTGATGCACCCGACGGTCGTACGCCCCGATGAAGATGGAGCCGTCCTCCGCCACCGCCGGCGATGAGGCCCGCACCTCCTCGCCGATGAAGTACGTCCAGCGGGTCTGTCCCGTCGCCGTGTCCAACGCGTAGAGCCGGCGGTCGTAACTGGCGAAGTAGGCCGTGCTGTTGGCGAGGGCGAGGGACGACGTGACGAACCCACCGGCGGAGACGCGCCACCGTTGCACGCCCTGGGAGGTGGTGGAGTAGACCGAACCGCTCAGCGAGGCGAAGTAGAGATTGCCCGCCGCATCGACCGCAGGCGCCGTGTAGACTTGGTTGTCGGCGGCGAAGCGCCACCGGCGCACGCCCGCCGGGGTCACCGCGTGCACCGCGGCGTCACCGCCCGCGGCATAGATCGTCCCGTCGCTCCCGATCGTGGGCGGCGCATAGGTGGCCTCCGTTCCGAACGCGTACCGCCACAGCACCGATCCATCCGTCGGAGCGAGAGCGACCAGTTGCGACTGGGCGTTCGCCGCCGCCGTTCCGCGGTCGATCCGGATGTACACCGTGCCGTCTGCGGCGAGGGCCGGGGCGTTCGCGATCGACCCGCCGAGCGGCGCTGCCCACTTCAGGTTCGCCCGGTCACCGCGGTCCTCCAACGCGTACAACGAGCCGTTGGCGGCGCCAAAGTAGATCGTCCCGTCCGCGCCGACCGCCGCCACGCCCGTGTCGATGATCGTCAGAGGCGAGAGCGTGTACTTCCACCGCACCGCACCCGTCGCGGGACTCAGGGCGTAAAAGCTGCTGTCGTTCGCACCGACATAGACCGTGCCGTCCGCTCCCACCGCGGCGGAACTGGTGACGCTGTCCTCCGTGCGCGCGATCCAAGCCGCATCCGTGAGCGCAAAGGTGAACTCACCGTTCAACTCCGTCGTCCCCACCGCGGCGGAATCCACCGCGATGAGGTAGGTGCGCCCCGCCACGGCGTCGAAACTCGCGATCGCGCTCTTGGTCTCCGCATCCGGCAGGGGACTGACGTCCGACGCCACGGCGGTCAATGAACCGAGCGACTCGCCCGTGTACACCGCCACGACCGGGTTCAGCTGCGCGCTCGCCGCCGTGGCGTGGAAGCGCACCGACGCCGGTGCGGTCCACCGATACCAGAGCGAGCGGCGGGCCGCGAGGCCGCCGTGGGGAGGCTCACCCGCCTGCGCCGAGGCCTTCGAGTTCGTCCCGGTCACAATCGGGTTCCGCTCCGTCAGCACCGTCGCCCCCGCGAGAGTGTCGTTCGCCGGCACCGCCCCGAGGCTCAGCAGCACCAGCCCAGTCGCATTGCCTTTGCCGCCGACCGCAATCTGGTAGGTCCTTCCCGCGACCGCCGCAAACGTGACCGAACTGGCGACCTGACCGCCGGCGAAATCGTCGTTGGAGTCGACCAGGCTGAGTCCACCGAGCGATGCGCCTTCGTACACCGCGAGGACCGTATCGAAGCCGGAGCCGCGGGTGTCCACGTTCACCGTCCCGGCCCCCGCGGCCGTCCAGGTCCACCACAGGGTCGCCCCGCCACCCTCGGGCGGCGTCGGCTCCCCGGACTCCAGCGTCGCGCCCTCGGATCCAGCGCGAGCCTGGATGAGTTCGCCCACCAACCGCGAGCGCGCGGCGAAGTCGTCGTTGAACGGCCGTGCGTCCGTGGTCGCGAGCGCCCGCTGCAGGTTCAGCCGCCCGCCCGTCGCCGCCTTGCCGGAATACTTCGGCACCGGGTCCACTGAGCGGAGGATGCGGTTCATCGTCTGGCGGTAGGTGTCGTTCGGATACTTCGCACGGAGCAGCGCCGCGGCACCCGCCACGTGCGGCGCCGCCATCGAGGTGCCGCTGAGTTGGACGTATGCCGTGTCGGAGGACGATGAGAGGGAAAGGATCCCGGTCCCGGGCGCGAGCAGGTCGACCGCCCCGGAGCCGACGTTGGACGAGGGGGAGAGATCCTCCAGACGCGTGGTATTGCCGACCGTGAGGAGGTTGTCGATCGGGTACGTCGCCGGAAACGTCCGCGCGACATCGAGATTCAATCCATCGTTGCCCGAGGCGGCGACGAAGATGATGCCCGCGTCGCGGGCGCGCTGGATCGCCGCGACCTCGGTCTGCGAGGGACTCTGGCCGGTGCTGAGCGCGCCGTAGCTCCCATTGATGACGCGGGCACCGTGGGCGATGGCATAGTCGATGCACTCGGCCGCGTCCGACACCGTCCCTCGCCCGTCGGCCGAGAGGAACTTGAGGGCCATGATGCGGACCCGCCACGCCACCCCCGCCACGCCGCGCCCGTTGTTGCCGACCGCCCCGATGATGCCCGCGACGTGGGTGCCGTGCCCGTTGTCGTCGGCCGGATTGCCAGCGGCGGCCGACGCGCGGCTGGCCGTGGCGTTGATGCCGTTGCGGTCATCGATGTAGCCATTGCCGTCGTCATCCCGCCCATTGCCCGGGATCTCCCCGGGGTTCTCCCACAGATTGTCGACGATGTCCTCGTGCGTCACGCGCAGGCCGGAGTCGATGACTGCGACCGTGACCACCGACGCGTCGGATCCGGCATCCCAGGCCTCCACCGCGTCGATGTCGGCGTCCGGAGTCCCCCCGCCCTGACCGGAATTGTTCAGCGACCACTGTTCGCTGAAGCGGGGGTCGTTCGGCACCGCGAGAGCAACGCGAAGGTAGTCCGGCTCGACGAACTCGTACAGACCGCTCTCGCGCAGGCGCGCCACCACCTCCGGGATCGAGGCTGCGGTATCCACCTCCAGGACCTCCTGCCGGGCCAACCGGCGAAACACCTTCCGGCCACGCACCCCCGCCCGGGCCTCGGCGCGGGCGAACCCCGCCTCGGCATCCACGCCGGCCACGCGGGACAGGTCGCGACGCTTCGCCAGCACGCGGCCCTGGCGGTAGCCGCGCTCAAGTTCCTGCGCCGAAAACGACGGCTCGCGCGTCGAAGGCGCTAGGGCCCCGAGCAAAGGACCTTCCAAGCCAAGGCAGCACCAGACGATCGCAAGAACCGAGGGCAAACGACCGGGACGAAGCATGCGCGGCAAAGGTCTCAGCACCTAACGACACGCGGGAACCGGAGGCGATCCCTAAAATCGAGGGTTCGGCGCGACCAGCCCCCGCGGATCCGGAAATGCATCGCGCCGCTCCCGCCACCCGCCTAGGGTGGCGGGATGGCCACGCCCTCCGCCCTGCCCGCCCGCACCCGCGCCCGGCTCGACGCCGCCGCCCGGTCCGCCGCCGCCCGCGCCTACGCTCCCTACTCCCAGTTCCGCGTCGGCGCCGCCGTGCTGGCCGGCTCCGGTCGTCTGTACTCCGGCGCGAACGTCGAGAACGCCTCCTACGGGCTGTGCCAGTGCGCCGAGCGCACCGCGATCACCCATGCCATTGCGGAGGGGGAGTCATCCATCATCGCCGTCGCGGTCTACACGCCCACCCCAACCCCCACCCTGCCGTGCGGCGCCTGCCGGCAGGTGATCCGCGAGTTCGGACCCGCCGCCACGATCCGCTCCACCTGCCGCGGCAAGGCCGCAGTCGAGACGTCGCTCGACGCGCTGCTGCCGGCCGCGTTCGGCCCAGAGGACCTCGGCCGCCGCCCGCTCGCGCGCCGCGTCAAGCGGTCGTGAAGAAGGAGCGGACCTCGTCGAGGACGTGGGCCGCCGACACCTCGCGCTCGGAACGCTCACCGAGGTCGCGGAACTTGACGACGCCCTTCGCCCGCTCGTCGGTGCCGTAGATCAGGGCCAGACGCGCCCCCGTCTCGGCGGCCGCCTTGAACTGCTTCCCAAACGCCATCTCCCGCAGCGGATACTCCACGCGATACCCGGCCGCGCGCAGAGCGTGAATGTCGCCGAAGGCCATCCGCCGCTCCTCCTCACCGCCGATCACGACGTACACATCCGGCGCCTGCACGAGGGCCGGCATCAGGCCGCGTCGCTCCAACAGGAGCGAGAACGTCATGTCGCCGATCGCGAAACCCACCGCCGGGAGTTCCGCATAGCCGAGCTTGCCGACCAGGTCATCATAGCGCCCCCCGCCGGCGAGAGCGCGCAACTCGCCCTTGCGGTCGAAGGCCTCGAAGACAAAGCCCGTGTAATACGCAAGGCCCCGCACGACTCCGAGGTCGACTTCGACAAAGCGGGAAAGTCCCATCGCATCGAGGTTCCCGAGCAGGCGACGCCACTCCCCGAGCCGCGTCGCGATCCGCGGCGACCCGAGAGACGCCACGGCGGCTTCCAGCGCCGGCAGCGATCGGATCGCGAGGAACGCAAGGATCTGCGCGCGACGCTCCGGATCGAGCGGTCCGAACTCGGCCGCGTCGTCCTTGAAGGCGTCATCGCCCAGCTTCTCGTAGCGATCCACCGCCGTCAGCAGACTCCGGCTTCGTGCCTCGTCAAACCCAAGCGCCTCCAGGAAATAGAACCACAGGTTCCGGTCGCTCAGCCGGATGAAGAAATCGTCCGCCGTGAGGCCAAAACTGCAGAGGCACTGCGCCAGCAGCGCGATCAACTCCGTCTCCGCCTCGATGCCTGGTTCCCCGAAGATGTCGGCGTTGAACTGGAAGAAACAACGGCCCCGGCCCTTCTGCATCCGTTCGTAGCGGTAGAATTCGGCGATGCTGAACCACTTGATCGGACGCTTCAGCGCGCTCGCCTTCTCGCCGACGAGGCGGCACACGGTCGGCGTCATCTCCGGACGCAGGGCGACCTCGCGGCCGCCCTTGTCGGTGAAGCTGAAGAGCTGCGCCTCGATTTCCGGCCCCGATTTCGCCCGATAAAGATCCAGCGGCTCGAGGACCGGGGCGTCGTACTCGGAGAACCCGAACGCCGTGGCCGTCTGGCGCCAAAGCCGGAACACGTGACTCCGGCGAGCCATCGCGTCGGGATAGAACTCACGGAATCCGGGGAGCGTCTGGAACGAGGCCATACGGAGAAGGAAATGGAAGGGACGAGGGACGGCGGCGACACAAAACCCGCGTGGCACCGCAGGCTCCGGGCAAAAAAACACCCGGCCGAGGCCGGGTGGAAAACTGCGCGGGCGGCGGAGAGGACCTACGGCAACGCCTGCACGTCGAGCTTCTTCAGCAGTTGCTTGAGGATCTTGCCTGACTTGAACTTCACCACCGCCCGCTCCGGGATCACGACCTCGGTCTCCGGCTTGTTCGGGTTGCGGCCGATCCGCGCCTTCCGGCGCTGGACTTCAAGGACGCCGAAATTGCGGAGCTCAACATTCCGACCTTCCGCCAGCGCCCGCATCACGATGTCGAGCGTCATCTGGACCGTGTGGACGATCTCCTTCTGCGGAAACCCCGTCTTTTCGTAGATCTCGAGTACAATTTCCCGTTTGGTCAGGTTGGTCATGTTATTCGTCATGGGAGTTATCCGTGAAAGCGATCTGGTGAATTACCTCGACAATGCCTATTGATTTAGCGTTCCATAAATTCGTCAACCCGTAACGACCGTTTTCACGCTGATCATCATGCTGCGGACGAGCAGGAAGCGTGACTGGAATATCGCGACGAAATACCAATTCCCGCGACGCTGAGGTTCGCACTCAGAGAACGGCTCGGACGACAGCGATTTCGTCGCGGGCTTTGCGCCGACCGCTGACGCGGCCCAGGCGCGAGCCCGCACGCCCGCATCGGTCACTCGCTCACCCGCCGTCGCGCCAGCCGCACCCAGAGCCAGAGCGCGCCGGAAGCGGCGACGGTGCCGAGGAACGCGAGGCTCGCCGTGAGGAACGAGTCGCTCGCCGCCACTGCGTAGATGAGGGAAACGGCGAGATTGGGCAGGAGCGTGAGCGTCACGATCCGGCGCAGGGGCACGCCCGCCGCGGCCGCGACGATCACCGAGGTCTCGGCCAGCACGGGGACGCTGCGCAGGCAGGCAAGGGTCCAACCGAGGCGGGTCTGCAGCGTGATCCGGAGCCGCCCGAGTTCGGCGTCCGGCAGGATGCGCGGAGCGATCCGCCCGACCGCGAAACGCCCGAACCAGCCGGCGAACACCACCCCCGCCGTCATCCCGAGCCATCCTCCAATCAGACCGGCGAGGAAGCCCTCCTTCGCGGCGAGCGACATGATGACCAGCGTGGCCGGCACCGGAGCGACGGAATCGGCGGCGAGCAGCACCGCCGCCGCAAGCGTCAGGCCGATCCCGCGCTGCGCCGGCGAGGCGAGAAACGGCTCCGCCAGCGCCTCCCCGAACACCATGAAGGGAATGGAAACCAACGCGACGACGAAGAGGATCAGGAGCACGAGGCGCACCATCCCGACCGGGGAGCGCGCTGGGGGCTGGAGCGGAGGATTCATGGCCTGCTATCCGGCCGGCCGACCCGTGAGGCGGGCAACGAACTTGATCGCATAAAAGTAAGCCCGTTCGCGCACCGTCCACGGATCCCCCACGGCCGCCTCGAGCCCGAGATCCCCGAGGTTCACGATGACTCCGCCCTCCTCGGGGTGCAGCGCGATGTAGGTCAGGATCCTCACCAGCTTGTCTTCCGGATACATATCCGTGAGATAGCGCAGGACGAGGGGCGGAAGATGGCGCTCGACCGGCAACTGGACCGAGTCGGGGACCGCGGCCACGTAGAGCAGGTTCCGCACCCGTTGAATGTCGTCGCCCTCGAACGCGGGACGCCAGCTGTAGAGGGCGCGGCGCACCGTCTCGAGTTCCTGCGCCGTGTACTCGTCCGGCTCCTCTTGGTCGCCCGCGAAGGGGGCCACCACGCCGCGGTCCGGCGGCACCTGGTAGTTGAGCCCGGCAATGTCGGCGGCCGTGATGCGGGCCCACGGCGGTTCGGGGAGCACCGGAGCCGCCGGGGCCGCGGCCGCCGGTTCGATCACCACGCCAATGGGCGGGACAAGGGCGCGCCCAGCGCGCTCGGCCCAAGCACCGACCGCTAGCCAGCCGGCGAGCACCGGAACCAGCCAGAGCGTCCGCCGCCGCCACTCCACCTTTTGTTGCGTGTCCCAGCGGAAGAGTCCAGCGGCGGCCAGCCCGGCCGCCACTCCCATTCCCCCCAGCGCGGCGAGAGGAAAACCGATCTCGGCGAACCCCTCCCCCGTGACCGCCCCTTGGATCGCCTCCACGGCATAGCGGCCGGGGAAGAACGCCGAGACGTGCTGGGCCCACTCGGGCAGACTCGCGAGCTTCACCGCCACGCCCCCGATGATGAGCATCGGCAGAAAAACGCACTGCCCGAGGGCCTGCACCGCCGGAACGTTGTTCGCGAGTTGCGCGATCAGGAGACCAAGGCCGATGAAGGCGAAGCACACCGCGAGGAACGCAATCATCAAGGCCCACGGATGCTCCGGGGCGGTCATCCCTGCCAGCACCGCCACACCCCATTGGAGCGCCCCGGCGGAGAAGAGGAGGACGCCGCGGGCCGCCACCGCCGCCGCGAGCATCGCCCACAGCGGCAGGGGCGAGAGACGGTAGCGCCGCCACACCCCGCGCTCCCGCTCCCCAACCAAGGTGGTGGGAAGACCGAAACACGCCCCCCCCAGCACGCTCACGGTCAGCAGTTCCCCGATGTGCCGCAGCAGGGGCACGCTCTCATGCCGGTAAAGCACCCAGAAGGCCACGAGGAAGATGAGCGGGAAGAGATACCCGTAAAACAACGCCATCCGGTTCCGGAAATGGAGCCGCAAAGCCACGTCCACCTGCACCCACCAGGCTTTCATGGTGCGTCCTCCCCCGCCGCCGCCCCGGCGTCGGTCAGGCGCAGGAACGCCTCCTCCAGCGACACCTGGCGGACCGACAACGCGACCACCTCGAGTTCAGCCGCGCGCAGGCGGCGCGCGAGTTCCGCGACCGCCTCCGCCGGGCGGCGCGTGTAGGCAAGCAGCCGATTTCCGGTGCAGCGGCCCCGCTCCAGCGCGGCAATCTCATGCGACCACGCTTCGGGAACCGGCCCGCTGGCCTCCAGATCAAGGCGATGCCGCTCCTCCACTGCAGTCAGCAACGCCCGCGGTGCGCCTTCCGCGAGGATTCTGCCTCGCACCAGGATCGCCAAGCGGTCGCAGAGCGCCTCCGCCTCTTCAAGGTAGTGGGTCGACAACACCACGGCGCAGCCATCCGCCCGCGCGCGGCGGATCTCCTCGTGAAGTCCAGCGCGGACCACCGGATCCAATCCCGCCGTGGGTTCGTCGAGGACGAGGACCTCTGGTCGCCCCGCGAACGCGAGTGCCAGAGCAAGGCGCTGCCGCTCCCCACCGGAGAGGCCCTCGAAGCGCGTCCCCGCCACCGCCGCGAGACCGAAACGCTCCATCAATTCAGCCGGTGGAACCGGGTCGGGGTAAAGCGCCGCAAACAACCGCACCGCTTCCCGCACCGTGATGCGCTCCGGGAGGAGCGTCGATTGCAGCACCGCGCCGATCTTCCGCCGCGCCGCCGACGGATGCCGCCGCAGGTCCACCCCACCCAACTCCAAAACGCCCGCATCCGGAGTCCGCAGGCCCAGAAGGCATTCCAGAGTCGTCGTCTTCCCCGCCCCGTTCGGACCCAGCAGCCCGAACACTTCTCCCCGTTCCACCGCAAAGCTGACGCCGGCCACCGCCTCTACCTCCCGGTAGGCTTTCCGCAGGTCCCGGACCGTCACCGCGGCACTCATGCGTCCGGGCCGCTACTTGGTTCCCAGTTCCGGGGCCGCGTAGACGGTCAGGCCGACGCGGGCCCGGAGGGGCGCCAGCGCTGACTCCTCAACCGCCGTGGCCGTGAGGTTCAACGCGCGAAGGCCCGTCGCCTTCATGAGCGACTCCACGCCCCGCGACGTGACCGCCGTCTGCGTCAGGTCGAGGCGCCGCAAATGGCGCCACGCCGCGATCTCGGCGAGGGCGCGATCCGTCACCGCCGACCGGGCCAGCTCCGCATCGACGATCAAATCCCCCAGAGCGCCGAGCGCGGCGATGGCCTCGTCGGTGCACCGGGACGGCGAACTGGCCGTCCGGAGGATCAACCCGTCGGTACCGGACTGGGAAACCGGCACCAGACGGAGGCCCCACGCCCGCTCCCACGCGCGCACCGCCTCAAGTTGGGGATGGTAGTCCGGCACTTGGGGACCGGCATTGGCCGCCGGAGCAGCCGCCTTCGGGGCGGCCAGTACCGCGACACCGGACAACTCCGACAACGGTGCGTCCGGGGACGCACCGGCGTTGATCCACTGCTTGATCCACTCGGTTTCCTCCGCCGTGAGCGGCTTCTTCCCGTCGGTGGGCATGAACTCCTCGTCGTCGTGCGGCAGCGTGATCCGGCGGTACAACTCACTCCGGGCGGCATCTCCGGCCACGATCGACGGGCCGCTGTCCCCCCCGACCAAGAGGTGCTCGTAGCCATCCATGCGCAGTCCCCCTTTGGTCTTGTTGGGATTGTGGCACGAGACACAGGTCCGGTCGAACGCGGGCATGATGCGCTCTTCAAAAAACGACACGGGCTGCGCGGCCGGAGCCGGGGTGGCTCCCGGCACCGACGCCTCGGCGGCCCCCGCCGCCGGAGTTCGCGCTGGCTTGCGCTCGCGTTCCGGCAGGCCCAGCCAACGCCGCAGCGGATTAGGCATATGCTCCTCAAGGTAACGCTCGCCGTGCGTGAGTTGTCCGCCCTGATGCGCGGTCCAGACCAGCAGCCCAAGCGCGGCCAGCAGCACCACCGGGTAGAGAATGCCCACGCTTCCGGGTCCGCGACGAACCAACTGGCGACGCAGGAGCGCGGCCAGCAACACCGCCAGCGACAGCAAGCAGCCGCCGAGCATGTGGTTGTTGACCAACTCCCCCGAATACCCCCCGGCCCACGCCAGCAGCCAGCCCAGCACCGTCGCCGCCAGCGAGCCCGCCACGGTCAACCACAGGATGAAACCCACCGACGCGCGGAGGTGGCGCCCGCGGCGAAACAGGGCGCACACTTCCATGAGCGGCACCACCGCGAGCAGCGCGATCGGGAAGTGCAGGAACAGCGGATGCAGCCGTCCGAAGAAGATCGCCAGCGACGAGCGCTCCTGACCGTCGGCCGGCCACAGCAGCGGCAGGGCGGACAATCCGGCGACCAAGGCAAGACACAGCAGCGCCGTCACGAGACGCCGCGGACGGCTGTAGAGGTTCTCCGCAGCCCGGGGGAGCGACGTGGGTTTCTCAGGCGAAGGGGACATCGGAAGGATGTTCAGGCGAGCGTGGCGGATCGGATCAATTCGGTCGGCCGGCGCTACGCCAGCAGGCCGTGAATCACCTTGGCAGGCAGCACGCCCGTCAGCTTCTGGTCCAGACCCTGGAACTTGAAGCTCAGCCGGTTGTGATCGAAGCCAAACTGGTGCAGGATCGTCGCGTGGAAATCCCGGATGTGCACCGGATCCCGAACGATGTTGTACGAGAAGTCATCCGTCTCACCATAGGCGAGACCGCGCTTCACGCCACCGCCCGCCATCCACATGGAGAAGCAACGCGGGTGATGGTCGCGGCCGAAATTGTCGGGCTTGAGCCCGCCTTGAGAGTAAACGGTGCGTCCGAACTCCCCGCCCCAGATCACCAGGGTATCATCGAGGAGGCCGCGCCGCTTGAGATCTTCGATCAGCGCGTATGTGGGCTGGTCGGAGTCCTTCGCGAGGTCCCGGATCCGCGCCGGCAGGTCGCCGTGCGTATCCCAACTCCGCAGGAAGATCTGGGTGAAGCGAACCCCTCGCTCGGCCATGCGCCGCGCCATCAGGCAATTATAGGCAAAGGTGCCAGGCTCCTTCGCGCGCTCGCCATAGAGGTCCCAGGTCGACTGCGGCTCCCGCGAAAGATCGGTGAGGTCCGGGACCGAGGCCTGCATCCGGAAAGCCATTTCGTACTGCGCCACGCGGGCATTGATCTCCGGGTCGCCCACGCTCTCGTAGAGGTCGCGGTTCATCGCGTTCACGCCGTCGATCATCGCCCGGCGCACGTCCCGCGAGACGCCCTCGGGGTCGTTCAGGAACAGCACCGGATCTCCACCGGAGCGGAGGGCCACCGCCGCGTGTTCGGGCGAGAGGAAACCGGACGACCACAGGCGGTTCGACAGGGCCTGCACGTTCGCGCGCACCGGCATCTTGGAGGTCAGCACCACGAACGTCGGGAGTTCCTCATTCATCGCGCCCAAGCCGTAGGACAGCCACGCGCCGATGGACGGCTTCCCCGCGAACATGCTGCCGGTGGTGATCTGCAGGATGGCGGGCTCATGGTTGATCGCCTCGGTGTGCAGCGACTTCACCACCGTGAGTTCGTCCGCCACGCGCGCGGTGTACGGGAAGAGGTTCGAGACCCAGTGCCCGGCCTTGCCGTGCTGCGTGAAGCCGAAGGGGCTGGGCGCCACGGGCAGCCGCGCCTGACTGGAGGTCATGCCGGTGAGGACCTGGCCGCCGCGAACCGACTCAGGGAGGTCCTTGTCGTACATCGCCGTCAAGCCGGGCTTGTAATCCCAGGTTTCGATCTGCGACGGGGCCCCGGCCATGAAGAGGTAGATCGCTCGTTTCGCCTTGGGTGCGAAGTGCGGTGCGAACGAGACGGGAGCGCCGGGCCGCGCGAACGCGGTCGAGGGGTTGCGGCCCAGGATGCTGGCCAGCCCGGCCCAGGCTAGGGCCTTGCCCGTGCGGCCAAGGAAGTGGCGGCGGGTTTCCAGTTCCAGCCACTCGCGCTTGAGCGACGCGGGCACCGGGAGGTCCCACACCGTCGGTCCTTCGCCGGCGTGGTCCGAGCAGAGATGCGCGTGGGGATCGTGCTGGGTCGGGTCGGGTCGCATGGCGGGAAGCATTCGGCCTACTTGTTGAGGAACTCGTCGAGATTGAGGAACTGGCTGGCCACCATCGTCCACGCGGCCAGTTCGGCCGGATCAAGGCCGGGGGCCACGGAGGATTCACCGACGCCGAGGAGCAGGATCGTCGCGTTCGCATCCGCGCGGTAGTGAGCGGAGAAGCGAGCAAGCGGTTCCCGGAAGTGCCCCTTCTCCCGCGCCGACAGGGGGCGACCGAGCGTGTAGCCCGCCAGCGCCTGGAGCCGGGCGTCCGGGTCCGGATTCCCGGCCAGCAGCACGCGCTCGGCAAGCTTGCGCGAGGCCTCCACCCACTGCCGGTCGTTCATCGTGACGAAGGCCTGCAGGGGCGTGTTGCTCCGGGGACGCCGCACGCAGGCGAGTTCGCGCGACGGACTGTCAAAGGTCTCGAAGGTGGGCGGCGGAGACGAGCGCTTCCAGAAGGTGTAGACGCTCCGGCGGTACAATTCGTCGCCGCGGCCGATGATGTGGCTGCGCGTGTTGGACTCCGGCATCGCCACCTCCTCCCAGAGACCTGCGGGCTGGAAGGGCTTGACGGGCGGGCCGCCGAGCCGGGGCGAGAGGAGGCCCGCCGCAGCCAGCGCTCCGTCGCGCAGCACTTCGCCATCCATCCGGAAGCGCGGACCGCGCGCGAGGAGGCGGTTCGCCGGATCCTTCTCCAAGTCCTCCGGTCGCACCCGCGACGATTGCCGATAGGTGGCGGAGAGAACGAGCAACCGGTACAGGCGTTTCACGTCCCAGCCGCTTTCACGAAACTCCACCGCCAGCCAGTCGAGCAGTTCCGGGTGCGAGGGACGCGAGCCCATCACGCCAAAGTCGCCGGGGCTGTCCACGAGGCCCGTGCCGAAAAGCTCCTGCCACATGCGGTTCACCGTCACCCGCGCAAAGAGCGGTTGCTCGGGCGCCATCAGCCAGTCCGCCAAGCCGCGGCGGTTGCGGGGCGCCCCGGCTGGGAGCGGCGGCAGGAAATGCGGCGTCTGCGGTTCCACCCGCTCCCCCCGGGCGAAGTAATCGCCGCGCTTCAGGACATCCGCGAATGCCGGCGTGGACTTCTCCTGCGCGATGAGCGTGGGCACACCCGTCTTGGTCAGTTCCTGCAAGCGCGTCTCCACCGCGGCGAGCTGGGCGACAAGGGTGCGGCCTTCCTTATCCCGCTCCCCAAGGAAGAAACGCTCCGCGGCAATGAACGTCTCCAAGGTCGTCCACTGAGCGGGGTCCGGCTGGCGCGTCACGATCTCCGCCGCCAGGTCCTCGAAGGGCAGGCGCGCCACTTCCTCTTCCGTCAACGCACGCCGGTACAATCGGATGTCCTGATAGCTGGTCTCGCGCAGGGGATTCGCATCGTCGCGCCGCCCGAGATGCGTGGTCGCCGTGGTCCGGATCGACCGTCCCGGCTCCAGGGCATCCGCCACCAGGGTCGTCTCAACGCGCCGGCCATTCACGTACACGGCGATCCCGGAGGCCTTGCCCGATCCGTCGTAGGTGAAGGCCACATGCTGCCATTCGTAGCGGGGCAGACGTTCCTTGGTCGCCACCGTGATGACCTGCTTCGCGTCGTGGGCCAGATTCACCTCCAGACGGGCGTCGCGCTGGAAGAGGTCCCAGCCGCGTCCGTCCAGCTTGCTGGCATCTCCGCGCCGGGCGATGAGCGAGCCGTCGCCCGTGTGCCCTCCGCCCGTCTTCTGGCGCAGCATGATCCAACCCGCGAAGGAGAGTGGATCGCCGGTGTCAATGTCAGCCACGTCGCCGAGCGGGAGACGGCTTGCAATGTCCATGCGCATGCTGGACCAAGCCCAGTTCGTCTCGCCCCACACGAGCGGATTCACTTCCGCCCGAAATTCCTTCACCCGCGCCTCCGGGGCGCTGTTCCGAACGACGTCACCGCGCCCTTCGTCAAAGCGGAGCCGCAACTCAAGCGCGGCCGCATCCACCGGTCGGGGCCGCTGCCCGGTCGCCAGCCAGTCGGCGATCCGACGCCGCGCCTCCGCGCGCCGAACGTCCTGCTTCTCCAGCAGGTCGGCCCGCTCCGCGATCGCCGCCTCCACCTCCGCCCGGCGCGCCGGAGGCGGCAGGCGCAGCACCGGCAGCGGATCCGGCGTGTTGTAATCCCAGGGCTTCTCCGCGGTGTTTCCGAGGAACGCCGCCAGCGCATAAAAATCCTTCGCCGTAATCGGATCAAACTTGTGATCATGGCACGCTGCACACCCGGTCGTCAGTCCGAGGAAGGTCGCCCCGAAGAATTCCACCCGGTCGCGCGTCTGGTTGACGTAGATCTCCTCCGTGATCGTACCGCCCTCGTTCGTCGTCATGTTGCACCGCATCATGCCCGTCGCCACCATCTCATCGATCGAACGCGCCGGCAGGAGGTCCCCGGCCAACTGCTCCCGCACGAAACGATCGAAGGGCTTGTTGCGGTTGAACGCATCGATCACGTAGTCGCGGTACGGCCAGATCGCGCGGTAGTTGTCGAAATGGATGCCGTGGGTGTCCGCATAGCGCACGTAGTCGAGCCAGTACCGCGCGCGGTGTTCGCCGAAGCCCGGGTTGGCGAGAAGGCGGTCCACCGCTCGCTCGTAGGCTCCGGGAGCGCGGTCGTTGACGAATTGCTCCTTCTCCTCCGGGCCCGGTGGGAGTCCGGTGAGATCCAGGCTGGCCCGGCGAAACCAGGCCCGCGGGTCCGCCTCCGGCGAGGGCGTAAGCCCAGCCTGCGGCAGCGCCGCCCGAATGAAGGCATCGACCGGATTCCCCGTCGCCGCCGTTCCCGGGGTCGCCGGAACCGCCGGGCGCTGCGGCGCGATGAACGCCCAGTGTTCCTCGTACTCCGCTCCCTCCGTCACCCAGCGCCGCAGCGACGCCACGTCCTCCGGCTTGAGCGTCTTGTGCGCCTCCGGTGGCGGCATCCGGTAACGGTCGTCCGTCGACTCAATCCGTTGGATCAGCGGACTGCGCTCCGGGCTCCCAGCCACGATCGCCGGTCCCGTCTTCTCCAGCGGACGGAACGCGTACTCCGCCCGATCAAGGCGCAGGTCCGCTTTCCGCGATCCCGGGTCCGGTCCATGACAGTGATAGCAATTCTCCGCGAGGATCGGCTGGATGTGCTCGTTGAATGCCAGCTTCGCCGGCGCCACTGTAGCCGCCGCCACCGTCACCTCCGCCGCCCCAGCACCGGCACGAGGCTCGCCCGCCGCTTCACGAACCGCCCCGTCGCTCCGCCGATCGCAGCCCGCAAGGAGAAGCGCGGACGCACTCAAACTCGCAATCAGCCAACGGGGTGAAATTTCAAGAATGCTCTGGAATTTCCACGAGCGTTCACGGGGCAGGAACGAGCGGCACATGGGGTGAACGGAAGAGGTCCGAGCGTCAGTCAAGCCCTCCTCCGAGCGAAGTAAAGCCCAGCCGAACGTTCGCGCCAGCGCTGAATTTTCATCCTTTGCGACGGCGGAACATCGGGTCCCGGGGAGAGCCCCCGGACAGGATGTACGCCACGAGATCCTGCAGCTCGCCGCCGTTGAGGGCGTTGATCAGGCCGGCGGGCATCAGCGAAACGGGATTCGGACGGCGCGACCGAATGCTGGACCGGGCGACGCGCGTCGTGTCGTCAGGCAAGAAGGGGTTCGTCATCAGGACCAGCGAGTCGCCTTCTTCGCCGACCGCGCGGCCCGCGAGCGCGGACCCGTCCGTCAACTCGAAGATTTCGCTGCCGTACTGGTCGCTGATCACATGCGAGGGTTCCACGATCGCCTGCAGGAGGTCGCGGACCGAGTAGCGGCTGCCCGCGCCGGTGAGGTCCGGCCCGACCCCGCTCCCGACCTCGCCAAAGCGGTGGCACGCGGTGCAGGCCAGCGCCTGGAACATCGCTTGCCCTCGCTCGAAGTCCCGACCGATGAGGGGAACGTACACCGCGTCGACGGCCTGCTCGAGCGTGTAGTCACGACCTGGGCCCTGCGGCAGGAGACCGGCGGCGGTCATGGTGGCGGGCGGAGGCTTCGACGCGGCCTCCAATTCAGCGCGCAAAGCCGGATCCGACACACCCAGCAGCGCGTCGCGGCGGATGGCCTGGACGAATCCGGGCAGACTGAGGCCACCCCGCCATTCACTGCTCCGGCTGATCCAGGCGAAGAAGTCCCGGTGCAACGCGGGCGTCCACCCCGTCCGCGCGAGGCGCAGCGCCGTCGCATAGGCGATTTGTTGCCGATCCGGCCGACTCTTGGCGTGGGCCACGAATGCTTTCGCGTAACGTTCGTTGCGCGCGATCAGCGCCACGGAGTGGGTCGTCTCGCCCGCCGACTCGGCGACCGAAAGGAGCGGCACGAGAAGGCGCGACGCCGCCGGGGACTCGAGGTAGACGAGCAGCCCCGCCATTTCACGGTTCGCCGCCGGATCGTCCGTCGGAAACGCATTTTCGATGCGCGCGGCGAGCCGGGCGCGGAGCGCCGGATCCGGGTCGCCCATCCGCGTGAACGCGAGTTCCCACGCGCGCAAGAGGGCCAGCCGGCCCTCGCCGCGAAGGGCGGCGACGTCGTGGCGCTCCAGCGCGGCCCAGAGGCGTTCCCGAACCGCACCGGGACCGCGGCGCGCCAGCGCCAGCAGCGACTCCACGCCGGCCGTGGGATTGCTCTCCGCGAGCGCCCGCTCCGCCCAAAGCTCCACGGGCTGATGCTCCAGCGCCACGCGGGCCACGGTGCGCAGGGTGCGGTCGTTCTCCGCAAGGGCCGCCCAGATTTCCGTGAGGTCGCCCGCCGCCGCGCCCGGCGATTGCAGGGCCTCCAACCGGCGCCGTCGCTCGACGGCTGGCGTGGGCCGCTCGACCGGCACCGCGGCGCTGGACTCGGCACCGGTGTAGGTCACGCGGTACAGGGCGGACTGCGTCCGGCGTCCGCCGGTCGCGAAGTACAACGCCCCATCCGACGGATTGACCACCAGGTCCGTGAGCGGCAGCGGCGTCCCGGACAGGAACTCCTCCGTCTCCGCCGCCACGGTCGATCCGTCGGGCCGGAGGTGGAGGGCATAAAGGGTGCCGTAGGTCCAGTCGGCGATGAAGAGGGCCCGCTGGTAGCGCGCCGGGAAACGGGCTCCCGTACCGAACACCATCCCCGTCGGCGATCCGGGACCGATGTCGATCACCGCCCCCAGCGAATCGGCAAGGTACGCGGGCCGCCGGGCCGAACCGCTGCGCCAGCCGAAGTCCGCCCCGCGCACGACATGGTTCACCCGGGCCGGCACGTACCACGGGGTGCCAAGATCCCATTCCATGTCGGAGTCATAGACGAACAGTTCCCCCGTCAGGTCGAAGGCCGCATCGAAGGAGTTGCGCATCCCGATCGCCACGAGTTCGGCACCGGAGCCGTCGAGGCCGACTCGCACGACGTGGCCACCGGGCGCGTAGCGCTCCTTGGCGTGGCCGCGCGGGTCCCAGAGGCGCGGCAGGAGGTGATCCTCACCCCACGCCACCGGCCCGCCCGCTCGCAACTGCGCCGGGGGTTCCGTGAAGTTTCCGCTCACCACGTGGAGCGAACGCCCATCGGGGCCCGCCAGGACCGAGTGCGGACCGTGCTCCTTGCCGCCATCCAAGGGAAGAATGAGTTCGGGCGGACCATAACGGCCCGCACCGTCGAGGTCGCGCAGGCGGTAAAGGCCGCCCGGCTCGGACTCGTTGACCACCACGTAGAGACTGCCCTGCGTGTAGAGCACGCCGTGGGCGCCGCTCAGGCCCGACTGCAGAGGCTCAACCTCGGCGCGGAGAGTGCTGCCCGGACTCGGCGGACGAACCCGGAACAGGCCGCCGTACTGGTCCGCCGCAATCAGTCGGCCCTGCGGATCCACCGTCAAGGCCACCCACGAGCCCTGCCGGTCGCGGGGAACCTCGTAGAGAAGCTCGACCCGGAAATCCGGCACGACCTGCAGCGCCTTGCCGGTCACGGGGGCCTCCAGCGGCGGGAGTTCCGGCGGGGGGCGGCGCGGCTTGCGCGTCGGCTCCGCCGCGAAGGCGGCCAGCGGGACGTTCACCGCGAGCAGCGCGGCCAACCCAAGGAGCGCAGCAGGGCGCATCACGGAAGGTGCGTCAGCCCGAGATTGCGGAACTGCACCGTCATCGCCGGCCCCTTGTGGAGTTGCAGGGCGATCACGCCTTCGGCCGCTGCGGCCCCGGCATCATCATCGGTGATCTCCGCGGTGATCACGCCGTTGACGCGGTGAATGAGGCGGTCTCCGACCGCGGTGATGACGAGGTCGTTCCAGTCCTCGAGCCGGAACGCGTCCGCCACGGCCCCGGCCGGAGCCGTCTCCCCGAGTACCTCGGGCGCAAAGGTGCCGCCCGCCGGAGCCGCGGACAGGCGCACCCGCTGGCCGGGCCGCGCGAGGATGCCGCGGCCGCGCTCCTCGTAAAGCATGCCGACGTAGCGGCCTGCCGCATCCATGTCGGCTTGGTAGCCGCCGACGATTCCCTTGGTCGCATCGATGACCCGGCTCCGGTACTGCACGCCGGAATTCGCGGTCCGCTTTTCGTTGATATCCCGGAAACGGAACTGCAGCCGGAGCTCAAAGTTGCGCACGGTGCCGCCCTTCCAGACGAGGAAGACGTTCTGCTCGATCGGCGCGGCATCGGTCGTCCGACCGGTGATCGCACCTCCCTCGACCGACCAGAGCTTGGGATCCCCCTCCCAGCCGCCGAGGCTCAGGCCATCGAAAATCCGCTGCGCCCCCGCCGGAACCTCGCTGCCGAGGCGGTAATCGCCGGGTCGGAGTCCGATCCGGAAGGCGATGAAGCCGTAGTTGAGGGGATGATACGGATCCACCGGTTCGACGTCCGCCGACGGCGGCACCGTCTGGCCGGCGAGCCAGAACACCGCGTTGACGACCAGACGCCGCAGGCCGGCGTCCGTCAGGTCGGTGGCCGCCCCCATCGTCGTGCAGACGATGCGGTTCTCGACGCCACTGGGCTGGCGGTGCACCCGGGTCCACGCAATGGGCATCATGGGTGCGTTGATCGGTTGCGTCTGGCGGTCGGATGCCCGGGTCTTCACCCGGTCGGCGGCGGGCGACGTCCGCCCGAGATCGCGCACGACCTCGCCGCGCAGGAGGATCGTGGCGTCGGCCGGCGGATACACTTCGTACACATCGCTGTCGCCGAAGACGTCGGACACGCCCCTGAGGACCGGATGGCCCGCCGCAGCGGCCTCGATGACGCCGCGGGTGGCCTCACGCTTGTGGTCGCCCCAGTGGGTGACCCATGTCTCGCCGAGAACGGCCTTGCCGAATCCGCCGGGGAACGGACCGTCCTTCCGGTTCCATGACAGTTCGTTCCAGCGGCTTGTGGCCGGAAAGTTGAACGCGTGAGTCGAGGTGCGCAGCGCGAGGATCGGGACGCCGCGGGCGAAGGCGCGCATGAAGCGCTCCATGTCGGCGTCGGGCCACGCCCGGAACCGCAGGGCCATGACCAGCACGTCGGCCGAGTCGAGGGCGGCGGAATCCGCCAGCGAGCGCACGTTGTTCGGATTGATTGCGCCGTCCGCGTCGAGCGGGAAGAGCACCGTGCATTTGAACCCATGGCGCTGGCTGAGGATCTTCGCCAGCATCGGGAGCGCCTCCTCGCTCCGGTATTCCTCGTCTCCGGCAAGGAGCACGACGTGGGCGCGGGGGGTGGCGCCGCCCGGGGGCAGAAGCACGAGCGAGGTCGGCCCCGCAAGGAGCGAGCCGACGGAGCCAAGGAGGAACAGGAGGGAGGCAAGCGGGCGGAACGACATGGGAGGGGCGGGAAAGACGGGCGGGGAGGAGGACGAATGCCCGCCGCCGTCGGCACGGCTGGCAGGCATCCAGAGGGAAGCGCCGGACCGGGTGCGCCGGGGCGGCGGATGACTCATCACTTCGCGGACTTGACCTTGACCCAGCGGCCGGAGTCGGCGGACGAGAGCACGGCGTGCGTGACCAGATCCGTGGCAAGTCCGTCGCGGAAGGTCGGTGCCGCCGGCTTCCCCTCCTCCACCCCGCGCAGGAAGTCGGCGACCTGGTGGACGAATGAGTGCTCGTAGCCGATCTGAAGCCCGGGCACCCACCAGTTCTTCATGTACGGCTGATCGCCGTCGCTGACATGGATGGAGCGCCAGCCGCGGACGATGCCCGGATCGCGGTGATCGAAGAACTGCAGGCGGTGCAGGTCGTGCAGATCCCAGAAGATCGAGCCGTGCTCGCCGTTGATCTCAAACGTGTACAGTGCCTTGTGGCCGCGCGCATAGCGGGTCGCCTCGAACGTCGCGAGCGAGCCGTTGCTGAAGCGCGCGAGGAACGCGCTGGCGTCGTCGATCAGGACCTTGGCCACCTTGCCGGTGGCGGCGTGCTTGCGTTCCTTGACGAAGGTCTCGGTCATCGCTGACACCGTGTCGATCGAGCCGTTGAGCCACAGCGCGGTGTCGATGCAGTGCGCCAGCAGGTCGCCGGTCACGCCGCTGCCCGCGATGGAGGCATCGAGCCGCCACGTGCCCGGTCCGCCCTGCGGCACATCCGAGGAGATCGTCCAGTCTTGGAGGAACTTCGCGCGGTAGTGGAAGATCTTCCCGAGTCGGCCCTCGTCGATGAGGTGCTTGGCGAGGGTCACCGCCGGGATGCGGCGGTAGTTGTACCAGACCATGTTGGGCACCTTGGCCTTCTCGATGGCCTTGACCATCTGCGCGCCCTCGGCGGGGTTCATCGCGAGGGGCTTCTCGCAGAGAATCATCTTGCCGGCCTTGGCGGCGGCGATCGCGATCTCGGCGTGGACGTTGTTCGGCGCAGCGATGTCGATTAGGTCGATGTCGGGACGCGCGATGAGCTTGCGCCAGTCGGTCTCGACCGACTCGTAGCCCCACGTGTCCGCGAAGGCCTTGGTCTTGGCGGCGTCGCGGCCGCACGCGGCCCTGAGCGCCGGGTTAAGTTCCCCGGGGAAGAAATTGCGCACCTTGCGGAACGCGTTCGAGTGGGCCCGGCCCATGAAGCCGTAGCCGATCATGCCAACGTTGAGGGTCTTCATAGAAAGAAAGCGTCGCGGCGCTGGGCTCACTCCTTCTGGTACCAGCCGTGGTTTTCGCGCACCTGGATCATGGCCGCGAGGATGTCGTTCCACGTCTGCTGCTTCATCATGACGTCATTCGGGAACATGCAGCCGTCCCAGCAGATGTGCTTGATCTTCTTGGTGACCTTGCCCTGTCCGTCGCGCAGCCAGTACCCGGAGTCGCGCGCGATGTTGAGCTTGCCGCGCGGGTCGGTCGCCACGCAGTGCCGCCCGGTCTTCTCGTGTTCGCCGGAGCCGTGGACGGTGCCGTCGTTCTGGGCGACGTGGAAGTCGATCGTCCACGGACGCAGCGCGGCGGTGAGCTTCTTCATCGCGGCGTGGAAGGCCTCGGGCTCCCAGTGATACTTCTTCGGGACGATCCGGTGCTCCTCGGCGTTCTCGCCGAGCGTGTAGAGAAGCGTGTGGGACATGTCGGCCTGGAAGCCGACGACCCGGGGCATGTCCACCTGCTCGAGCAGGTTGATCATGTGCTTCCACGAGTGCATGCCGCCCCAGCAGATCTCACCCTCCGCCGCGAGGCGCTCGCCCTCGCCCTTCGCGATCTTGCCGGCCTCGCGGAAGCTCTGCGCGATGAGCTTGGTGTTGGCCTTCGGGTTCGCGTCCCAATCCTTCACGGAAGCCGCGCTGTCGATGCGGACGATGCCGTACGGACGCACCCCGAGTTCGCGCAGCCGCGCCGCGATGCGGATCGCCTTGCGGACGTGCGTCACCCAGTTCGCCCGCTTCGTCGCGTCACCCATCGCGGACGCGTCGAACCAGACGGGGGCGACGACCGAGCCGACGGTGAAACCGTAGCCCCGGATCTTGTCCGCCAGCGCCTTGATGCCGTCATCCGAAATGTCGATGTCAGTGTGCGGATTGTAGAGGAACAGATCGACGCCGTCGAATTTCACGCCGTTGACCTCCGCCTTCGCGGTGAGGTCGAGCATGGTGTCGAGGGCGATGAACGGTTCCGCGCCCGGGGAGCCCTTGCCAACGAGGCCGGGCCACATGGCGTTGTGCAGTTTGGGGAAGTTATTCTGAGACATGGATGATCGGGGTTGAAGGGAAAGGCCGGACGCTGACGGAGTGTCTTAGAAGGTGTTGTGACGGTAGGCGCCCATCGCGGGGGCATCGGGATTAACCTCGGGACCGAAGTAGCGCAGCATCACGAGCGGCTCGACCGTGCTGGTGTTCTCGAAGGTCACGCCCGCCTTCGCGGCCGCCTCGGTGCAGAACACCTCGTCCTCGGTCATCTCGTGGAAGCGGATCAGCTTCGGGCAGTCCAAAGCGAGGCGGTTCATGCGGCCCTTGCCCTGCACCGTGATCAGGCCGTACGCGCCATTATCCTTGATCGTGCACTTCGCGCCCGGCTCGAGCGTGAGTTCCTTGGCGGTGAAGAGCTGCGCTCCCTTGACCCGCCCGTAGACGATCCAGCGGTCAACGTAGCCCTCGCTCCCGGTGTCCGCGACAGGCACCGGCTCGAGGTAGTGGTTGTCCTTGAAATTCGGATCCAGGTTCTCCTCCCAGTCGAGTTGGTCGACGATGAAGTCGAGGTCCTGATGGCGCTCCTTCGGGACATCCTTGACGAGGAGCGACCACGGCACCTCGCGGCCCTCGACGAGCGACTGGTACATGCCGAAGACGTCGGAGCCCCACTGCGGCTCGTAGGTGCAAAGCGATCCCGGAGCGTGCAGCACGCAGGGCGGGATCAGCCAGCCCGTGCCGGGCTTGAGACGGTAGGCGCGGGAGAGGTCGAGAATGCCATTGTCGCCGCGGTTCCAGTTCTCCAGCGCCTTGCGGACCTGCGCGCGCGTGGTCCCCGGCTCGAGGCCCATGAACGTGTACGGGAAGTTGTTCCCTACGTTGTTGTGCTGCGGCGGGAAGTAGTACGACTCCGGCTTGCCCTCCTGCCCGACCAGCGCGGCCTGCGCCTGCGACTGGTGCATGTGGTGCGGGATCGGACCCATGTTGTCGAAGAACTTCGAATACACCGGCCACTTGCCGTACTTGCCCCAGATCGCGTCGCCGATCAGGCCGGCACCGCACTCCGCCACCGCGTCCTGCAGGGTGAAGCGGTTCCCGCCGGCCACGACATAGCTCAGGCCCTCGTCCGGCGTGCGGTTCTCGTTCGCCGCCGGCGTCGTCGAGGCGAACCAGCGCTCATCGATGCCGCCGCGGTTGAGACCGAAGGCGTAGAGATCGTCCGGGTGCAGCTTGAGCCGCTTGCCCGGCTGGAGGAACGACCGCGGCACCCAGCAGGGCGCGAGGCGGAGCAGGCCACCGCTGTCGGCCAAGGCGGCCTCGACCAGCGGACGGACGTTGGAACGAACGGTCTTCAGGGACGTGACGGAACGCATGGGAAAATCAGGGCGCCGGCGCAGCGGACCGGCACCAGAGGTGCCGCCGCGGAGCGACGGGAACGGCGGAGAGACGCGACGGGGGCATGGGGTGCGCCGGGGAACGGACGCCAAAGCCTAGCCGAGGGGAGTCGGCTTGGCTAGGACCGTGACGGCATTTTTTGGGAGAAAAGCGGCGCCGCGTCAACCGGCGTGCCGTTCCCGGTAGCTGCGCGGGGTCTCCCCCCGCAGGCGGCGGAACTCCCGGTTGAAGTGACTCTGATCCGCGTAGCCGAACTCACTGGCGATTTCCGCCAGACTCTTGCGCGTCTGGACGAGGGCTTGGCAGGACATGCGGACGCGCAATTGGCGGACGAATTGGTGGGGGGTGCAGCGGTAGCTGGCGAGAAACTGGCGTTCGAAGGCCCGCAGTGACAGCCCGCACACTTGGGCGAGCCGGAGATTGGAGAGCGGCTTGCCGACCTCCTCGGAAATGAGCCGCAGCGCCTGGCTCAGCGGTTGCCCCCGCGTGACCTTGGCGGCGTCCCCCATCGGCCGGGTGATGCCGGCCGTCCCGACCACCTTCCCGTCCGGGGCGTGCAGCGGGATCTTGGTCGTCGAGCACCATCGGGAGGTGTGATCGTAGCGGCCGATCAGTTCGACGCGGCCGACGATCGGCTCACCGGCGAGCACCCGCTCATCATCGACCCGGTACAATTCCGCGAGATGCGGCGCACAGAGGTCATAGTCAGTCTTCCCCAGCACCTGTTCCCGCCGTTCCAGTCCGAAGTTCAACAGGAAGGAGCGGTTGACCCATTGGTAGTGACCGGCCACGTCCTTGATCCAGAGCGGCACGTCCTCCAAGGCGTCGCACAGGATGATCGCTTCCGAGGCAGCCGCCCCGATGCGGCGCAGGGAGTCATGAAGCGGGCGGGGCGAGGACACGGCGGGGCGTACGCTAGCCCGGCTCAACCGGCGGCGGCAAGTGTTTCGCGGCCGCCGTGGGCTCGCCTCTTGCCATGCTTCGTAAAGGCCTCAGCCTCGCGTCCGCATGCGCCTCGATTCCGCCGCTTGGTGTCGCTTCGTCTCCGCCTTCTTCGCCGCCACCGCGCTGTCCAACGCGACCGCGCTCCCGCTCATCGCCGCCGCAACCCCGGCCGCCCCGAGCGCGAAGGGTCGGCTGTCACTCCAACCGGCCGACCGCAGCCCCACTCCCGTGGTCGCGGGTCCCTCCGAGGAGCCGCGCACCGCCGTCCAGCGCTTCCGTCTTCCCGACGGGTTCTCGATTTCCCTGTTCGCCGCCGAGCCGCTGCTCGCCAACCCGGTCGCCTTCACCTTCGACCGCGATGGCACCGCCTACGTCGCCGAGACCTACCGCTACCGCTCCAGCGTCCTCGACATCCGCGACTACATGTCGATGCTGGAGGAGGACCTCGCCTGCCGGTCCACCGAAGACCGCCGGGCCCTGATCCTGCGGGTCTTCGGCACCGAGGGCCACGCCGAGCTTTCGCGGGAATCGGACCTCGTGCGCCGCATCACCGATGCCAACCGCGACGGGGTCGCCGACGGCTCCAGCATCTTCGCCGACGGGTTCAACGACGCCCTCGACGGCATCGCCTCCGGCGTGCTCGCCCGGGACGGTCAGGTTTGGTTCACCAACATGCCGCACCTGTGGCGCCTCGACCCGGCCGACGCAGCCGGCCGCTCGCGCGGCCGCACCTCGCTCAGCGAAGGCTACGGCGTGCGCTTCGGGTTCACCGGTCACGATTCGCACGGACTCATCCTCGGTCCGGATGGCAAAGTCTATTTCTCCTTCGGTGACCGCGGGGCGCGGGTGCGGACGAAGGAGGGCACGCTGATCGACCTGCCCGACTGCGGCGCCGTGCTGCGGTGCAACCCGGACGGCTCGGAGCTTGAACTCGTGCACACCGGGCTGCGCAATCCGCAGGAACTCGCGTTCGACGACTTCGGGAATCTCTTCACCGGGGACAACGACTGCGATCAGGGCGACATCGAGCGCTGGGTCCATGTCGTCGAGGGTGCCGACAGCGGCTGGCGCGTGGGCTACCAGCACCACCCGCTCGGGAAGGCCGGACCGTGGAACCTCGAACACCTGTGGCTGCCGCGCTTCGATGGCCAGCCGGCCTACATCCTTCCGCCCGTCGCCAACACGCCCGATGGTCCGTCCGGGCTCGCCTACTACCCGGGCACCGGCCTGCCCGACTCCTTCCGCGGTTCGTTCTTCATGTGCCATTTCCGGGGTTCATTCACCAACAGCGCCATCTACCGTTACCAACTCGCCCCCGAAGGCGCCTCGTTCCGGCTCACGCTGCAGGAAAACTTCCTTTCCGGAACGCTCCCGACGGATGTCGACTTCGGACCGGACGGCCGACTCTACTTTTCCGACTGGGGTCAGGGCTGGGCCAAGTCGAGCCGGGGTCGCCTCTACGCGCTGACCCATCGGGAAACCGCCAACGACCCGCGGATCGCCGAGGTCCGCCAGCTCTTCGCCGCAGGCTTTGCTCCGAGGCCCACGGAAGAGCTCATCGCGCTCCTCGCGCACGCCAACCAGCGGGTCCGGCTGGAGGCCCAATTCGCCCTCGCCGCCCGCGGTGCCGCGGTCGCGCCACCGCTGCGACGCGCCGCCGAACGCGGCACCGTGCAACTCGCGCGCATCCACGCCCTCTGGGCCCTCGGACAGATCGGCCGCGCCGACCGCACCGTGGCGGATGGACTGCGGGGTTTCCTCGCGGATGCCGACGTCGAAGTCCAGGCCCAGGCAGCCAAGCTCGTCGGCGACCTGCGCCTCGCCGAGGCGGCCGACGCCCTTCTGATCCGGGTGAGTCAGGACTCGCCGCGCGTCGCGTTCTTCGCCGCGCAGAGTCTCGGCAAGTTGGCGCGGGGCGATGCCGCACCGGCACTGCTCGAGCGGGCGCGGCAGAACGGGGATCGCGACCTCACCCTGCGCCATGCGCTGGTGATGGGACTGGTCGGTGGCCGCAACCTCGACGTCCTTCGCGCGGCGGCGCACGATCCGGCCGTCGCCGTGCGCCTCGCCGCTCTCCTTGCCCTTCGCCGGCTCGGTGACCCGGCGATCGCGGCTTTTCTCGACGACGCGGATCCGTTCGTCGTGGCGGAGGCGGCCCGGGCGATCAATGACGCCCCGATCATCGCGGCGCAGGGCGCTCTGGCGGCGCTGGTCGCGCGGCCGGGCTTCGGGGAGGATCGCCTGCTCGCCTTGCGCGTCCTCAACGCGAACGCGCGCGTGGGCGGCCCCGACCGCGCCGAGGCGCTCGCGCGCGTGGCGGCGGACCCGCAGCAGCGCGAGGAACTCCGCGCCGAAGCCCTGCAACACCTCGCCTCCTGGCCCGAGCCCTTCGCCCGCGACCGCATTGTCGGCGTCTTCCGGCCGCTGCCCCCCCGTGACGCCGCTCCGGCGGCCCTCGCGCTCGCCGATCGCCTCGACGCACTGCTCCGCGATCCCTCGGACGCGGTCGTTGTGACGACGCTCAAGGCGGTGCGCGCCCTGCGCATCGCCTCGGCGAGCGATGCCATGATCGCCGCGGCGCTCCGCGAGGAAGCCAGCGACACCATTCGGATCGCCGCGCTCGAAGCCGTGGTCGCCGCTGGACACCCCCGCCGGGCCGAGGTCATTCGGACGGCGGGCCTGGCGGCATCAGCCGAGGTGCGGGCAGCCGCCCAAGCTCACTTCGGCCATCTGCCGCCGAACGAGGCCTTTCCACTCCTCGTCCACGCCCTCCGCGCCGGCTCCACGGTTGAACGGCAGAGCGCCATCACCGCGCTTGGAGCCCTCGGCACCGCGGACGCCGATGCGCTGCTTGCCGAGGGGCTGCGCTCGATGGACGCCAACCCGGTCTACGCTGCGCTGCAGGCGGAACTCCTCAACGCGGCCGAAGCCCGCGGGACCCCGGCGTTGGCCTCCCTGCTGGAAGCCCGGAGTTCGCGCCTCGCCCAAGCCACCACTGCGCAGCGGTATGCCTTCGCGCTGCAGGGCGGCAACCGCGCGCGCGGCCGTAAGCTCTTCAACGAGCATCCCGTGCTCGCTTGCGTTCGCTGTCACATGGTCGGCGGCGAGGGCGGCGCCGCTGGTCCCGTTCTCGACGGAATCGGACGCGCCCATGCGCGTGAATACCTCGTCGAAGCAATCGTGGCCCCCAACGCCACGATCGCGCCAGGGTACGACGCCGTGTTCCTGACCCGGCGCGATGGCACGACCGTGATGGGCAGCATCGCGCAGGAGGACGACACCGGCCTCACGCTCCGCCCCACCTCGGGCGAGGCACCCGTCCGCGTGCTGCGGTCAGACATCGTGAAGCGAGAGAGTGCTCCCTCCAGCATGCCCGCGATCTTCGGTACGATCCTGACCCGCTCCGAGCTCCGCGATCTCGTGGAGTACCTCGCCTCGCTGACCACGCCTCTCGCCCGCACCGAGAGCGCCAGTCACGGACAGCACCGACTGCATCGGCGCGGCGCGGAGCGCCCGGCGCTCAGCGGGCCTCGTACACTTCGACCAACGCCACGCCGGTGGTGTCGTTTACCCCGGAGACCTGCGCGGTGTAGGCGCCCGCCTCGAGGTCGATCAGCATTGCCGCGTCCCGGCTGGCGTTGTCGAGTACGAAGGCCCCCGAGGCGGCCGCCGCGGTGCGGATCGCCGTCGCGTTGGCGGACTGGCCCCAGTCGTCGTTGGTCGCGATCGTCATCTGGCCGCGCAGGAGGGTGAGGAACGGGTTCGCGAGAGCACCGGGCACGCTAAGTCCGCCGAGCGTGGGACCGACCCCGCGGATGAGCACGCGGCGCGGCCCACCTTCGATCACGAAGCCGGCGATCATGACTTCACCGCCGGTCCCGACCTTGCCGCGGGTCGAGATGTTGACCATCTTCCCCGTGCCGAAAGCGCCCGTCTGGGCTGCCGAGCCCACCACTCTCAAATTGTCGAAGATCACGAGGTCGCCGCCACTGAGCGCCGACTGATCCGGGCCGTTGAAGGTGAACGTCACCGAGTTGATCTGGGAGATTCATGAGTCCGCGACGAAGCCGATCTGCCTCCCGGTTCCAGCGCAGGACGTGGCGCCGCCGCAGTTTTGCGCCACGAGAAGAGAGGCGCTGGTGCCCCCACGTCCGCTAATCTGAACCGGGGCCGCAAAGGGGGTGCCGCCATTGTTGTTGTCGAAATAGTCGATCAAGAACTCAGTCACGGCCGGCGAGAACGTGATCGTCAGCGTCCGCACGTAGCTGGCCGGCGCCGAAGCATCGCCACCGTTGTAGGTCTGCAGATACCGCCCCGAGAGACTGCCGACGCCTGTGCTGGAGGAGGTTCCGTAGCGGGCGCCAGCGCCGGTATCGATCCGGAATTCGTTCCCGAGGTTGAATTGGCCACTCGTCGCCCCGCTCGCCGTGATCGTCACGCTGGTGCTGGTCGTGCCGGCGGATATCACGAACGACACCGTGTTGTCGGGCCCGAGGGGGAACGCCGCAGAATTGTCGGAGTTCTGCAGGGCGGAGTCGCCGCCGACACCGGCCAGCGCGACGGTGACCGAGGTGATGAATCCGGCCTGCACAATCACGCAGGAACCCAGCAGCGCACAGAACAAAACAAGGGCACGTTTCATAAACACATCGGGTGATTTGATCGTAACTCCGACCGAGTCGCCTCCAAGACCTCGGCCGCTCGACCGAGAGTACAAGTTCTTTGCAGTCATCAGGTATGCGATCCATCGAAGGCCCGCGATAAGTCCTCGAGCCCAATCCCGCATCAACCCGCCGCGCCGGCGCGAGCCTCAGGGAGGCCGTGAGAGGGCGTATCTCCAAATGGGTCGCGGGCGCTCGTCGCCGCTTCGCCGGCACCTGCTCACCGGGTCAGCGCATAGCCGATCCGGTATTGATCATCCTCGCGGCGGTTGTAGTCGATCAGTGTCTCTCCCCAGCCATTAAAGTATTGGATCTGCAGATACCCAGCGGCACTCCGGCGGGCGGTCGGGACCATCCGCAGCGGTAGGGTGAAGTCGAACTGGCCGCTGCCGTATCCGGAACTCCGCCCCTTGCGCAGGGTCGCGGCGAACTGAGGTCCCTGGTCACGCCCCACCCGGATGCGCCACTCGACGTTGCCGCGGTACCGGTCGATGTCGGCACTCTCCTCCTTCTCGACGTAGTTGATGAAGCGCGGCGTGATCCACACCCGCCAACGGTCGCTGATCGGGACAATCACCGCCGGGGCGAAGTACGCGGTGTTCAGGCTCCGCGAGGCCAGTTCCTTCTGGCCGTTGGACTCGTGCTGCAGCCCCGCTTGGATCCCGAGTCGGGTCAGCCAGTCCGGCTTGAGGTGAAAGTCGTCGCGGAAGAAGAACAGGGTGGGCCGGTAGCTCGAGTCGTGGAAGGGCTTGGACTCGCCGTTCAGGTCCCAGACGCTCGTCTGCGTGTAGGCGAATACAGCGACTGCCACCACCGCGGATCCGTGCCGGAGGGCGAGACGAGGCGATACTTGAAGCTGAACTGGAGCCGGGCGTTCCACCCGCCGACGGGCCCGAGCAGGAAGTACGTCGGCTCGTAGGTCGAGACGTGCCGCCGCACCGTTTCGCGCTCGGACTCAAGGTCAAGGCTGTCGCCCCGAAACCCCACGTCCCCGGCCGTCGAGTCGGCGCCGCTCGGCCCTGGCGCGACGGTGGCGGTCTCGGACGGCGTGACGACGAACATGACCGGATTCGTCGACAGGTCGATGAAGCGGAGGGAAACCGTGCCGCCGGCCCAGGCCGGTACGTTCACGGTGACGCGCCGCGTGCTGAAGCTCCGCGGCGCAACGGCGAACCGCGCTCCCAGCGCCACGCCCGCCGGCCGCGCCTCGATCCGCTGCGCGCCCCGAACGCCCGCAAACTCCGCGCGAAGCACCGGAGGGATCGCGACGTCAAGGGGTCCGCCGGACGGATTGTTGACGTAGACCGTCAGCTCGACGGGTTCGCCCGCCTTGATCACGCCCGTCGGAGGGACGAGCAGCAAATCCGGGTTGGCGACGGCGGTACCGAAGAAGGCCAACCAGAACACGACAAACGAACAAAAACGCGGCGGAAGCGGTCCATTCCACATGGCACGCCAAACGTGCGGCATCACAGCTTCCTTGACTAGACGGAAGCGCAAACCCGAGTTCCTTCCCCTACGACCGCCTGCGCGTCATCGCTCAGTGCGGCTAACCCAACCCTAAAATCCTACCCTCACAGACCCAGTCCCCAATCTTTGGTGTAGACCCAATCTTTGGTGTAGACCCCCCCTGTTGCTCCCGGAGAGGTGGTGTAGACCCAGAGGTCCTGGTGCGGGCGCCGGGAATCGAACCCGGGTTCCATGCTTGGGAAGCACATGTGATAACCACTATACTACGCCCGCAAACCCAGACGGTTTCCGAGGAAAGGAATCCCGGAGACGAGCGCAATCACGAATACGACCGACGCCCGTCCAGGGCGCTCCGCAGCGTCACCGAATCCGCGTAGAGCACGCCCCCCCCGCTGGGGAGTCCGAAGCCGATCCGGCTCACCTTCACCTCACCGCCCGGCGGAAGATGCGCCGTCAGGTAGTGGCAAGTGGCCTCGCCTTCCACGTCGTTCGACAAGGCGAGGATCAGTTCGCGGACCTCCCCGCGCCGCACCCGGTCGAGGAGCGAGTCGACGTTGAGGTGCTCCGGCCCCACCCCGCTGATCGGAGACAGCTTGCCATGGAGCACGTGATACACTCCCCGATGGGCCCCACTGCGCTCCAGCGCCACGAGGTCGGGCACGTGTTCCACCACGCACACGACGCCTTGGTCGCGGCGTTCGTCGGCGCAGATCGGGCAAAGGTCGGATTCGGCCAGTTGCCCACAGCGGGGACACCGATGCACGGAGGACGCCGCCGTCTGCAGCGCCTCCACCAAAGCCGGGAGTTGCTCGGGTTTCTCCACCAAGAGGTGCAGGGCGATCCGCTCGGCGGACCGAAACCCCACGCCGGGCAGCTTCTTGAGCTGCTTTTGCAGGGACTCGAACGCCGAAGCCATCGTCAGTGCCCTACCGGGTGATCAAGACCTCGCGCGGACGCGCGGGCTCACATGAAACCCGGCATCTGGAAGGCGCTCGTGACCTTCTGCATCTCGGCGTCGTTGTGCTCCTTCGCCTGCTTGGCGGCATCCTGCACCGCCGAGAGAACCGTTTCCGAGACCAGCTTCGGATCCTCCTTGAGGAACTCCGGATCCAGCACCAGACCCGTGAAACGGCCGGCACCATTGATCTTGATTCGCACCGCTCCGCCGCCGGCGGTGATGTCGAATTCCTTCGCTTCGAGTTGCTGGTGGAGCGACTCGATCGAACGCTGCATCTTCTGGGCTTGCTTGAGGAGTTTGCCGACGCCGGCCATAGGAGGGGGATTGAGTGGGAGACTGACCTTGAGGGACAGACAATGGACCGGAGGCTTCAAGCCTCAAGTAACGCGGCGTACCCTTCGCGGAACGAGGGATAGCGGGGCCGCCAGCCTAACTCGCGCTGGATGCGGTCACTGACCACGACGCGATCCGGCACGTGCCGCCGTCGCGTGGAGACCGCCTCCGCCGCAAATCCCGGCAGGGCACGCCCCAACCGCGTGGCGAGCCACGCCGCCACCGCGGCCCGCGTCTCCGGCTGGCCGTCCGCCAGCGTGTACGTCTGGCCGGCGGCCCGCTCCGGCGCGCGCCACGCTGCCACGAGCGCCCGGATGACGTCGTCGCGGTGCACGAGGTTCAGCCGATGCTCGCCGCGGCCCGCCAGTTCCGTCACCCCCGCCCGCAGTTGATCGAGCAGCAGGTGACGCTCCGGCCCGTAGATCCCCGCGAGGCGGAGCACCGTCCACGGGCCCGCCCACGTGCGCACCACTCCTTCGGACTCCAGGGTCAGGCGCCCGCCTTCTTCGACCGGCTCCGTCGAGCTCGACTCGTCCACGCGGGCTCCCGCCCCCTGCGCATAGACCGAGGTGCTGCTCGTGTAGATCAGGTGGCCCGGCCCGGGCGGCGGAGTCGCCGCGCCCCAGGCGACGATGGAGCGCGCGCCCTCGACGTAGCTCCGGCGATACCCCTCCGGCCCGCCGCCTCCGGAACCGACGGCATCGAGAACGAAGTCCGCCGCGTGCGGCATGCGCGCATGCCAACCGGCGCCGGAGAGATCGTCCACCACGACGTCCACCCCCGCAGCCGCAAGCGCGCTGGCGGTCGCCGGATTCCGCGTCAGCGCCTGAACCTGCAGCCCGGCGGTCCGGGCAAGCCTAGCGACCGCTCCGCCCACGTAGCCGGCCCCGAAGACGGCGAGGCGGCGTCCGGCCCACGGAGCGAAGAGTGCGACGAGGGCGTCGGTGTCGACCGTGTGGGAGGAAGAAAGGGACGTCATGGCGCGGAGCAGAAGGCGGGGGTGCCCTGCTCAGATCACGATCCCCGGGCCGCCCCCAACGGTGTCGTCATTGATCGCATGGAGGCGGGCGTCGAGTTCCTCCGCGGCGGCGCGGCGATCGGCCAGTTCCTCGGCGGTGACCAGCACCCCGGACACGCGCACCCGCGAGAACGGACGCGGAAGGATGAAGCGATCCCAACTCGGAATGATCCAGGCGGAGTCGAAGACGCCGCCGAGCAGCAGGATGGGCACGCGGGCGCGGCGGGCGACGACCAGACCGCCGGCCTTAAACTCGTAGCGCGGCCCCCGCGGACCATCCGGCGTGATGCCGATGTCGGCCCCGCGCCGCAGGACATCGACCAGCAGGAGGGCGGCCTCGCGGCCCTGCTGACTGCTTGAGCCCCGGATCGTGCGAAGACCAGCCAGCGCGAAGAACGCCGCCAGCCACGCACCGTCGCGACTCGCACTGACGAGCGCGTACACCGGCCGGCCCTGCCGGAAACGCCGAAAGATCTCGGCCCCGAGGAAGAGTCGGTTGTGCCAGAGCACCATCGCGATCGGTTCGTCGGTCTTCCGCAGGGCGGCCAGCGACGACGCCGTGGTTTCAAAGCGGAGCGTGCGCCCCCACAGGCGCATCAGGGAGCCCAGCGTCGCGAGCGCGAAGCGCCGCCATCCGCGCACCTCGTGGGCGGCGTCGGAGGTGACTCCGGAGACGAGGGGCGGACCGTCGGCCATCCGGTGAGTGTTCCGGAAAGGACCGCCCCGCGCCAAGCGAAGAATTGACGTCCCGTCCGCTGTGCCTCACCGACCGGAGGAATGCCCCCGCTCGCCCCCTGCCCGCACCTGCCCCCGGCTCCGCCGGGCCTTTCGTGGCGTCACCTGCACGCGCAGCGGGAGGATTCGCGGGGCGATGCGTTCTACGTCGCCTGTCTGGAATACGGTCAAAGCCTCTGGCAACAGGCCCTCCCGGCCCGCGCGATCCTGTGCCTCGATCGGGCAATGGGGGCGGACCTGGATGGCACCGAGCCGAGCTTGCAACGCTGGCCGATGCCGTACGCCGCCTTGGCGTGGATGCTGGCGAACCTCCCGCCCGGGGCCTTCGTCGGCAACCCCCGGGTGCACTTTCAGCACTACGCCGATCGGATAAACGAACCGCGCCGCGAAGCGCGCCGCTGGCGGGCGTGGGCCTGCTGGGCGATCACCCGGGCCCTCCAGCCCACCTGGCCGGCGGATCCCCGCCACTCCGTCCGCGAACCGGCCGCCGCTGAGATCGCCCAAGCTCTCCGCACCCACGGTCTTGTCGGGGAAGCGGAACTCTGGGCCGCTGTCCTGCACTCTTCTGCCACCTCCCCCGCCGGGCCTTTCCCCGCAAAGGAAGATATTCGCTAAGCCGTTGCGACAAACCGCCGAGCGGACGCCTTGACGGCCCCCGCGCTTTCCGGCTTTCTGTGCTGTTTTCGGCACCTCCGTGCAACCATCACGGGGCGTTCCTGTCTCTCATAGCTTCCCCGGATCACTTTCCTCCGCGACCGCCTTCTCTCCCGCACGATGACCCTCAACCGCCTTCTTCTCGGCCTCGTTCTCCTCGGCCTGTTCGCCCCCCTGCGCGCGCAGAGCGGCATGCAGCTCCCCTACGAGTTCCGGCCCGTGCGCAACAATGCGTTCTCCGTGGGCGTGCGCTTCATCGGCGGCGCGAACATCCGCTTCGGCAACCTCGGCTCGGTCCCCTCGAACCTCACCATCCCGGCGCTTTCCATCGCGCCGCAGGCCATCAACTACGCGAACGGATCGGTCGGCCTCGACTCGCTGCGCGAGGCGGAGAAGGACGCGAACGGCAACCAGACTTCCCCCCAGGGCGGTCGCTACACCGTCAGCGGCGGCGTCCTCGACGCCAATGGCAACCCGGTCCTCGACAGCAACGGCAACGTCGTGACCCAGGCGATCGGTGACTACCTCGGCTACCGGCCCGGAACCACGCGTATCTGGTCCTACGTGAACGCGAGCCAGGCGACCTCCAACCCCGGCTTCATCGCGCTGAACGACTACAGTTCCACGGCGAGCGGCGCGGGCGTGGACGCCGACGCGGGCCCCGGGCCCGGCTTCGAATTCACCTACGTGCGCAAGCTCGGCACGTTCGGCGGGAAGATTGAGCTCGGCCTGCTCTTCGGCATGGGCATGACCGATATCAACGGGAAGACCTCGGGCGAGGTGAAGGCGACGCTCAAGACGCTGACGGACCTCTATTCACTCGGCGGTCAGGCGGCACCGGCGGCGCCCTACGTCGGACCGTCCTACACCAACTTCACGGCCGCCAACGGAACCATCTTCGGCTCGTCGCTCGAAACCACCGTGCCACTGGGCGCGCAGCCCGTCAGCCGCACCAACACCACCACGCTGAACGGGGCGTCAGTCACCGGCACGTGGCAGATCAAGGGCGCCTACTTCCTCTTCCGCGCCGGCCCGGTCCTGCGCGTCCCCCTCAGCCGCCGGGTCGCGATCAATGCGAGCGCGGGTTTCGCCGGAGCCTACATCGGTACGACGTACCGCATCGACGAGTCCCTCAACGTCCCCGGCGTCCTGCCGATCCGGGTGCAGGGCGAGGAAAACTACAAGAAGTTCATGCCCGGCGCCTACGCCGAGATCAACGCGGAGTGGCTGATCACCGAGCGCACGGGATTCTTCGCCGGAGTGACCGCCGAGACGCTCGACAAGTACGAGCAAACCCTCGCCGGCCGCACGGCCGCGGTGTCGATCGGCTCAAACGCGGGCATCCGGCTGGGCGTCACCACCCGGTTCTAACCTGCGGGGCCGACCCGCAGTTGGGGGTAAGGCGCGGTGATCCGCGCCAGCATCACCGCCCCCGTCTAGACGACCGGGACTCGCGACCGGAGTTCAGCCAGCACCGCATCGATCGGGCGCAGTTGCTCCGCCGGCCAGAGACTGTTCAGGCGGTCGATCACCTGCTGAATCACGCCGTCCGGGCAGGATGCGCCGCCGGTGATCAGGATCCGCTTCGGACCGAGATCGCCCGGCCACAGCGCACGCCGTTCGCGACGGCTTTCCCGCGGGCCGGAGGCGCTCGAAGCCGGGAAGACCGTGTGCTCAACCGCATCCCGCGAAAGGATGTTGGCCTCGCTCTGAATGAAGAACGCCTTCCCCGGCAGACGTTGCTCACACAGGCGATGGAGTTGGTACGTGTTGGAGGAATTTGTCCCGCCGATCACGAAGGCCGCGTCGAGTGGGGTCTCCAGCGCCCGGGTCAACGCATCCTGATTCACCTGCGTCGCGTAGCACAGGGTGTCGTTCCGCGTGCCCCCGCCCACCCGCGGCGGCGCCCCGCCCACGTCGGGCCCGTACCGCCGGGAGAAGTCATCCCGCAGGAACTGGATGATGGCGCGCGTCTCATTCATCAGGAGCGTGGTCTGGTTCACCACCGCCACCCGCGCCAGATCGCGCCCCACGGCAAAGCCCGGGGTGTGCCGGTCGCGGAACATCGCCTCAAACCGCGTCTGCGCCTCCGCCGGCGGCATTCGGCAAAGCTCCATCAGGGCTCGCGTCTCGGTCAAATCCCGGACGATCACCGCCGCCGCATGCCGCCGCGTATTCGAAAAGGTCGCCTTGGTCTCCTCATGCTCCGCCTTGCCGTGGATGATGACCGTGTAGCCGTCGCGACCGTAGGCCCGGGCCGCCTTCCACACCTTCTCAACGAGCATGCAGGTCGCGTCGTGTTCGCAAACCGCCACCCCGCGGCGCACGAGGCGCGCCTTGTCTGCATCCGTCGCACCAAACGCCGGGATGATGACGATGTCGTCCGAGGTCAGCCCGTCCCAGAGCAGGCGTCCCGACGCATCCGCCGTCGCCGGCAAGCCGGACTCCGTCAGCGGCCCGCCCTTGTCGGTCTGCAGGTACCGCAAGCCGCGGCGGGCGAGGTCGGCGTTGACGAACGGATTGTGGATGAGCTCCGAAAGCATGAAGACGCGCCGCCCCGGGTTCTCGGCGATCGTCTCGTAAGCCCGCTCGATCGCGTTGCGGACACCGAGACAGAAGCCGAAATGACTCGGGATCACGTAGCGCACCGGCCCAAAGTCGAGGTCCACCGGCGCACCCACGGACCGCTCGTTCTGCCGTGAGATCTCCTTGATCGCGGCACACAGCGCGGACTGATAGAGCCGCCGGGACTCCGCATCCCGCAGATAGACCTCCTCGTTTCGTTCCCGTTCGGGTCGGAACCTGTAGATGAAGTCGCTCTCGCCCAGATGCAGGTAGGGAACCCGCGCCCACTCACCGTCGCAGGCCATCAGGATGGCATGGAGCGAAGGCGCCAGCGCCGCGGGCTGGTCGAGCAAGTCCGCGATCGAAACGCGGACCACCTCGGGATCGCGCGACTCCCCAGTGGCGCGGCAGAAAAACACCCGGTACGCCCGGCCGCCCGCCTCGAGGGAAAGGATCTCCGTCAGCGCCGAATGGTCCGGCAGGGCCGACTCCAGACGTTGGACGGCCATCACCTCGTCGGTGCCGGTGAAGGGCAGCCCGTGCTTGCTGCCGAGCTTGCGCACGGCCGGACGGTTGCGACCGTCGAACGCGAGGATGGCACAGAGCCGGGGAAGATCAGCCATGGGACGAGGGCGTGGAAGTCGGGTCGCGTCGGGATCGGCCCCGCTCCGATCCGGACCGCAGCCCCGTTCAGGGATTCGCCGCAATGACCTCCGGAAGGCGGGCGGCGTCCTTGCCCCCACCCATCGCAAAGTCCGGCTTTCCGCCGCCCTTGCCCCCGAGCTGGGCGCACAGGGCGGAGACGATCCGGCCCGCCTGGTGACCCGCCTTGATGGCCGCCGGACTGCAGAACGCGACCACCGTGACCTTGCCGTCGAAGACGGCTCCGAGGCGGACCACGCCCTCACCCACGCGCGCCAGAACCTGGGAGCCAAGGGCGCGGAGGGCGTCCGGACTTTCCGCCGGCACCACCGCCGCGATCCAGCGCAGTCCGTCGCGCTCCGCCGCCCCGGCGATCAATTGGTCGGCAAGACCCGCCGCGGCCTTCTGTTCGAACGCCTTCAACCTGCGCTCCATGTCGGCCTTCGCGCCGAGGAGCGAATCAAGCTTCGTCACGACATCCTGCGGGCCGGCGTTGAGCTTCGCCGAGACCGCGCGGAGCTGCTGGTCGTGATGCGTGAGAAGGTCAAACGCCGCCTGGCCGCTCACCGCCTCGATGCGCCGCGTGCCCGCCGCAATCGCCATCTCGGCCACGATCTTGATGAAGCCCACCTCGCCGGCGGACGCCACGTGCGTGCCGCCGCAAAGTTCGCGGCTGTAGCCGCCGATGTCGACGACGCGGACGACCTTGCCGTACTTGTCACCGAAGAACGCCAGGGTCCCCTCCGGCTTGCGGTCAAACTCGGTCTCGTACGTCTCCACCCGGGCGTTATCGATGACCTTCTCGTTGACCAGCCGCTCGACTTCGCGGAGCTGCTCCGGCGTCATGGCCTCGAAGTGCGAGAAATCGAAGCGCATCCGGTCCGGGGTCTTCGAGGTGCCCGCTTGGCGCACGTGCGTGCCGAGCACCTTGCGGAGCGCCCAATGGATCAGGTGCGCGGCGCTGTGGTGCCGGGAGATCGCGCGGCGGCGGACCACGTCCACCGCCAACTCCGCGCCGGCGCCCGCGACCGCCGCCGGGAGCGCGGCCTGCAGGGTGGCGTCGGTGCGATGCAGGTGACGTCCGGACTTGTCCTTGACGGTGTCGACCACATGGACGAGGTGGCCGCCCAGCAGCACATTGCCGGCGTCGCCGGACTGCCCGCCCATCTCGGCGTAGAAGGGGGTCTGGTCGAAGACGAGAAAGGCGTCGTCGCCCGCGCGGACAACCTCGAGGAGCGTCGCCTTGGCGGAGGTCGCCGTGTAGCCGAGGAACCGGGTCGGTGGCACCGCGACGCTCTCACCCTCGGTCGCCGCCACGACGATCTCCTTGCGCTGCGAGGCGCGCCCGCGCTCCCGCTGCTTCTCCATCAACGCCTCGAACGCCGCCGTGTCGACCGCCAGACCGCGCTCCGCCGCCAGCAATTGCGTCATGTCGAGCGGGAATCCGTAGGTGTCATACAATTCGAAGGCGGTGGCACCCGCCACCTGCGTTCCACCCGTCCGCGCCACCGAGGCGGCGAAGAGGGCCAGTCCGCGCTCCAGCGTGCGCCCGAAACTCTCCTCCTCGGCGCGGATGACGCGACGGATGATCTCCTGTTGCGCCACCAACTCCGGGAACACCGGTCCGAGGCTCTCCACCACCGGCTCCACCAGTTGCTCGAAGAACCCGGTCCTGAGGCCGAGCTTCGCCCCGTAGAGGATGCCGCGGCGGAGGATGCGGCGGATGACGTAGTTCCGCCCCTCGTTGCCGGGGAGAATGCCGTCCGCGATGGCGCAGCTGATCGTGCGGGCGTGATCGGCGAGAACGCGGAAGGCCACGTCCGTCATTTCCTGCGCGCTCAGGCCGTCGCGCGACTTCGGCACCGTGCGCGTGTAGGTCTTGCCGGACAGCGCGGCGACCCGGGCGAAGAGCGGCGCGAACACATCGGCCTCGTAGTTCGAGGGCTCGGCCCCGAACTCCGTGAAGCCCTTCGTCGTGGCGTGGATGCCGGCCACACGTTCGAAGCCCATCCCGGTGTCGACGTGCTTGGCGGCCAGCGGTGAGAAGGTGCCATCCGCGTTCGCGTTGAACTGGATGAACACGTGATTCCAGATCTCGATGCAGCGGGGGCTCGAGGCATTGACGAGCGTCCGGCCCTCCGCTTCGTCATCGCTGGGCAGCAGGTTGAAGTGGATCTCCGAGCAGGGACCGCACGGACCGGTGTCACCCATCATCCAGAAATTGTCCTTGCGGTTGCCGTGGACGATGTGGACGGCGGGATCGAGGCCGGCGGCGCGGAACAGGTCCGTCCAGATCGCGGCCGCCTCATGGTCGAATTCCGAGGGATCGCCCGGCTTCGGCGCGTAGACGGTGGCGAACAGGCGCTTCGGCGGGATGCCCCAGACCTTCGTCAGCAGTTCCCAGCCCCACGTCAGCGACTCGCGCTTGAAGTAGTCGCCGAACGACCAGTTCCCAAGCATCTCGAAGAGCGTGTGGTGGTAGGTGTCGAAGCCGACATCCTCGAGGTCGTTGTGCTTTCCGCCCGCGCGGATGCACTTCTGCGTGTCCGCCGCGCGGGTGTCCCGCGCCGGCCGGGCGCCCGCCCACTTCGAGACGTCCGCCGCGCGGTCACCGAGGAAGATCGGGACGAACTGGTTCATGCCCGCGTTGGTGAACAGCAGTCCCGGGGAATCGGGCAGCAGCGACGAGGAGGGCACGATCGTGTGCCCCTGGCGGGCGAAGAAGTCGAGGAACGACTGGCGGATCTGCGCGGACGTCATGGTCGGTCGGGGTCTCAGTCGGGGAGAGGCGGTCTCAGAGGTTGCCAATGATCGCGTCGGCCATCCCGCGCGTGCCGACGCGCGGGCGCCCGAAGGCGATGTCGCCGGTGCGGACGCCGTCGACGGTGACGGTCTTCCGCACGGCGGCTTCAATGCGGTCGGCCAGGGCGTCGAGCCCGAAGCTGTAGCGCAGCATCAGCGCCGCGGAGAGGATCTGGGCGCACGGGTTGGCGATCCCCTGCCCGGCGATGTCAGGCGCGGTGCCGCCGGCCGGCTCGTAGAGCCCGAACGGACGACCATGGGAATTGGAACCCGCGCCGAGCGACGCGCTGCTCATCATGCCGAGCGAACCGCAGATCACCGCCATCTCGTCGGAGAGAATGTCGCCAAACATGTTCTCCGTGAACATCACGTCGAACTGGTTGGGATCCCGGGCCAGCTGCATCGCGGCGTTGTCCGCGTACATGTGGGAGAGCGCGAGGTCCGGATGTCTGCGGGCGAAGTATTCGGTGACGGTCCGGCGCCAGAGCACGGAGGTCTCGAGGACGTTGGCCTTGTCGACGGAGCAGACGCGGCGTCCGCGCGAGCGCGCCGTCACCGCCGCCACCTCCGCGATCCGTTCGATCTCCGAGGTCTTGTAGACCATCGTGTCGATGGCCTGCTGCTCCCCGTTCTCGAGCGTCGTGGTCGTTTTGGGCTGTCCGAAATAGATGCCGCCGGTCAGCTCACGGATGCAGACGATGTCGATGCCGTTGGGAATGCGCTCCGCCTTGAGGGGGGAGGCGTCGACCAAGTCCTTGTAGAGCAGTCCGGGGCGGATGTTGGCGAACAGGTTGAAGGCCTTGCGCAGGGGCAGCAGTGCGGCCCGCTCCGGCTGTTCCTTCGGGGGCAGTTTCTCCCACTTGGGTCCGCCGACCGAGCCGAACAGGATGGCATCGCTGCGGCGGCAGAGTTCGAGGGTGCTGTCGGGCAGCGCCTTGCCGTGCCGGTCGATGCCGGCGCCGCCGACATCGGCGATTGTGTAGGAGAGGACCAGGCCCTCCCGGGCGGCAAGGTGTTCGAGCACGCGGAGCGCCTCGGTCATGACCTCGGGCCCGATGTAGTCGCCGGGAAGAACGGCAAAGGTGAGCGTCGCCATGGAAACCCGGGAGGATGATCCCTTCCCCCTTCGGGTGGCAAGAGGCGAGTGCATCCCCGCCGCGCCACCCTTCTCCCCCAGCACAGGGCTCCGCAGCCTGAGCCCGCGCCCCCACGAATCCCCGCCCCCCGGCACTCAGGTACTCTCGGACGGCCGCCAATCGACCAGCTCAAGCTGGAGCAGCCGGCGGTCATTGAAGTGATTCCAAGCCAGTTCGACCGCGAGGTCGAGGCGCACGCCGACCGGCGGCAGCCGCCGGGCCATCTTCCATGCCACCCCGTACAGACGGCGCCCGCGGCCGTCCTCCACCGAGAAACGGAAGTGCTGCTCCTTGAACACCTCAGGGCGCTGCCGAAGCACAATGCCGCGGATGCCGAAGACCGGCTCCGGATTGCCCTGCCCAAAGGGGTGCAGGACGCCGAGTTCCTCCATCAGCGTCTCCCGAATCTGCTCCGGCGGGAGCCAAGCGGCCAACGCGAGCGAGGATTCCGCCCGCGATCCGCCGAGCTGCGCCAGGACGGCGGCCTCGAAGCGCACCCGGAAGGCGTCCACGCGATCCTTGGCCACCGAGACTCCCACCGCCATGGGATGCCCGCCCCAGCTGTTCAGGCCATCGGCGCACGCCGCAAGGATCTCGACTAGGTTCACCCCGTCGACACTCCGGCCCGATCCCTTGGCGAACTCCCCCTCGTTGCCCAAAACCACGCACGGGCGGTGATACTTGCGGCTCACGCGTCCGGCCACGATGCCGACCACGCCCGGATGCCACGCGTCCCCGTAAAGGACGATCGCCGGACGGTCCGCGAACTGCGACTCCACGATCCGCTCCGCCTCATCCGTGATCAGGCGCTCGATGTCCTGCCGCTCCCGGTTAAAGGCGTCGAGTTGGCGGGCCGTGTCGCCACAGAAGGCTCGATCCTCGCTCAACAGCAACTCCACCGAAAGCGCGGCGTCGGCGAGCCGGCCGGACGCGTTGATCCGCGGTCCAAGGCGGAACGAAATATCAACTGGCTGCAGTCCGTTGCCCGGGCGGACCCCCGCGACCTCCATGAGGGCCCGCAGTCCGGGACGCTGCGTGGCCTCAAGCGTCTGCAGTCCGTAACGCGCAAGGATGCGGTTCTCGCCATGCAGCGGCACCAAGTCCGCCACGGTCCCCAGGGCGACAAGATCGAGGTAGTCGCGGAGCTTGATGGACCCCGCGACGGGGTCGTTGTCTGCGCGCAGCAGCTTCAGCAGCCCGTGCGCGAGTTTGAAGACGAGACCGACCGTGCAAAGGTTCCGCCATGGCTCGTCGTCCGGCCGGTCGTACACGTGGGGATTGACCAGCAGCCCGCCCGGCAGCGGGCCCGACTTCGAACGGTGGTGATCGACGACCATCACGTCCACGCCCCGCGACTCGAGGTAGGCCACCTCCGCCTGCGAATTGGTACCGCAGTCCAACGCCACGAACAGCTTCGGCACGCCCTGCTCCAACGCGCGATCAATCGCGCTCCGGGACAGTCCGTAACCGTCCTCCATCCGCCGCGGAACGATGAACCGCGGACTGAGGCCGAACCGGCGCAGCACGCTCACCAGCAGCGCCGTGCTGCTCACCCCATCGACATCGTAGTCTCCCAGCACCACCACGTCCTCGCGCCCCGCGATGGCCTGACGCAGGCGACGGGCGGCGCCGTCGAGATGATCGAGGCGGAACGGGTCCGCGAGTTCAGCGAGGGCGGGGCGCAGGAAACGGGCCGCCGCCGCCGGGTCGGAGAGTCCGGCGCGGAGGAGCAATTCGGCAATGACCGGACTCACCTCGGCCTGTCGGCTGAGGTCGGCGACCGCTTCGGGTCGCGGCGGCGTGTAGATCCAGCGCATGGCGGTCCGGCGGTGCCCGCGGGAGCCGGTGACGCCCGAGGCGGACACCGGCTGCGGAGCCGGCCGGACCCTAGGGGCCGGCCGACAGCGAGCCCGGGATCATTCGGAGGCCTTGCTCGAACCCGTCCACTCGTAGGTGGGCTTCACGTCCTCGTGCTTCTCGACGTGCTTCCGGTCGCCCTTGTGCCACCAGTAGAAGATGGGGCTGGCGATGAAGAGCGACGAGAACGTGCCGGTGATGACACCGATGAGGAGGGTGAAGGCGATGTCATTGACCTCACCCGTCGTGACGATGAGCAGCGTCGTGGCGGTCAGCAACGTGGTGCCACCCGTGATGATCGTGCGGGAGAGCGTCAGGTTGAGCGCGCGGTTGATGACGTTGGCGAGGCTCAGGTTCGGGTTGAGCTTCAACTCCTCACGGATGCGGTCGAACACGACGATGGTGTCGTTGATCGAGTAACCCGCGATCAGCAGGATGGCCGCCACCATCGACGCGTTGAACTCGCGGTCGAAGAGGACGAAGATGCCGATGGTCATCAGCAAGTCGTGCACGGTGCTGACCACCGCGCCCATGCCGTAACCGATTTCGAAGCGGAACGCGACATAGGCGAGGATGAGCACCAGTGCCCAGAAGACTGACTTCAAGGCGTTCCATTGGATCTCCTCACCGACCGACGGGCCGATGCGGTTTTCGCCCATGACCTCGAACTTCGCCTGCGGCAGTGCTTTTTGGAGTGCCTCGACGAGTGGTTTGCCCCGATCGAAGTCGGCGGTGACCTTGAGCACCTGCTGATCGCTGCCGATTTGGGAGAGGTAACTGAAGCCTGCCTCTGGAAATCCAGCCTTCTCCGCGGCGTTGCGCAGGGAGGCAGTCTCCACGCGCTGGGCGTAGCTCAGCGTCACCGCATCACCACCGGTGAAGTCGATGCCGTAGATTTCCCGTCCCTTGACGAAGACGACCGCGATGCCGATGACGACCACGACCCAGGATGCAATAAAGGCCGGACGAGCGTACTTGAGGAAATCATAGTTCGGGCTCTGAAGCACCGAGAACATTCGCATGCGCTTGATCACGCCGGGAAGGATGAACGCCTCCATGAGGAGCTTCGATACGACGACCGCCGCGAACATCGTCGTGAAGATACCAATCGCGAGCGTCATGCCGAAGCCCTTCACGGAACCGGTGCCGAGCGCGATCATGATCGCGGCAACGATCAGGGTCGTGAGGTTGGAATCGATGATCGCGCTCCACGCCTTGTCGAACCCAGCCTCGAGGGCGGTGGGCAGCGACTTGCCCACCCGCAGTTCCTCACGCATGCGCTCGAAAATCAGGATGTTCGAGTCCACCGACATGGCCAGCGTCAGGACGATGCCTGCAATGCCCGGGAGCGAGAGCGTCGCACCGAACTCCGAGAGCACGCTCAGCGTCACGAGAACATTGACCGCCATGCCGACGGCCGCGATCAGGCCGCCCACCGTGTAGAAGAAGACGACGAAGCCGATCGTGAGGAGCGTGCTGATGATGAACGCCACCTTGCCGCTGGCGACTGCATCCTCCGCCAGCGTCGGTCCGACCTCGAACTGCTCCTTCACTTGGAGGGGGAGGTCGAGGGGGTTGTTGAGCACATTGGCGAGGTCGAAGGCCTCGCGCTGGGTGAAGCTGCCGGAAATCTCGGCGGAGTCGCTGCTGATCTCCTCCCGCACGGTTGGCGCGGAGTAAAGCTTGCCGTCGAGAACGATCGCCAGCTGGCCCGTGCGACCGGTCCGCTGGTTCGATTCCGCGATGGCGCGTGTCACGTCGGCGAACTGCTTCCGGCCCTCGCTCGTGAAGCGCATGATGATCTTGAAGCGACCGTACTCGTCCATCGTCGGGTAGGAGTCCTGAACCCCTTCGCCCGTCATTTCGGGGATGCGCTTGACGAAGACCTCCTGGGTGAAAATCTCGCCGTTGCGCAACTCGCTCTCCAGCGTCATGAGTTCGTAACCGGGCGGCACCTCGGCCGTCTGGGACGGGTCGAGGAACGGATGGACGAGGCGGAAATCGAGGCGGGCCGGTTTCTTCACGCTGTTCACCACCTCCGGGTTGTCCTGAGTGCTGACTCCCGGAAGCTGGATTTCGATGCGATTTTCACCGACCGGACGAATCACCGGCTCGGCCACGCCGAAGGCGTTGATGCGGTTGCCGATGATGTCGATTGCCTTCGACAGCTTTTCCTGACGCTCCTCCGTGGAGGCCGCGGCGATCCCGGAATCGTCCACCTCAAGGGTGAAGGCGACGCCACCCTTAAGATCGAGTCCCAGCTGGAGTTTGCCCTTGGAGAGCCGGAGCAGCTCCTCGAGGAGGAGCGTGTTGCGCTTCTCAAGATTCCGGACGTCCCCGAGATTGAACCCCGGGAAGAACTGGGCGAGGTCGATCTTGCGTTCGCGGGCGATCTGCTTGAGCGCCACGAACACGCTCGGAGCGCCACCCGACTGGGTGCGGTCACTGGCCTCCTTGATGAGGGCCGCGAACTCCGCCGATTTCGCCGTCGCCGCCGACCGGGCGTACTCAGGGAAAGGCCGGTCGTTCAACGGGATGAGCGTCGTGACGGCCCACAGCACGATGGCTAGGCTGAGCACGAGCTTCCAGAGGTTACGTTTGATCATTGGGGGTTTGGTTTAAAAGGGGGATGAAACCGCCGTCCTGCGGTGGATGGATGCGGGACGACGGATCGGATCAAGCCTTCGCCGCGCTGCAACCGGCGGGGCGACTCGCCGTACGCTCAGGCCTTGCCCTAGGACGACTTCTTCACGAGGGCGTGCACGAAGCCCTTGCCGATCTCGATCTTGGCCGAGTCGGCGATCCGCACGATGAAGCGATCGTCCTTCACGGAGGTAATGGTGCCGTAGATCCCACCCGCCGTCACGATTTCGTCGCCCGCCACGAGCGCCTTGAGCATCTTCTCATGCTCTTTCTGCTTCTTGCGCTGCGGGGCGATCATCAGGAAATACATCGCCGCGAACATGAAAACGAGGAACAGGATCTGAAACATCCCGCCTCCGGCAGGCGGAGCGGACTGAGCCAGAAAAACGGGGAGGGAAAGGTTCACGAAGGTCATGGACGATTTGCGATTGAAGGTTTCGGAAAAAGAAACACCCATCTAACCCGCGCACACTCGCCAAAAGCAAGCCATAACCCGACGCCCTTCCCCGCATTGAAAAGCAAGACTGCCTCCTCCTGGACCGCCGCACATTCCGAAGAACTCTACGGTTTCAAGCGATGGGGCGCCGGTCACTTCGGCGTTGATGCCGAGGGCTTTGTCAACGTCCAGCCGTGCTCGGACGGGCGCACGATCCGGATCATGGACGTGATTGAGGAGGCGGTTGGGATGGGACTCCGCGCGCCCGTCGTGATCCGTTTCCAAGATCTTCTCCGCCATCGGGTGGTGCAGCTCAACGAACACTTCCGCAAGGCGATCAAGGCCGAGGGCTACCGCGGAAGCTACCGCGGGGTGTTCCCGATCAAGGTCAACCAACTGCGCGAGGTGGTCGACGAGATCATGGCTGCGGGCAAGGACTACCATTACGGTCTGGAGGCCGGCTCGAAGCCCGAGTTGATGATCGTGCTCGCGCTCCACGACCACAACAACCGGCTCATCATCTGCAACGGCTACAAGGACGACGACTACATCCGCCTCGCCCTGCTGGGCCGGAAGCTCGGCAAGAAGATCATCCTCGTCGTCGAGCAGATTTCCGAAATCGACGACATCATCCGCATCTCGGCCGAGACGGGCGTCAAGCCGATGATCGGCCTGCGGGTCAAGCTCCAGACCCGCGGCGAGGGCAAGTGGGCGATGTCCTCCGGGGACAACGCCAAGTTCGGCCTCAACACCGCCGAGATCCTCTTCGCGACCGAGAAGCTGAAGGCCGCCAAGCTGGTCCAGTCGCTCCGGCTGCTCCACTTCCACATCGGCTCCCAGGTCCCGAACATCATCACGATCAAGAGCGCCGTCACCGAGGCGTCCCGCTTCTACTGCCAACTGGTCGAGATGGGCTTCCCGATGGGCTACCTCGACGTCGGCGGCGGCCTCGGCATCGACTACGATGGTTCGCGGACGAACTTCGAGAGCTCCATGAATTACTCCGTGGAGGAGTATGCCCGGGATGTCGTGCACAACATCAAGGAGGTCTGCGACGCCGCCAAGGTCCCCGTGCCCGACATCGTCAGCGAATCCGGCCGGGCCGTGGTGGCTTCCCACTCACTCCTCGTGTTTGAGGTCTTCGAGCGGATCAACAAACGCGAATCCCTCGGGCAACAGCACCAGCCGAAGGAAAAGCACAAGGTTGTCCAGGATCTCGAGGCACTCCTGCGCAACCGCCAGAAGCTCGGCCGGCTCGAACGCTACCATGACGCCGTCCAGCGCAAGGAGGAGGCCATCTCCCTCTTCAACCTCGGGTACCTCGACCTCGGAAACCGCGCCGCCGCCGAGCAGCTCTTCTGGCGCATCTGCGAGCAACTGGCCACGGAAGCCCGCGACTCCGGCTACCAGCCCGAGGAACTCCGCGACCTGCACACGCTGCTGGCCGACCAGTACGTCTGCAACTTCTCCGTCTTTCAGTCGCTCCTCGACCACTGGGCCCTGGGCCAGCTTTTTCCCATCACCCCGCTGCACCGGCTCAATGAGAAGCCCTCGGTCAACGCGGTGCTCGTCGACATCACCTGCGACTCCGACGGCGAGATCAGCACGTTCATCGATCTCCAGGACACGAAGGACTACCTGAATCTCCATCCCCTCAACGGAAAACCTTACTACATCGGGGTCTTCCTCACGGGCGCCTATCAGGACATCATGGGCGACCTGCACAACCTGTTCGGCCGCGTGAACGAGGTGCACGTCTTCCTCGAACCCGACGAGCCGAACGGTTTCTACATCGAGGAGGCCCTCAGCGGCAGCCGCATCGCTGATGTCATCGAGGGCGTGCAGTACCAGCAGGAGGAACTCTGCCGCCGCATGAAGGCGCAGATCGATGCCGCCACCCGCAAGGACATGGTCAAGCCCCGCGAGGGTGTCCGCCTCCTCGAGCTCTACGAGAGCCAGATGCTCAACAAGACGTACCTGAACATCGAGCCGAAGAGCGGCCACCGTCGCCGTCCGGCCCGCTGACCGCCCCGCCAGGCCCGGGCAACGAGCGACGTCATCGTCCGGAATGCCCGGACGGGTGGATCGCCGGAGGCGAGCCCGGAATCACCTGCGGACTCGTCTCCGGAAAACAGATCCGTTGCACGGCCGCCGCGAAATCCGGCGCACCGCGGATGATTTCGATCTCCAACCGCAGATGGTACAAGGGGACCGGCGGGCGGAGGTCCGCGGCCAATCGCACCGAGTCCTTCTCCGTCGTCACGATGCACTCGACCTGCTTCTCACGCGCCTCGTCGAACACCGATTCAATATCCTCCGGCCCGAAGCGGTAGTGATCGAGGAAGCGGCGAGAGAAGCGTACGTCCGCACCGAGATCGCGAAGGAAGGTTTCAAAGCTCTCCGGTGCGGCGATGCCGCAGAAGGCCCCCACCCTCCTTCCCCGCAGGAAGGAGAGCGGCTGGCGCTGCTCCGCGGAGTCCACCGGCACTCCAAATCGGTGCAGGTACTGCGGCCGGTGCGCGCATTCGATGACGTCCGCCCTCGGGTTGTAGCGCGCGAACAGGGCCTCGATCTCCGGGTCGCGCCGCCCGTCCGACTTGGTGAGAAAGATGTAGCTGGCGCGCCGGAGGTGCTTGATCGGCTCGCGGAGGATGCCGCGCGGCAGGAGGTGCCCGTTGCCGAAGGGATTGGTCTTGTCGACCAGCAGCAGGTTCAGGCTCCCCTTGAGGGGCAGGTACTGGAAGCCGTCGTCCAGCACCAGGGTATCGCAGCCGAAACGCTTGATTGCGTAGGTTCCCGCCTTGACCCGGTCCTTGTCGACCAGCACCACGACCCCGGGGAGGTTTCGCGCCAGCATGAACGGTTCATCCCCCGCCTCCTCGCTGTCGAGGAGAACCGCCTGCCCGTCGCTGACCACCCGCGGGGGCGGAGCCGACGCGTGCGTGAGCCAGTTCCAGCCGCGACGCCAGAGCGGAGGCGTCTTGCTCTTGTAGCCCCGCGACAGGATCGCCACCCGGCGGCCGCGGTCCCGCAGGGCCCGGGCGAATTTCTCCACCACGGGCGTCTTGCCGGTCCCGCCCACCGTGAGGTTGCCCACCACCACGACCAGACAACCGAGGGGCTGGTCGTGCAGGATCCGGTTTCGGTACAGCCACAGCCTCGTCTGCGTCAACGCACTGAACACCGCCGACAGGGCCTGCAACACGGCCGCGTACACGGACGCCCCGGCATCCTCCCGGCGGCCAAAGATCACATCGATCGTGTAGGCCTCGAAGGCGGTGAGTTTACGTTTGAGCCACGACGGCATGAAGCAGGATAACGGCAAACGGAATTCCCGCGGCAGGCGCAACCGGAATCATCCCCGCGCCGCCGACGATTTTTCGCCTTCCGGCTTCCTTTGCCGCCCCCGCCGCCTCAGATTCTACCCCCCGTTCATGAGCTACAAACTGTTCATCCCCGGCCCGATCGCCGTCTCCGAAAGGACCCTGCGGGCCATGACCCGGCCGATGATCGGCCACCGCAGCAGCGACTTCGTCGCCCTCTACCAGGCCATCCAGCCGAAGCTGCAATCCCTCTTCTTCACCCGGGACCCCGTCTACCTCGCGACCAGCTCGGCGTGGGGCGTGATGGAGGGCGCGGTGCGCAACCTCTGCCGCCGCAAGGTGCTCAACTGCATGAACGGCGCGTTCTCCGACAAGTGGAACGATGTCGCTCTCCGCTGCGGCCGCGCCGCCGGCGCCCTCCGCTTCGACTGGGGCAAGCCCGTCGACCCGGAGGCCCTCCGACGGGAGCTCGCCACCGGCGCCTACGACTGCGTCACCCTCATCCACAACGAGACCTCCACCGGCACGATGAGCGACCTGCCCGCGATCGCCGCCGTGCTGCGCGAGTTCCCCGACGTCATCTCGATCGTCGACACCGTCAGCTCCTTCAGCGTGGTCCCGATCGAGAAGGATCAACTCGGGATCGATGTCATCATCACCGGCTCCCAGAAGGCCCTCGCCCTGCCCCCGGGTCTCGCGCTGGTCACGGTCTCCGCCCGCGCCCTCGCCCGCGCCGCGACGTCACCCGACCGCGGGTACTACTTCGACTTCGTCGAATTCCAGAAGAATCACGAGCAGGGCATGACCCCGAGCACGCCGGTCATCCCGCTCGTCTACGCGCTCCAGTCCAAGCTCGAGGACATCGAGGCCGAGGGCGTCGCGGCCCGCTACGCGCGCCATCTTCGGCTCAACGAGCGCCTGCGCGCCTGGGGCGCCGCCCATGGCTTCTCGCTCTTCCCCGAGGCCCGCTACGGCTCGCGGTCGTTGAACTGCTTCGCCAACGCCGCCGGCTACGACCTCGCCGCGCTGAACAAGACCCTCAAGTCCAAGCACGGACTCGTGATCGATGGCGGCTACGGCAAGCTGAAGGGCAAGACTTTCCGAATTTCCAACATGGGCGACGAAACCGACGAGACGATCGGCGACTTGATCGCGGCCCTCGACAACGCCCTCGCCTCCACCCCGCGCGGCGTCGCCCCCTCCTGACCGCGCCGCGCGGCGTCGCCGCACCCGTCCGCACCCGCCTGTCCCGCCGGTTCGCCCACCGGCCGGGCCACGCTTTGCCCTCCTCCGGCCGGCCCTCCGGAAAACAAAGCCTTGAAATCCGCCGCGACGAACCCTAACGCCTCACGACTCATGAAGTCGCTCGTCATCGCCGAAAAGCCTTCCGTGGCCGCCGACCTGGCGCGCGCCCTCGGCAAGATTCCGAAGAAGGGCGATGTGTACGAGAACGACGCCTACGTCATCAGCTCCGCCGTCGGCCACCTCGTCGAACTCGAGATGCCGGAGGACATCGACAAGAAGAAATATGGCTTCTGGCGGCTGGAGGCGCTCCCGATCATCCCGGAGAAATTCGGGCTCAAGCCGATCAGCGACACGAAGGATCGGTTCGACCTGCTGAAGAAGCTGCTCGCCCGGAAGGACATCGCGGAGGTGGTCAACGCCTGCGACGCCGGGCGCGAGGGCGAGCTGATCTTCACCTACATCTACCAACTCGCCCGCTGCAAGCTGCCGGTCAAGCGGGCGTGGATGCAGACGATGACCACCGAGGGCATCGCCACCGCCTTCCGCAGCCTGCGCGACGGCGCCCAACTCGCCGGGCTCGCCGACGCCGCCCGCTGCCGGTCGGAGAGCGACTGGCTCATCGGCATCAATGGCACCCGCGCCATCACGAAGCGCATGTTCGGCTCCCGGGCCGGCAACGTCGCCTCCGTCGGCCGCGTCCAGACTCCCACCCTCGCCATCGTCTTCAACCGCGAGCTCGAAATCCGCAATTTCAAGCCGCGCGCGTTCTGGCGCATCACCGCCGACTTCAACGTCGCCAAGGGCACCTACGAGGGCGTCTACCAGCGCCCGAACTTCCGCAAGGCCGAGAACGATGACCACGACCGCATCGACCGGGTCTGGGACGAGGCCACCGCCAAGGCCGTCGTCGCCGCCTGCCAGGGCAATCCGCAAGCCTCCGTCTCCGAGGAAAAGAAGGCGTCCAATCAAGCCAGCCCGCGCCTCTACGATCTGACCACGCTGCAGCGCGAGGCCAACAATCGCTTCGGCCTTTCCGCCCGGCGCACGCTGCAGATCGCCCAGGCCCTCTACGAGCGCCACAAGGTCATCACCTACCCGCGTACGGATTCCCGCGCGCTGCCCGAGGACTATCTGCCAACTTGCCGCGACACGCTCTTCAGCCTCGCCGGCGACCTCGGCAAGCACGCCCAAACCGTCCTCGACCAAGGCTGGCTGCGCCCGAACAAGCGCATCTTCAACAACGCCCAGATCTCGGACCACTTCGCGATCATCCCCACCACCACCGAGCCCAACAACCTCGAGGAGATGGAGGCGAAGGTCTACGACATGATCGCCCGGCGCTTCGTCGCCACGTTCTTCCCGTCCGCCGAATTCGACGTCACCACCCGCATCAGCACCGTCGCCCCCGGCCACGCCTTCAAGACCGAGGGCAAGGTGCTCACGTCCCCGGGTTGGCTCGCCGTCTACGGCAAGACCACCGTAGACGACGACTCCCCCGACTCCAAGGCTCTGCCAGCCCTCAGCCCCGCCGACGGCGACCGCGCCCGCACCGGCGAGACGCGTCTCCATGCCGAGTCGACCAAGCCGCCTCCCCGCTACACCGAGGCCACCCTGCTGTCCGCCATGGAAGGCGCGGGAAAGCTGATCGACGACGAGGAATTCGCGGACGCCATGAAGGAGCGTGGCCTCGGCACCCCCGCCACCCGCGCGGACACCATCGACGGGCTGATCAACCAGAAGTACATCGAGCGGAACCAGCGCGAGCTCGTCCCGACGTCCAAGGCCGAATCCCTGCTCGAGTTTCTCGCCGCCGTCGGCGCCGATGCCCTCACCAAGCCCGACATGACCGGGCAATGGGAATACAAGCTCCGTCAGATGGAGCACAACCAGTTCCCCCGCGACCGCTTCATGGCCGAGATCGTCGAGGTCACCAAGGGGATCGTTGATCGTACCCGCAGTTTCGAGGAGGACGCCTCCAGCGGTCGCGTGACCGACATCGTGTGCCCGACCGATGGGAAGCCGATGCTCGAGACACTGCGGGGCTTCCGCTCCCAGGACGGCACGCTCGTGGTCTACAAGGTGATGAGCGGCCGCAAGATCGCCGAGGATGAGGTCCGCGAGCTCGTCACCCGGGGCGAGATCGGTCCGCTCGATGGCTTCGTCTCCGCGAAGACCGGCAATCGTTTCCCCTCGAAGATCCGCCTCGTCGACGACGAGAAAAACCCCGGCCGACGCAAGGCCGAGCTGGATTTCGGGACCAAGGTCGACGTCAACGCCCTCACACCTTTCTGGACCGATCCGGCATCGAGGGCCGAGCTCTGCGAGGCGCCGACCAACTACGTCCTGCGCGAACGCGACGGCGAGCGATGGCGCGAGGCCTTCAAGGTCGGGCGCCTGATGTGCCAGAAGCCGATCACCCGCGAGCAGGCGATCCAGCTGGTCGAGAAGCAGAAGACCGATCTCATCCAAGGCTTCATCTCCAAGAAGGGCCGCCCCTTCGACGCCTACCTGCTCCGTCAGGGCCCGAAAATCGCCTGGGAATTCCCACCGCGGAAACCGAGGGAGGGCGCCAAGAACGCCGACGGCTCCCCCCGAACCCCGCGCAAGGCCAAAGCCCCCCTCGATCTGTCGAAGGCGCGGCGCCTCGGCGCGAGCAAGGTCCACGGCGGCGAACTCTACGAGACGCCCGAGTCCTTCGTGGTCACCAAGCCCGGGGCCGAGGACAAACCGCGCGTCGTCTTCGAGATGAAGCGCACGATCTGCGGCCGGGAAATCCCCGCCGAGGAGGTCGAGCGTCTCGTCGAGACTGGTCGCACCGGGCTCATCGACGGGCTGATGTCGAAGCGCGGCACCACCTTCAGCGCCTACTTCGTCCTGTCGGCCGACAAGAAGAAGACGGAGTTCGAATTCCCGCCGCGCTGACCCGAGCGGTCCTGATGGGTTCCCCCGGCGGGTTCGAAAGGGTTGTCCCAGCAGGGTCAGCCTCTGCCTGCCCCGTGCAGGTTCGTATCCGCGTCCGCCGTCCGCTTGAGCACCAGATAGTTGTGTCCGTCGAGTTTTTTCGCGCGTTGGGCTGACTCACTCAGGGGCGCCTGTGACCGGCCTCAACTTTTCGAGCCACCCCGCACTCTGCAAGAAAGAGAGTTTGGCAAGCTGATCGACCACCCCTGAAACACGAGGCGTCAGAATGAGCTTCAAACGCTCCCGATCTGAAACCGACTTCCCCGATTCCTGCACGTTGAATAAACCTTCATCAACCTTGGCCGCCATGCCATCGGTTAGTTGATCAAGATTACGCGTTCCATCCATCAAGGAAAGGACGTGGCGGGCGAACGGATCAACCCGCACGGAAACATGGCGGAGGTTCGTTACATGGCGTGGTTCATTCAGCGCCTGCCAGCGCATGAAAGCCGTCGCCTTGAGAGCGGAATCATTGGCAGCGGCCAGTCGGACATGCGGAACCGCAAGTACATCAATCAATCCTTTACTGTAGAGAAGGAGTAACTGTTGAGCGATTACCGCCTCCTCTCGCTTCTCGAGCCCCGGTTCGCGCGTCGCAGAAGTACCCGTAAGCAACTTGGCACGAACTTCCGAAACCAACGCGGCGAAGGTTACGTGGTTAGGCGCGGACTGCTGCAAGCAAAGCAGTACCGCTTTCACCAACGGACTGTCGGACGAGAAAGTGACACCGTTTGCGAGACGAAACTCCTCCTTCTCTCCGACCATGAGGCTGACGTCATCCTTCACGGAACGAGCGACCGCGCCGATGTGGAATTCGCGAAGAGTCGTCGCGTCGATGTTGCGGATGATTTTGGCGTCCGTCTTCACGAGCAACGTCATCCGGAACATGCGATTACGGAGAAAATCCATGTACTGTTCCATTTGGATGATATTGCGTCCCACCTTGCCGAGCGTCTCCTGCACTTGCTGCGGAAAGTTCGACGCCAGCATGGAACTGAGATCCGGCTCTCCTAAGTACTGGAGGTTATGACGCGCGGCAGCGGAGACAAACTCGTGGAAGTAGAATGCCTTGTTCTCTTCCTCAAGAAAATCATGGCGCAGATAGCCGTCCTGCCACCCCTGCATGGCCGTCAGCTCATTCTTAAGAAACTGACCATAGGGATTATTGTCAGCCGGAATGGAGTCGGCCAAGAACTTGACCAGCGCCCGCGATTGACCAATTCGCTGCTGGACATCCGAAAATTGCGCGGTGTGGAAAAGCATCATATCCCGAATCGCTCCCCGCATGTGCCAACCAGGCAGTGCGTTGTAACTCACGTAGGCCACACCGTTTTCGGTCAACAGAGTGTCGCACAGGGACAAAATCCTTTCCCGGACTGCTTCAGCGACCCAGCTGAAGATGCCGTGAACAATGATGTAATCAAACTTTTGGCCGGCCGCGTCGTAGGTCAGGATATCATCGTGCCGCAGCGAGATATTACTCAGTCCACTTCCCGAAATTGCCTGCTGACCGCGTTCGATTTGCCTCGAAGAGGAATCAATGCCGACAAAGGTGGCTCCCGGATACGCCTGGGCGATAGGAATGAGATTTGCACCATCGGCACACCCGAGCTCAAGCACCTTCGAACGCTCGGGCGCAGTCGGAGCGAGTCCGAAGAGCCAAGCCATGGTCGCCAACTTGACCGGATGGGTCTGAGGAAAAGAGGAGCTGGGATACGGAACCTCGTCGTAGGTGTTAATGGACATTCCTTAGCGCTACTGAAAACCAGGCCATTTACACCAGAAAAAACGCCGCTTCGTCAGGCGAACGCGGGACACGCGGTGGCATTCGGGGTGAGCGCGGGCATGGGAATCGGCCAGGCTTCAGGGCAACCGGGCGCCCTGCGCCAGCAGGCGCTCGCGGATCCGGGAGAACGGGACCTCGGCGAAAACTGTTCTGCGACGACGACGCCCAGCCGGATGCCGCCGATGGCGAGCCGATCTTCTGGACCGATGGGGCCGGCCCGTCGACGGCGGACGACGACGGCATGCAGCCCGACGCGCCGGACTGAGCCGGGTGAAGATTCTCCGACAAGAGACTCGCGCCTTGACCGCGAGTCGGGCGGAGCTTTGCCTGACGGCGCCGTAAAATTCGCGGCCGCCCCTTTGCAGGCAATGGATGCGCCCGTTGTCCCGCGCGTACTGCCGCCAATCGGCGCTTGCCACCCCGATTCGCCCGGCGGCAAGCTCCCGCCACAACCCCCGCCCGGGTGGTGGAATGGCAGACACGCGGGTCTTAGAAGCCCGTGCCGTAAGGCGTGAAGGTTCGAGTCCTTTCCCGGGCACCATTTACCTAGGTAGTTGGTTTTAGGGAACGGAAAGGGATCAAAATAGCCGCTAAGGGCTGCCATCGTTGGGTCCTTTGCCAATTTTTTAAGGAAGTGGCCTGCCATTTACTGAATTCGACCCCCGGTGGCCGGGGGATTCCATGAATGGGCCTCTCTTACCTAATCCAGCGTGCATGTGAAAGTTCGCCTCGCGGGACCTCAATCTACTGCATCTAGGACCGGCAAAACTGCAGAACTATCGAGTTGTAAAGTAATCTCCTGTGTGACTGCGGCCGGTGCACCATCCCACCATCTTCTCCTGGTCTGTCAGTCGAAACTCAGCCGAAAGCGCTTCGATCGCGTCCTTCAACGGATGCTCAGCGCCGTCAGAGGCGAATCGCAGCAGGGGCAACATGCAGGACTGATAGTCGGGAATCGGCATATATTCTTTTGGGGAACGTCAAAGATGAGCCACGACGGGAGCTGGCGCGCCGCGTGCCTCCTTCGGAACTGGATTCGGATGCTTCATTCCGAAGCTCTTTCGGTCGCACGCGGCGTGACAGCTCCCGGCGTTGGCTCTGGCGCCTTGTTAGCCGTTTGCTTCTTCGAGGCCGCGCCGCAAGAAATCGGGATGACGGCCCTCATGAACAACTCCGAGAACGTAGAGAATATCACCCTCGATCTGGTAGTAGACGAGGTACGGAAACGGCCGGCACTTCCGGCACGGAAACCCGTGAGGTCCGACATGATCTCCACCCTTTCGCTTGATCACAACCCGGACCGACTCCTTCACACGCTCGTGGAAATCATCACCAAGGCGCTCTGAGATCTCCGCATAACGGGTTTCCGCGAGCAGCAGCTCTTGCTTGAAAAAGGTGCTGAAAACGACCTTCACGTCCTCTCACCGAAAACGTCTTCAAATGAGAGACCGCGATCCTTGCCAGAACGCAGTTCGGCCAAGCGAGATCGCAGCATTGCAGACAATTCCTCGTCGCTGGGGCCGCCTGGCTTCACGCTGTCGAGCAAGAGCTTCGCGAGTTGCTCGCGCTGCTCGGGAGGCAACGAAAGGGCTTCTTCGGCGAGATAGATGCTCGTCAGTGCCATGAGGGGACCGTACCCCAAGGACCGGCGACCGCAAGCGATCTCCCTGGCTAACGTCAAAGATGAGCCACGACGGGGCTTGGCGCGCCTCGTGCCGGAGCGTTCCGGACCACCGCGCGTCACGAAGCCGTGAAACGGCACGCTTTTCGCTACTAAACCCTTGTCGCTCGCGTCCGAAGTCCCATAAGATGCTCTGATTTTTCCGCATCACGCCTATGATCGTTACTACCGCACAACTGTTCCAGCACGCCTACGGCAAGTACGCCGTGGGTGCCTACAACATCAATAACGCCGAACAGGCGATGGGCCTGTTCCGGGGCGCGATCATGTCCAAGGCGCCGTTCATCATCCAGATTTCCAAGGGTGCGCGGGCCTACACCGACAAGCGCATGCTGGAAGCGATCATCCGGTCCGCCGCTGAGATCTTCCCCGAGGCGATCTTCGCGGTCCATCTGGACCACGGCGACGAGGCCACCTGCTACGATTGCATCAAGTCCGGCTTCTTCAGCTCGGTCATGATCGACGCCTCCCATGATCCGTTCGAGAAGAACATCGAGATCACCGAGCGGGTCGTCGACGCCGCCCACCCCAGGGGCATCTCCGTCGAGGCCGAGTTGGGCATGCTCGGCGGCGTGGAGGAGGATATCAAGGTCGAGGACGGCCATGCCACCCTGACCAATCCCGCTGAAGCCGAGGAGTTTGTGAAGCGGACCGGTTGCGACTCCCTCGCCTGCGCGATCGGTACGTCCCACGGCGCCTTCAAGTTCAAGGGCAAGCAGTCGCTCCACTTCGACGTGCTGGAAAAGATCCAGGCCCGCCTGCCCAACTTCCCGCTCGTCATGCACGGTTCCTCCTCGGTTCCGAAGGACGAGGTGGCCCGCATCAACGCGGCCGGCGGCTCGATCAAGGATTCCGCCGGAGTCGACGTGAACGAGTACCTGCCCGCCGCCAAGCTCGGCGTCACGAAGATCAACATTGATACCGATGGCCGCTTGGTCTGGACGCGCGTGCACCGCGAGTTCTTCCGGGACAAGCCCTCGGACTTCGACTTCCGCCCGCCGGGCAAGATCTTCATGGAGGAGTACGCGAAGTTCATCGCCAGCCGCAACCAACTCCTCGGCTCCGCCGGCCAACTCGACAGCCTCCGCGAATCCCTCAAGGCGTAAGCCTCCGAGCCGCCGGGTCCAACTGGACCCTTCCCCGCGCCGCGCGCTCCCCCCTCGGGGTGCCGCGGCACGCTCGTTTATCCGGGCAGGCTTCATGCGCAAGAGCTCCCGAAACGACCGGCTCGGACCTTGACCTGCGCCCCCGGCTCACACCGCGGCGCCGCCGGGCGAACGGCCGAGGCGAGTTCGCCGGCGCTCAATCGCTCCGGAGCCTCAAGCACTGGTCAGGTGTCCTGCTCAGCACTCATCGCTTGCGGGACTGCCGGGCAAGGGGTGACTCTCGACTCCCCCACCTCTTTCGCATGCAAGCCTTGGTCTTCTGGGAACCGGCCGGACTTTCCCTCGATCGCGCTAATCCCTACGCCGCGCTGCTCGCCCGCGCGCTCGAAGCGCACGGAGTCCGCTCGGTCGCGGGATTCCGGCCCCAGCTCGATCGCGAATGGCTCCGGGCCAACCGGTCCGCGTTCGACGTCCTGCACCTGCACTGGCCCTCGGGACTCTACCACGGTGCGACCTTGGAGGAGTCGACCCAGCGCTGCGCCACGATGATCGACGCCCTCTCCTACGCGCGGTCGATCGGCTACCGGGTGGTCTGGACGATGCACAACCTGTACCCGCACGACAGTGTGTCGCGGGAACTGGATCATCTCGCCCGGCTCGGCGTCACCGCCGCCGCCAGCGCCGTCATCGTCCACTGCGAGCACGCCCGCTCGCTGCTCGCGCAGCACTTCCACCGGACCGAGCGGGTCTTCCTCGCGCCCCACGGGCACTTCTGCGACGCCTACCCGAACACGGTCTCGCGGGCCGAGGCCCGGGCGCGGTTCGGCTTCGCGAACCGGCACTTCGTCTACCACTTCTTCGGCAACGTCCGGTCGAACAAGGGCGTCGATCAACTGCTCGAGGCCTTTCTCGGCCTGCCCGGCGACGATCTCCGCTTCCTCTTCGCGGCCCGCCTGTGCACGGACTACAGCGAGCGGATCGTCGCCCGGGCCCGCAACGCCGACCCCCGGATCGTACTGACGGAGTCGAAGTTCTACGCCAACGAGGAGTTCCAATGGTTCTTCAACGCCGCCGATGTCGCCGTCTTCCCCTTCACCGACATCCTGACGTCCGGCTCCGCGATCACGGCGCTGTCGTTCCACTGTCCGGTCATCGTTCCCGCGATCGGCTGCCTGCCCGAATTGGTCGACGCCTCGGTGGGGACCCTGTTTGATCCGACCCGGCCCGGCGCGCTGACCCAGGCAATGATCGCCGCCCGCTCGGTGAGCCGGGAGACGCTGCGGCCCGGCATCGAGCAACGCCTGCGCGAACTGTCGTGGGACGGCATCGCCCGCACCACGCTGGAGGCCTATCGTGCCTGATCTCCTGTTCACGGCGGCGGAGTTGGGAAACCTCCGGCGCCGGGCCAAGCTCCCGGCCTTCCGGCCGGCGGTGGAGCGCCTGCGCCGCGACGTCGCCCGGGCCGACGCGATGCATCTCCGCGTGCCGGAGCGCCCGGGCGGCTATTACCACGACTTCACCTGCCCGGATCACGGCGTGGAACTGCGCTTCGACCCCGCGCAACCGGGCGAGCACCGCTGCCCGGTCGACGGCGCTCGATTCTCCGGCGAACGTTTCGACGCCGCGTGGCGCTGGTTCGTCAACCATCACCTCGCCGAATCCACGCTGCGCCGGGCCGTTCTCTGGCGAGCCGAGGGTGACGAAGCCCAGCGGTCCGCCGTGCGCGACGTGCTCCTCGGCTACGCCGATCGGTACGCGTTCTACGCCACCTGTCCGCGTCCGGGTGCCAACCCCGGCGTCGCCACCTACACGACGCTCGACGAGTCCGTCTGGCTGATCCCGCTCGCCTGGGCGCACGCGCTCGTCGCGGACGCGCTGGCCGCCGCGGAGGCGACCGCGATCATCGACCGCCTTCTCGTTCCCGCCGCCGAGCACCTTGTGCGGCGCCGCTACGACGCCATCCACAACTTCACCTGCTGGCACAACGCCGCGATCGCCACCGTCGGTCGCCTCGCCGGCCGCGGGGACCTGATCGCCTATGCGCTCGAGGGCCGGATCGGGCAGCGCGCCCAGCTTCGCCAGGGCATGCTCCCGGATGGGCTCTGGTTAGAAGGCTCGATGAGCTACCACTTCTACTCGGTCTGGGCCCTGCTCCTCTCGGCGCTCGCCTTCCGCCACGACCCCCGGACCTCCCTCCTCGGCGAGCCGGCGCTGCCGCGGAGCCTGCTCACCCCCCTCGCCTGCGCCCACCCCGACGGCACCCTGCCGGCCACCAACGACTGCTGGTACTTCACCAGCGTGGTCGGCGCGTGCTGCCACGGCGTGCCGCCGGCGCCCGACTTCTACGAACTCGCGCAGCCACTCTTCGGCGATCCCGCCCTCGCCGCTCCCCTCCACGCCGCGTATGCATCGCGGCCGCGCGACAGCCTGTACGCGCTCATGTTCGGTCCGGAAACGCTGCCCGCCACCGCGCCTTCGCCCCGGCGCAGCGTGTGCCTCCCATCCTCGGGACTCGCAATCCTGCGACCCACCGAGCGCCTCGACTTGCTGCTCAAGTCCGGACCGCACGGCGGGCATCACGGCCATCCGGACAAACTCGCCCTGAGCGGTTGGTATGACGGTTGGCGCTTCTCGCCCGACCTCGGAACCCCCGGCTACGGTGTCGCATCACTCGAGACGTGGTACCGGCAGAGTCTCAGCCACAGCACGCTCCTGATCGACGGCGAGTCGCAGCCCCCGGTCGACGGTTGCATCGAGCGCTGCCGCGACGACGGTGCGGTCGCGACGGTCGCTTGGGAGGGCGTGCGGATGCGGCGCGTGCTGCGCGCGCGCCGCGAGTACTTCATCGACGTCTGCGAAGTCGATTGCGTCACGCCGCGACCGATCGACTGGATCCACCACAATGCCGGCCGGCTCGAGCTGGCTCAGCTCCCGGGTCGCCCGAGCGGGCCCCTGACCGGCGGCGCAGCGTATTCCCACCTCGGGGACATCGCGGAGCACGACGGTGGAGCCCCCGGTCGGTGGCGGTGGCGGGAGGGCGGACATGCCATGGTGGTGTGGACGGCCGCGGCGGCCGACGAGACGGTCTTCAGCGGCACGGCCCCGTCGAACCCACCGACGGAACGCCTCGGCTTCCTGCTGCGCCGCCGCCACGCCGGGCGGGCGATCTTCCTCGCGGTCTTTCACCCGTTCCGCGACTCGCCCCGGGTGGACGACGTGGAGTTCACCGCAGACGGTGGCGTGCGCGTTCGCCTTGCCGATCGCTGCGACGACTGGACGCCGGGCCAGCTCACCGATCTGGCCTGACGCGGACCGCGGCCCCCGGGGAGCCCGCGCGACGCCGGCGACTCCCTGACCGCATCCACGCGGCGCGTCCCCGCGCGGACTGCCGCGCGACTGACTGCACCCCGGACCTCGCGCGGTTCCAGCGCCAGTGTCCGACGTCAGGGCAGCCAGGGAAACTTGCGCGCCGCGGGGGCCCGCTTCTCGCGCTGCGCGCGGTGAAACTCCTTCGCCTCGTCGCTCATGTAGTAGAGCATGGTGGCGTTGCCCGCGAGCTCCTGAATGCCAGTCTGCCCGTCGAGTTCGGCATTGAACGCACTCTTCAGCGCGCGGATCGCGAGGGGGCTGTGACCGAGGATTTCCCGCGCCCAGCGCACCCCCTCGGCCTCGAGTTCGCCCACCGGCACAACCGTGTTCACGAGGCCCATCTCCAGCGCCTGCGTCGCGTTGTACTGACGGCAGAGATACCAGATCTCCCGCGCCTTTTTCTGACCCACGACGCGGGCGAGGTAGCTGGAGCCGAACCCGGCGTCGAAGCTGCCCATGCGCGGCCCCACCTGCCCGAAGATCGCGTTATCCGCCGCAATCGAGAGATCGCAGACCACATGGAGCACGTGCCCGCCGCCGATTGCATAGCCGGCAACCAACGCGATCACGACCTTGGGCACGGAACGGATCAATTTCTGCAAATCGAGAACATTGAGTCGCGGCACGCCATCGCCCCCGACGTACCCCGCGTGGCCCCGCACGTTCTGGTCGCCGCCGGCGCAGAAGGCATACTTGCCGTCCGTATGGGGTCCGGCACCGGTCAGGAGGATGACCCCGATCGTCGGATCCTCCCGGGCATCGAGGACCGCGTCGTACATTTGCGACACCGTTTCGGGCGTGAACGCATTTCGCCGGTGGGGACGATTGATGGTGATCTTCGCGATCCCGTCGACCTTGTGGTAGAGGATGTCGGAGTACGCCTTGGCGACCTTCCAATCGGGCTGGCTCATGCTCCGAGGGTGGGTGTTTCGGCTACGGGGTCAATGCAGCCGCACGGCCAGCAAACGTTGTGCATTCCAAGAAAACTGCTTGGACGGACGCCGAAAGCCGGGATGCTGGACCGTCATGCAGCCGTCCTCCAAGGCCTCGGCCGCCCATACCTCGCTGGTGCTCGGCGCCCTTGGCGTCGTGTTCGGCGACATTGGCACGAGCCCGCTCTACGCGTTCCGCGAGTCGATCGAGCACCTTGCCCCGGCGGACCGCATTCACGGCATCCTCGGCGTCCTGTCGCTGATCTTCTGGTCGCTGATGATCGTGGTGAGCTTGAAGTACGCCACGGTCGTCATGCGCGCCGACAACCGCGGCGAAGGCGGCATTTTCGCGCTGCTCGCGCTCAGTGGCCTTGAGCCGTCGGACGGCGCCCGGCGCCGGATCACGCCGGGAGTGATGGTGGTGCTGCTGGGGGCCGCGATGCTCTGCGGCGAGGGAGTCATCACGCCCGCGATCTCCGTGCTCAGCGCAGCGGAGGGCATGAAGCTGATTGTCCCGGAGTCAGCGGGCTACGTCGTGCCCGTCAGCCTCGCGATCCTCGTCACCCTCTACGCCGTCCAGCGGAAGGGTACGGCCTTGATCGGCCGCTGGTTCGGGCCAGTGATGGCCGTGTGGTTCATCGTGCTGGGCGTCCTCGGCATCTATCACCTCGTCGAGACGCCGGCCGTGCTCCACGCCCTGAACCCCGTCCACGGCTGGAATCTCCTCCGCGACCACCCGGGCAGCGCCACCGCCATCCTCGGATCGGTGGTGCTCGCCATCACCGGCGTCGAGGCGCTCTACGCCGACATGGGACATTTCGGGCGCCGCTCCATCATCCGGGCCTGGTACCTGATCGTGTTGCCGGGGCTCACCCTGAACTACTTTGGCCAGGGTGCCTACCTGCTCTCGCATCCCACGGACAACGGGAACCCCTTTCTTTCCCTCGCCCCGGAGGGTGCCGCCCGCACCGCACTGCTGGTCCTGTCGTTCTTCGCCGCGGTGATCGCCAGCCAGGCGCTGATTTCCGGCACGTACTCGCTCGTCCGGCAGGCCATCCAACTGGGCTTCTTCCCCCGCCTGAAGGTCCTCCACACCAGCGCCGAGCAGAGCGGCCAGATCTACGTGCCACTCGTCAACACGCTGCTGGCGATCGGTTCGATCGCGACCGTGCTGCTCTTCCAGTCGTCCTCCCAGTTGGCGGGCGCCTACGGGATCGCGGTCACGGGCGCCATGACCGCGACCACGTTCGCGCTCTTCTTCGCCGCCCGGCGACGCTGGCAGTGGTCGCTTCCCGCCGCCCTCGGCATGTGCCTGGTCTTCGCCGTCATCGATCTGACCTTCCTCTTCGCCAATGTCCCCAAGATCGCCCATGGCGGGTGGCTGCCGCTCGCCATCGCCGCCGGCATCTTTGCCATCATGCACACGTGGAAGAGCGGGCGCAGCGAAATCCAGGAGCGCGTCTACGGCAGTGCCGTCACCGAGCTCGAACTCTCCAGCATCGCCCGCAGCAAGAACATCGTCCGCGTCCCGGGCAGCGCCGTCTTCATGGTCGGCACGCCCAAGGGCACCCCGCTCGCCCTGCTCCACCACCTCAAGGCCAACAAGTGCCTGCAGCAGACCGTGGTGCTCCTCACCATCACGACACAGGACGTGCCGGAGGTCGACGAGGATGAGCGCATGACGCTCGACTCCATGGGCGAGGGCGTCTGGCGCGCCATCGGTCGCTACGGTTACATGGAATCACCCAACGTCAGCCGCCTCATCGAGCGCATCCAAGCCCAGGGTGTGCCGATCAAGCCGATGGCGACGACGTACTACTTCAACCGCGAGATGATCATCTCCGGCGGCAACGCCCGGATGCTGGAATGGCAGAAGAATCTCTACGCCTTCCTCAGCCGCAACGCGACCCCGGTGAAGGACTACTACCAGATCATGCCGACGCAGATCATCGAGATCGGTCTGCCGGTCCAGTTGTAGTCGCCCGTCCGCCGCCTTGTTCGGCGGACCACGCGCCATCGGCTCAGGCCTGATTCACCCGGGCCGCCACCTCCGCCGCCACGCGGGCGAAGAGCTCCTTGCGCTGGCGTGCGTCCCGTTTCCGGTCGGTTCGCAGCTCCCACACGCGCACGCCGTTCGCGGGCAGCGTCTTCACCGCCGTCTCCAAGTCTCTCCACGAGGCAATCACGCGATGCTCCAAGCCATGCGCCCGCACCAGCGCCGCGATGTCCACGGTCTGCGGGGTGGCGAACAACTCCTCGAACGGGGGCTCATGCGCCGCAATCGGGAGGTGCTCAAAGATGCCGCCGCCCGCGTTGTTGATCAGCACCACGGTGAGCGAACCCCGCAATGCCGCCGCGGCGAGGAGGCCGTTGCTGTCGTGCAGGAACGCCAAATCCCCCGTCAGCAGCACCGCCGGAGGTCCGCCTTCCGCCGCGCCCAGCGCGGTCGAGAGCGTGCCGTCAATGCCGTTGGCTCCTCGACTGCACTGCACACGCAGCCCGGTCTTCCCGGGAGGGACAAAATACTCGAGGTCGCGCACCGGCATGCTGGAGGCCACGCACCATGTCACGCCCGCCGGCAGGGTCCGCGCCAGCAGCCACGCCGCTTTCCCTTCGAAGAGCCGGTCCTCGGCCTCCAGCGCCTCATCCAAGCGCGTCCGCGCCTCCGCCTCCGCACGCAACCAGCGCACCCGGTACGCGTCGTCCGTCCCGGCCAGGCCTTCGACAGTCAGGCGCTCCACCGCCGCCGCCCGCTGCTCCGTCCGCAGGTGCAGTGCGTCGCGGTTGACCGCGCCGTCCGCGAGCAGGAGGCACCGCGCCCCGCTCCGTTCCAGCCACGTCCGCAGCACTTTGCTGGTCGGCCAGCCTCCCAGACACAGCACCTGCCCGGGCCGCAGCGTCCGGGCCGTGCCCTCGTCGCGCAGCACGGTGTCGTAGGTCGTCACGATCGGTGCTCCGGCGGGGGCATGGAAGCGCAGCGGGGAAAGCGCATCCGCGAGCACGGGCCAACCGGTCCGACCGGCGACGTCGAGCACCGCGCGAACGTAGCCCGCCGGATCCACCGGGTCCGCCTGCCCCGCCACGATCACGCCGCAGGTGGTCTCAACCCGCAAGCGGGCGGACTGCGCGGCGGCGCTCGGGTCCGTGGGTCGGTCGAGGTAGTCAAAGAAGCCGTCATCCAGCCCGTCGATGACCACGGTCTCGCCCGCCGCCGTCGGTGGGGCGAGCGGATCGCGGAACGGCAGGTTCAGATGCACGGGGCCCGCGGGCGAGCCCGCGGCCGCCCGCCACGCCTGCACCGCCGTCTGCCGCAGGTAGCGCAGCAGGGACAACGTGGCCTCAGGCACGGCGACTTCATGCTGCCAGCGGACGTAGTCGCCGAAGATCTTCTGCTGATCGATGGTCTGTCCAGAGTGGCAGGCCCGCATCTCGGGCGGGCGATCCGCCGTGAGGACCAGGAGCGGCACTCCGGCCTCATGCGCCTCGACCACCGCGGGGAAGTAGTTCGCCACGGCCGATCCGCTCGTGCACACGAGCGCCACCGGGCGCCGGGAACGCCGCGCCAGACCGAGCGCAAAGAACGCCGCCGAGCGTTCGTCCACCATCACCGTCCGCCGCAGCCGCGGCGACCGCGCCACCGCCAGCGCCAGCGGCGTCGAGCGCAATCCCGGGGAAATCACGACGTGCGCCAGACCGAGGCGGACGAGGGTCTCCACCAGCACGCTGGCCCACAGCGTGTTCGGGGTGCGACGGTCGAACGGTGATCCAAGGTCGGCCATAGCAACAGCCTAGCGAGGTTCCCGGCGGAGGAAACGTCAAACCGCACCCGTCCCAGCGCCGACCAAAGCCTCCACCAGCGCCGCAAACTTCAGCTCGGTCTCGGCAAACTCCTGCTCCGGGGTCGATCCCGCCACGATGCCGGCCCCGGCATAGACGCGCGCCCGATTGCCCTCGATCAATGCGCTCCGGATGCCGACGAAGAACTCGCCGCCACCGCGTCCGTTCATCCAGCCGAGCGCGCCGGCGTACAGGCCGCGCGGGAATCCCTCCAACCCGCGGATCGCCGCGATCGCCTGCTCCCGCGGGGTCCCGCCGACCGCCGGCGTCGGGTGCAGCACCGCCAGCGCGTCCAGCAAGCGAACGCCCGCCGGGAGGGGCACACTCACCGCCGTCGCGAGGTGCTGCACGTTCGCCAGACGGCGCAGCGTGGGGCGAGCCGCCACATCCACCGTCATTCCCAGCGGGGCGAGGCGGCGGACGATCGACTCGAGGACGAGACGATGTTCGCGGAGGTCCTTCTCGCTGCGCAGCAAGGCGTGCGACAGGGCCGCATCCTCGCTCGCGCCCGTCCCGCGCCGCGCCGACCCGGCGAGCGCCTCCGTCTCCAGCACGCCACGGCTGACCCGCACGAGGCGCTCGGGGCTGGCACCGATGAAGCTGCGGCCGTGTCCGTCGCCGACCGAGAACGCGTAACAGGCTGGAAAGCGCTGCCGGAGTCCGTTCAGCACCCGCAGGGGATGCAGCGGAGCCGCCGTGCCGAGGTCGCGGGCGCGGGCGAGGACGATCTTGCGGAAGTCGCCGGCGGCGATGCGCCGCAGCGCCTCCGTCACGGCGGCGCGGTAGTCGCCCGCCTCCCGGGACTCGACCCGCCCGCGCTCGGGCGGAGGCACCATGGCGTCTTCCGGCGGCAGCGCCGCGGTCGACGCATACTCGAAGCCGGAGAACTTGCGGTGCGCCCTCCAGACGCGCTCGGCGAGCGGTGCAATGTCCGCGTCGGGCTCCAGCCAGACGTTCGCGACCGCCGTGGTGCAGTCGCCAGCCCGGGCGACCTGCCAGCGGGGCACGAAGGCCCTCGCCGCCGGAAAGGGTTCGCCGGCTTCAACGTTATCCAGGAAGGCAAAACCAGCGAACACATGCGGACCGCCGAAGGGGGCATCCACCGCGCCGACCGCCAGCGTGTGTTCGAAAAGGTCGTCCGCCCACGCCTGCACCGCCGCGAAGCGTCCGGGGCCGGACGCCTCGCACATCCGCAACGCCTCGGCCCCGGCGATCGCGGAGTCGAGCGACGGGTTCTCCGCGTAGAAGTGCAGCTCCCCGGATGCGTAGATCGACTCGAGCACCGCAAGGGGATCGAGGGCGTCCACCGCCACCGCGATGCTCACCAGCTTGCCGTGCGCGTCGCGACGGGCGATTTCACGGCACTCACCGAGGAACGCCGCCAGACGCTCCGGCGACGCGTTGTCCGCGGGACTGACCGGGAGGGTCTTCACCCCTGCGGGCGGGGAAACAGAATCGCCGTCGCCGCGACCTTGCGACCCGACAGACTCGTTCCCCAGTTCAGTTCGTCCCGCCACGCCGCCGCCGGCGCGTAGCCGAGCACCCCGCGGATCTTGTCCGTTGTCCCGGGCATGACCGGCGCGAGCAGCGTCGCCGCGAGGCGCAGCGCCTCGGCCATGGTCGCCAGCGCCATGCGCAGGCGCGCCTGGTCGGCGGGCTCCGTCGACTTACCCAGCTTCCACGGCGCGAGCTTGTCGATGTAGGCGTTCGTCGCCGTCACGAACGCGAAGGTTCTCTCCAGCGCGACGTGGAACTGGAAGGACTCATGCAGCCCGATGACCTCGTCGCGGGTCTGCGCCCAGAGCGTCTGCAGTTCACGCTCGGGTGCCTCGGCCGGACCCGCCTCCGGCACGGTCGCCGCGGCGAAGCGGTTGGTCATGTTCAGCGTGCGGTTGACGAGGTTGCCGAGGTTGTTCGCAAGTTCCGTGGTGTAGCGGGTGAGGAACTGTGCCTGCGAGAAGTCGCTGTCCTGACCCACGCTCATCTCGCGCATCAGGAAGTAGCGCAGCGCGTCCACGCCGTAGGTGTCGCAGTACTCCGCCGCGTGAATGAAGTTGCCCGTGCTCTTGGCCATCTTGGCGCCGTTGATTGACCACCAGCCATGCGCGAGAATCGACTTCGGCAGTGCGATGCCCGCCGCCTTGAGCATGATCGGCCAGTAGACCGCATGCGGAGGCACGAGGATGTCCTTGCCGATGACATGGAAGTCCGCCGGCCACACGCCCGGCTTGTCCGCGACGGCCGAGTAGTAGTTCAGCAGGGCATCAAACCACACGTAGGTGACGAAGCCGGAGTCGAACGGCAGCGGGATGCCCCACTCCAGCCGCTCGCGGGGACGCGAGATGCAAAGGTCGTTCAGGGGCTCCTTCAGAAATTCCAGCACCTGCTTCGCCCGGTAACGCGGAAAGATAAACGCTTCGTGGGACCGGATGTGCTCCGCCAGCCACGCTTGGTGACGCTGCAGCCGGAAAAAGTAGTTCGACTCCGTGATCTGGGTGACCTCGCCGTAAATCTCCGGCCACGAGCCGTCCGGATTCCGGTCCTTCTCCTGCAGAAACTGCTCCTGGCGGGTCGAGTAGAAGCCCGTGTAGTCCGCCTTGTAGATGTCCCCTTGATCGTGGAGTTGCTGCAGGATGGCCTGCACCACGCGCTTGTGGCGATCCTCGGTCGTCCGGATGAAGTCGTCGTTGGAGATTTCCAGTTTCGCGCACAGCGTCCGGAACTCGGCGCTCACCGCATCCACAAACGCCTGCGGCTCAACATTTTTGCGCCGCGCACTCTGCTGCACCTTCTGGCCGTGCTCATCGGTCCCGGTCAGGAACCACACCGGGTCGCCCATCAACCGGCGGAATCGAGCAATGACGTCGGTCAACACCTTCTCATAGGCGTGCCCGAGGTGCGGTGACCCATTCGTGTAGTCGATCGCGGTGGTGACGTAGAAGGTTTTCATCGCCTGAACCCCGAATTGAAGCCGGGTTGGGCGGCTTTGTCCAAGGTTTTACGATTTCCGCCCCCTTCAGGGCATGGCGGCTCGCGCCGATGAGGACAGCAAGCTGCAAAGCCCCCGCCGTGTCACGCTCCACCCTTCCCTCGCCCTCGTCCCAGCCTGCCGACGCCAGCCCCGGTCTTCCGGCGGGGCCCACCGGGAGCGTAGCGGGTGCGGACGCCAAGGTCGGGAGCAGCGGGCCGGCGACCCGGACGCCCGAGTTGGTCGTCGTGGTTCCGGTCTTCAACGAGGAGACGGTCATCGTCTCCGTCCTGCGCGAGTGGCGGGAGGAGGTCGCGCGCGTGGTGCCGAATTTCCAGTTGCTGGTGATCAACGACGGTTCGACGGACGGCACGCTGGCGGCGCTTTCCCAGCTCGATTGGCCGGAGCTGACGGTCCACAGCCATGCGAACCGGGGACACGGGCAGAGCTGCCTCGTGGGCTACCTCGAGGCTGAGCGCATCGGCGCGCCTTTCGTGTTCCAGATCGACTCCGACGGCCAGTGTGACCCGGTGGCATTCCGCTCCGTCTGGGAACGACGTCACGAGGCGCCGGCGGTGTACGGTCGCCGGATCACGCGCGACGACGGTCCGAGCCGGCGGCTCATCACCCGCGTGCTGCGCTGGTCGCTCAAGCTGCTGCGCCACACCCGGCTCAACGACACGAACGTCCCGTACCGGCTCTACCACACCGGTGCCGCCGCCGCCGCCGCGCGCAAGGTTCCGCGCACGTTCGACCTCGCCAACATCGGACTCGCCTTGAAGCTCGAACCGCAGGGCTTCGTGGAGGTGCCGATCCACTTCCGCGACCGCGTCGGCGGCCACGCTTCGGTGCGTTACTGGGGCTTCGCCCGCAAGGCCCGGCGCCTGTTCCGCGACCTGCGCTCGCTCTAGCCGTGCGTCCGGCCTACGATTTCGTCATCGTCGGCGCCGGGTTCTCCGGCCTCGTCATCGCCGAGCGTCTCGGGGCCGCCGGCCACCGGTGCCTCGTCGTCGAGAAGCGCGACCACATCGGCGGCAACTGCCACGACCGACACGACCGCAACGGACTGCTCTATCATGTCTACGGTCCGCACTACTTCCGCACCAATTCCGCCGTCGTCCGCGAGTATCTGAGCCGGTTCACCGCTTGGCGCGAGGTGAAGTACCGGGTCCAGGTCTACACCCAGGGCCGCTACTGGAGCTTCCCCGTCAACCTCGCCACGTACCGCCAGCTCTGTGGACGCGCCGACGCGTCCGAGACCGAATTCAAGGACTACCTCGCCCGCGCCATCATCCCGTGCGAGCATCCCGCCAATTCCCGCGACGCGATGCTCGCCTGCGTGGGACCCGAGCTCTACGAGCTGTTCTTCAGGGGTACACGCTCAAGCAGTGGGGCCGGCCCGCCGAGGCGCTCGATGCGTCAGTCTGCCGTCGCATCCCGTGGCGCTCCGACGTCGACGAGCGCTACTTCCACGATGAGTTTCAGGCGCTGCCGCGCGACGGGTACCACCGGCTCTTCGAGAATCTGTACGCCGCCTCCGGCGCCGATCTGCGACTGGAGACCGATTACCGCGACATCCTTCCCCACGTGCACTGCCAACACTTGGTGTACACCGGGCCGATCGACGAGTACTTCGGGCATTGTCACGGTCCGCTGCCCTATCGCAGCGTCCGCCTGCAACTCGAGGAGTACTCAGCGGCCGACCGTCCCGACGGGCTGCTCCAGCCCGCGCTGCAGGTGAACTATCCCGGCAGCGAGCCCTTCACGCGCACGGTGGAGCTCAAGCACATCACCGGCCAGTCGAGTCCGTTCTCCAACCTCGTCCGCGAATTCTCCGAGGAGCACGTGAACGGGCGCAATGATCCGTACTACCCAATTCCTGGTCCGGAGAGTCAGGCGCTCATCGAGCAGTACTGCACGCTCGCGGAGCGGGAGGCCGGCGTCACCTTCATTGGTCGGCTCGCCCAGTTCCGCTACCTGAACATGGATCAGGTCGTCGGTGCCGCCCTCCACACCGCGGAGAAGCTGAAGCTCAAGCAGGGGCCGGTCTTCTCCGGCTCCCTTCCCGCGCGCTCGGCCCAAGCGGTCGCCTGAGCGATCGCCGCCGCGATCCGCCGCAGGGGGACGGGGCTCCAGGACAGGCCGGAACGGACCTGCGGCGGCGGAGTGAACGCATCCCGGAGGATCTCAGGAGCGCGGTCGCAACTGGCGCAGGGCTTCGTAGCAGGCAATGCCCGCCGCAGTGCTGAGATTGAGCGAACGGAGTTCCGGGTTCGCTTGGGGGATGGTCACGCGACCCGCCTCCCCGATTTCCGCGTGCAACCACTCGGGTGCCCCCGATCCTTCGTTGCCAAACACGAGTCCATCCTCGTCGGCGAACGCCGCGTCCCAGTAGCTCCGCTCCGTGTGGGTCGTGAACAGCCAGAGGCGACGCGGCCCGAGCGGGCTCGCGCGGAAGGCCGCCCAGTCGGTGTGTTCATGCACGTCAAGCGATCGCCAGTAATCCATTCCTGCTCGCCGGAGGTTGCGGTCGTTGATGACGAACCCCAGCGGCTGGATGAGGTGCAGGCGCGAACGGGTCAGCGCGCACATCCGGCCGATGTTGCCGGTGTTCTGCGGGATTTCGGGCTGAAACAGGATGATGTGCAGCATGCGCTCAATCGGGGGAGCATGACTTCACCCCCCGATTCCCGCACCCTGCTCCAGATCCCGCCTGCTTGGCAACTCCAAGCGGGGGACCGACGTCTCCCCCAACTCCACCGTTGCCCCGTCGCGTCCGCTGCGTTGCCATGCCGTCCACGTCCCGCCGCATGACCGCCCCCTCCTCTCCCGTCACCGACGTTCCGGTGCTCCGCATGCGCGGCATCGCCAAGCGGTTCGGGGCCACCGCGGCCCTCCGGGGCGTCGAACTCGACGTCCTGCCCGGCTCGGTCCACGCGCTCATCGGCGAAAACGGCGCCGGCAAGAGCACGCTGATGAAGACGTTGTCCGGCGCCTGCGCTCCCGACGACGGACACATGGAGTTGGGCGGCGTGCCGTTCGCCCCCGCCAACCCGCTCCACGCCCGCGCCCTCGGCGTGTGCATGATCTACCAGGAACTGGCCCTCGCGCCCGACTTGAGCGTGATGGAAAACATTCTCCTCGGGATCGAGCCCACCCGCGGACCATTCGTCCGCTGGAACGAGGTGCGCGCCGCCGCCCAGCGGGCCCTGCAGGAGGTCGGCCTGCCCGGACTCGACCCCGCGACGCGGGTCGGCGACCTGCCCGTCGCCCACCAGCAACTCGTCGAAATCGCCCGCGCCGTGGCGGTGGGCTGCCGCATCCTCGTCCTCGACGAGCCAACCAGTTCGCTCACCCGCCGCGATGTCGACCAACTCTTCGCCTTGGTGCGCCGGCTGCGCGACCGCGGCATCGCCATCATCTACATCAGCCACGCCCTCGAGGAAGTCTCCGCCCTCTGCGATCGCTTCACCGTCCTGCGCGATGGCGAAACCGTCGGCCACGGTCGCGTCGGCGAGGTGTCCGTCGATCGGATCATCGCGCTCATGGTCGGCCGCGAGGTGGGCGATCTCTACCCGCGTTCCACTCGGTCTCCCGGCGAGGTGGTCCTTGAACTGGACCAACTCGGCGGCGCGCCGCTTCCCCGCTCCGCGTCACTCGCGCTGCATCGGGGCGAGGTCGTGGGAGTTGCCGGGCTGATCGGCGCCGGGCGCACCGAGATGGTTCGGTCCCTTTTCGGTCTCGCTCCGGTCCGGCAGGGCAGGATCCGAGTCGGCACCCACTCGGGTCCCGCCTCGCCGCGCGAGCGGTGGAGTCAGGGACTGGGTCTCGTCAGCGAAGATCGCAAGCAGGAGGGTCTGGCCCAGTCACTTTCGATCGCCGACAACCTCACCCTCACCCGGCTCGGGGGTCTTGGCCCGTGGGGTCTCGTGCGCCCGTCGCTCCAACGCGAAGCCTGCCGGCCTTGGATCGAATCATTCCCAATCAAGTGCCGCGATGCCGGCCAACCCGTCCAGGATCTCTCCGGCGGCAACCAGCAGAAGGTCGCGATCGCCCGACTGCTTCACCACGATGCCGACATCCTTCTGCTGGACGAGCCGACGCGCGGGATCGACGTCGGATCCAAGGCTCAGATCTACCGCCTGATCGATTCGCTCGCCCGTGGCGACGCCACGACCGGTCGCGCGCCCAAGGCCGTTCTCGTGATCAGCAGCTACCTCCCGGAACTGCTCGGCATCTGCGACCGCATTGCCGTCATGGCGCGCGGCATCCTCGGCCCTGCGCGCCCTGTCGGGGAGTGGACCGAGCACTCGCTCATGATGGAAGCGACCCGCCAGAGCGAGCCGTCCGAGCTCTCCGCTTCGTCCGAGACGACCGGTTCGTCCACGGCACGCGTCGCTCCTCACTCCCCTTCAACCCCTGCCTCGCCGTGACGTTTCGCGTCCTCGCCACCGGTGGCACCATCGACAAGGTGTACTTCGACGCCGCCAGCACCTACGAGGTCGGCGAGCCCCAAGTCGCCCCCCTGCTCCGGGAGGCTAACGTCACGCTCGACTACGTGGTGGAGTCGGTCCTCCAGAAGGACAGCCTCGCCATGACCGCCGAGGATCGGGCTCTGGTGCGGGCGCGGGTGCTTGCCGCGCCCGAGGCGCACGTGCTGATCACCCATGGGACGGACACCATGACCGAGACCGCGAAGGAACTGGCGGGCATTGAGGGCAAGGTGATCGTCCTGACCGGCGCGATGCTGCCCGCGCGTTTTCGCTCCAGTGACGCGCTGTTCAACCTCGGGTGCGCGATCGGTGCGCTGCAGGTGCTGCCCCCGGGCGTCTACCTCGCGATGAACGGCCGGATCGCGCCCGCAGCGGCGCTGAAGAAGAACCGCGCCCTGAGCCGCTTCGAACCGAAGGAAGGCTAGCCGGCGCGGGCGGGCCCCAGCAGACGACGGCTGGCCCGCGACCCGGACAGCGCGATCGACTCGAGCCAGAGCGCCCCCAGTTCCGGCGGCACCGCACTTCGCACCGGCGCGACGCGCCGGTGGAGCGCGGCACCGGCGGGGGACGCCTCCAGCCAGCCCCAGCCGTCGGGCACCTCGCCCGCGGCAACGATGCCCGGCGCGGTCACCAGATAGAAGTGGTCCGCCACCTGGTAGCGTCGGAGCCGGGCGAATTTCACGCGGTGCTGCAATCCGCGCTGCAGCGTGCGCACCTCGCGTTCAAGGCGGTCGAGCGTCGCGTGCCGCAGGCCCCGCAGGTCGACGTCGTCCCACTCGGGAAAGAGTCCGGTTCCGCGCCGCAGGTCGGGCCGGTGCGCTCCGATCGCCTCGCGCAGCAACCGCAGGCGGTCGGCCGCCGTCCGCGCCGCCTCCCGCACCGTCGGCTCCTCCGCCTCGTCACGCAGGAAGTCCGCCCGGGACTGCTTGCACTCGAAGACGGCCACGGTTCCCCTGCCCGACGCCAGGCCGCGGGTTGCCGCCACCACGTCGGCGCGGTAGCGGCTGCGCGGCACACGGACCTCGCAGGCGGCGAGGACAAACCCACCGTCGAGCGCCCACGCCAACGCCCGTCGCTTCAGGTCGCGGTGCCCAGGCGACTCTCCGCTGCGGGAGTCGAGCGCCCCCTCCGTCGGAGCGTCTCCCGCCGCATCCCGCGCATCGTCCCAGAAATCCTCCTGCGGCATCGGGCCTCCGCCGTCGGTTCAACGCGACCCCCGACGCAGGAGGCCCACCAGCACCCCTTGGGCTTCGAGGTGTTCCGCCGGGATGAGGTCCGGGCATGCCGGGTTCTCCGCCCGCAGGATCGCCCGCCCGTCGACCCGCTCGAAACGCTTCAAGGTCGTCTGTCCGTCGATCAGCGCCGCGACGATTTCGCCGGGCCGCGGCTCGCGGCTCTCAAAAAGCCCGATGTCCCCGGGACAGATGTGCGCTCCGATCATTGAGTCCCCCTTGATCTCCAGCGCCCAGATTCGCGAGCGCGCCGAGTCGCTGATCCCGAAGACGGCCGGATCCACGCCCACCGCCCCCCGGACCTCCTGCGCGGCGAGAATCGGTTCACCCGCCGGGATGCTGCCGAAGAGCGCGACCTCGATCAGACCCTGCACCTCCCGCGCCCGCCGTCCCCACGAGCCGTCGGCCAGTTGCTCGATCGCCCCCTTCGCCGCGAGGGAGCGCAAATGCCTCACCACCGACGTCTGCGAACCAAAGCCGAATTGCCGCTGAATCAGCCGCGTCGACGGCGGCACCACGTGCACCCGCTGATACTCACTGATGAAACCGAGGATTTCCTCCTGACGGGGAGAAAGCAATCTGTTCATTTGAACCATGGTTCAGACGAACACCAAGCCGAGATCCGGGCAAGCGAGATCCAGCGATTATTAATTAAACCTCTTATTTTCAGACTCTTGCGGCAAGTTCCTCCTATCGTGTCGCGATCTTGATGGGATGCCACGCCTCCACACCTCCGGCCCCCTGCGCCTCCGGGTCGAGGCGCACCCTCGCGTCGGTGCTAGGCCCGGGGTGATTTCACGGCGAACGCGTCGAACGCCTGCCGAAGCGGCGCACCCTCATTTCGGTGCGAGGACCGAGGCGGACGGCCCCGCGCCCGGAGCGGCGCGAGGAGTCGCGGCGGCGTCCGCGCCGTGCGGATCGCGTTCGTAATGTTCCCGCAGCAGATCGCGCCCGAAATCCCGCTCCGCATCGCGCCATACCGCATGGACGTGGTTCGCGTTATTCTGCGTATTGTCGTACTCGATCAGAAAGGTCCGCCCCTGCACGCGGTAGTAGTGCCCGACGCCGGGTTCGAGTCCGCCAACCCACGCGAAGTGAACCGTCTCCCAACCGGCCGCGGTGATCCGTTCCAAATCCTGCTGGGCGACATCGGGACGATGGCGGAAGACGTAGGCCCGGACGATCTGCTCGAGCACCTTCCGCTGCGCGGCATTCATCGCGGACGCCGCGAGCCCCTCCGGCGCGGACAGCGCGATCCGGCGCTGGTTGGTCGTGAGAATGTCGGACGGCACCTTGATCGGCAGGATCGCCCGCTGCTGCTGCGCCGGCGTGAGCGCCCGCACCAACTCGCGGCCCAAGTCCTCCAGTTCGCCGAGGGCGCGCAAGCCCTGCCGCGGACCGGAGCGCACCTCGGCCGGGTTCGCGCCGAAGAATGACGGCGTCGTGGCGATGGCATGCCCTCCCACCAGCGTGAAGTTCACCGAGAGGTGGTGCCCCTCCACCCGCCACCCCCATGACGCCTGTTCGGAGGGTTCACCGAAGAGCGTGACCGTGTAGAGCCCGGCATCCCGATGCGAACGCCCCTCGATCTCGAAGAGCACCTGCTCGAGGCTCATGATCGCCTCGGCCTGCGCCCGACCTCGTTCGCTCAATCCCGCGTGCAACAGGGCGATCGCGCGATCGCGCTGTCCCGGCGTGAGATCCTTCAGGCGGAGCCCGTTGCGGTCCCGCGGCACATAGTGCCAGTTCTCGCGCTCAGCGTCGGCAAGCGGATACGTGACCCGCTGCCGCTGCGCCGGATCGAGCGAGTCAAGAAAAGCCCGGGCGGCCGCAGTCAGTTCAGTGGACGCCGGATGCCCAGCCAAGGGCGAGACGGCGAGGACCAAGCCGATGAGACACGCCAAGACCGGGTGACGAAGGGGCATGCGACGAGCCTAGGGACGACGGCGACACGGGTTCAACCCCGGACAGCATGGGTCTGCCGGACGGAACCGGTCGGGTTTCAGCAACTCCGGGTTGAGTTTCCCCTCGCTCGACCTTTCACTCCGCGCGCGCATGGACGGGATCAACTTCATCCAGGACTTCGCGGTGGTCTTGCTCGCGGCGGCCGTGGCAGGTTCGATCTGCCGACGCCTCGGCTTGTCGGTGATCGTCGGTTACCTCCTCGCCGGGATGGCCGTCGGTCCCTACACGCCCCCCTTCTCGCTGGTGCTCGACGTCGCCCGGATCGAGACGCTCTCGCAGATCGGGCTGATCTTCCTGATGTTCGCGATCGGCCTCGGTCTGAGCCTCTCCCGATTGCGCCTGATGGGAGCCACCACCTTGGTCGCGACGGGGCTCGGGGCGTTCTTCGTCCTGAACCTGACGCAGATCCTCGGCCTCACGGTCGGCTGGACGGCCGATCAAAGCCTCTTCACCGCGGCGATGTTCATGGTCTCCAGCTCGGCTGTGATCGCGAAGGTGGTGCATGAGTTGAAGTTGGAGCATGATCGCGCCGGCCAACTCGCCCTGACGGTCACGGTGCTGGAGGACGTGGTGGCCGTGGTGATGCTCGCCGTCCTCGGTTCCCTCGCGGCGGGCTCGGATCAGGCGCCGGGGGGGCTCGTCGGACTGCTCGGGAGCCTGAGTGCCTTCGTCGTCCTGCTGGTCATGGCCGGGCTCTTCCTCGTGCCGCGCCTGCTCCGTCGCCTTGAAGCGCGGGCGGATCCCGAGCTCCAGACGATCGCGGTGGCGGGCGTACTGCTTCTCATGGCGTTGCTGGCCGTGCGCGCCGGCTACTCGCTCGCCCTCGGGGCCTTCCTCCTCGGGGCCATCGTCGCCGAGATGCCGCAGAGCCGCGGGATTGGCCGCGCGTTCACTGGCCTGCGCGACATCTTCAGCAGCGTATTCTTTGTCTCGATCGGCATGATGATCGACGTCCGCATGCTTGCGGAGGTGTGGGGATGGATCCTCGGACTGGGCGTCTTCACGCTGCTCTCCCGAACCCTCGCCACGTCGTTCGCCCTGATCCTGGTCGGCACGCCCCACCGCGAAGCCCTCCGGGCGGGGCTTGCGCTCACGCCGCTGGGCGAGTTCACGTTCGTCATCGCCCAGTTGGGCGTGGCGTCCGCCGTCCTGCCGAAGACGTTTTACCCGATCGCCGTCGGCGTCTCACTCCTCACGGTCCTCGTCTCGCCCGTCCTGAATCGCCACGCCGCGGGGATCCTCGAGTTCGTCGAGCGCATCGAGCCGCGTTGGCTCACCCGACTGCTCGGCACCTACCGCGACTGGCTGCTGCAGATCACCTCGGTGCGCGGCGGCCAGTGGTGGCAGTTGAGCAAGCGGCGGCTGATCCAGATCGGGCTGGAAGCGTTGTTCGTGACCGGCCTCCTGATCTTTTCGGAGCGGATTCTGGCTGGGATCCGGGAGTTCGGGTGGCTGGAGGGCTTTGATCCGGGCCGGGTGGTGCTCTCGTTCTGGATCACCATAGGCCTCGTGGTGATCATCCCGCTCATCGCCATCTGGCGAAACCTCGCGGCGGTCGGAATGATCTTTGCCGAGGAGGCGTCGCGGCATACGCGCCTGTCCGCTCAGGTGATCGAGGCGGCCCTCAAGGTCGTCAGCGCGGTGGCGATGGCTTCCTGGCTCGCCCGCATCGTTCCGACGGAGAGCTTGCCGCGCTGGGCATGGCTGATCGTCGCCATCGTCCTTGGCGGCGCGGTGGCCGTGTTCTCGCGGCGCATGATCTACTGGCACAGCCGCTGGGAGGATACGCTCGGCGACGTGTTCCGCTCCCCCGCGGCGGGAGAGGGCGAAAGCCCGGAGGGCACAACACGGCCGGCTCCGGCGTGGCTGGCCACCCCGGGCGACTGGAAGATCAACGTGCAGGAGTGCGTGCTGCCCGAGGGCGCCGCTTGCGGCGGGCGGACCATCGCGGACCTCCGCGTCCGCTCCCGCTTCGGCTGCTCGATCATGGAGATCCACCGGCACGGCGCGACGCTCATCGCTCCGGAGCCGAGCCAGGTGCTCTACGGCGGAGATCGCCTGCTGCTCCTCGGCACGCAGGAGCAGATTGAGCGGGCGCGCGAGGCGCTGACTGCGCTCACACCTCCGTCCGGCACGCCGGCCTTCGACGAAGCCCGACTCGAGACGCTCCGGGTGCCCGCGGGCGCCCACGTCGGACGATCGCTCGCCGAACTCCAGATTCATCGACACACCGGGGTGCTCATCGCCGGCCACGGCCGGAACGGTCACCGCCGGATCAACCCACTCGCCAGCCAGACGCTGGAGGCCGGCGACGAACTCCTGGTGCTGGGAGGGCCCAGGCAGATCCGGGACTTCAAGCACTGGATGCACGCCGAGGGAGCGTCCCCGGCCTCGGATCCGGGTTCGGGTTCGGGTCCAACCCTCCGCTCCCCGCCCGTCTCCGCGTAGCCGGGACTTGCGCGGCAGCCCCGTCCACCGGCTTCGGGCCAGCGCGACCGGCGGTGGAGTTTGATCGCGTCGGTGCCTAGAGCCGTGCCGCCGCGGTGTCGTCCACGAGCCACGTGACGCGATCCGACACGGTCGAAAGAATCTTGGCGGGAACCTGACTCCACTCCTCAGTGCCGCGCAGGACCCGGCGCAGCGCCTCGGCCTTCCCGGCACCGAGCACGAGGACGACGATCGCTCCACAGGTCCGCAGGCCCGTCGGGGTGATCGTCAGGCGCCAGCCCTTCGCACCGGCATTCACCGCCGCAAACGCCAGACCTCCGTAGTCCTCAAACAGGGGCGTGCCGGGGAAAAACGAAGCGGTGTGCCCATCATCGCCCAGCCCCAGCATGCACAAGTCATACGCCGCCCCCGGTCCCCCGAGAATCATCCAGGTTCGTCGGTAGGCCTCCGCCGCCGCGGCGGGTTCATACGCCACGACCCACGGGTGGCGGTGCTCGCGCGGCACCCCGAGGGGCGCGAGCAGCAGTCGTTCGGCGTTGCCGAAGTTGCTCTGCGCATCATTCAGCGGGACCATGCGCTCGTCACTCACCGTGAAGTGCGTCTCCTCGATCCACGGCGGGGAGAGCACGCCCGGAACCGCCGCCCAGCGGCACCAGTCCTGCGGCGTCTGTCCCCCGCTCAGCGCGAACGTGAAGTGCCGCGACGCCCGCCGGCGCCGCTGCGCGTCGGCGAGAGCCACGACGCGCGCGAAGAGCGCCTCCCTCGGCGCCACTACCACCCGTCCGTAATCGGTTGTCAGTTCCATGGAAATCCCCCGGCGCGCCGGTCGCCCCGCGCTCAGAAAAACATCGCCTCCGCGAGGGCCACGTCGGGAGAGAGGAGGCTCACGACGGTGGGCAGCGTGACCTGTGTCGCGCCGAGTTGGGCGAGGAAGGTCGCCGCGCCCGAGTGCAGGTCCGCCTGCCAGCGGAAACGCTGCCCGAAGCGGTAACGAAATTCCAGCGCCAGCCGGCGCTCCCCGCCGCCGTCCACGACCCGCACCGCGGGCGCAGTCTCCGCCGCCGCGGCCCCGCAGGCCACCAGGCGCTCCGCCGCCCACCGTCCGAGGGCGTGCCCCTCCGCCTGCAGGGACGCATGCGCCTCCACCTCAACACCGTCCAGCCCCGCCACCAGGGTTGCCGGAGCCGTGGCGGCAAGGAACTGGCCGATCGACTGGCGCACCGGGAGCAGACGCGCCATCGCCAGGTCACGCACTGCATCCGGGCGCGGCCAGGGGTGCGTGAGCGCGTCCTGCGGCACGAGGGCCGAGTCGAGGATGAAGCGCTCCGAGTTCCGCAGGAGGTATTGGTAGTCCGCCAGCTTGGAACTGAACGTGAAACGATGCGCCCAGTAGTAGAGCGGCAAGTCGACCGAGAGGCAGAGCGAGACGGCGTTTTCGAGGAACACCCGTGCCGCCCGGGGGTAACTCAGCGCCACGAACTCCACGCAGCGCGTGTCGCCCTTCGCCCGGCCAAGGAAGCATTCGCCGTACAGCTTCGCCCGCAGGCCGCTCGCGCCCGCATCATCACGGAGCGGGCAGAGCACCACCACGCGGCACGGGTACCGCCGGGCGAAGTGCAGCGCCGTGTCGAACTGCGCACACCCATCCTCCGGCGTCGTCCCGAACCCGAGGTGGAGGACAAGGTTGAGCTGGGTCGCCCGGACGTCTTCCACCGCCCCCACCGCCTCGCTCGACTCGCGCGCCCACAGTTGCGCAAGGCCGCGCGAGATCGCGTCAGGTTTCACCTCCACCCCCGGCAGGGCATCAAAGACGGCGGACATCGCGGGTCAGGCGGAATCCTCGCGCCTCAGGGCTTCCGCCAGTGATGGTGCGGGCGAAGCAGGAGTTGCTCCGCCGCCGCCGGACCCCAGGAGCCGGCGGCATAGGCATCCATGCCTCCGCGCCCCGCCGCCGCCCACGCCTCGAGAACCGGCGTGTACAGGCGCCACGAGGTCTCCGCCTCGTCGCCGCGGATAAACAGGGTGCCGTCGCCGATCATCGCATCGAGCACCAACCGTTCATAGGCCTCGGGGGTGTTCGACCCGTACGTCGCGCTGTACCGGAAGTTCATCTTCACCGGCTGGGTCCGGGTCTCGAGACCGGGCACCTTGCCGTTGAGCACGAGGTTGAGGCCTTCGTCGGGCTGGATCTGAAAGGCGAGCGTGTTCGGCGCGAGGTTGAAGCGGTCCCCTTCGGCAAAGAGGGTTCCCGGGGGGCGCTTGAACTGGATCGCGATCTCCGTCACCCGGCGCGCCATGCGCTTGCCCGAACGCAGGTAGAACGGAACGCCCTGCCACCGCCAGTTGTTGATCGAGAGCCGAATCGCGGCGTAGGTCTCGGTCGCCGAATCCTCGGCGATGCCCTCCTCCTCGCGGTAGCCGCGGGCCGGACGCCCGCCGAGCAGGCCGGCCGCGTACTGTGCCCGGGCAACGTCGCCTCCGGGGCCGAGTCGCAGCGGCTGGATCGCCTTCAGCACCTTCACCTTCTCGTCCCGCACCGCCTCCGGATCAAGCGAGCCGGGCGGCTCCATCGCCGTCAGCGCGAGGAGCTGCATGGTGTGGTTCTGAATCATGTCCCGCAGCGCCCCGCTCTGCTCGTAGTACCCTCCGCGGGAACCGACCCCCACCTCCTCGGCGACCGTGATCTGCACGTTGTCGATGAAGGTCCGGTTCCACAGGGGCTCGAAGATCGCGTTCGCGAAACGCTGCACCAACAGGTCCTGCACCGTCTCCTTGCCCAGATAGTGGTCGATCCGATACACTTGATGCTCCTCGAGCACGGAGCGGATCACGCGGTTCAACTCCACCGCCGAGGCGAGGTCCCGCCCAAAGGGCTTCTCAATCACGACCTTCGCATGATGCGGCTTGCCGAGGTGCCGCGCCGCGAGCCCGCTGGCCCCGAGATTCTGGAGGACCGCGTCGAAGACCGAGGGCGGGGTCGAGATGTAGAACAGCGGCTGCACCTCCCGGCCGAGTCGCCGCTCGATGTCGTCGAGGTGCTGCGCCAGCCGGTCGAAGGCCGCCCGGTCGTCGTAGGCACCCGCCACGTACGTGGTCCGCGAAGCGACCCGGCCCCAGACCTCCGGGTTCATCTCCCGCCGCGAGAATTCCCGGACGGCATCACCCGCAAGGGTCCGGAATGCCTCGTCGGGGATCGGCTTCCGCCCGAAGCCGACGAGATGGAAGTCGGCCGGCAGGAGGTTGTCCGTCGCCAGGTTGTAGACGGCGGGGATCAGCTTCCGCATCGTCAGGTCACCCGAGGCCCCGAAGATCACCACCGCGGTGGGCGGGGCTCCCCGATGCTTGCTCAAGCCCTGCAGAAAGGGATGTCGCGGCGGAGTGTCGGCCATGGAGAACCGGAATTTGTCGATCGGCCCCGCATCCGAAGCAAGCGTTTGTTTCCCCGCCGCTAGCGGCCCCGGCTGGCGGGAAAGATCGGAACATTCTCGTAGTGCCGCACCCCGTCCTCCGCCTCCCGCGCACGGCGCGTTTCACCGGGGTCGTCAACCTCCACCACGTCAAAGCGGTAGGCGAGCGGTCGGCGCGCCGGTGGCAGCGCGAGCAGGTAGGCCTCGCCCGACCGCGCGAGGGCCCGTCGTTTCCGGGCATTCACCGCCGCGTACCCGCCCACCAACGAGCCCGCCGCTCGCGTCTTCACCTCGACGAACACGAGGACTTCCCCGTCGCGGGCGACGAGGTCGATCTCGCACCGGCGGTCCGCCGCGCTGCGCCAGTTCCGCGCGAGCAGACGGAAGCCTCGCCTCCGCTCCAACCACGCCGCCGCGCGCGCTTCCCCCCACTCTCCCGCGGAGCGGGAGGTGGCCCGGGAAACCAACCTCCGAAGCCCCTCCAGCATCCGCACTCCCCCGGGAGGCTAGGCCCCCGCCGCCGTCTTCGCCCCCCGCACCGCCTCGGCGACGTTCGGCGACGCGACCTCCGTGTCGCCGACGAGGTGATTGAAGCGCATCGAAACCGTCTTGGATACCCCGCGCTCCTCCATCGTCACCCCGTAGATCGCCTGCGCCGCCGAGACCGTGCGCTTGTTGTGCGTGATGATGATGAATTGCGACTCATGCACGAAGCGCTTGAGCAGTTCGGTGAAGCGGCCGATGTTCGATTCGTCGAGCGGCGCGTCCAACTCATCGAGCAGGCAGAAGGGTGAAGGCTTCACCATGTACAGGGCAAACAGCAGCGCGACGGCCGTCAGCGCGCGCTCGCCGCCGGAGAGGAGGAGGATCGACTTGAGCTTCTTGCCGGGCGGCTGCGCCGCAATCTCGATGCCGCTCTCGAGGATGTCCTCCGCCTGCACGAGCTCAAGGTTCGCCACGCCGCCGCCAAACAGCGTCTGGAACGTGTAGACGAAGTTCTTCTTGATCTGCTCAAAGGTCACCGCGAACTGCTGCTGCGAGGTCCGGTTGATCTCGTCGATCATCGTCAGCAACGCGGTCTTCGCCCGCACGAGGTCGTCGTTCTGCGACTTCAGGAAGTCGTAGCGCTGCTTCAGGTCGGCGTACTCCTCGATCGCGACGAGGTTGACGGCGCCCATCGAGGCGACCCGCTGGCGGAGGGCCTCGATCTCGGTCCGGACCGCCCCCCAGTCGGTGTTCGCCACCCATTCGGCGAGCGTCTCCTCGGTCGCCTCCGGACGTACGGCCTTCTTCCGGCGCCGCCGCGGCGAGGGGCTGGCGAGCGCCGCCTCGGTTGCTCCGGATTCTCCCGCAGACCCCGCCGCCGCGGGGGCGGCCGCAGGATCGGCCGCCGACGAGGTCGCCTCAGGCGCGGCGGCCGCGCCCGCCGCTTCGTCGTCGTCCTCGTCGAGGTCAAGGGGCCGGAGGTCCGCCGATTCATCGTCGGCCTTCCACAGGATGGCCCGCCAGTCGTAGGTCCCGACGCGAATCTGGAATTCTCGCTGCACGTCCTCCTCGATGAAGGCGGCGCGCTGCCGGCTCTCCGCCAGCTTGATCTCGCACCGGCTCAACTCCGCCTGCGCGCGGTCCGCTTCATTGCGGATGTCGAACTGACCCGACTCCACGCCGGAAATCGATTGCTCGAGGGCCACGAGTTCGCGGCGGACCTGCTCCACCTGGCCTTGGGAGATGACCAGGGTCTCGCCGAGGCGAGCCGCCTCCGCGCGTTCGCGCTCCGACGCCGCTTCAAGGTCGGCCACCTGCTCGCCCCAGACCTCGATCTCCTGCTGGCGCTGCACGAGCAACTCCGCCAACTGGCTGCGCCGGCGCTCCATGTCCGCCAGTCCTCGGTCCAGCACCTCGACACGCTGCCGCCGCTCCGCCAGTTCGAGGCGGGCCTGCGCCAACGACTCCCGCTTGACGTCGCGGTCGGTGCGCAGTTCCCCCAGCCGGATCTCGCCCTCGTGGATGCGCTGCCGCAGCGCCTCCGCCGCGGCTGTCGCCTCCGCCAAGCCGCGCTGCGCGCGTTCAAAGCGCACGTCCGCCTTATGACGCGCCTGATCAAGCGCCGCCACCTCGGACTCCTTCCGCGCGAGACGCTGCGCAATCTCCTCCAAGGTCCTGGCCGCGCCGCGGTGCTCCTGCTGCACCGCCGCCAGGCTCTGCGTGGCCAGCAGCACGTCCTGCCGGCACTGTTCCACGCGCGATTCGAGTTCAACGAGGCGCGCCTGCAGGCCTTCGATGACCCCACGCTGCGCGTCGTGTTTCTGCTGGTCGTCGGCCACCGCCCGCGCCGTCTCCCGGAGATCGACCTCGCGCTGCATGATGCCGGTCGCCGCCTTCTTTTGGTGTCCTCCGTAAACGAGTCCGCGGCGGTCCACCAACTGCCCCGATCGGGTCGCAACCGCGAGGAACGGGAACGCCAGCGTCGCCTGCCAAAAACGAAGGAACGCCCCGAGGTCGTCCGCGACATAGCATGATTCGAGGAGGGCGACGGCGGGATGACCCGGGACCGACGACGTCAGGGCATGGTCCGCCCGCATCAGCCCGGCGGGCAGTTCGGCCGGCGCCGGGCAAGCGGGTGCGCCGGCGGCGACGCGGAGGACCGCCGCGCCCACCTGCTCCTGCTCAAGCTGGCGGAGCAACCGCTCCGCCGTGTCGAGGTCCACCACCCCGATCGCCTCGACGGCGGAGCCGAGGAGCGCCTCGAGCGCGCGGGCGCACTCGGGTTGGACATCGAGTCCCTGCATGACCGGGCTGACTTTGGCCCCGGCGAGCACGCCTTCGAGCCGGCCCTGCAGGATGGCTTTCGCCCCCTCGCCAAAGCCCTCGAATCGATCCTGCAATTGCTGGAGCAGCTTGAGCCGGGCGCTGCGCTGGGCGAGACCCCGGTCAATCTCCTGCAGCCGGCGCTGGGCCTCCCGGAACTCGCGCGTCACCACCGAGATCTCGTCCTGCGCGGCCGACGCCTCCGCGTGCGCCCGCGCCTTCTCCCCCATCACGCCCTCGAGGCGGGCCTCGACTTCCGCCGCCGCCGCCTGCGCGGCCGCCTGCTGGCCGCGGATCGCCTCGATCTCCTGCACCACGGCGTCATGCCGCTGGGCGCTCGTCTTCTGGTCAACCTCGTGACTGGTCGTGTCCGCCCTCAGCCGGGCCACCGTGCTCTCGTGCTGAAGGGTCTGGAATTTCGCCTGCTGGAGGTCCTGCTCATGCTTCGAAAGTTCACCCTCGACGATCGCAAGGTCGCGGTTGCGCTGCTGAAAAACGTCATCCGAACTGCCCAGCAACGTCAGTTGCTGCTGCTTGTCGCTCGCCCCGCTGTCCACCTGCGAAGCGAGTTCGCGCAGCTGCATCTCCAGTTCACCGAGGCTGTCCCGCGACGACTCCAGGCGCTCCATCAGGCCCGACCGCTTGATCTGGGCGAGGTTCGCCTGATTCTCGGCCTGCTCCTTGCGCGAGCGCACTGAGTAGACCGACTCCTGAGCCTCCTGGACGCGCTGGTTGAGCCGCGAACGCTCCGTGCGCTTCTCCTCCAGCGCGCTCTGCCGCTGCTGAAGCTCAACCCGGCGCGTCTCCGCCGCCGCCCGCAGGGAGATCACCTGCGTCTCCAGGACCGCCAGCGCAGCCGTCAACTCCGCGTGCTGGTGCCCCGCCTGCGCCAGTGCAAGGTGCCGCAGCCGGTGCTGGAGTCGCTTGTAACGGAGCGCCTTCGCGGCCTGACGGCGCAGGGAGCCAATCTGCCGGTCCACCTCCCCGATCACGTCCGCCACGCGCGCCAGGTTCTGGTCCGTCAGCGCCAGCTTCTGCAGCGCTTCGCGGCGCTGCGACTTGTACTTCGTGATGCCCGCCGCCTCTTCGAAGACGGCCCGTCGCTCCTCCGGCTTGGAGGAAAGGATTTGGTCGATCTGGCCCTGCGCCATGATCGAGTACGAGGTCCGGCCAATGCCGGTGTCCATGAAGAGCTTCTGGATGTCCTTCAGGCGGCAGGCCTGCCCGTTGAAGAAGTACTCGCCTTGGCCGTCGCGGTGCACGCGACGCATGATCTCGATCTCGTGGAATTCGCTGCCGAGCTGCTTTTCGCAGTCCGTCAGGAGCAGCGACACTTCGCACAGCTGCGCCGGCTTGCGGGTGTCGGCACCTTCGAAGATGACGTCCTGCATCCGCCCACCCCGCAGCGCCTTCGCACTCTGCTCACCCAGCACCCAGCGGATCGCATCCGCGATGTTCGACTTGCCGCAGCCATTGGGACCGACGACCGCCGTCACGCCGGGCTCGAATCGCAGGGTGGTCGGGTCGGCAAATGACTTGAAGCTGTGAAGCTTGAGCGCCTTGAGATGCATGCGGAAGCGAATGATTGAGACGCCGGGAAAACCGTGCGCAAAGAAAAAACGCTGACCCGCCCCAAACCGGTGCCGTGAAGCCGGCTCGCGGGGTGCCCCGAAGCTCCGCTCCGCCGACGCGGGGCGCGAGGGCGCTCCGATCAGGATGCGTCCGCCGCGCCCCACTCGCCGGCCCGGGACGGCACGGCTGCGTCACTTGTGGTCCCAGGGCAGGCGCAAGCGCAGCCGCGGGTGCTCCCAGACCTTGAAGGGCGTGAACATCTTTCCCGGATTCAGGATACCCTGAGGATCCAGCGCGCGCTTGATCGCCTGCATGGCCCGGATTTCGGCGGGACCGTGCTGAAAACCCAAGAAGGGCGACTTGGCCAGGCCGACGCCGTGCTCCCCGGAGATCGCCCCCCCGAGCGCGACCACGCCACGCATCAGTTCCACCACGGTCCGTTCGGCCCGCTGGTACTCCGAGCGATCGGCCGCGTGATACATGATGTTCACGTGCAGGTTTCCGTCCGCCAAATGCCCGAACGTCGGAATCGGGAGCCGGGAGCGACGCCGCAGGCGCTCCAGGAAACGGGCGAATCGCTCGTAGGCCGCAAGGGGCACGACGATGTCCTCGTTGAGCTTGGAGTCACCCAGTTCGAACATGGCGCCGGAGCAGGTACGCCGCACCGCCCAGAGGGCCTCCGCCTCCGCCCGGTCCGCCGCCTCCCGCCATCCCGCCGCCGATTCCTTCGCCCACGCCAGCACGTCGCGGCGGGCATCGGCCACCTCCCCTTCCGAACCCGCGAGTTCCAGCAGGATGACCGGGCACCCCGCCGCTCCGGGAAAGACCGTACGGCCACTCACCCGCTCGGCACAGGCCACGCTAAAACGGTCAAGAAATTCGCAGATTGCCGGCTGCACCCGCGCCGCGAACAGGCGGCGCGCCGCCCGCAGGGCCGATTCCTCGTCGGGGAAGGAGGTCAGCAGGGTCCAACGCACCGCCGGACGCGGAATCAGCAGTACGGTCGCCTCCGTCACCACTCCCAGCATGCCTTCGCTGCCGATCCAGAGGTCCCGCAGGTTGAAGCCGGCCGCGTACTTCCGCGTCGGCGTTCCCCAGCGCACGAACTCGCCCGTCGGGAGGAATCCTTCCAGCGCGAGCACGAAATCCCGCGTCACGCCATACCGCCCGCCATGCATGCCGCCCGCATTGCAGGCGATGTTGCCTCCGATCGTGCAGTACTTCTTCGACGCCGGATCCGGGGGATAGAACCAGCCCGCCGCCTCCGCGGCCCGGTGCAGGTCGTCCACCACCACGCCCGCCTGCACCCGGGCCATGCCCGCCTCCGCGTCAACCCGGAGGCGACGCCAACCCGAGAGATCCAGCACCCAGCCACCTCGCGCCGGCGAGCCCGAACCGGTCAGCGATGTCCCCGCCCCCCGCACCGTCACCGGGACGCCCCGACGGTTCGCCAACCGGAGAACCGCCGCCACCTCCTCCCGCGACCGCGGACGAACCACCGCGTCGGGCAGGAACGAGAGTTTGCTGCCGTCAAAGGACGCCCGGAATCGGGCGTCGTCGCTCACCGCGACGCGCGATCCCAACCTCCGACGGAGCAGGCGGGTGGCCTGAGAATGATCCGGCATTCCGCCAGACTTGGAGCCGCCTCCCGCGCCCGCAACCGGGAATTTCGCCTCCCCGCCGGTGAACGTTAGGCATCTTCGGGCTTTTCAGCCCGGAGGGGGCCGGGTGTGCTCCGGTTTCCCGTCATGACCCGCGTCCTTCTTTCCACCACGTCGTTCCAGGATACGCCCGGCGTGCATCACGACTTGCTCGCCGCCGCCGGTTTCGAGGTGGTCCGCGAGCGCGGGCCGCTCCCCGAGTCCAAGATGCTCGAACTGGCCGGGCAGTTCGACGCCTACCTCTGCGGCGACGACGCCCTCACGCGGGCCGTCCTGCAAAAATCCCTGCCGCGGCTCAAGGTGGTCTCAAAGTATGGGATCGGCTTGGACAAGATCGATGTCGCCGCTGCCACCGACCTGCGGATTCCCGTGCTCTTCACGCCCGGCGTCAATCACACCACCGTCGCCGAACACACCTTCGCCCTGCTGCTCGCCGCCGTGCGCAACCTCGTCGTCGAGGCCAACCACGTCGCCGCCGGTCGCTGGACCCGCATCACCGGCAACGAGGTCTGCGGCAAAACCCTCGCCATCGTCGGCTTCGGCCGCATCGGCCGCGAGGTCGCGATCCGCGCCCGCGCCTTTGGGCTGCGCGTGATTGGCTTCGGCAACTATTGGGACGAGGACTTTGCCCGCTGGCACGACATCGTCCGCGTGGAGTCGTTCGACGATCTGCTGGCCCAGGCGGACTTGATCTCCCTGCACACGAAGCTGACTGCGAAGACGCGCCACCTGATTCACGCCGGCAACATGGGGCGGATCCGCCGCGGTGCCGTCATCGTCAACTGCGCCCGCGGCGAAATCATCGAACTCGCCGCCCTCGTCGCCGCCCTCAAATCCGGCCACCTCAAGGCGTACGCGGCCGATGTCCTCGACCAGGAACCGCCGCCCGCCGATCACCCGCTGCTCGGACTGCCGAACGTGATCCTGACGCCCCACATCGGTTCCCGCACCCACGAGAGCGTCCAGCGTCAGGCGTCGTGCGCCGTGGAAAACCTGACCCGTTTCCTCTCCGGACGCCCGCCGATTGCGCAGGCCAACGTTCTCTCCTAGTCTACCTGTCCATTTCCCCTTTCCATGGAAGTCTTCCACGTCGTCCCCGAGTCCCGTCACAACGCCCTGATCGCCGCCGCCTATCGGCACCGGGGTTACCTGGCCGATGAGGCCGACGAAGGTGCCCGTTTCTGCGCCGAGGCCTCGCGCCACGGCATCCGCACGCACAACGGGCTGAAGGCACTGCACCTCGATGAGGTTCTCGGCTCGGGTTCGAAGGGCTGCGTCCCCGGCGCCCGCATCGAGGAGCGCCCCTGCCGCTTCCCCGCGGTGCGCATCTGGAACGCGAACCGCAAGCTGGGGCAGTCCACCGCCTATCGCGCGATGGAGGAGGCGATCCGCCTCGCCGACCAGTACGGAGTCGGCACGGTCTCGGTCGACAACGCGTTCCATTACCTCTGGGGCGGCGGCTATGTGATGGACGCCGCGCGCCGCGGTTACATCGCCTACACGAACTGCACCGCGGCGCTGGCCGAGGTCGTGCCGTTCGGCGGACGCCACCCGACCCTCGGCACGAATCCCCACTCGTGGGGATTCCCCACCACGGCGGCCATCGGCTTCCCGATCGTGATCGACTGGGCGACCTCCGTGATCGCGATGGGCCGCGTGCAGCAACTCAAGCGCGAGGGCAAGCCCCTGCCGCCACAGGCCGCGGTGGACAAGGACGGAAACCCCACCACCGATCCCGCCGCCGCCGTGTCGCTCCTGCCCTTCGGCGCCCACAAGGGCTACGGACTGTCCCTCATGAACGAGTTGGTCAGCGGCTTCATCGGCGGCTCCCTCCCCACGATCCGCAACCGCTGGGTCGAGGACGGCGACAAGCACACCTGCACGTTCTTTTTCCAGGTCATGCACCCGGACGCGCTGTCCGCCGGCGCCTTCGCCCGGGGTCGCTCCCAGACGGAAAACGTCAAGGCCGTCATCGCCGACGTGCTCGGCCACGGCAATGAAGGCTGCATGCTTCCCGGCCAGTTGGAGGCCGACTTTGCCCGCCGGACCGCCCGCGCGGGCGGGCTGCTCTTCACCCCGGCGGAAATCCAGGCCTTCGCCGAGGTGGCCCGCGAATGCGGCCAGCCCGGCTGGTCGCTGGACGAATTCCCGGTTGCATCGTAATCTTCCCCAACCGAGACCCGTCGGACCGGTCGCACGCCGCGGCCCGCCGCATGGACCTCTTTGTCACCCACCCTTCCGCCTGCCGACCGCTCCCCGCGTCCCGCCTTTCCTCCCGCCATGAGTCTCACCCTGAAGCCCGCCTCCAGCTGCCACTACGATCAGATCTCGCTCGGCGAGGTCATGCTCCGCCTCGATCCCGGCGAGACGCGCGTCCGCACCGCGCGCCACTTCACCGCGTGGGAAGGCGGCGGCGAGTACAATACCTCCCGCGGGCTGCGCAAGTGCTTCAATCTCCGGACCGCGGTCTGCACGGCGTTCGTCGACAACGAAGTCGGCCACCTGATCGAGGACTTCATCATGCAGGGCGGGGTCGCGACCGACTTCATCCGGTGGCGCGAGGACGACGGCATCGGTCGCACGGTGCGCAACGGGCTCAACTTCACCGAACGGGGCTTCGGCATCCGCGGCGCCGTGGGCGTGCCGGACCGCGGCAACACGGCAGCCAGCCAGTTGAAGCCGGGCGATTTCGACTGGGACCACATCTTCGGCAAGCTGGGCGTCCGCTGGTTCCACACCGGCGGCATTTTCGCCGCGCTCTCGGAGTCGACCGCCGCGCTCGCGATCGAGGCGGTCAAGGCCGCGCAGCGCCACGGCACGGTCGTGTCCTACGATCTCAACTACCGCCCATCCCTTTGGAAGACGATCGGCGGCCTGAAGAAGGCGCAGGAGGTCAATCGTGAAATCGCCCGCTACGTCGACGTGATGATCGGCAACGAGGAGGACTTCACGGCGTCGCTGGGCTTCGAGGTCAAGGGCGCCGATCATTCCCTCAGTCACATCGAGACCGAGGCCTTCAAGGCGATGATCGAGACTGCAGTGAAGGAGTTCCCGAACTTCAAGGTCGCCGCCACCACGCTCCGCCGGGTCACCACGGCGACCCGCAATGACTGGAGCGCGATCCTCTGGCATGACGGTCGGTTCCACGAGAGCCGCAAGTACCCCGACCTCGAAATCCTCGACCGCGTCGGCGGCGGCGACAGCTTCGCGAGCGGCCTGCAGTTCGGCTTCCTGACTAAGAATGATCCGCAGGCCGCGGTGGACTACGGCGCGGCGCACGGCGCGTTCGCGTCGACCACGCCGGGCGACACCTCGATGGCGACGCAGAAGGAAGTCGAGAAGCTGATGAAGGGCGGAGGCGCCCGGGTCGTCCGCTGAGTCTCGTCCATCCACGCCCGGCGCTCCGGTTCCACCGCCGCCGGGGCTCCGGCCGGCTTCGGCGGACTCCGGTTGCGCTTTGACCCAAGTGACGTACGGTCGCGGGGTTCGGTTTTGCCCCTTTCCCCAACCCCAATGGACCGTTCGCTGCTCCGCCGTCATTCGCAACTCCCGTGGATCCTTGAACTGATCTGCCGCGCCATCGTGGCCTGCCTCTACCGCGTGCGCACCCGCGGTTGGGAGCATGTGCCCGCGACCGGCGGGGTGCTCATCGTCGCGAACCATCTCTCCTACGTCGATCCGATCCTCATCCAACTCGCCTGCCGTCGGCGACTGCGTTTCGTGGGTTCGGAGGAGGTGCGCCGCAGCGGTGGATTTCTCGACTGGGCGTTCCGCATGTCGGGCGCGATCCCGATCGCTCCCCATCAGGCTCTTGAGAGCACGCGACGCATCACGGTGGCGCTCGAGACGGGGGAGGCGGTCTGCGTCTTCGTGGAGGGACAGATTTCGCGCACCGGGCAACTCCTCGCCGTGCGCCGGGGATTCGAACTGATGGCCCGCCGCGCCCGGGTGCCGGTGGTGGCCGCCTACCACGACGGCATCTGGGGATCGATTTTCTCGGTCTCGGGCAACCGGCTCTTCTTCAAGCGTCCGCGGCTCACCCTCACCGACGTCTTCGTGGCGTGGGCGCCGCCGATCCCGCCCGAGGAGGCGTCGCCCGAACGCGTCCGGACCACCCTCCTCGATCTGGGCTGCGCGGCCTTCGAGGAGCGCCCCGCGCTCCGGCGCCACCTCGCCTCCGAATGCGTGCGCTCGCTTGCCCGCCGCCCCGGCCAGATTGCGATCGTCGACCGCACTGCCGACCGCCGCGAAATCAAGGCGGCGCAGGTGCTCGCCGCCGCCGCGGCACTTTCCCGCCACCTCCGGCGCACCGTCGCCGAGAGGCGCGTGGGCATCGTGCTGCCGCCCGGCGGAGGATCGACCATCGCCAACCTCGCCGTGCTCTCCGCCGGCAAGGTCCCGGTCAACCTCAACTTCACCGCCGGCAAGGCCGCGATCGAGGCCTCGCTGCGCATCGCGGGCATCCGCACCGTCATCTCCGCCAAGGCGATGCAGGATAAGCTGCCGCTCTTCCCCTGGCCCGAACGAACGGTCGACCTCCGCGACGAGATCGCCCGCGCCGGCGGCAAGCGAGCGATGCTGCCGTGGCTGCTCGCGGCCTGGCTGCTGCCGAATCAGGCGCTTCCCCGTCTCTTTGGACTGCCCCGCACCGGCGACCGCGAGGAGGCCGGCCTGCTCTTCACCAGCGGCAGCTCCGGCGAGCCCAAGGGGGTCGTGCTCACGCACCGCAACATCCTCGCCAACTCCACCCAGTTGTCCTCCCTCTCCGTCCTGCCCGACACCGCCACCCTCCTCGCGTGCCTCCCGATCTTCCACAGCTTCGGCTTCACCATCACGCTGTGGTACCCGTTGATCTGGGGCTGCCGGGTCGTGACCGTGCCGAGTCCGCTGGAGCCCCGTCGCATCGTCGATGCCATCCGCGACGAACAGGCCACCGTCCTCGTCGGTGCCCCGACCTTCCTCCGGCCCATCTTCAAGAAGGCCGAGCCCGGGGAACTCCGCACGATTGATCTCGTGGTCTCCGGCGCCGAACGGCTCCCGCGCGATCTCTACGAAGCCACGCTCGAGAAGCATCACATCGAGATCCTTCAGGGCTATGGTCTCACCGAGACGTCACCCGTGACGAGCGTCAACCAGCCGCATCCACCGCTGCTCACGCGCACGTCCGAACCCCAGGTCGGCAAGCGACTCGGCTCCGTCGGGCGGCTGCTGCCCGGCATGACCGCCCGCATCGTGGATCCCGACACGTTCGCCGAACGGCCCTTCAGCGAACAGGGCATGATCCTCCTCCGCGGCGCCAATGTCTTCGGCGGCTACCTCGATGATCCGGAGAAGACCTCGACCTCGTTCCGCGACGGATGGTTCGTCACGGGCGACCTCGGTCGCTTCGACGACGATGGCTTCCTCAGCATCGAAGGGCGACTGTCCCGCTTCTCCAAGATCGGCGGAGAGATGGTCCCGCACGGCACGGTGGAGCAGGCGATCGCCGACACGTTCAAGCTCGAGCAAAACGACGGCCCACAAATTGTCGTGACCGGCGTTCCCGATGCGCAGAAGGGCGAGTCGCTGGTGCTCCTCACGTCGGCGGATCTGACGACGGACCTGCTGCGCGAGCGCCTGCCCGCAGCCGGATTGCCGGCGCTCTGGGTCCCCCGGATCGTCGTGCGCGTCGAGAAGATCCCGGTGCTTGGCTCCGGAAAACTCGACCTCAAGGCCTGCCAGCGAATCGCCGCCAACAAGGCGTAGGCAGGGGCCGCCTTCAGCCGAGGGTCCACGACCGCAGGTCGTGCGCAAGCGAGGCAAAACCCGGGAAATCGTGCTCCAGCCGCCGCGTGTCCCGGCGGAACCGCTCCACCTCCGCCACCGCCCGGCGGAGGGCATATTCAAGGCTCGGACGATCGGTGCCGTAGATGCGCTCTTTCAGCTGGCCGCGCGTGTACGGGAGCGCCCCCCGCGCCTGCCCGCTCGCCCAAGCCTCCTCGGTGACGCGCGCGTCGCGACCACAGAGGTACCACGCCTCAACCGCCGGCACCGCCACGCCCACCCCCCGCAGCACCCGCTCGCGGCCCCGGGCGGGCGGCAGACGCTTCACCGTCTGGCGGAAGGTCGCCCGCAGCCGGCACATGCGGCACTGGGGATGAAAGTAATCCGGCGCATCATGGGCCTCCGTGTGCACGACTGAGTCGTCACTGTCCACCACCACCACCAAACCCTGCGCATCCGTGTTGAAGTGCAGGTGGCGGATCACCGCCGGCAGCACCTGCAGCACCGAGGGCCAGCCCCGCGCACGGAGATTCGCCCGCACGCGGACGAAGGGACGCTCCAGCACGGCTTCGATCAGGATCCCGAAGGCCGCCTCATCCGCCGGCGACTCACTCAGAACCGCGAGTTTCGCCACCCGCAAGGACACGTTGGAGGCCATGCGGTACTCAGGAGCCCGATCCGCCGCCCGGAGCGGTCCGCACCTCCGCACCGCCGGTCTCCGGCTCTTCCGGAACGCCACCGATCACCCCGGAATACCACAGGTCGCCCAGCGACACGCCCGCCATCATCTCGGCGAGGTCGGGGCAGTCGCACAACCGACGAAACGTCGACGCCCGGCCGTGCTTCTCCGCGATCACGACCTCCTCCGGGTGCTCGCGGAAGAGGTCCAGCAGGTAGGGCGAATGAGTCGTGGCCACGATCTGGGAATGTCCAGGGCGGGCCTCACCGTTGCCCGGGTGACTCAGACGGTACAGCGCATCCCGCGCCTCCCGGAGCAACCGGGGGTGCAGGCCCCGGTCCAGATCCTCGATGCAGAGCACCGCCGGCGGTGAGGGGTCGGTCGCGAGGCAGAAGATCGCGAGGGCGCAGAGGCTGCCGTGCGACAGATCCTGATGGGTGATGACCTCCGCTTCCTCGACCAGCCGCAGGCGGATCACGGCACTGCCCTCCGCATCCGTCTCCGCCGACACGGCATCATACTCCGGCAACGCCCTCAACACGTCGCGGCGCCACCGCTCATACGCGTCGGGATGGGCGACGCGGCGGTGGTGAATCACGGCGGCGAGGTTCGCCCCATCCGGAGCGAGCTCGGCGTCTGGAAGTCCGGCGCCACCGCGCACCATCGCCGCCTGCTCAAATTCATACCGCCGCACGCTCCGCAGGCGCTCACGCAGTGCCTCCCGTTCCACCGGGTTTTCGGGCCCAGCATGATGGATCCACCGCAACGCGTCGCAATGGTCCCGCGTCGCACACCGCATCACCACCTCCCACGCCGCATAGGGCGGGGTCAAACGGAAGCGCACCTCCGCGCGGTCCCCGCCACCCTCTCCGTCCGGCACCGCCTCACTGGGCGGAAGGCGGGCCAGCGCCCCCATCCGCATGATGCCCTCGATGAGGCTCGACTTGCCCGACCCGTTCGGCCCGATGAGAAGGTTGAACCGCTCCAGCCGCACCGAGGCACTGCGCAGCGCCTTGAAGTTGTGAAAGGCGATCGAGGCGATCACAGCCCGAGTCTGTCCGGGCCGGCGCCCAGTGCAATCCTCCGGTGTGCAGCCCTACCCGGCCAACCCGCGGTTTTCCGGCTCGCCCTCCCCCAGTCACCCGCCCAACGTTCTCCCCTCACCACGCGCCGCGTTCCCGATGTGCGACGACTGCTTTCTTCCTCCATGGCTACCCAACGTTCCCAACCACGCATCCTCACGACCACGGTCGGTTCGTATTCGATCCCGGACTGGCTCGCCGCCCTCCCCAGCGAGCAGGCGGTCATCGACGCCACCCGCGTCGTCTTCGACATCCAGCGGCAGGCGGGGATCGACCTCCCGACCGACGGCGAACTCTACCGCTTCGACGTCAACCACCCGGACACGAACGGGATGATCGAGTACTTCATCCGCCCGATGGCCGGCGTCTCCGGGTCGGTCGGCCGGTCGGTCACGGATGAGTTCTCGCGCCACCACCCGATGGGCTTCCGGCGCAAGCCCGCCGGCGTGGTCGTCGGACCGCTGTGCGAAGGCTCCCTCAATCTCCTCGCCGACTGCCAGCGCGCCGCCGCCGTGGCCCAGGGGCCCTTCAAGTTCACCGTGACGAGCCCCTACATGCTCGCCCGTACGCTGCTCGACCATCACTACCGTGATTTCGAGAAGCTCACGCTCGCCCTCGGCGAGGTCCTTGCCGCGCAGATGCCCGGGCTGCCCGCCTCCTGCATCCAAGTCGACGAAGCCAACATCCCCGGCAATCCGTCCGATGCCCCGCTGGCCGCCAAGGCCATGAACCTCGTGCTCGATGCGATCGACCGCGGCACCGAACGCGCCGTGCACTTCTGCTTCGGCAACTACGGCGGCCAGACCATCCAGAAGGGCAACTGGAAGAAGCTCCTCGCCTTCCTCAACGCTCTGCACACCGACCATCTCGTCCTCGAACTCGCCCATCGCCCGAAGGCGGACCTCGACGCCCTCAAGGGCATCGACAAGAACATCGCCCTCGGCATCGGGGTCATCGACATCAAGGTCAACCACATCGAGACCCCCGACGAAGTGGCCGCGCGCATCGAAGCCGTCGAGCGCAAGGTCGGCCCCGGCCGGGTCCGCTGGGTCCATCCCGACTGCGGTTTCTGGATGCTCAAGCGCTCCATCGCCGACCGCAAGATCGAGGCGCTCGTCCGCGGTCGCGACCTCTACCTCGGCCGCTGAAGCGCCCGGGACGCCCGGTCATCCTCTCCGCGCCGCATGGCCTCCCCGCCCGCCGTCCCCGTCGCCGTGGTCGACTGGGGACGGACGCGCTACCGTGAGGCCCTCGCCGCGCAGGAGAGCCTCCTTAGCGCGCGGATCGCCGGGGAAGTACCCGACACGCTCGTGCTCACCGAGCACGAACCGGTCTACACGCTCGGCCTGCGCGCCGGGGCCTTGGCCAACCTTCGACTCGACGACGCGGAACGAGTCCGTCGCGGCATCGACCTGGTGGAGACCCGCCGCGGCGGCGACATCACTTACCACGGTCCGGGGCAGTTGATCGCTTACCCCATCGTGTCGCTGGACCAGCGACGCGACCTTCACGCCTACCTTCGCTTCCTGGAGGACGTGCTGATCACGACCGTGGCCACCTGGGGGCTGACCGCCGAACGCCGTCCCGGCAAGACCGGCATTTGGATCGGGTCGCGCAAGATCGCCGCCATCGGCATCGCCGTCCGGCGCTGGGTCGCCTACCATGGAATCTCCCTCAACATCGACCCCGACCTCGACGCGTTCGAGGGGATCGTGCCCTGCGGCATTCCCAGCAGCGACGGTTCCGTGACCTCCCTTGCCCGCGAACTCCCGCAGCCCCCGTCTTTCGCCGAAACCCAAGCCGCGTTCATCCGAGCCTTCCAATCGGCCTGGACGGGCTTCGCCGAGGGCGGCACGGACGGCTGACGGCTCCGCTCAGACGAGGAACGAGCGAGCCGGGACACCCCTGAGCCCACGATTCCATTTTTTACTTTAAGTGCTGAATCAGAAATGTTTATATAATCAATGACGAACACCCGAACCAGGACGCCCCGCGTCGGTGTGTTTTTCGTGGCGGAAAGCGCGTCGTGACCCCACGTTCTCGCCACACGATGGAAACGTCACGCAAACCATCCTGGCTTCGCGCGAAACTACCCAGCGGGCCCGGCTACACCGCGGTCCGCAAGTTGGTGGATGAACACCGACTGCACACGGTCTGCCAGAGTGCGCAGTGCCCAAATCTCGGCGAGTGTTGGTCGCGGGGGACGGCGACCTTGATGATCCTCGGGAACATCTGCACCCGTTCGTGCAACTTCTGCGCCGTCCAGACCGGTCGACCGACGGAATTGGACCTCGGCGAACCGGCCCGCGTCGCCGAGGCGGTGGCCACGATGGGGTTGCGCCACTGTGTGCTGACCAGCGTGGCCCGCGACGAACTCACGGACGGGGGAGCATCGGTCTGGGCCGCCACCATTCGCGCCGTCCGCCATCGCAACCCGAACACCGCGATCGAGGTCCTCGTCCCCGACTTCAAGGGCCGACTCGACCACGTGGACATCGTGCTCGACGCACAGCCGGACATCTTCAACCACAACCTCGAAACGGTGGAGCGTCTGCAGCGTCCGGTCCGCGTGCAGGCCCGCTATGATCGTTCCCGCCTCGTGCTTCGCCACGCCAAGGCACGCGGGTTCACCACGAAGACCGGCATCATGCTGGGCCTCGGCGAGGAGACGGCCGAGATCGAAACGACCCTGCGGGACATCGCGTCCGACCGCACCGACATCCTCACGATCGGGCAGTATCTCCAGCCCACACCGCAGCACTGGAAAGTGCACCGCTGGGTGCCTCCCGACGAGTTTGCGCAGTGGAAGGCGTTCGGTCTCTCCCTCGGCATCGGGGTCGTGGAAAGCGGCGCCATGGTCCGCTCCAGCTACCACGCCGATGAGCAGTCCGAACGCTTCACCGGCGCGGAGCACCTGAATACCGCCAACGCCTTGGCCGACGCATAGTCCGCGGCATCCCGGTGGCCACGCCACAACCGGCTCCCTCCCTCCCATGAAGACGCGACAGGAAATTGTCCGCAACTGGCTCCCGCGCTACACCGGAGTGCCGCTGGATGGCTTTGGGGACTACATCCTCCTGACCAATTTCCACCGCTACGTGAAGCTCTTCGCGCAGTGGCACCGCGTTCCCGTCCGGGGTCGCGACAAGCCGATGCCGAGCGCCACCGCGGGTCGGATCAGCATCATCAACTTCGGCATGGGCAGCGCCACCGCCGCCACGGTGATGGACCTGCTCAGCGCCATCGATCCCAAGGCGGTGCTCTTTCTTGGCAAGTGCGGCGGCATCAAGCACCGCGCCGAGATCGGTGACCTGATCCTCCCGATCGCCGCCATCCGCGGGGACGGCACCAGCAACGACTACTTTCCCCCGGAGGTTCCCGCCCTTCCCGCGTTCGCGCTGCAAAAGGCCATCTCGACCACCATCCGCGATCACGCCCGGGACTATTGGACCGGTACGGTGTACACCACCAACCGCCGGGTCTGGGAACACGACGACAAGTTCAAGAAATACCTCCGGAAGATCCGCGCCATGGCCGTCGACATGGAAACGGCCACCATCTTCATGACCGGTTTCTTCAACGAAACCCCCACGGGTGCCTTGCTGCTCGTCAGTGACCAGCCCATGACCCCCGAGGGCGTGAAGACGTCGGAGAGCGATGCCGAGGTCGACGAACGCTACGTCACCGACCACCTGAAGATCGGCATCGATTCGCTCAAGCAGCTGATCAACCGCGGACTCACGGTCAAACACCTGAAGTTCTAGCCGACGGCGGCTGGGGTCCGCTAGGCCTGCACGTCGACCCAGAAGGGGACAAAGACGTCCCTCCCTCCGAGTCCGACCTGCGCCCAGATGACGTAAGCGCCAGGATCAGGGATCGTCACCTTGAACCGCAGCGTTGGCTGACGCCGGTCCGGAGGCTGCGCGAGGCCCGCATCCATCGGATGCAAGTGCGCGAAGCCGCCGCGACCGGAATCAAAGGCGACAAGATGCGCGTAGGCGTCCATCACCGGCTCCAGCGCCACCTCGCCGCCATCCGTCCGATCCAGCGAGAAGACCAAATCCGCCGCCACGCCGGCGCGGAGGACGCCCTCGCCCACGTTCAGGCGAAAGCGCACTCCATCCCTTTCGACGGTCGACGGACTCGGCCGGGCCGTCTCGGCCGCGTGGAGGGGGCCCTCGACCGTGAAATCCGTCCCCGCATACAGTCCGCGCCCCGTGGCGACCGGCACGAAATCAGCGAATACCCGGTATTCCCCGCCAAACCGCGGCGTGAAGGTGAAGACCCAGTCACCCGGACGCTGCCCCGGCTCGGGGTGCAGGTGCTGGTAGTCGTCGAGCGAGGGGTCGACCACGAGCAAGTGGAGCCGCCGCGTGTGCTCGATGCGCAGGTCCGGGGGCGCGAGGGGCTTGCCGGTCGACGTTGCCAGCCGCACCGTGACGCGAGAAGGTTGGCCGGCGCGGGCCGGCGTTTCCAAAGTGAGGGTCATCGACACCGGCGAGCGCACGGCGATCACGGGAATGAACTGGGGATTGGCGGGATCGCAGAACTCGATCGCATTGCCCCCGGTCACCCGGAAGTCCATATGATTGAGATTCGTGCCGATCGGCAGCAGCCGAAAGCCCAGGTACAGCGCCAGCGCGGCCGCCGTGATCAAGGCCACCTGCATCCATTGCGGTCGGGAAAGCGAAGCGATCATGCGCGCTGTACCGTGAACCCCGGAACCGTCCGGCGTCAAACGCGCGGCCCTGCATTCCTCGAGCCCCGAGACGCAAACGGACGGCAGCGCGATGCTCTGGCGCCGCCTCGCAGGAATAAATGGTCAACGCATTTGCCGACCCTAGCGTCCTCGCTTCCTTACCCGAGTCCTTCACCGCCATGACGACGTCCGCGTCCTCCTCTGCTCCGGCCTATCAACCCGCGCTCGCGTGGTTCACCGCCCTCGCGGGAGCGTGGGTGTTCGTGCTCGTGATGCTGGGGGCGTTCACGACCAGCATTGGTGCGGGGATGGTCTTCCCGGATTGGCCCCTCTCCCACGGGTCGATTAATCCGGCGGGCTGGCTGACCGATCTGGCGATGTTTGCGGAGCACTCGCATCGCCTGAGCGCCGGGGTGATGAGCCTCCTCACGGTCGCCATCGCGGTGTTCATGCACCGGCGCGAGTCGCGCCCTTGGCTGCGCCGACTGGCCGTCTTCGCCGTGGCGCTCGTGCTGGCCCAGGCCCTCGTCGGCGGCCTCCGCGTCCTGCTCGACCACCTCCATATCGAGACGGTGAACACGAGCGTCGGGCGGATCTTCGCGATGGCTCACGCGTGCCTCGCGCAAATCTACATCTGCACCCTCCTCGCCCTGGTGCTCCCGGTCACCCGCCCGTGGATCGAGCGCTCGGCATCGGCGACGCCCGGGGAGGGAGTCCGGTGGCGCGCGCTGTCGGTCGCCTGCGTCCTCCTCCTTCTCGCCCAACTCGCGATCGCCGCGGTCATGCGACACAGCTTCGCGGGGCTGGCGATCCCGACCTTCCCTTGGAGCACGCCGGCGGGGGACCTGCTTCCGGCGGACTTGAACTTCCGGGTGGGCATCCACTTTGCCCATCGGGCGATGGCGGTCGTCCTGTCCATCGCGATCCTCTGGCTGGCCATCCGCATTCACCGCGATCCGGCGGCCGGCCGCGCGGCGCGTGCCGTTTCGCTCGGTCTCACGCTCCTCCTCGTTGTGCAGATCGTCCTTGGAGCCGCCTCGGTCCTGACCTACCGACACGCCTATGTCACCACCGCCCACGTGCTCGTCGGCGCGTTGATGCTCGCAAGCTGCTTCGGCCTGGCATGGTGGGCGTACCGCGACGCCATCGACGCTCCCGCAACCAGAGGCGCCGCGCCCGCTTCCTCTCGCCCATGAGTTCCGCCTTCACGGAACCTTCGGCGGCCGGCGAAGTCCGTCCCGCCGCCCGGTGGTCTGATTACTTGGAGTTGACCAAGCCGAGGCTGAGCCTGCTGTCGGTGCTGACCGCGATCGTGGGCTACCTCGCCGCGCGCAGCCCGTGGGACGCGGCGCGCTTCGGATTCGCCCTACTCGGGACCTCACTCTGCGCCGCCGGCGTCGCCGCACTCAACCAATGGATGGAGGCCGACACGGATGGAAAGATGCGCCGCACCGAGTCCCGCCCCCTGCCGACCGGCCGCGTCGCCAGCGGCTCGGCGTTCGTCCTGGGTTGGGGACTGTGCACCGTCGGTCTCGCGGTCCTGTTCCGCCAGGTGAATGGACTGTCCTCGTTCTTCGCCCTGGCCACGATCGTCTCATACCTCGCTTTCTACACGCCGGCGAAGCGCTTCTCCCGGCTGAGCACCGAGATTGGCGCCGTGGCCGGCGCCTTTCCCCCGCTCATCGGTTGGGCCGCCGCCGCCAACTCGGTCACGGAGTTGGGCTGGGTGCTCTTTGCGATCCTCCTCTTCTGGCAGATCCCGCACTTCATGGCGATCGCGTGGACTTATCGGCACGACTACGCCCACGTGAGTTTCCCGATGCTGGCGGTACGCGACACCGCAGGCGGCCGCGTCGCCGCGTGGTCCCTCGTCAACACCGCCTTGGTCGTCGGCTCCGCACTCTGGCCCGGTCTGCGCGGCTTTGCGTCCCCGACCTACCTCATCGTCACCGCCCTCCTGGGGATCTGGTTCGTCGGCCGCGCCCTCGCTTTCGCCCGGGCTCAGTCGCGCGACGCCGCCGCCAAGCGGTTGTTCCACGCCTCGATCCTCTGGCTGCCCCTGCAACTGGGGGCGCTGGTCGTGGACCGCTTCGTCTTCGTCACGGCATCCTTCTCCCCATGAGCATCCACGACATCCCGGCGCTCAACGCGTCCCTCAACGCCCTCGCGACCGTCCTCATGACGGCCGGGTTCGTCTTCATCCGGAAGGGTAACCGTGAGGCCCACCGGAAGTGCATGCTGGGTGCCGGGGCCGTCTCGGCGATCTTCCTTGTTGGCTACGTGGCCCACAAGATCCTGGTGCGCGGCGTGCACACCCCGTTCGGCGGGGAGGGAGCCATCCGATCCGTGTACTACGCGATGCTGATTTCCCACATCATCCTCGCGATCGCCATCGGCTACCTCGTGCCACGCACCTTCCTGCTCGCGATCAAGGGACAGTACGAACGCCACCGGGCATGGGCCCGCTGGACATTCCCGATCTGGTACTACGTCAGCGTCACCGGCGTACTGGTCTATCTGTTCCTCTACGTCTGGTGGCCCGTCAATCGGCTCAGCTGAGCCCCGGGCGCCCCGTTAGCAAAACGGCCGGACCCTCAGGGTCCGGCCGGAAAACACGTCGATGGTTCGGCGGAGCGCGCCAGGCGCTGGTTACTTTACGACCAGAACGCCGCGCATTCCCGCCATCGTGTGGGCCGGGAAGCTGCAGACGTAGGGGTAATCACCCGGTTCGGACGGGACGGTGAACGTGAGTTCCTCCGTCTGCTTCGGTCCGAGAATCTTGGTGTGCACAATCACCTGCTTGGCCAGCGCCGCCGGGATATAGTCCGTGGCGCGCGCCTGCATGGCTGCGGTGCTGAAAGCCATGACGTCCGTCCCCTTGGCGAGCAGCACCCAGTTGTGCCCCATCGCCTCCTTGGGGAGGGTACCGACGTTCTTGAAGACGATTTTGAGCGTCTCGCCGGGCGCGGCCTCGATGCGCGTGACGTTGAACTTCATCGCGTCGTTCGCCTCGATCGTGATCACACGCGCAGCGGCCGGGGCAGCGGCGGCGGCGGGCGCGGCGGTCGGGGCTGCAGCGGCAGGCTTCGTCGCCGCAGCGGCCGGAGCACTTTCTGGCTTGGAGCAACCCAGCGTCAGGCTGAACGCCGCAGTCGCCATGAGAAGGGACGGATGGAATTTCATAGGCACCCTGAAGATACAGCCAAGCGCCCGGGAGGCAACCCGCAGCTGCATTCCAAGGGGCCGGAAAAAGTAGAGCTGCCCCGGTCAAATCCGACCGGGGCGGCTGGTTGCTACCGTCGCAGGGACGCGTTGTGGCGTGTCTTCTGGGCGGTTTACTGGAGGAGACGCAGGGCCGTCTGAGCCGAACCGTTCGCCTGGGCCAGCATCGCAGTGCCGGCCTGGACGAGCGTGTTCCAGCGCGCGAGCTGGGTCGACTCCTCCGCGACGTCCACATTAACGATGCGGCTCGAAGCGGCCTCGAGATTCGCCTTGTTGATGGTGATCAGCTCGGAAGCGAAGCCGAGGCGGCTCTGCTCCGCGCCATTCTGCGCCCGGAACGTGGCGACGTTCTGGATCGCCGTCGTGATATCGGACAGGTCGATGTCGCCGAGGTCGGTCACGGCACCCGCCGTGATCTCACCGAAACCATCGGTGGTATCGCCGAGATCGCGCGCCGCCAAGGTCACGGTGGTCCCCCCTCGACGAAATGGAAAAGCGCGCCATCCTCGCCGCCCTGAAGTCCACCGGCGGCAACCGCACCCGCGCCGCCGAGTTGCTCAACATCTCCATCCGCACGCTTCGCAACAAGCTGCAGGAATACCGGGCCAGCGGCGACTTCAACGACGCTCTCGCCTAAGCGTCCGACGCCGAACCGCCGCAGGCTCACCCGCGGCCAAACGCCCGGGCAATCGCCCGAGCCCGACCGCGCCGGCCTTCGGGCCATCGACGGCTCGCACCCCCTACTCGACGTTCGCCACTTGCTCGCGGATGCGCTCAAACTCGTTCTTGAGATCGATCACCGAGCGGGAAATCACCAGATCGTTCGCCTTGCTGCCAATCGTGTGCACCTCTCGCCCGATCTCCTGCAGGATGAACTCTGCTTTCCGCCCGATTTCCCCGTCAGAACGTAGCAAGGCTTCCAGTTGATCCAAGTGGCTGCCCAACCGGGTCAGTTCCTCGGTCACGTCGCAGCGGTCCGCGAAGAGGGCCACTTCCTTCAGCACGCGCTCGTCCGAGAGTTCCAAGGTCAGCCCGGCCTGCCGCAGGCGCTGGAGGAGAAGGTCGCGGTACTGCGGCGCCACCGACGGCGCCCGCTCCGCGATCAGCGCGTGATGACGGCGAAGGATCGCCACCCGGGCGAGGAAGTCCGCCAGCAGGGCCGCTCCTTCCGTCCCACGCATTCCCGCGAACGCCTTCAGCGCCTCCGCCAGCGCCATTCTCACCGCCGGCCCCGCCTCCTCCACGACCGGCAGGCCCGCCGGACGTCGCTGGCTGCTCAGGACCGACCACAGGAGTTCCGGAGTCGGAGAAAACTCCACCCCGCGCCGCCGCGACCACGCCTCCAACCGGGCCAGTTGCCGCTCCGCTCCCGCCTCGTCCCACGTCTCCGCTGCTTCTCCGGCGGGTCGTTCCACCTCCACCGCAACGTGGACCTTGCCACGCGAGGCCACCCGACGCACCGCCTCGCCCATTTCCGGTTCCAGGGGCTCCCATTCCACCGGAAGCGCGAAGGTGACTTCGAGCCCTTTCCGGTTCACCGCACTGACCTGCACCGTAACTTGCAGGCCTCCCACCGTCGCCAACGCCCGCCCGTATCCGGTCATGCTGCGCATCGGCGTGGGGTCTCCGGGCTAAAGCTTCACGTTCAGGAGGCGGGCGACCTGATTCACATCCTTGTCGCCACGGCCGGAGAGGTTGATGACCACGATCTGGTCAGGCTTCAACTCACGCGCCCGCTTCAAGCCGTGCACCAACGCGTGCGTCGACTCGAGCGCCGGCAGGATGCCCTCAAGGCGCGAGACGAGCTGGAAGGTCGCGAGGACCTCGTCGTCGCAGGCGTAGGCATATTCGATGCGTCCCTGCTCGCGATAGTAGGCGTGCTCCGGTCCGATCGCCGCGTAGTCGAGTCCGGCGCTCACCGAATGCGTGAGCTCAATCTGTCCGTCGGGATTCTGCAGGATGTACGTCTTGCTGCCCTGGAGCACACCCAGACGCCCGCCTTCGAAGCGCGCCGCATGCTCGCCGCGGCGGATGCCGTGCCCCCCCGCCTCAATGCCGATCAGTCGGACCTGCGGGTCCGCCAGAAAATCGAAGAAGAATCCGATCGCATTCGAGCCGCCACCGACGCACGCCACCATCTCGTCGGGCAGGCGGCCCTCCCGTTCGAGGATCTGGCGGCGCGTTTCCTGACCGATCACCCGGTGAAAATCACGGACCATCATCGGGTACGGGTGCGCCCCGAGGGCGGAGCCGAGAATGTAATGCGTGCCGCGCACGTGGGTGACCCAGTCACGCATCGCCTCGTTGACCGCATCCTTCAGCGTCTTTTGTCCCGCCTCCACGCCACGCACCTCGGCCCCCATGAGCCGCATCCGGAACACATTCAGCGCCTGCCGCTCCATGTCGACGGCGCCCATGTAAACCACGCACTCGAGGCCGAATTTCGCGCACACCGCCGCCGTGGCGACGCCGTGCTGTCCGGCTCCCGTCTCGGCGATGATCCGCCGCTTGCCCATCCGTCGCGCGAGCAGGGCCTGCCCGAGCGCATTGTTGATCTTATGGGCCCCGGTGTGCAGGAGGTCTTCGCGCTTCAGGTAGATCCGGGCCCCGCCGCAATGCTGGGTAAGGCGCTCAGCGAAGTACAACTCCGTGGGGCGCCCGGCAAACTCCTTCAGGTGATGGCTGAGCTCAGCCTGAAACGACGGATCGCGGCGGGCCTCGGCATACGCGGCGCCAACGTCCGAGAGCGCCGTCATCAGCGTCTCAGGCACAAACACACCGCCGTACCGGCCAAAATGGCCAGCCGGGGTCGGGAGCGACTGCGGGTCAACAAGGGCGGCAACGGACATGCTCCCCCGACCAAAGCCGTCCGCAGGCCCGCTGGCAAACGGCATTTGCACTTCGGTCGCCCCCACCCCGCCCGCAGCCGGCGCTCAGCCCTGATCGATGCGCTGCCGCACCATCGTCACGACGTCGGCGAAGCGCGCCCGGTTGGACTCATCCGCCGCCACCAGATTCTCGTGCGCCGCCAGAACCAACCGCGCGCTCTCGATCTCCGTACGCGCTTTCTCCGTCAGCACCGTGGCTCCACCCGCCACCGCCGGAGGCGTACCGTCATCAATCGTCACCAACCGATGCAGGCCAAGGTTGCGCACCAACTCAAGGTTCCGGGCATTGAGCCGCGCCACCACCAAGGACCCCGCCGGGGTCCGCCGCCGCAACTGGATCGCGATCCCCGCCAGGACGCCCAGGAAGGTGCTGTCCATGCTGGTGCAGCCCGCGAAATCGATCACGAAACGGGTCCGGCCTTGAGCCAAGCGATCCTTGCAGAATTGCTCCAGCGCTCCGCTGTTCTGGAACGAGGCCCGACCTTCGACGCGGACCGCCACCGGATCGCTCTCCGGATCCACCAAGAAGACCGGTCGGGTAACGTCCGCCATGGAAGAGGGCTACGTCGGACCGCGCCGCTCAGGACCACCCAGGGGGATCCGGAGCGGCAGGGCCGCGCGTGAAGATTCAGGCCTTCGCGATGATCTGCCGCAGCACGTACGGCAGGATTCCCCCGTGCTGGTAATAATCGATCTCAATCGGGGTATCGATCCGGCAGCGCACCACGACGTCCTCCACCGCACCGCTGCGACGGGTGATGCGGAGGGTCACGTCCTGCTGGGGCCGGAGGGCTCCGGAAAGACCGAGGACGTCGTACGTTTCCGTGCCGTCCAGCTTCAGCGTCTGCGCCGTGGTTCCTTCCTTGAACTGGAGCGGGAGAACGCCCATGCCGACAAGATTCGAGCGGTGGATGCGCTCGAAGCTCTGCGCCACCACGACCTTCACGCCGAGGAGGTTCGTCCCCTTGGCCGCCCAGTCGCGCGACGAGCCGGTGCCGTACTCCTGGCCGGCCAGCACGATCAGCGGGGTGCGCTGTTCCGCGTAGCGGACCGCCGCGTCGTAGATCGAGAGTTTCTCGCCCGAGGGCTGGAACAGCGTGTTGCCGCCCTCCTCGCCGCCGAGCATGAGGTTCTTGATCCGCACGTTCGCGAAGGTGCCGCGGGTCATGATGCGGTCGTTGCCGCGACGGGAACCGTAGCTGTTGAAGTCTTCGAAGGTCACGCCGTTCTCCAGCAGGAAACGACCGGCCGGCGACGACTTCTTGATCGCGCCCGCCGGCGAGATGTGGTCCGTCGTCACGGAATCACCGAAGATGCCAAGGGCACGCGCCCCGCGGATTTCCTCGATCCGGCCCGCGCTCATCGAGAACTGCGCGAAGAACGGCGGCTCCTGAATGTAGGTCGAGGAGGAGTCGAAGGCGTAGACATCGCCTTGGGACGAGGGAATCTCGTTCCACTTGGGATTCTGCGCCGCAAAGTCCGTGTAGAGGCGGCGGAAGACCTCCGGCTTGAGCGCCGCCTGCAACTGGTCGCGCACTTCCTGCAGCGAGGGCCAGATGTCGCGGAGGAACACCGGCCGGCCATCCCGGCCCACGCCGAGCGGCTCCTGGGTCAGGTCGATGTCGACCCGGCCGGCGAGCGCGAAGGCCACGACGAGCGGCGGCGACATCAGGAAGTTGCTCTTGATGTTCTGGTGGACGCGCGCCTCGAAGTTGCGGTTGCCCGAGAGCACGGACGCCGCCACGAGGTCGCTCTTCACCACGGCCTCCTCAATCGCCGGGGCCAGCGGTCCGGAATTGCCGATGCAGGTCGTGCAGCCATAGCCCACGGTCTGGAAACCAAGCTGGTCGAGGTACGGCTGCAGGCCGGTCTTCTCGAGGTAATCGGTCACCACCCGCGAGCCGGGGGCGAGCGAGGACTTCACCAGCGGGTTCACGCTGAGACCCTTCTCGACCGCCTTCTTCGCGAGCAACCCCGCCGCCAGCATCACCGAGGGGTTCGACGTGTTCGTGCAGCTCGTGATCGCCGCGATCAGGACGCTGCCGTGGCCGAGGGTCGCATCCGCCGCGCCCGCGACCGGCGTGCGCTGGGCGAACTCCTCAGCCTTCTTGCCAAAGCCATTTTCGGTGACCGGCTTCGCGAACGCGCCGATGAATTCCTGCTTGAGCTTCGGGAGCTCGATGCGGTCCTGCGGACGCTTCGGACCGGCCACGCTCGGCACCACCGTGCCGAGGTCCAGCGAGAGCTCGGTCGAGTAGTCGATCTCGCCGCGCTGCGGGATGCCCCACAGGCCCTGCGCCTTGTAGTAGGCTTCGTAGAGGGCGACGGCCGGCTCGTCGCGCCCGGTGGCGCGAAGGTAGTTCGAGCACTCGGCGTCGATCGGGAAGAAGCCCATCGTCGCGCCATACTCCGGCGCCATGTTGGCGATCGTCGCGCGGTCCACCACCGGCAGCGCCGCGGCACCGGGGCCGAAAAACTCGACGAATTTGCCGACGACCTTCGCCTTGCGCAGCATCTGCGTGAGCGTGAGCGCGAGGTCCGTCGCCGTGACGCCCTCCCGCAGCGCGCCCGTCAGGTGCACCCCGACCACGTCCGGCGTCAGGAAGTAAACCGGCTGACCGAGCATGCCGGCCTCGGCCTCGATGCCGCCGACGCCCCAGCCCACGATGCCGATGCCGTTGATCATCGTCGTGTGCGAATCCGTGCCGACCAGCGTGTCCGGATAGATCACGCCCCGCCGATCCGCGAGCACGCCCTTGGCGAGGTACTCGAGATTGACCTGGTGCACGATGCCGATGCCCGGCGGCACGACCTTGAAGGTGTCGAAGGCCTGCATGCCCCACTTCAGGAACTGGTACCGCTCGCGGTTGCGCGAGAACTCCAGTTCCAGATTCTTCCGCAGCGCATCCGCGCTGCCGGAGAAATCCACCTGCACGGAGTGGTCAACGACGAGATCCACCGGCACGAGGGGCTCGATGATCTTCGGATTCTTCCCAAGACGCGACACCGCCGCGCGCATGGCGGCGAGGTCCACGAGCAGCGGCACGCCCGTGAAGTCCTGCAGGACGATGCGCGCAACCACGAACGGAATCTCCTCCGTCCGCGGCGCCGTCGCGCCCCAGCCCGCGAGATCGCGGATCGCCTGCTCGGAGACGCGGCGTCCGTCGCAATTCCGCAGCAGCGACTCCAGCACCAACCGGATCGACACCGGCAGGCGGGGCACCCGCGCGAAACCCGCCTGCGCCAGCGCCGGCAGGGAGTAGAAGGAATGGGACGCGCCGTTGGCCGAGAACTGGCCCAGCGTGTGGAAGGGATTCGGGAGGGACATTGACGGAAACGAGGGAAAGGATCGCACAGGACACGGCGGCACCCCCGGGGCCTCCGAGGCCCGCAGCCAGCGTCGCCGTCAGCAGGAACCGACTCAGCCGGCGAGCGCCGCCTTCACCGCGGCAAAGTTCGGCAGGTCCTTGGGGGTCGGGGTCTGCTCGGCGTACTTCACCACCCCATCCTTTCCAATCACGAAGGCGGCGCGCGCCGCCGAGTCTCCGATGCCGGCGATGCCGCGGAAAAGCACCCCGAAGGCCTGCGTGACCTCCTTGTTCAGATCGCTCGCGAGGGTCACCTTGATGTTGTTCGCCTTCGCCCAGGCCTCCTGCGCAAAGGGGTTGTCCACACTCACGGCAATGACCGACGCGCCCAGCTTCTCATACTCAGCGAGGCCCGAGGTCACATCGCACATCTCGGCCGTGCAGACTCCGGTGAAGACAAGTGGGAAAAACAACAGCACGACCGGACCGCGAGCGAGTTGCTCGCTCAGCTTGAGGTCCTTCAGACCTTCCGGGGTCTTGGTCTTGAGCGTGAAGTCAGGGGCCTTGGTTCCAACGGCGATGGGCATGGTGAGGGGGGGACGCAGGTTGTGGTTTTGTGGAGACCGGCACGCGCCGGACGTGAACGGCAAACGTGGATGCACCCCGCCGATGCGGCAACCCTGATTTCCCGCCAGAAGACCGCTTTCTGTCCGACTCACGGCGACCATAAGAAACACTCTTGCCGGCCCCGACCCGTCCGGCGTTACTCCCCCGTCCGTCCCTCCGCCATGTCCCTCATCGAAGACCTCCAGTGGCGCGGCCTCGTCGCCGACTGCACCGATCTCCCCGCGCTGACCGAGCGCCTTGCCCAGGGGCCGATCACGCTCTACTGCGGCTTCGACCCGACCGGTGACTCCCTGCACGTGGGCCACCTTGTGCCCCAACTGCTGCTCCGGCGCTTCCAGCTGGCCGGCCACCACCCCATCTCGCTCGCCGGAGGGGCGACCGGGATGATCGGCGACCCAGGCGGCAAGTCCGCCGAGCGCAACCTGCTCACCCGGGAGCAACTCAGCCACAACGTCGCCCGCATCAAGCTGCAGTTGGAACGTCTGCTCGACTTCCAGGCGCCCCACAATCCGGCCCGACTCGTCGACAATGCCGACTGGACGGCCCCGGTCAGCTTCCTCGACTTCCTCCGTGATGTCGGAAAGCACTTCTCGCTCAGTTCGATGCTGGCCAAGGACAGCGTGCGGTCTCGCCTGGAGAGCGAGTCCGGGATCAGTTACACGGAATTCAGCTACCAGCTACTCCAAGCCAATGACTTCACCCACCTGCGCTCGCACCTGAATTGCGAACTGCAAATCGGGGGCACGGAGCAGTGGGGCAACATCACTGCGGGTACCGACCTGATCCGCAAGAAGCTCGGCGTTCCGGCATGGGGCCTCACGTTCCCGCTGATCACCAAGTCCGACGGCACCAAGTTCGGCAAGACCGAGGGCGGCGCGGTGTGGCTCGATGCCCGGAAGACGAGCCCTTACAAGTTCTACCAGTTCTTCGTGAACACCGAGGACAGCATGGTCATCGGCTACCTGAAGAAATTCACGCTGCTTCCACGCAGCGACATCGAGACGCTTGAGGCCCGGCACGCCGTGAATCCCGGCGGGCGCGAGGCCCACCGCGCCCTCGCCCGCGAGGTGACCACCCTCGCGCACGGGGAGACGGTTTGCGCGGATGTGATCCGCGCCAGCGAGGTGATGTTCGGCGGAGACTTGGAGGGGTTGTCTGAGTCGCTTTTCCGCGATGTCGCCGGCGAACTGCCGTCAAAGCCCGTCGAGACATCCCGCATCCAAGCCGGCCTCTCCTTGGCCGACGCCTTGGTCCACGCCGGTCTCTGCCCGTCCAAGGGTCAGGCCCGCAAGGACATCGAAGGCGGCGGAATCTACGTGAACAACCAGCGCGTCAGCGAGGCGTCGCGCATCGTTTCGACCGGCGACATTCTCTTCGGCCGCTACATCCTTCTCCGCAAGGGCAAGCGAACCTACGCCCTGCTCACCCTGACGTAGGCGCGGGGCGCCGCGCCCGGGCGGTCATTCCTCCTTGCGACCAGACAGCAGCAGGAGGATGTGCAGGAGCGATCCGAGCGAGGCAACGAACGCCGCCACGTAGGTGAGCGCCGCCGCGTTCAGCGTCTCACTCACGCCAGGCATTTCATCGCGGTCGATCACCCCAAGAGACACCAACTGCTGCCGGGCCCGCCGACTGGCGTCGAACTCCACCGGCAGGGTGACGAGTTGGAAGAGGCAGATGACCCCAAGCGCGATGGCGCCGAGCGTAAGCAGCTTCCCGCCAATCGCCGTACTGATCAGGAAAATGCCCGCAATGAGCACAAAGTTCGAAACACCCGCGGCAATCTGCGTCGCCGGGACCAAGGTCTGGCGCAGCGTCATCATCGAATAGCCCACCTTGTGCTGGATGGCGTGACCCGCCTCATGGGCGGCTACCCCGAGCGCGGCCAGGCTCGTGCCGTGGTAATTCATCTCTGAGAGCGCAAGCCGGCGATGGATCGGATCGTAATGGTCTGTGAGCTGACCCGGGACCCGGACGATTTCGACCCCGGTGACACCGGCCGAGCGCATGACGGCCTCGGCCGCCTCCGCGCCGGTGATACGACCCCGGGACGGGATCTGCACGTTCTTGTTGTAGGCGCTCGAAACGCGCATCTGCGCGTAGAGACCGAAGAGCATCGGGACGATGATGAGGGCAATCCAGATGAGCATGGTGATAAGGGGGATGGAAAGGGAGTGAGGAGAAAGACCGCGACTCAGGACAACTTGCGACCCGAGAAGCGGATCGACGCGAAAAGCCTAACCAGCCCCGCCCAATTGCAAGGGCAACTGGCCGGATTTGGAAAACCGGGACTCCTTTACACCTAGCTCCCGCCATGGCGCGATGCCACACGCTTGCGAAGCGCGCCAAGGTCCGGGCTCCCGCTCCCTGGACGACCGGCGACGAAGGACGCAGCGGAGCCTCCCCGCAGCCCCTTGGGAGCCCCTCGAGAACTCGGGAACGCGCGGAGGTCAAATGGGCGTAGCCGGCGCAGGCCGACACCGCCCGCCTCCGAACCTCAAGCCAGCGGAGGCACGTCCACCCAACGGCGCTCCGCCCAGGATTTGAGGCCGAGTTCGGCCAACTGAACCCCCTTGGCGCCCTCCTGCAGATTCCACGGGAAGGGGGTGTCCTTGACGACGTGTCGGAGGAACAACTCCCACTGCACCTTGAAGGCGTTGTCGTACACATCGTTCGACGGGACCCGCGTCCAGCCGTCGAGGTACTTGATCGGGCTGTCGACATCGGGGTTCCACACGCAACGCGGCGTCGAGGAGAGGTGCTGGGCCGTGCAGTCGCGCAGCCCGGCCACCGCCGATCCGTGGGTGCCGTCCACTTGGAGCGTCAGCAGGTCATCCCGGCGCACGCGGACCGCCCACGACGAGTTGAAGTGACAGATCACGCCATTGGTCAGCTCGAACGTCGCGTACGCGGCGTCGTCCGCCGTGCAGGTGTAGGGCTTGCCCGCCTCGTCCCAGCGCTGCGGGATGTGCGTGGCTCCGAGGCAGGACAGCGACTTGATGTCGCCGAACAGGTTCTGGATCACGTACTGCCAGTGACAGAGCATGTCGACGATGATGCCTCCATCCTCCTCCTTCCGGTAGTTCCAGGAGGGGCGCTGCAGCTTCTCGTGCTCGCCCGTGAACACCCAGTAACCGAACTCGCCCCGCACCGACAGGATCCGTCCAAAGAAGCCGGTATCGAGGAGGTACTTGAGCTTCACCAAGCCCGGCAGCCAGAGCTTGTCCTGCACCACCCCGTTCTTCAACCCGGCCGCCGTGACCTCGCGCGACAGCGCCAGGGCCTCGCGCGAGGTCGTCGCACTCGGCTTCTCACAGTAAATGTGCTTCCCCGCCGCGATCGCCTTGCGCACTCCCACCGGACGTTGACCAGTGAGCGTCGCGTCAAAGTAGATCTGATTCGCCGGATCCGCCAGCGCCTCGTCCAGACGCGTCGAGTAGCGCTTCACGCCCGCCCGCGCCGCCAGGGCAGCCAGCTTCGACTCGCTCCGCCCGATCAGGATCGGGTCGGGCATGATCACCTCGCTGTCCGAGAGCTTCACCCCGCCCTGGTCGATGATTGCCTTGATCGAACGCAGCAGGTGCTGGTTGGTGCCCATGCGTCCCGTGACGCCGTTCATGATGATGCCGATCTTGTGTGTGGTCATGGCTGGAAAGTGAAGGGGTGGAGTGGGCGGCCGACGGGATGGCGCGAGCGCGTTTTCAGGACGGTCGCACCTCGCCGGTTCCGGGGACGGTCGTGAGCATAGGCCAAACCGAGGCTTGCCGCTAGAACGAATCCGTCTGTTTCTAGCATGAATCCGCCATGCTCGCCTGGAGTCCCATCCTGATCCAGCAAATCGAGATCCACGCGCTCGGCTTCGTGCTGCGCAAGCTGCAGTTGAACCGACACCGCGAGGCCGAGGTGGCGCTGCACCGGCATCCCTACCATCAACTCATCCTCTACCTCGCCGGAGAGGGGCGGCAGCGGATCGGCGCCCGCTCGCTGGAGGCCCGCGCCGGCGATCTGTTCCTCATCCCCGCCGACACCCCGCACGGCTTCTCCGTCGTCGCGCGCAGTCGCCCGCTCTGCCTCGTGCTCGACTACGCCACGCCGCGCCGTCCTTCCCGCATGGCCCACCGTCGACTGCCGCAGGATGCCCTGAACGCCCTGCACGCCCAACTCGCCCGCATTCCCACCAAGGGACGTCCCACCCTCGCCGACTATCCCGCCATCCTCGCCGTCGTGGCCCGGCTGCTCGAACCGGGCCGAGCCGGGACCGACGGGCCGCGGATCGAGCCGCCCGCGCACTCGGACGCCCCGCCCTTCTTCGAACAGGTGCGCGACCGGCTCCACTCCGCCCACTCCCTGACCGACGTGGCCCGCGCGTCCGGCTACGCCCGCGACGCCCTCACCCGCCGGCTCAAGCGGGAACACGGCCTCGGCCTGCGCAGCCTGCGCGACCAACTCCGCCTCGCGGCCGCGCAGCGCGCGCTCCGCGAGGTTCCCGAGGTCAGCCTCGCCGCGGCCCGCGCCGGATTCGACGACCCCAACTACTTCGCCCGCTGGTTCCGACGCCAGACCGGACAAACCCCCAGCGCGTGGAGGCGGACGCTTCCGAACCCACGCCGGGCGTGAGCCTCCACGCGGCAGGGACCGCACGCGTCGAGGCGAGGACACGGCCGTGTGCACCCAAGGGGCACCCGCGGGCCGCGAGTCCGGCGGCGTGCCGGACCTGAGAGAGTCAACCCGGCGAACCCGGCTTGAGCGTGCACTGCGCCGCCGCTCCCGCCGGCAGCGGCGGCGTGGGACCGACACCCGCCGGAGGCAGCGTGCCGTCAAGTTCCTGCCGCCAGTGCGCGACATCGCCGCCCGGGCAGTAGATGTACATCATGTGGAGCGGTTCGTCGCCCGTGTTCGTGAGCTGGTGGAACACGGTGGGCGGAAGGAAAACCGCCTGCCCGGCGGAAATCTCCCGGCGCTCCTCGCCGACACAGATTTCTCCGCGACCCTCCAGCACCATGTACACCTCTTCCTGCTCCTGATTGTGCCAGGGCACCTGACCGCCGTTGGGCTCGAGCACGACGTACCCCATGGCAAACCCCTTGGCCGGAATGGGCTGGCCAGCCTGCCCCACCATCCCACGCGTCCAGCGACGCGCCGGGAACGTCCGGCCTGGAATCTTCGCAATGTCGGCAATGATCATGCCGGTCCCTAAAACGGAAGGACCGGTTGCGCGCGACCAAATTCGCGCGGACCGGTCCATCCCCGCTGCCGCGAAATCAAGAGCCCGACGACGGCGGAGCCTCCGCCGGCCGGTCGGCCGACGCCACTGTTCCCCCTTCGTTCACCGACCCGGCTGGCTCCGGAGCCGACTCGACCGCCACCGCCGGCGCTTCCACGACGGCGGGTATCGTCTCGGCCCCAGTCGGCGCGCCGTCAGCCAGGGATGACGCCGCCGCGTCCGAGAAAGAGGAGGACTCAGCGTTGGCCGCAGGAGCCTCGACGGCATCCGGCACCGCGCGCGTTCCGGCTGAATCCGATGCGGTCGCATCCGCAGCCGGGGCGTCCGCAGCGGGTGCCGCCGCCGCCACCGGGGCGGACGTCGCGGCGGGCGCCGGTTCGGCCGGCGGGGCCTCCGGGAAGTTCTCGGGATCGTGCTCGGCGCTTTCGATCTCCTTCTTGCGCGCATCCACCATCGCCGGCGGGGCAAACAGCCGCCCATCGAGGAATTCCGTCACGTAGCCCTCCGTCACCAGCCAGCGCAGGTCACCCTGCATGCGGGCCAAGCGGGTCTGCTGTTCCGGCGGCAGCGCGGGGGCGGCTGCCTCGTTGGCGGGCGCGCCGGCAGCGGGCGCCGCCGGCACGCGGATGCCGAGCACCTTCGCCGGCAGTTCAAAGGCCCGCACCATCGGGTGCGACTCGATGTAGGAGATCACCGCCCCGATGCTCTCGGAGAACGTCTGCCCCGGCACGCGGAACTTGCGCTTCACCGCACACACGTAGCTGACGCCCTTCGATCCTTTCTTGAAGATGGTGAAGTTCTCGCGGCGCAGGCGGCCGCGCAGCGCGTTGGCAGTATCCAGCGGGAAACGACGCTGGCGCTCCAGCGCGCCCTCCACCGCCCGGCGGACCTCGCCGGCGGGGAGCGTCGCGATGACCGTTCCATGAAAACGCACGCTGTCCATACCCCGGACAAGTTTCTCGCGGGCATGGGTGAGCAGGTGCAAACGCGCCTCCTCGAACGAGTCAAATGCCAGCGCCGGCGGGGCCGCCGGGGTCTCCGGTGCCGCCTCACCCTCGGCGGGCGTCGCCGCCGGAGCAGGAGCGGCTGCCCCCTGCTTCCACGTGTAACGCGTCGCCTTGCGCATCTTCGCCTGCCACTGCGTCACTGCCTCCGGATCACGCACGGACTCCACCCGGCCGCGGAAGGCCTCGAAGGACAGCCCCTTGATCCGCGCCGCATGGTGCTGCTGCAGGATCTGGTTGTAGCGATGGTAATTCGGCGGACCGAGCAACTCCCCGGTGATCCCACACTTGTTGATCACCTGGAAATTCCCCTTCGGCGGATCGATCTCCACCTCCGCCACGTCGAAGAAGAGGCCGAGGTGCTTGTCGAGCACGTGCGCAATCGCCGCCTCATCCGAGTCGAACGGCAGGCCATCCGGCACCGAAACCGAAATCGGCGCCAGCTTGGCGGCCGGGGCCGCCGCCGCTTCGTTCTCCGGTCCCTTGCGGGTCAGCACGACCACGAAACGCTCCGGCTTGCCAATCACCGTCTTCGCGATGTCGAACAGCTCAAAGGTGCGGCAGGAGGCGCGGATCGTCTTCGCCAAGGCCGAGAAACTCGCATCCTCCGGATAGAACGTCACCGCAAAGTGCGGACTGATGTACGGGCCACGATCCTCCGGACGCACGAACTCCTCCCGCGGGCCCCCGAAGCGCGGTCCACCCGGGCGACGCTCGCCCGGCCCCGCACCCGGTCCCCGGTCTCCTCGATCTCCCCCACGCGGGCCGCCAAACCCTTCGCGCGGGCCACCAAGACCTTCGCGACGCGGACCGCCCCGGTTTTCACCGGAGCCGTACGGACGCGGCTCGCGGGGGCCACGCGAATCAGGAGACGGTCCGGGTCCACCCCCCTCGCCTGCATCACCGACAAAACCCTGCGGACGGCGGAAGCCACGCCGATCCCGGCCCGGCCCCCCATCCCGACGCGGCGCATCCTCCCGCGATCCCGAACGTGCGCCCGGCTCCGCTTTTTCCTGGGACCATTGCGTGCCGAAGCTGAAGCCCTGAAGTTGGCTCAGATCAATCGGATTAAACCCCTTCTTCTCGGAGTTTTCGGGTGTGGGCGTTTCGTCCATGACGGAGTCCGGCGGGCTGAGCCCACCGGATTTGCTTGGTGGGGCGAGTGTCCACGCGCCCTCTAGGGTGGCAAGCGCTTTTGCGGAAGCCCCTGTTTCCGTCCTCCTACGCCCCTTCACCTCCACCCTCCGCCGCCAGCAAGTAATTGTCCGGAAGTGGCTTCGGCGGATACCGATATTCCAGACCAAACCGGGGTTGCAGGGACCCGTCAAAGTGTTCATTTGTACACTATGCCCAGCACCCTCTCCCCGCGTCAGCGTCAGATTCTCGACTTCATCCTCGCCCACCGGGAACGGCAGGGGGTCTCGCCTTCGATCCGGGAAATCCAAGCTCACTGCCAACTCGCCAGCCCCTACGGCATCCAACGCCACCTGAAGGTGCTCACTGCCAAGGGTCTGCTGCGGCGTCTGCCGGGCCACGCCCGCGGGTTGCTGCCGCCCGGACCGTCGCTGCGCCGCCCGACCCTCGCCGACGTGCCCCTCTACGGCGTGATCCCCGCCGGCCTGCCCGCCGCCAACGAGCGCGAACCCGACCGCTTCCTTGCCCTCGATGTCTCGTCCCTCGGCCTGCGCCAAGGGACTCCCGTCTACGCCTTGCGCGTCCGCGGAGACTCCATGACCGGCGCCGCCATCCTCGACGGCGACGTCGTCTTCCTCACCCCGCGCGAACCCCAACCCCGCGACATCGTCGCCGCCCTCATCGACGGCGAATCCACCCTCAAGCGCTTCATCCGCCACGAGGGACGCGCCTGTCTGCGCGCCGAAAACCCCCGCTATCCTGATCTGTTGCCCGCCGTCGATCTCACCATCCAAGGCGTGATGGTCGGTCTGCTGCGCGCCACCGTCTGATCCGCCGCGCCCCGCCCCTCCCCGCCCCTCCCCGCCCCTCCGAGTTCACCCGGTGCGATGCCGCACCGAACGCGGCGCGCCGCCCGGCGCATCGCCCAGCGCCTCGTCCGCCCAGCGCCTCAACCCGCGAGTCCATCGCCGCCTTCGCTCGCCGCTCCGCCATGCTCCCCATCCCTTTCTCCCGTTCATCGTCCGCCACCACCACCACCGTCACCGCCCTGCGGGCGTTGATCGCCCAACGCCACGCCGCACCGGCGGCCTGCAGTTCCGCCGAGTCCGGTCTCCCTTCTGGTCTCCCGCAGCTTGATCAAACTTTAGGCGGGCTGCCTCCGGCCGCCCTCACGGAAATCGTCTGCGACGCCTCGAGTTGCGGGGGGCACCTGCTGCTCGCGGGGCTGCTGGCCACCACCCGCCAGGCGCGCCAGCGTATCGCTTTCGTGGATGCGTCGGATGCCTTCGACCCCGGCTCCCACGAGCCGTCCTCGCTCGAGCATCTGGTCTGGGTTCGCCCGCACACCCCCGAGGTGGCCTTCGCGGCCGCCGACCTGCTGGCCCGCGACGCCAATCTCGCCTGGGTGGTGCTGGAGCTGCGCGGAATCCCGGTCCACCGCCTGAGCCGCATCCCCGCTCCGTCCTGGTACCGGCTGCAGCGGTCACTGGAATCCTCCGGCGTCGCCGGCCTCGTTCTCTCTCCCCACCCGCTCGCCCCGTGCGCCCGGGTGCGGCTGCGGCTGCGCCAATCGCACCGCCTTCTCTCGTTGGACGAGGATCAGTCCGCCCTGATCACGCAACTCGAACCCACAGTGGAACGCCACCGCTCGCCGTTCGCGAGGCTGGCCGGGGCTTGAGTCACGGTTCCGTCGATGGGGACTCCGTCATCCATGAAGGCGCCCGCCTTCTCGGTCCTGCTCGCGGCCGATTTCTCCCTCCAGGCGCTGCGCCGCATGCGCAGCGGGCGGGAGCGCAACGTCCCGCTCGCCCTGCTGTCCGGCACGCACCGCCGCGCCGTCCTCCTCGCCGCCTGCCCGCAGGCCCGCGCCGCCGGCGTCGCGATCGGTTCATCCCCGTCCCAAGCGCTCGCCCGCTGTCCCCGCTTGCTCCTCCTCCCCGCCGACGCGTCAGCCGAGGCCGAGGCCGCCGCCGCCCTGCTGGCGGTCGGCGTCTCACTTTCGCCCGTCGTGGAGGACACCGCTCCCGGCACCTGCACGCTCGATCTCTCCGGCCATCCCGCCGCCCAACGGGAGCCGCGGCTGCAGGCCGCCGTGGCGCAGTTGCACGCGCTCGACCTCGCCGTCTCGGCCGGACTCGCCGCCACGCCGCTGCTCGCCCTCTACGCCGCCCGGGAATGCCCCGCCGGACAGGTGCGCACGATCGAACATCCCCGCGGCTTCCTCGCCAGACTCCCGCTCGCCGCCGCCGCGCCGCCGGAGCACCTGCAGCCGATCCTCGCCGGCTGGGGCGTGCGCACGCTCGGCGACCTCACCGACCTGCCCCGCGCCGAGATCGCCCGCCGGCTCGGCGCCGAGGGCCTCGCCTTGTGGGAACGCGCCGCCGGGGAATCCGTCCTCCCCCTCACCCCCGCCCGCACCACCACCGAGTTCGTCGCCCGCCACGCCTTCGACCATCTGATCAGCATGCTCGAACCCGTGCAGTTCATCCTGCACCGCCAGTTGGAGCGCCTGTGCCTCGATCTCACCAACGCCGGGCTCGCCGCCAGCCGGATCACGCTGGAACTGCACCTCGAGGATCCACCCGACTCTGTATCGGATATCGCACTACCCGATCCATGCCGCGACGCCGCCACCCTCGGACGCGTCCTCGCCACCCGCCTCGATTCGCTGCACACGGCCTCACCGGTCGTCGGGCTCACCCTGCGTCTCGCCCCGACCCGCCCGTTGCTGCGGCAGCCCGGCCTGCTCGACGCCGCGCTGCGCGATCCGCACGGCTTCGCCGAGACGCTCGCGCGCACCGCTGCGCTCGTCGGGACCGAACGCGCCGGCACGCCGATCCTCGAAGACAGCCGTCGGCCCGACGCCTTCCGGCTCTCCACGCCGCCGGAGTTGCTGCCGCCGCCGGCGGCCACCACCGCGGCGCCGACGACCGTACTTGGTCCGCCGCTGCGGCGCTTCCGGCCGCCCCGCCCGGCCTGGGTCGAACTCTCCGATCATCGTCCCTCGTTCGTGCGCAGCTCCGACGTGACCGGCGAGGTCACGGCCTGCGTCGGCCCCTGGCTCGCCAGCGGGGAATGGTGGCGCGCCGATCTCACCTGGCAACGGGAGGAATGGGACGTGCAACTCGACTCCGGCGGGCTCTACCGGCTCCTGCACCTGCCGGACGGCTGGCAACTGGAGGGCGAATATGACTGAGCCCGCCACCTACGTCGAACTGCACGCCCGGAGCGCGTTCAGCTTTCTCCGCGGCGGCAGCCTGCCGGAACAGCTCGTCGCCGCCGCCGCCGCGGTCGGCCTGCCGGCCCTCGCGCTGTGCGACCGCGACGGCGTGTACGGCGCCCCCCGGCTGTACCACGCCAGCCGCGAGCACGGGCTCCGCGCCCTTGTCGGCTGCGAGCTCACGCTCGCTGATGGCTCCGCCTTGCCGCTGCTCGTCGCCGACCGCACCGGCTACCGCAATCTCTGCCACCTCCTCACCACCGCCCGGCTGACCGAACGCCCTGCAGACCTACCCTTCCCGGACGCCCGCGAGCGCAAGCGTCCGTGCTACGCCACCTGGGACGAACTCGCCGCCCACGCCGAGGGCCTCATCGCCTTGTCCGGCGACACCGAGGGCCCCGTGCTGCGCGCGTGGTCGCGTGGAGGACCGGAGGCCGCCGCCCAGGCCCTGCTGCCGCTCCTCCGCATCTTCGGACCCGAGCGTCTCTTCCTCGAAGTCCAGCGCCACCGCGTGCGCGGCGAGACCCGCACGGAGGCCCTGCTCGATTCGCTCGCCCGCCGCTTCGGCCTGACGTCGCTCGCCACCGGCGGAGTCGCCTACGCCCGACCCGAGGACCGGGAAATCGCCGATGTCTTCACCTGCCTGCGGCATCACACCACGCTCGATACGGCCGGCCGGCTGCTCGCACCAAACAACGCGCGCCACCTGCGCGGACCCGCCGCGATGCAGCGCCTGTTCGCCGATCGCCCCGAGCTTCTCCACGGGACCGTCGCGGTCGCCGCGCAGCTTACCTTCACCCTCCGCGACCTCGGCTACCAGTTTCCGACGTTCCCCACCCCGCCCGGCGAATCCGCCGATTCCTGGCTGCGGCAACAAACCCTCGCGGCCGCTCCCGCCCGGTTTCCCGCGCTCACGCCGCGCCACCGCGCCCAGCTGGACCGCGAACTCACGGTCATTTCCAAACTCGGATTTGCGGGGTATTTCCTGTGCGTCTGGGACATCTGCCGCTGGGCGCGCGAACGCGGCATCCTCATCCAGGGCCGCGGCAGCGCCGCCAACAGCGCGGTCTGCTTCGCCCTCGGCATCACCGCCGTGGATCCCATCGCCCGGGGCCTGCTCTTCGAACGCTTCCTGAGCGAGGGACGCGTCGGCGCCGACGGCCATCCGTCGTGGCCCGACATCGATCTCGATCTGCCCAGCGGCGACTTGCGCGAGTCCGTGCTGCAGGAGGTGTACCGACGTCACGGGCCGCGCGGCGCCGCGATGACCGCCAACGTCATCACCTACCGCGGCCGGAGCAGCGCGCGCGAGCTGGGCAAGGTGCTCGGATTGCCGGAGGACCTGCTCGACCGTTTTTCGCGGCTGTTCGCCTCCGGTGATTACCCGCACACCGTCGCCCTCGAACGACAGCTCGCCCTCGCCGGCCTGCCGGCGTCGCACCCGCGCTTCGCCGCGCTGACCCGGCTTTATCCGCGGCTGCGCGGACTGCCCCGCCATCTGGGGCAACATTCCGGCGGCATGGTCCTGGGAGCCGGCAGCCTCGACACGATCGTGCCGCTGGAGCCCGCCTCGATGCCGGGGCGCGTCGTGGTGCAGTGGGACAAGGACGACTGCGAGGAACTCGGCATCGTGAAGGTCGACTTCCTCGGCCTCGGCATGATGGCGGTGCTGCAGGAATGCCTGCACCGCTGCAGCCGCCGGGGCGGCCCGGCCGACCTCGCCGCCATTCCGACGGACGACCCGGCGACGTTCGACGCGATGTGCCGCGCGGATACGCTCGGCACGTTCCAGATCGAGAGCCGGGCCCAGATGGCGACGCTGCCGCGCCTGCGGCCGCGCGCGTTCTACGATGTCGCGATGCAGGTGGCCGTCGTCCGCCCCGGCCCGATCGTCGGGCAACTCGTCCACCCCCTGCTCCGCCGACGCGCCGGCGAGGAGCCCGAGACCTGCATCGACGAAAGCCTCAACGAAGTCCTGCGCCCCATCCTCGGCCGCACCCACGGCGTGGTGCTCTTTCAGGAGCAGATGCTTGCAGTGGCGATGACGCTGGCCGGATTCTCCGGCACGGAGGCGGAGGAACTGCGGCGCTCGCTCGGCTTCAAGCGCTCCGGCGAACGACTGCAGCGCGTGCTCACGCACCTGCGGCGCTCGTTGGTCGAGCGGGGCATCACGGAAGCCGTGGCGGAGAAGATCGTGGCCACGGCGAGCTCGTTCGCGCTCTACGGTTTCCCGGAATCGCACGCGTTGAGTTTCGCCCTTCTCGCCTATGCGAGCACGTGGCTGAAGGTTCACCGCCCGGCGGAGTTCTGCGCGAGCCTGCTCAACCACCAGCCGATGGGCTTCTACGCTCCGGCGACGATCGTGCAGGACGCCCGCCGCCACGGGGTCCGGGTGCTGCCCGTCTGCGTGCAGGCGTCGGCGGAGACGTGCGAGGTCGAAGACGATGGCCCGCACGGCGCCGCCCGGGCCGTGCGCCTCGGGCTCGGCAGCGTCCAAGGGCTGCGCCGCAGCACGATCGCGGCGCTGCTCGCGGCCCGCGCCGCGGGTCCCTTCCGCTCCCTCGCCGATTTTCTCGCCCGCACGCCCGCCAACCCCACCGAGCGCCGTCTCCTCGCCAGCATCGGCGCCTTGAACGCCCTCGCCTCCCACCGCCGCGCCGCGCTCTGGCAGGTGGAGTCCGCTTGGACCGTCGCGGAGCCGCTGCTGCTCCCGCACGACGAATCCGGATCCAGCTTGGATCCCGATTCACCGATGGACTCCGCTTCTCGCTTGGAGGTCGTTTCCCGTGGGGGGCCCGTCTCCTTCGTGGGCGACACCGATCGGACCGACCGTGCCACGTCCGCCGGCGGTGCAGACCACCACGCGACCTCGGACGCATCCCGCCCTCCGGCCGCAACGACGGACTGCCCGCTTCCGCCGATGTCCGTCGCGGAACGCCAGCGCGCCGATCTCGCCAGCCTCGGCCTGACGAACGGCCCCCACCCCCTCGCCCGCCTGCGGCCCCAACTGACCGATGCGTGGTGCGCCGCAGATCTCACGCTCGGAGCCGACGGCTCCCGCCTGACCGTCGCCGGCTGCGTGATCTGCCGCCAGCGCCCGGGCACCGCCAAGGGAACGGTCTTCGTCAGCCTCGAGGACGAAACCGGCATCGCCAACGCCATCGTCCGACCCGCGCTCTTCGAGCGCTTTCGGCGAGTCATCAGCGAGGAGCCTGCACTGCGGATCACCGGACGCCTGCAGCACCGCGCCGGGGTGATCCACGTCCTGGCGGAGGAATTCGCCCCCCTGCCCCTCGGCGACCTCCTCGCCCCCGCCTCCCACGACTTCCACTGACCGCCGCCCGCGAACGGGCGCCACGGTCGCCCCGGATCACGAATCCCATCCAGCTGCACGGAGCTGCCTGCCGGGCCCTCCGTCGCGCGACGCCGCCAGACCGCATGCGCTTCGGCCAGGGCCACCCCGCCTTCGTGACCCGGCTCGCAAGCGTCGACGGCCTCCCCTCCGCGGGAAACTCCGCCGTTGCCTTGCCCCGTCGCCACCTGCTTGAGTTTACCTCCCATGTCCGTGGACCCGAGCACCTCCGCCCCTCCCAGCGACTTCATTCGCGACATCGTCGCGGCCGACCTCGCAGCCGGACGGCACACGTCCATCGTCACGCGCTTCCCGCCGGAGCCCAACGGCTACCTCCACATCGGCCACGCCAAGTCGATCTGCCTCAACTTCGGCATCGCCCGCGAGCAGAACGGCCGCTGCAACCTCCGCTTCGACGACACCAATCCGGTCAAGGAGGACGTCGAGTACGTCGACTCCATCACCACCGATGTCCGTTGGCTGATCCAAGGCTGGGCCGACCACTGCCTCGGCGTGAAGTCGCGCGGCGCCAAGCCGGAGACGCGCACGGTGGCGGACGGGCGCACCGACCGCCTGATCGGCCCGGCGCCGGCCGGCGCGAAGGACGCGGACTGCGAGGCCTTCTTCGCCAGCGACTACTTCGACGCGCTCTACGAGTACGCCCTCACGCTGATCCGCAACGGCGATGCGTACGTGTGCGACCTGTCGCCCAAGGATACCGACGAGTACCGCGGCGCTCCGGATCGCCCCGGCCGGGAGTCGCCCTACCGCAGCCGCTCGGTCGCGGAGAACCTCGATCTCTTCCAGCGCATGCGCGCGGGCGAGTTCCCTGACGGTACGCGCTCGCTGCGCGCCCGCATCGACATGGCCTCGCCGAACGTGTGGCTGCGCGATCCCCTGCTCTACCGCATCCGCCACGTCGCCCACCACCACGCCGGCGCCGGTTGGTGCATTTATCCTCTCTACGACTACGCGCACTGCCTGAGCGACTACCTCGAAGGCATCACGCACAGCATCTGCACCCTCGAATTCGTCGATCACCGTCCGCTCTACGACTGGATCCTCGCGCGCCTCAACCTTCCCCGTCCCCTGCCGCACCAGTACGAGTTCGCGAAGCTGGTGCCGAGCTACACGCTCATCTCCAAGCGCCGCCTCCTCAAGCTGGTCGAGGAAGGCGTGGTCTCCGGATGGGATGACCCCCGCCTCGCCACGCTGTCGGGCCTGCGTCGCCGCGGCGTCCCGGCCGCCGCGCTGCGCCGGTTCGTGACGAGCGTCGGCGTGACTAAGTACGACAGCGTCACGGACATCGCGCTCTTCGAGCACACCGTGCGCGACGAACTTAACGCCGCTTCGCCGCGCCGCCTCGCAGTTCTGAAGCCGATTCGCGTGGTCCTCACGAACCTCGCCCCGAAAGAGAGCGTGGAGTGCCGCGCGACCAACCATCCGCAGGCCGAGAACCCCACGACCCGCCCGGTGCCCCTGACCCGCGAAGTCTACATCGAGTCGGACGACTTCGCGGAAGTGCCGCCACCGAGGTATTTCCGCCTGAAGCCCGGCGGCGAAGTCCGCCTGAAGTACGCCTGCATCATCCGCCTCGACGAAATCATCAAGGATGCAGACGGCCGGCTCGTGGAGTTGCGCTGCACGGCTGACCTCACGACCCGGGCGGGCCAGCCGAATGCCGACCGCAAGGTCAAAGGCACGATCCACTGGGTCAGCGCCAGCCACTGCGTGGACGCCGAAGTCCGCCTGTACGACCGCCTCTTCACGGTCCCGGAGCCCGCGGCCGAGGAGGATTTTCTCAAAGTCCTGAATCCCCGCTCCCTCGAGACGGTCTCCGCGAAGCTTGAGACCGCCCTCGCGACGGCTCAGCCCGGCGAGTGCGTGCAGTTTGAGCGACTCGGTTATTTCACGTCGGACTCGGTTGACAGTCGCGCGGATCGGTTGGTGTTCAACCGGACGATTACCCTGAAGGACACCTGGGGAACGGCCCGGGCCTGAACCCGGCGCGGCCCCGTCCTTCCAGCGGTTGACGGGCGCCGAACCCCGGTTTTCCGAGACCGTCAAAACGACGCTTGACTCACTTTGCCGCGAACCTAGCGTCCGCAGTCTTTTCCCACTTCGGGGTGGTAGCTCAGCTGGTTAGAGCGTCTGCCTGTCACGCAGAAGGTCGCGGGTTCGAGTCCCGTCCATCCCGCCAGTTTACCCCCTGACGCCCAAAGCGTTAGGGGTTTTTGTTTAGGGGGAGAGTGATGGTCCCGGAAATACCTGGAAGCGGACGCGCAGGCTCTCCTGACCCATGCGCTTCAAGTGGGATTGCCGACGACCGATTTCCGACTCGGCGCGCTGGCGATTTCCCCGGTTCGACCCTCGCGACGAACTGACGGGGATCTCCGCCCACAAGCGCTCCGCGCCGAGCACAACTGAGAAATCTTCCCTCGCCACCTAGTAGGGTCAGGATATGCGTCGAGCGTTGGACTCCTCGCGCCGAACCATGCCAACCGAAACCGCCCTTGAGATCCGTCTGAAAGGGACGCCCGTCTGGAGAGGAGTGCTTGTGCCCTCGACGATCAAGCTCCCCAAACTTCACGCCGTCATTCAGAGGAGCATGGGTTGGACGAACTCACATCTGCATCTCTTCCGCTCGACGTTCGGCACGTACGAACCGGAGTCTGAGGAGGGCGACACCCTGTCGGACAGCCTGAACGAGGCGGAGGTCACGCTCAATCAGTTGGTCGGCGAGAAAGGGGATCGTGTTTCCTACGTGTACGACTTCGGCGACTTTTGGGATCACGACCTCATCGTGAAGGCAATCATCCCTTGTGCGAAGCGCCGGCGGCGGGCCGAGTGCATCCTCGGCGAAGGGGCCTGTCCCCCGGAAGACGTCGGCGGCATTCCGGGCTACCTCGCTTTGTGCGAGGCCATGAGCGTCAAGGATCACCCCGAGCGAGCGCGCTACTTGGATTGGCTGCGAGAGCCGTTTGATCCCAAGGCTTTTGACCAGGCGTCCGTGCAAGAACGCCTCGCTAAGCTACCGGTATGAGGGGGTTGCGGATCTGACCGGAAGCAACAGGGTAAAACCAACGGCTCTTGGCCGGATTCGACGCCGACGGGGTTTCTGCAGTCATAACTTCTCAGCCAACGATGGCTAGGGTTGCGTAACCAAGAGGTAATCGTTGCGTACGCCCCCACGCGCCGCCTGTCAAAGGGACTTCACCCCAGCGTGGAAAACCGCACTGCCCGCCCGGGAATGCGAAGCGCTGCCCCTCAATCCGAAGCCTCAGGGCCAGTAAGCCGAGTGTCCCTTCACATTCCCTCTGGCCAACGATCCCTCGGCCGGTAGCCGAGCACCGTCTCCGCCACGGTCAGGTCAAAATGCGCGGTCTGCACCGGATGGCTCGTGGCCGCGACGGTCAGAAACCGGACCTCCGGCGGCGCCTCCACGCAGCAGGCGAGAAAGCGTCCGACGTCGCCGGGGCTGAGGTAGATGTCCTGCAGGGCGGGGCTCGCCGCCACCATGGCCTCCTGACCCGGGCGGGGACAGCCGCCCAAGCGGGCGACGATCACGGAGAGGCCGTGCAGTTCCGTAAAACCGCGGCCGATCGCCTCGAGAAACATCTTCGTCGCCGCATACCAACCTTTCGGCGAAATCGGATCGCTCTCGCGGATCGGGTACGGTCCTCGTTCATGCTGCCACCAGTTCACCTGCACGCTGCTGGCGAGCACGATCCGACGCACCCCGGCAAGCCGCGCCGACTCCATCACGTGGTGCAGCCCGACGAGGTTGTTCGGCAGGAGCTGGGTCACGAAGTCGTCGTCATCCGGCGTGGCCGCGAGGTGAATGAGGCAGTTGACCCCCGCCATCACCCGATCCAGCGCGGCGCGGTCGCAGAGGTCGGCGATTTCCGTCTCCGGCAAACCGGCCGAGGGAACGCGGTCGAGTCCGCGCACCGCATGCCCCCGCTGGCGCAACTCCGCCACCGCCGCGCGGCCCACGCGCCCCGATGATCCTGTGACAAGCACGGTCTCCATGAATCGAAGATCCTGGGAGGCCCCTGGTGGGGTGTCCAATCGAATGAAAGGAACAACTCTCCCGCGCCGCAGCCGCGCCGCAGGCACGGGCAACGGCGGCTGAACCAGCGCAAAGCCCCGTGCCGACCACAGATGGGACCCGGGGCCAGCGCGGCGAAACGAAAGCTGCGGCGGCCACGCTTGGCAAACCCGCCAAGCGCCGGCACGACGCCTTACTTCGTTTCGATCTTCGAAGCGGTGATGATCTGCTTTCCGCCTTCCGACTTCACGGTGCCGGTCACCGAGACGCCGTCGAGAACGGTCATGCACACCTTGCTGTGAAAGTCTTTGCTCACCTTGTTGTCGGCGAGCAGGTAGGTCGTGACCTTGCCATCCTTGGCGGCGACCTGCAGGGCGTTGGTGCACTTGTCCGCCTCACTCAGCTCGCACTTGGCGCACATAGCCTTGCCGGTGAGGGTCTGCTCCTTGGCATCAGAAGCGAAACCGATCCCAGCCGCGAACAGGGAGGTAGCGATGAGAGCAATGAACTTGTTCATGACGATTGCGTAGACCGACGATTGAGAGGTTGACGGAGAGGCTGAACCGATGCCCCAGAAACTAGAGTCGAAAGCCGGACACGCAACCGCCAATCCCGCGCGTTTCACAAGTGCCGCCTGCTCGGGACACTTACGTCCCGACAAAGATCCTCTACAGCGGGGGACGGGAACGTCGGCCGGAACTTCGAGCGCGGCGCGGCCCCACACTGGTCAGTCGATCAGTCCAGTGTCCATGGCTTGAGTTGGGGGAAAGGATCGGCAGGCTCCCTGACTACCCCGATGCACCGCTGGAACCGCCAGGCGAAAACGTTCAGCGTTCATGGCCTCGCCCTCGCCGGGTTGGCGGCGCTGGCCGAGGCCGGCGCCGCGCCCGACCTCGACGCCGCCCAGTGGCAGCTCTTTCTCGATGATCATGCGGTGGCGCGAAGCACGGGGCTGGACCGGGTCGTGCATCGGCCGCGCTGGCAGGGCGTGGTGATCGACGCCGACCAACCATGGGAGACCTCCGGCGTCCGCCCGGCCTTCGTCGGACGCACCGGGGACGGGACCTTTCTCGCCTACTACACCGCGCAGTGGTGGATTCCGAACACGGACGCGCGCTCCGCAAATCACTCCCAGGTCGTGTACGCAGACGGCGCTTGGCGGACCCGCGTGCCCGACCCACGGCCCCGTGACCGCGCCCAGCAGTACGTGGAGACCGATGCGTTTGCCACCAGCCGCGACGGCATCCACTGGGAGAAACCGCGCCTCGGGTTGGTCGACGCCCCGACGGGCGTCGATCCGCACACCCACGCGCCGTTCCCGTCCCCCACCGGGAGCAGCCGCGACAACAACCTAGGTGCGCCCGCCGTGCTCGCGGACCTCGGTCAATACGGCCAAGTCAGCGATCCCGCCCGGCGCTACGCGGTCACCTTCGGGGGTCAGGCGTACTTCGCGGCGGACTTGCCGGATCCCGCACGCGATCCGGAGTGGCGGGGGAAGCTGATCAAGGTCGAGGGGCGTTTCAGCACGCGCCACAATCTCCTCAGCTTCTGGGATCCGCTGCACGAGGAGTGGGTGGCGATGGTGCAGAACGCCATTCCCCGCTGGCTGCCCTCGCGCCAGATCGCGCGCTTCTCCTCTCCCGACCTCAAGGAATGGCGCTCCGATATCGCCTTGGTGCCGGATGCCGCCGACCCGCACCGGCCCGACCACTATGCGGAGCCGATGATGCTGTTCCCCTACGCAACCGACGGCGTGGTGTTGGGACTGCTCAGCTGGTTCAACAGCGACCGGACCGATCCCGACGGCGGGCCGGTGCTCGATCCCTCCGCCCCGGAAATGCAGGGGCGGACGCAGGGCTGGCCCTTCCCCACGAGCGAGCAAAATCCGTTCGTCTGGCCATGGGCCCGCAAGGGCACCAACGAACTGCGCATCACGATCAGCCGCGACGGTGGGCGCTCGTGGGATCGGACCTCCAGCCGCGAGGCCTGGATCCCCCACGGCACCGAGGAGGACAGCATCGACCGGATGGTGATCTGGGGCGGTCCGCCCGTGCGGGTCGGGGACGAGGATTGGTTCTACGTGGGAGTCCACGACGGCGACCATCTCTCCGTGCGTGCCAACCGGGAGATGGGAACCTACTACCGCGACCGCCTCCGGCGCGGACGCATCGCGCTCTACACGCAGAAACATCACCGGTACGTCAGCCTGCGCGCCGGGACCCAGCGGGAGACGCTGATCACGAAGCCGTTCGTCGTGACCGGCGACACGCTGCAAATCAACGTCGACGGCAGCCGCGGCCAGGTCCGCGTCGGCATCTACGAGTACAAGCCGGTCCTCACGCTCAAGGGCACGACGCCCAGCTCCGACCCGCACCTGATGACGCAGAACGTCCTGCCGGGCTTCGCGCTGTCGGACGGCGCGCCGATCACGGCCAACGCGATCGAGCACCCGGTCCGCTTCGCCGAAGGCACCAGCCTCGCCGGCCTGCGCGGCCGCCGCGTCGTCCTGTTCGTGGAGATGACCGATGCAAACCTCTACGGTTTCCGGCTTCGCTGAGTGCGCCGGTCGCGGCGCGGCCGCCGGGCCCAACTGCGACACCCGCCGGCGCGCACCGCCGCCGCCAAGCGAATCTGCCAACGCGAGCGGCGAGAGTGTGATTGTAGCGCGTACGGCGCCTCCGCCAATCAGTCATCAACGGGGCCGTTCATCGGCTTCCACCCACACCACGGCCGCGACCCGTCCATCCCTTCCAGCCATGAACGCGTTCCTTCCCCGTCTTGTCGCCTTCGCCCTGCTCACCTCCAGCCTCCTGCACGCCGCGGGCACCGTCGGCCGGGTCGGCCTGCCCGGCGCCCCGGCGCCGGGTCCTTTCTCCGAAGCGGTGCTTTTCGGCTTCGATGACCGGGCCTTCCCGTTCCGCGACAACGTCGAGACGCGCCTGTTCACCGGCCAAAAGCCGCGCCTCGTCATCCCGCCGGGCCCCCCGGGCTCCCACGACGAGGCCCTGCTCTACTACGGCAGCGTCATCCGCATCGGCGACACGTTCCACCTTTGGTACAACGGCAACCACGGTCCGCTGCGCCCGCTGACCGGATTCGAGCGCGAGAAGTGCGTCCTCGCCTACGCGACGAGCAAGGACGGCGTGAACTGGACCAAGCCCAACCTCGGCCTCGTCTCGTTCAACGGCTCCCGCGAGAACAACATCGTCGACCTCCCGGAGCCCACGCTGTGGTCGACGGGCGCGGTCGTGCACGACCCCGAGGACCCGGACCCGCGGCGCCGGTTCAAGATCGCATACACCGCCCGCTACGCGGACGGCTTGCGCCTCTCCGTCGCCTTCAGCCCGGACGGTCTGCGCTGGACTCCATCGCCGCGCAACCCCGTCGGGCCGTTCCTCGAGATGGCGGGGATCGCCAAGCACCAGGGTCTCTTCTACGTGAACGGGCAGGCCGGTCTCACCGTCCACCGTCCCGTCCCGGTGCGCCGGCTCGTGACCTTCGTCTCGGCCGACTTCGAGCACTGGTCGCCGGCCGGGGCCGTCGGACTGGACCGCGGACCCGACCTGCGAGGGCCAAGCGCCGATGATCAACTCCACCAGTACGAGGAGATCCATCTCGGGGCGGCGCTGTGGAACCGCGGCAATGTCCTCGTCGGCATCTACGGCATGTGGCACGGCGCAGCGACCGGCGACCGCGGCGACGCCGCCATCGACCTCGGGCTCGCCTTGACGCACGACGGCATCCACTTCCACGAACCAATTCCCAACTTCCGCATCGTGCCCGCCCGGGAACAACCGGGCCGGCCCGTCGGCGTCGCCCCCGCCCTCCAGCAGGGACAGGGCATGGAGAACGTCGGCGACGAAACGCTGTACTGGTACTCGCTCTGGCGGGGTAACCAAGGCAGCGGGGTGCGTCTCGTGACCTGGCCGCGGGACCGACTCGGCGCGCTCCAGCCGTTCCGGGGTGCACCGGCACGCGCCGTGTCCCGCGCGCTCCAAACTGCGGCCGGCACGGTGGAGGCGTTCGTGAACGTGTCCGGGCTCGGCCCGAACGCGCGCCTGCGGATCGAACTGCTCGACCGCGGCTTCCGTCCGGTGGCCGGTTACAGCGGCGCGGACGCCGCCGTGCTCTCGACCGACGGTTTCCGGGAGGCGGTGCGCTGGAAGTCCGGCACGACCCTTCCCGCCGACGGCAGCCTCTTTCACCTCAGCGTGAGCATCGAGGGCGTCCGGCCGGAAGACGTGCGGTTGTACGCCGTGTATGTCGCCGGCTCGGCTCCCTGAGCCGCCGCACCGCCAACGTCACGCAGCGCCTGCCCGGTCCTCCCGCCGAGGACGCGGTCAGACCCACACCACCACCACGCCGCCGCGCTCCGCGGCCTCGTAGGCCTCCGCGCGGTCGTGCTCCGTCGGCGCCGCCACGCCCGCCGGGTAGCTCTTCGTTCGGATGCTGTCGGGGTGGCACACCGAACGGCCCGTCGTCAGGTCGAATTCCCAGCTGTGCCACGGGCAGCGGATGATCTCGCCGAACCGTTCGTTCTCCCACGCGTACGGCGCGGGAGCCGTGACGAGGTCGACCACCTGCCCTTCGCAGAGCGGCGCGCCGCGGTGCGGACAACGATTGCGGAGCGCGAAGTAGCGGCCGCCGACGTTGAAGACCCCGATCGACTTCCCCTCGATCGTCACGATCCGCCGCCGCCCCGGCGGCAATTCGGCCGCCGCACACACCGGGTGAGGCGTGCGACCGCCGCCACTGGCTTCGCCGACGCTCATCGGGGCAGCTTGGGGTAGGTCTCCAGGGCCGTTTCGACGAGCACGCGCTGGCGCAACGACTCCGGCAGGCGCCGCACGATCGCATCCGGCGGGTCGAAATCCCAGTGCGGGAAGTCGCTGGAAAACATCAGGGTCTGCTCCGCGTCCATGCCGTCGAGCACCGCCGTCAGCGCCCCCGCCGGTTCCGGGTCCTCGAAGGGCTGCGTCGCGAAGCGGATGTGCTCGCGCATGTACTCGCTCGGGGGCCGCTTCACCCACGGTGTCTGCGCCCGCAGGGAACGCCAGGTCGCATCCGCCCGCCAGCGGAACGCCGGGACCCAGCCGAAGCCCGACTCGAGGAACGCCACCCTCAGCTGCGGGAACTTCTCGAAAGTGCCTTCGAAGAGGAAGCTGGAGAGGTGCGCCTGATAGAACTGCGGCCGCACGAGGTACTGCTCCGCATAGTACGACGGATGCCCGCCCGCCGTCGGCGCCGGATTCATCCCGATGCCTTCGTTGCTGAAGTGCAGCGCGAGCGCCAGACCGTGCTTCACGCACGCTGCAAAGACCGGGTCGTAGTGGCGCTGCCCATACAGGCGCGGGGAGCCGCACACGGCGTAGACCGCCACCACCGCAGGATGGTCGCCGAGGCGCTCGATCTCCCGCACCGCAAGCACCGGATCCTGGATCGGGACCGTCAGCGCGAGCCGGAACCGCGGGTCTCGGCCCACCCACTCCGCCAGCGTCCAGTCGTTCGTCGCGCGGCAAAGCGCCGCCGAGAAATCGAGGTCGGCCAGGGCCAGTACCGCCGGGGTGTACTCGCCCTGCAGAATCGCGAAGTCGACGCCGCAGCCGTCGAGCAGCTTTTCCTGAAAGAGCGCGATCCGCGAACGGGGATCCACGTCGTCGCCCGCACCAAAGCAGTCCGCGCGCGCCCCGCGGAAGCCACCGCTCGCCTGGTACAGGTTGCTGTTGCGCGGCATCCCGAATTCCTCGAGCCGCTGCCAGTCATGCCGCGATAGGTAGGGCTTGAGGTCCGCAATGCCGCGGAGTTGGTGGTGCGCATCCGTGTCGATCGCCCGCACGCGGGCGCCCACGGCGGTCGATCCGGACGACAGGGGGGCGGAAATCACCCGACGACGCTAGCCCCGCCCGGCCCGCCGGGTCAAGAATCGCGCCGCCCGCCACGCCGGCGGCATTGCTCCGTCAGCGCGCTGCGGTTGGGTCGACGCAGATCCGAATGATCCGATCCTCGTCAGGAGGCGCCGGCTCCGGATAAGGCACCCGCGATCCAGTCTGGGCGTGGCCACAACGTCGCGTCGCGCCAACGGGCGTGACGCCCACCACTCTTCGCCACGATCGCTTCGCCGACAGTGTCCCGACGCCTTCCCGGCCATCGACGCGCCGTTCCGCACCAAGGGATCGGCTCCGGCGCTGGGCAGTTCGTCCCCCGGCCGCGGCCCGGCGTCGCGAGACTGGGCACGTCGGATGACCAGTGTACGAAGCTGGACCGGTGGTCCGCGGTGCGGAATGGTCTCCGCGTTCCCCCTCCCCCGCCCACGCGGGCTGCCGCCATGAAGATCACCTCCGTCGAAACCTTCCTCCTGCAGCACAAGCTTTCCCACCCGACCGGGCCGGCGTCCTCGTTCAACGAATTCCGCCGCAACCTGCTCGTCCGCCTCACCACCGACACCGGGCTGACCGGCTGGGGCGAGACCGTGCCGATGGCCGGCACCCGCGAGACGATCGACGCCGTCTACGCTCCGGCGCTCGTCGGCCGCGACCCGCGCGACGTCGGCAACTCCTGGCGCACCCGCTGGCTCGCGCCCTTCGAGAACCGTCTCGCCATCGGCGCCATCGATCTCGCGCTCCACGACCTCATCGGGCAGGCGCTGGGCGTGCCGGTGCACCAGCTCTACGGTGGTGCGCGCCGCAGACGCGTGCCGGTGTATGCCTCCGGTGCCTACCGCAAGGACGTGCACCCCGCCGACGCGTGGCCGGCCGAGACGAAGGAGTTCGTCGCGCGGGGCTTCCGGGCGATCAAGCTGAAGATCGGTCGCTACGATCCGCGGGAGGAACTGCCGGTCCTCGCCGCGGTCCGCGCCGCCCTGCCCGCCGACGTCAAGCTGCTGGTCGACGGCTGGGGCTCCTACACCCTGTCGACGGCGCTGATGGTCGGGCGCGAGCTCGAGAAGATCGGAATCACGTTCTTCGAGGAACCGATGCCGCAGTTCGGCTACCGCGGCTACCCCGAGCTCACCGCGCAACTCGACCTCCCCGTCGCCGGCGGGGAAATGCTCCTCCACCGGCAGGCCTTCAAGGAACTGCTCGACCGCCGCGCCGTCGATATCATCCAGCCCGACGCCAGCCTGTGCGGCGGGATCCGCGAGTTGCTGTTCATCGCCGAGTTGGCCGAACTCTACGGCGTGCAGTGCATCCCCCACTCGTGGAACGGCGCCATCCTGAACGCCGCCACGATCCACCTCGCCGCCCTGCTGCCTGAGCCGACACTCATGCCCGGGGTCGGCACGCCGATGGTGGAGTTCGACGTGACGGAGAACCCCTTCATGTCCGGCCTGCTCCGCGCCCCCCTGCCCCTGGTCGACGGCTGCTTCGAGGTCTCCGACGCCCCGGGCCTCGGCCTCGACCTTGACCTCGACGCCATCCGCGCCCTCGAGGTTCCGCGACCGCGCTAGCCGGTCGAGCTTGATCGCCGACCGACCGTGAACGTCGGCAAGACGCACGAGTCGGCCGCCTCAGTCGCGGGCCCTCGGCGGCCCGCGATGCGACGAAGTCATCCGGGGAAACCGCCGCTCAGAGCACGGGCTCCCAGCCCTTGCGGTAAGGCCGCTTCCACAGTTTCTCACCTGCGGGGTGGTTGATCATCCGGCCGGTGTCGGGATCGCACTGGACGGTCACGTTCGTCCGGTAGGCAATGTTGCCGAGGTGACAGAGCATCGCGCTGATCTGGCCCTCCGCGATCGGGCTGTTCAGCGTGGCGTTGCCACGGATCGCCTCAAGGAAGTTGCCGAAGTGGGCGGGATCACCGGCGTTCGGGCCCTTGCCCTCGCTCACCTTCACGCCCTTCGGGTCGTAGACCGTCCAGCCCGTCGTGGTGCCACCCGTGATCGCGAACGTACCATTGTCGCCGTAGAAGATGCACTCCGCCGTCGGCTTTTCCGCCATCCGCGGGACGCAGCTGCTCTGGACCCACTCCATGCCGCAGTGCCCGTAGTCGAAGACCGCGGTCCCGGTATCGGGCGTCTCCTGCGGATCCCGGTGCCAATAGCGACCGCCGTTGTAGGTGATGCGGCGCGGGTAGTTCACCCGCAGGCCCCACCGCAGGATGTCGAGGGTGTGGACACCGTTGTTGCCCAGCTCGCCGTTACCCCAGTGCCAGAGCCAGTGCCAGTTGTAGTGAACGAACTTGCTGAGTTCGCGACCCGGTTCGTCAGCCACCGGACCCTGCCAGAGATCGAGGTTGAGATCGGGCGAGGCGGGCCGCGACGGCGTCGCAATCGACCCGCGGGAGGCGTAGTAGAACGAACGCGCAAAGCGGACCTCGCCCACGGCCCCGGCGTGCAGGGCCGCAATCGCCTCGCGCATCCACGTGCGCCGCTGGTTGCCCATCTGCACGACTTTGCCGTACTTGCGGGTCGCGGCGACGATCAGTTCGGCCTCGTACGGATTGTGGCTGCCGGGCTTCTCGACGTAGACGTGCTTCCCCGCCTGCATCGCAAGCAGCGCCGCCGGCGTGTGCCAGAAGTTCGTCGCCGCAATGAACAGAGCATCGAGCGTCTTATCCTCCAGGCAGGTCCGAAAATCGACCACTCCCTTGCACGGGGCCGGCTGCGTTTCGCCCACCAGCTTCAGCCCGGCGGCGAGCCGCACGGGGTCAACCTCCGCGAGGTACGCAATCTCGACGTCCGGCAGCGCCAGCAGCGCCCGGATGTGCGCCATGCCGCGGCCCAGGGCCATGACCGCAACCCGCAGCTTGCGGCCGGCTGCATTCGCGGCACGGAGGCTGACCGGACTGAGCGCGCCGGAAACACCCGCTCCGAGACCGACGAGCGCGGCACGGTGCAGGACTTGCCGACGGGTGAGGACAGAAGCGGCCGAGGGAGGGAGGGGATTCATGGAAACAACGGGGGATTGGCGGATGCGGAGGATGCGAGGAGCGGAGTGTGCAGGGTTTCAGGGGACCGCCTGCGCGCGGCCCGACTCCGCCGCGCGATAGGCGGTGAAGAGGGTCTTCAGGACGCGCTCGGACTCGGCCGTCGTGATGGGCGGCGGCTCGAGTCCGAGGGCGGCGCGGACCGCGGAGGCGACGAAGGGGGCGTACCCGCCGTCGGGCTGGTCGTTCACGAAGCTCCGCACGGTCGGGTTCGCCTCGGTCGTCGTGTAGTAGCGCACGGGTGTCTCACCGCCGTGCAGATTGATCTCCAGCCAGCCCTGCGATCCCCAGACCTTGAGATGCGAGTGATACCCTTTGTCGAGGTAGTAGCCGGACGTGAGCGTGCCCAGCGAACCGTTGGCGAAGCGGAGGCTAAGGGTCGCGGAATCCTCCACGTCGAAGGGCTTCCCGCCCACGTTGGCGACGAAACCGGCGACGTCCGTGATGTCAGACCCGGTCACGAGCATCGCCAGATCGACCCAATGGATCCCGAGCCAGATCAGATGTCCGCCGCCAGACCGCGCCTTCTGGGCGAACCAGTAATCTGCGTAGCCCGGGCGGCCGAGACGCGTCTGGTCAGCGATCATGTGGACCTCCACCCCGTAGACGCGCCCCAACCCACCCTTCGCGATCCACTCGCGGGCGAAACAAATCTCCGGACGCGACCGGTTGGCCAGCGCCAGCATGAGGTGCCGCCCCTTCGCGTCCGCCTTGCGCGCCAAGGCGTGGAACCGCTCGGCGCTGAGCACCGCCGGCTTCTCCGCGAGAACGTGGCAGCCTGCCTCAAGAGCCAGATCGATCGCCGCCGGTGCGAGTCCCGGCTCGAGCGAAACGAGGGCGAGGTCGGGCCGGTGCTTCGCAAGGAGTCCCTCCGCGGAGTCGTAGGATCCGGCGAACTTCGCTCCCAGCGTCTTCTTCGCCGCCGCCACCTGCCGGCCGGAAGGGTCGGCCACAACCACCGCGGCAACGTCGGCCGATCCCGCCAGCGAGGACAGGTAGGCCGAAACATGCGCCCCCTCGGCGTTGGTGATCAGCGCCACCGTCGCCGACCGCGAAACCGCGTTAGCGGCGATGAGGACGCTTCCGGCCAGCCAGAGCAACGCGACAAGGAGGAAACAGGGGCGGGGGCGCATGGTCAGGGTGGCGGGGCAAGTCGTCCGGCGGGGTCTCTTCCGGCGAATCGGGCGAACCGCTACGACCGTACAAGCGGAACCACGCCCAGCCCGTGGACAAACCGAAAACACTGGTCAGCCCAAATGACCGCCCGACAACCGAACCGGGCTGTCGGATCGTCACGCCATCTCACTCCGCTCCGATCGCTCCAGGCAAGCGACGCTCCAGCGTCCGCGGATCCGGCACATCTGCAGGCGGGACGAGAAATGCGCTCCCACCCCATACCCTTCAGAGCAGATCCACCGCGTAGAGCGTCGCATTCCGCAGCCGGAACCGAAGCCGCACCGTGCGCCCAGCCACACTCGCTGATTCTCCGGCGGATTCCCATCGCGGCTCCAACCGCAAACCGTCCGCTCCCAACCACTGCGCGCGCAGACCCGGAACCGGGCTGCCGCTCTCGTCAAGGATGTCCATCGTTGCGGTGCCTTCGGTGGCCGCAAGGTTGACCGTCAAGCCTCTCGGTCCGAGCGTGACCGGGCGCGTCACCAAGACGCCCTCCTCGCCTCCTGCGACGTAACCCGCGAACCGGTCCCGCGGCAGGGTCGCGAGCGCGAGGAAGCCGTGGCGCCATCCGGTGTGCGGGCCGTTGGACGCACCGTAGTAGAGACGCACCTCGTCACCGACGAAGACCGGGCCACTGGCTGCATAGACGCATCCCCAGTCGTAGGTGCCCGGAGACTCGCTCACGGGAATCAGCGCGCGGCCCGGATCGATGCGGTGCCAACGGACCGTATCCGGGCTCCACGCGAGTTCACAGTGCACCCGGTCGGTCTGCTGGTTCATGACCATGAGCAAGCCAAGGTACCGGTCGGCGTGCCGGAAGACCGTCAGCGCATAGGTCTGATTCACCTCATCCCCACGCATGACCTCGACCGCTGGACTCCAACGGGTGAAGTCTGCGCTCTCGGAGCGCATGACCAGCCGCTGGCCCGCTAGCCAGCGACGGGTCAGGCCGACGTAGCGGCCGAGTTCCGGCGCCCAGATCGCCACATTGTGCGTGTCGCCCGTGACCCCGATCTCCATGCTGACGATCGGGGCGGACCAGCGCCGCCCATCGGGCGAGAACGCCACTTGGAAACGCCGGGGACGACCGGGAATCTGCTCCCCGCCGAAGACCTTGAAGCGACGCGCCGGGTCCGGGTCCAGCGGATCCTCGAGCACGCCGGCGCCATGCACGCTGCGCATCACGAGATTGTTGGCGCGGTTCCCGCCGAATTCCACGAGGCCCAGTTCCGGCTTTTCCCACCGCAGGCCATCCTGCGAGACCGCGTAGCACAGGCCCATCTCCCGCGTCGGGGTCGAACGGTAGCGGACCGCCGCCCGCCGGGCCTCCGGGGTGCCGGTCGTGAGTTCATCGACGATGAAGGGACTGTACCAGCATTGATACGCGCCGGTGGTCTCATCCCGCACGAGGTTGAAGTAGCCGTTGTCGAGACGCACCTCCCACGGTCGGTCCTCGCCGAAGAGCGGACTGGCTGGGTGCTTGACCACCGTCCCGACGCGCAGCCGGAGACCGTCCGCACGCTCCACCACTCGATCGTCGAGGAGCAGCAGCGTTTCTCCGGCGGCAGCCGCCAGAGTTGACGCGAGCAGCAGGACGGCCCGGAGAAGCGTGGCCGGGACCGTGCTCATCGCGTCGCGGATCCGCGCCCAGTCCCGGCGGAAGGGTGCTCTCGCGGCCATGGCATCACCGAATCCTGAACCCGAACAGGTTGGCATCAACCATTTCCACGAAGAGGATGACCCGCTTGCCCCGGAGCGCGGCGAGGCTGGCGCCCCCCTTGAATCGGACGGTGTGCGCGCTGGCATTCACCTCCACCGGCTCGCTCTCCAGCAACGAGAACCCGGGCAAGACGTTTTCCTGCATGAGATGCGGATCCGAGCTGAGGGTCGTGCCGCGGAGGGTCAACACCGGCTTGTCCTCATAGAGTCCGACCCTCACCCGACCCCGACTGCCATCGACGTTCAGAATGAGCTCATCTCCATTCACGGTGAAGGGCCGCGTGATGAGCGTCTCGCGCTGCGTACCCGCGCGGAGACTCACGTACCGGTGATGCTTCTGGGTGTAGAGTGCAATGCGTCCGCGGCGCAGGCGGTCCCGGTAGTAGGGAGTCCGTTCCGCGTTCGCCCGCGAGGCGAGGTGATCGCCGTCACTCACGCCCACGTAGAACCAATCCTCGTCACCGACTCGGACCGGCGGGATCGGCAGAAAGGCCATGCGGTCAACGCTGTCCTCCTCGGTGCCGTGCGGTATCCACGCCGTGCGACTTGAGGTGCGGTCCCACGACTTGCCCCCGTCGCGGCTGAGGGTGATGCGGATCTCGGTGGTTCCCTTCCGCGCCCAAGGCCAGACGAAGGGATTCGCCGGTGTCGTGGGAAAGGGCCAGCCTTGGGTCCGACCCTGCATCTGCGGCGACGCGGGATCCATCACGGGGCCGCCATCCGGACCCGTGCGGTCACCATGGAACCAACTCAGCAGCCCGAGGGTGAGTCCGTCGTCCACGAAGCCGTTCAGGAACATGGGCTCGACGTACTGGTCGGGCCGATGCGGATCCGCGGAATCCGGCACCAGAGCAATGTCGGAGCGCCACACCTTGAGGTCCGGCGACGCAAAGCGGGCGATCTGCCGTGAGGGCAGCCAATACGGGATGGTGTTCTGTACCATCGCCACCCACTCCTGATGCGCCGCGTCCCAGAAGCTCAGGAGATTGCCGCGCGTGCTGAAGCTGCCGTCGGCCGGCGTCAGCTTCGAGCGCCAGTCGGGGTCGCCAAGGAAGTCCGGCAACTCAGCCGTGAAGTACGCCTTTCCCCCGAAGCCGAGGGCGAAGCGGCGTGCGGGATCGGTGACGCCGCCATGACCGCCGAGGTCGTGAATGCTGAAGGGAAGTTCAAGATTGTTGGCGCGGCTGACGCCCATGGGGTGCGGAAACGGCGCATGCCGCTTCCAATCGGTGCCGGTCGGCCCTTCCCAACGGCCGAGGGCCGGCTTCTCCCAGTGAATGCCGTCGCGGCTCGTCGCGAAGGCACCCGACACCACGTACTGCTGATCGCGGTCCTGCGGCCGGGCATCCGGCGCCCGCGTCCGCCACGCTCCGTCCACATGGACGATCTGGTCGAGGGTGGCGGAACGCGCGTCCGTGCCGGGCACCCACCAGATGGCGCTGTAGTACGCAAAGAACGAGCCGTCCGACCGGCGGTGCACGAAGACGGGCTGGACGCCGTGCGTCTCCCAGGGCCGGTCGGCGTCGATCACCACCCCGCGCCAGTGCGGACGATGCACAACCCGGTCCAGTCCGGTGGCTCGCGCGATGGCGTGGTCGTCGATGAAGAGCTGCCAGCGGCTGGCATCGAGGTCCGCCGCCGCCGCGCCGGCGGGAGCAAGCAACCGCGCGAGCACAACGGCAAGGAACAGGGAGCGTGAGGCGATCGGCTTCATGGGAGGCGGGGGTCAGGGAGGCGGGCCGCCGCGGCCGCGCGGGCCCGCGAACCCACGCGGGACGCGGCGCACCGGGGGCCGGGAAACCCCACCGCGCCCCGGGCCTTCAGGGCTGAAACTGGAAGGAGTACAGCTGCGCGTCGCTCACTGCGAAACGCAGGCGCACCGGTCGGCCGGCGAGCGCCGCGAGCGAGCCGCCCTTCCAGCGCACGCGTCGGTCGATGGTGTCGCCGAAGAGCGGGGCGCAGTCCTCCAGCGCGAAGCCCGGCAGCGGCCGGCCGGATTCGTCCTGCAACTCCACCCGCACGCTGCCGATCGCCGACGTGGCGAAATTGAGCGACAACGCAGACCCCGCAAACCGCACGGGCTTGGTCAGCAGTTCGCCCCCGGCCATCGGGGCGCGCAGGGCGACGAAGCCGTCGAGCCGCAGGGTGTACCGGCGCACCGTGCTGCCGGACCGCCCGCTCCAGTAGCTTTCGCTGATGTAGAGCGAAAGTTCATCCGCCGCCCCTTCCAGGGAGGACTTCGTGATCACCGGCTCCCAGGCGATGAAGGTCTGACCGTAGGTCCATGCACCGGGTCGCTCCGGCCCGGGGCGCAGGAAGACTTCGTTCCAGCGCTTGAAGTTCACGCCGTCGCGACTGGCCATGAAGAGCGAGTCGGTCAACGCGGTGCCGAGGCGCGCGAGGATCCCAGCCCGCCACTCGCGGTGCTCCCGCTCCGGCAACGCACGCATCTCCTCCGACCAGCCGCGGTCAAGGTAGCGCGCGGGAAACCCGATGAAGAGGTGCGGAGCACGCGGATACGGCTTGATCTGATTGATGTAGAGCTGCTCCTCCGGCGAGTCGACGTAGTGCACGTTCTCCTCGCCCTGCCAGTGGATGAAGTCCTTCGAGGTCGCGGTGCGGATCGCCCGCGAGCCCGTCGGGGTCGCGCCCCCCTTGCTGCCGTCGTTGTTCCGCTGGAAGTATCGCCAGTAGGCGCGGTACTCACCGCGGACGGTATCCCAGAACGCGAGGTTCTGGGAGTCAAAGGCTCCGTTGGTGATCACGGGACGATCCGGCACCATCGGGGTGAAGCGGATGCCGTCGGCGGACTTGAACGCGAGGAGTCCGCGGGGCCGATCAGCGCTCTCCTTGCCCCACGGCGCGTCGGACCGGAAGAACGCCTTGTAGCGCGCATCCGCGGGAGCGGCGGGATTGAGGTCCTTGAAGACCGCCGGATGGCCGGCATCGACGTGCAATGCGCCAACCTGCGCGGTGGCCATCACGATGTTGTTGGCCTTGGAGCCTTGGAATTCAAACAGGCCCAGGGCCGGCTTCCGCCAGTGAATGCCGTCGTCGCTCTCCGCGTAGCAGCAAAACAGGGGCTCAGGGTCGCCGTTCGGCGTGCCCGGACCCGCCGTGCGCTGCCACGCCTTGTAGTACATGCGATAGAGAGGCCCGTCCTGAAAGACGCTGTGGTAACCGCTCCCCGCTCCTTCCCACGGTTCATCGTGGCTCAGCACCACTTCGCGGGGGATCGGTTCGTTCAGCCGGAGCTCGGCCCGGCCGGATAGGCGGTCGATGAGGACGTCGTCGACGAACAGTTCACGGCGGCCACCGATGTCGATCGGCGCCGCCGCCGCGGCGGACCCGAGGGTCAAGAGACTGAGGAGCACGAGGGAGGTCTTCATGGGATTGGGAATAGAGGGGTCACTCAGGGCCGGCCTCAGGGTCGGCCCGTTCGCTCACGCGCGGGCGGACGGTCGCCGAGGCGGCGGAGGCGGTTCAGGGCGGGGAGGACGGTTCGACGCGGGTGGAGTCCGACGGCCGCGGGGAGGCGCTGGCGATCCGCCAGACCCCACGAACGCGTGCCGCCGCGCCGTCGCAGGCTTCGTAAAGGAGCCGGTACCGCGGCCGACTGCCGATCCCCGGCGGCAACGTGACGAGGCACATCTCGGAGCACTTCGCCGCGCTCAGCCACGAGCCGCCGGGCGAGATGACCGGCCGCGCCACCTTGCGCCACGTCAGACCGTCCGTGGACTCTGCCCGGAGGATGTGCGCGCGATCAGGAGTCTCGTACCCGGCGTAGTACATCACATAGCCACCGCCCGCGACGCGGACGACCTCCGGCGCGTACGCGGTCGCCGCGTCGTAGGGTCCATCCGCCGCAACCCGGATCCCGGGCTCCTCCGCAAACGTCGTTCCGCCATCGTGGGAGCGCGCGCTGATGATGCCGCGTCCCCGTTCGGCACAGAGCAACCTGAGGCCTCCGTCCGGAAGGAACAGCACCCGCGGGGTCACGAAGCTGCGTCCCGGTTCGCCGAGTCGCACCCCCGGTTCCCGCCGCCAGGTCAGGCCGCCGTCGTCGGACCGGGCGGAAAGGATCCGGGTGGCGTCCATCCGGGGCTCATCCGTGCATTCATAGTACATCCGCCAGAGGCGCCCGGGGGCATCGAGCGGGAATGCGTCACCGACAATGACGCGAAACTCGCCGGCGCCACCATCGGCCGCCGAGAGACGCACCCCCGGTTCCGGCGTCCATGTCTCCCCGTCGATCGAGCTCGCACTGAGAATTCGGGCGGTCGCGCTCGCGAAGTCCCGGGCCCCCTCCGGCACGCCGGGCCTCGCCAGCACCTGCGTGTAGTACATCCGGTAGGAGCCTCCGGGAAGCCGCACGATCCGCGGCGCCACGACGGCTCCGACCCCGGTGCGGAGTTCCGCGGGTGACCTCGTGGCCTCCGGCGCGGGATCGGACGTGGCATCAGGCGGCGCATCCAGCGCGCAGTCCGGAGCCGTGACCCAGTCGAGGCCCGGGTCATCCTCCACCGTCTGAGTGGCGGGGCCTCGGGCCGGCGGTCGGGTCAGGTCAATCATGGCGAAGGCACTGTCTCAGGCTCGAAGACCCAAAGCCGCGTCACGGTCCCGAAGTCGGGGCGGAGTCGCGAAACCGGAAGGCATACACATCCGCATCCTGCAGGACGAAGCGCAGCCGAACCGGCCGGCCGGCAAGCGAGCTGACATCCCGACCGTTCCGCCACGTCACCGCCCGCTCCACGGTGTCGCCGAAGTGTGCCGGGCAGTCGGCGAGGGCGAAGCCCGGATAGGGACGGCCCTCCGGGTCCTGGAGTTCCACCCGCACGCTGCCGGCCGCGGACGTGGCGAAGTTGAGCGTCAGTTCCCGGCCCGTGAAGCGCACCGGGACCGTGAGCAGTTCGCCGCCGGACATCGGCGCCTGCACGGAAACGAAGCCGTCAAGCCGCAGCGTGTAGCGCCGCAACGCGCTGCCGGGAGGCGTCCAGTAGCTCTCGACCGCGTAGAGCGAAAGTTCGTTGGGTGCGCCGGGGAGATCAGACTTGGTCTCGACCACGTGCCAGGCGAGGTACTGGTGACCGTAGTTCCAGGTACCGTCGCGCTCGATGCCCGGCGGGAGAAAGGCCTCGTTCCAGCGCTTGAAGTTCACTCCGTCGCGACTCGCCATCAGGAGTCCCTCAGAGAGGGCGGATCCGTAGCGTTCGTTGGCGGCCGCGCGCAACTCGCGCTCCCGGAGTTCCGGCAGTGCGCGCAGCGATGCCGACCACTGCTGGATGCGCGCGCGGTTTTCCTCCGCCGTGGGTTTCGCCGCCGGATGCGGCGCATCGCCCCGATCATCGTGCCCCCGCTCGCGATACCGCGTCGGGAAGCCGATGTAGAGGTGGGGAGCGCGGTAGTACGGCAGCACCTGGTTCGTGTACAGGTGCTCCGACGGGGAATCCGCGTAGGTCAGGTCACGCTGGTTCTCCCAATGGATGAAATCCTTCGAGGTCGCGGTGCGGATCGCCCGCACGCCTTGGTACGGCTTCTCCGGGGTTCCTTGGTCGAAGTACCGCCAGTACGTCCGGTATTCCCCGCGCACGGCGTCCCAGAAGGCGAGATTCTGGGAATCGAACGCGCCATCGGTGATGATTGGCCGGTCCACCATCGGCGTCCAGTGCAGGCCGTCCGGCGACTTGAACGGCAGCAGTCCGCGCGGCTCGCGGGAGCGCAGGATCGCCTTGTAGCGCGCGTCGGCGGGCGCCGCCGGGTTGTCGTCGCGGAAGACCGCCGGGTGGGCGGCATCCGCGTCCACGCCGCCGATCCGGCCGCTGGCCATGACGATGTTGTTGGCCGTCGAGCCATTGAACGCGTGCAGACCGAGAACCGGTTTGCGCCAGTGGATCCCGTCGTTGCTCTCCGCGTAGCCGCAGAGGTTGTGCGGTTCCTTCGGGGCCGCGCTCTGGGGCGTGCCGCCCGCCAGTTCCACGAGATACAACTCGTAGGAACTGTAGTACATCCGATAGCGGTCGCCGTCCTTGAAGATGGAGTGGTAACCGCTGCCCGTGCCCTCCCAGGGCGCATCGTGCTCGATCGCCATCTCCCGCGGGACGGGACGGTGCAGGCGCAGCTGGGCGCCCCCGCTCAGGCGCTCCACCAACGCCCCCTCCACGAATAACTCCCGGCGGGAACCGATGTCCCACACCTCTGCGGCCGGCGCGGCTCCGACCACCCCGCAGAGCGAGGCGGTCAGCAACCCGCCGCCGAGAAGCCAACACCGAACAAGGGAGGGGCGGGAGGCCATGCCGGCGCTTGAATGGGGAAAACGCGGCGAACCGCGATGGCGCTCCAGCGCCAGAGATCAGCGGGCCGGACCGAGGTCCGGCCCCGCGGATGCGGTGGGCGCACGGCGCCCACCGCATCCGGAGCCTAACCGTGCAGCGCAGGCCGGCCTACCACTTGTAGGTCACGGTCAACTTCGCGCGGAACTGGTCTTCACGCGAGACGAGACCGGTGGCCGCCACCTGGATGATGTACAGCTCGTCCGTCAGGTTGGACAGGTTCAGCTGGGCGTCCCAGCGCTTGTTGATCTCGTAGCCGAAGAAGGCATCGGCGGTGAGCGGACGGTCCACGAGGTGCGCACCGTTGCGCCGCTTGTCCTCGTCCTCAAAGCCCGCGCCGAACCGGAATCCGCGCATCGTGCCGCTCGTCCAAGAGTAGCGACCGAAGAAGCTGTACTTCCACGGCGCGAAGGCGTTGGCCTGGCGCACGTAGGCCTTGCCCTTGTCGAGCGCGATGGCGGAGTCGCCGTTGAAGTACGTGACGATCAGGTCAATCGCCCCGGTCTCGGTCTTGATCCGCAGACCAAGGTCCGTCTCCCAGCCTTCCGCGCTGTCCATGGCCGACTGAATCAGGCCCTGGTTGCCGGAGGGCAGCGTGCCGAAGGTGCGGATGTTGGTCTGCTCCATCTTGAAGACGGCGGCCGAGCCGTAGCCCGTGACGCGCTCCGAGAACTTGTAGTCGAACTTGATGCCCAGCTCCTGGAGCTTGCCCTCCGAGTCCTTGAACGGCTCGCCCAGACCATCGTTTTGGATGACGAGGTCGGTGCGGCCCGGATTGGCGGGGAACAGATTCTGCGCATCCGTATAGTATGCCGAGACGGTCGGCAGCAGCTTCACGACGATGCCGTAGCGGTGCACGCGGTGCTTCTTGACGAAGTCCTCCGTCAGCACGTTGGTCACGCGATTGAGCGTGCTGCGGTACGGCTTGAACCAGCGGAGACCGCCCACGAGGACCACGCGATCCTTGAGGAAGGAGACGTTTTCCTGCACGTAGTATGACAGGTTCCGGTTGTTGGTCTTGTTCTTCGTGGCCGGAGTGCCAGCGGTGGCGGGACGGGCCTTGTCGAAAAGATCGAAGTCGGACATGTACTGCGCATAGAAGGCGTCGTCGTTGGGCGCGACACCGGTGCGCGAATCCGCGTCAGGCATGAAGAGGATCGACTCGTTGTTGAACCCATTCTGCGTGAAGCCATCCGCGCCGACCATCGAGTCCAGCTTGCCCCACTTTGTGACAAGGTTGTACTGGTAGTCGAACTGGAAGCCGTGCACGACGTTTCCGTTGTTGTTGCGGATATCCTGGCGGGCGAGCGTGTAGTTGTCGGGGCGAACGGTGATGCCGCGGTTGTTGCGGCGATTGTCCCACAGGCGGGTGAAATTATACACGAAACGCAGGTTGCTGTTGTCGGTCAGCGTCTGGAGGTAGGTGGCGCTGACATCCGTGTACTCGAGCGGCCAGAACGCGTCCTTCTTCCGACCCGGCGAGTAGCCCAAGGTCGAGTAGCGATTCAGCTTGGCGTCGATCAGGCCCGTGCGGGGATTTGCCGGGACGGAAATGTCGAGGAAGTCCCAGAGGTAGATGTAGGTCCGGTTGTCGTCGAACGAACCCTCGATGGTGAGGCTCGTGTTGTTGCCGAAGTACATCGCGACCGCGGCGCCGTAGTAGCGCTGGTCCTCCCACTCCGGATCCTTGCCGAGGTAGGTGTCGGACTTGGCCACCCCGAGCGTGCCGCGGTAATTGACCCGGAAGGACTCGCCCTTGCGGTAGAGCGGCCCGGAAACATTCACCTGGCCACGGAGTCGGCCGGCGCTGTTGATGGAAGTCTTCACCTCGCCCATCGGCTTGTCGGTGGGGCGCCGGGTGAAGTAGTTGAGCGTGCCGCCCATGCCGGAATTGGATCCGCTGAGCATCGCCGCCGGTCCCTTGAGGACCTCGACGCGCTCAATGTCGAAGAACGGCAGGTGCTTGTTGCTGGTGCGGGCGATGTTGCCGTTGCGGAGGGTGCCACCCAAGACGCGGAAGCCGCGGATGTTGACGTCGTTGTTGAACGACTGGCTCCGGGTCACGCCGCTCGTGCCGTACTTGAGGACCTCGTGAATGTCGATGGCCGCGGCGTCCTCGATCTGCGGGAGGCCGATGATGGAGACGGCGACCGGCAGTTCGAGGAGGTTCTTGGCCGTACGGCTGCCGATCATCGTCTGCTGCGTGCGATAGCCTTGGTCGCCCTCGTTCGAGACGACGAACGGCGAAAGGGTGACGGTTTCCTCGGACTTGTCGGCCGCCGCGTCGGCGGGAGGCTTCGGCGCAACCTGCGCGGAGGCCGGGATGGAGGCGAGCAGGGTCAGGAGCAGGGAGACCCCGATTGGGTGTTTTTTCATGATCGCTGTGGGTTGGTCTGGGTAGGGGAACGTGCCGGCAGGCCGGCGAAATCGATGCGACGGGAACCTCGGTTCAGCGTCGCGAGGAAGGGGCGTCGACGGACCCTCCGGAAGGAAGGGTCACCCCCAGCCCAACACTCTCGCGGAGCGGCTGGGACAACGGACAGGTCTGGAACGCGGCGGGCAACGGGGGCGAGGGGTTTCGGGGCGGCGAGTCGCGAATCATTGCGCTCCCGACTCCCTGACGAGGACGCCGCCGAGTTGAAGGGGAGGCAAAGTCAAACCGCCGGTAACATCGACTGACCAGTCGAGCCGCGTGCCGTACTCTATCCGGATCGCCTCGCCGAAGGACCCCCAGACTACCGGATGCGTGCCGCTGCATGCAGGGCCGCAGGAAGTCGGGCCCGTCGTGCGGGAGAATAGCGCCTGCGGGCCATAGGTCGCAGGTGCCTCCGCACTCCGTCCATGGATGGCAAGGGAACTGCTATGAGGGCGCTTGATCGATCCGGCCTTGGGCAACGCCACCTAAGGGCGTTTGCCAGCGCGTCCACCTTCTCGCCTGTTTCCTCCCTCTTCCCGTGTCCGTCATCAGCGCCCCCTACGAAACCGATTCCGGCTTCTTCGACGAAATGTTCACCGACGGAACGGCTGCCGGGGTGCGGCCCCACTACCGGCGGTTGGCGGACCGCCTCGGGAACCTGCCGGTGACGGAATTCGACCAGCGACGGGCGGCGGTCGACTCCGCCTTCCTCCGCCGGGGGGTGACCTTCACGGTCTACAACGACGCGCAGGGCACGGAGCGCATCTTCCCGTTCGACCTCATCCCCCGCATCATTCCCGGAGCGGAGTGGCGGCGGATCGAGGCGGGGCTCATCCAGCGGCTCCACGCGCTGAACTGCTTCCTCGACGACATCTACCACGCGCAGAAGGTCCTGAAGGACGGCGTCGTCCCGGCGGCCCTCGTCCTCGGTGCGAAGCACTTCCGCCGTGAATTCATGAACTTCAAGGTGCCGCGCGGCATCTATGTGCACGTCTGCGGCACCGATCTGATCCGCGACGCACAGGGCAACTACCTCGTGCTCGAGGACAACCTCCGCTGTCCGTCCGGCGCGAGCTACATGATCGAGAACCGCGCCGCGATGCGCCGCGCGTTCCCACAGCTCTTCGAGAGCTACGGCGTCCGACCCGTCGAGGGCTACGCCGAGCAACTCCTCCGCGCCCTCCTCCACCTCGCGCCGGAGCACAAGGAGAACCCCGGCGTCGTTCTCCTCACGCCCGGCGTCCACAACAGCGCCTACTTCGAGCATTGCTTCCTCGCCCGCCAGATGGGCATCCCGATCGTCGAGGGGCGCGACCTCGTGGTGCGGGAAAGGCGGGTCTACATGCGCACGACCACCGGGCTGCAGCCGGTCGACGTGATTTACCGGCGGATTGACGACGACTTCCTCGATCCCACGGTCTTCCGGCCCGACTCGATGCTCGGCGTACCGGGGCTCGTGAACGCCTACCGCGCCGGCACCGTCGCCCTCGCCAACTCGATCGGCACCGGTGTGGCCGACGACAAGGTGATCTACGCCTACGTCCCCAAGCTCATCCGCTACTACCTCGGCGAGGAGCCGATCCTCCCGAACGTGGCCACGTACCTCGCCTCCGAGCCGGCCGACCGCCGCTTCATCCTCGACCACATCGACCGCCTCGTCGTCAAGGCCGCCAACGAAGCCGGCGGCTACGGGATGCTCATCGGCCCCGCCGCCACCAAGGAGGAATGCGCCCGGTTCCGCGCCCAAGTCGCCGCCAACCCGCGGAACTACATCGCCCAAGACCCGATCATGCTCTCCCGCTCCCCCACCTGGTGCGGCGGCCGCCTGCAGGGACGCCACATCGACCTGCGGCCCTACATCCTCTATGGCGACAAGATCACCGTCACGCCCGGCGGCCTGACGCGCGTCGCGCTGCGCCGGGGCTCGCTCGTGGTGAACTCCTCCCAGGGCGGCGGTTCCAAGGACACCTGGGTGCTCAAGGGCGACGAATGACCGGCCCCGCCATGCCCACCCCGTCCTCCCCTTCCGGCCGCCCGCCGGCCACCGTCATGCTCTCGCGGGTGGCCCACTCGCTGTATTGGATGAGTCGCTACATCGAGCGCGCCGAGGACACCGCCCGGCTCCTCGACGTCAACCTCCAGTTCCTCGCGGACTTCCAGGATCTCTCCCCCGCCCCGCTGAATTCGTGGGAGTCCCTCATCCTCAGCTCCGGGGCGCAGGAGGAGTTCCGCGCCCTGCACCCGGTCGCCGACAGCCACCGCGTGACTGACTTCCTCGCCTTCGAGCTGCGCAACCCCGGCTCGATCCTCTCCTGCGTCTACGCCGCCCGCGAGAACGCCCGCATGATCCGCGACCAGATTTCGCTGGAGATGTGGGAGGTCATCAACGAACTGCACCTCATCCTCAAGTCCACCTCGACCGAGGACGTCTGGCGCAGCGGTCCGCAGGAGTTCTTCAACCGCATCATTCGCGCCTCGCACCTCTTCCAAGGGCTGACCGACGCGACCTTCCCCCGCAACGAGGGCTGGGAGTTCATCCGCTTCGGCAAGATGCTGGAAAGGGCCGACAAGACCACGCGCATCCTCGACGTGAAGTACCACGTGCTCCTCCCCAGCGCGAACGACGTGGGCGGCGCGATCGACACCGCCCAGTGGCAGGCCGTGCTCCGGTCCGCCTCCGCCCTCGACGCCTACCGCCACCACCATGTCCGGGAGGTGCTGCCGTGGAAGGTGGCAGAGTTCCTCATCTTCTCCGACACGTTCCCGCGCTCCCTCCATTTCTGCACCGCGCAGGTGGATGACCTCCTCCGTCGGATCCTCGGGGAAACCGCCGCCCGGCCCCGCTCCCACGCCGCCCGCGCCTCCCGGCGACTGCTTGGGGAGCTGGAATCCCTGTCCATCAACGATGTCCTTCGGCGCGGCCTGCATGAATTTCTGGTCGACTCTCAGGCCACTCTCGCCGCAATCAGTGACGAGGTCGCCGAAACCACCATGTTTTACCCCGCCGAGTCTTCCCTCGAGGACCAGCAGCAGCAACAACAGCAGCTCCGCGAACACGCCCCCGCCGTCCGTCGCCGGGCCTCCGCGGCCGCTCCGCGTGCGGTCGGCCGCCCGGATGCCACCCCGCCGGGTGCGTCCGCCACCTGATCAACCCGCCCGATCCTGCCACCCCGCTCCGACCTCCGCGTCCCCGACGGCCCACCGATGCACCTGCGCGTCGTCCACCGGACCACGTTCTCCTACGACGGCAAGGCCCGGGAGAGCTTCAACGAATTGCGCCTGCGGCCGGCCGACACGGAGATCCAGCGCTGCCTCGCCTTTGCGCTGCGGATCTCGCCCGCCGCGGAGGCCCATGAGTACCGCGATTTCCACGGCAACACGGTTCATTACTTCGATGTGCCGGATCCGCATCCGCTGCTGTGCGTCACGACCGTCTCCCGCATCGAGACAGTGCCGCTCGCCGACCGCGCCACCGTCCCGGTCGTGAGCGCCGCCGACCTCACCGCCTCGCCGGAGCACGAGATGCTCGCGGAATTCCACACCAGTTCTCCGTACGTGCCGCTCGAGGTCGATCTGTGGCGCGAGGCGCAGGATGCAGTCGCCGGGGGCCGCACCGACGTCTGGAGCGACGTGCAGCGCCTTGGCGAGCACGTCCACCGCACCTTCACCTACCGCGCCAACACCACGGGCGTGCACACGCTCGCCACCGACGCCCTGCGCCTGCGGACCGGCGTCTGTCAGGACTTCGCCCACGTGCACCTCGGGCTCTGCCGGAGCCTCGGAATCCCCGCCCGCTACGTCAGCGGCTACTTCTTCAACGCCAGCCGCCGACCGCGCGAGAACGAGGCGTCCCACGCCTGGATCGAGGCCTGGCTGCCCGGTGCCGGCTGGATCGCCTACGATCCGACCCACGCGCGACCGGCCGACGACCGCTACATCCGCGTCGCCGTCGGCCGCGACTACACTGACATCCGCCCGGTCAGCGGCACCTATCGCGGCGCCCCCACCCGCTCCCTGCGGGTCGACGTCTGCGTGCGCCAGGTTCGTTCGTCCCACCGTTTTCCGCCCGGCGAGGCCCCGACCGACCGCACGCCGGAACCCGTCGCTGCGGCACCGGGGCCGCGCGCCGCATCGCCGCTCGACTGACGCTCCCCGCCCCGTGCCCGCTTCTCCTCCGTCCCGCCCGTCGTCAGGAGCGCCGGGTCACGCCGCCACGCCGGCGTCCGTCCGTCGCAAGATCCTCGCTCGGACGCGGCCGCGCGTTGAATCCGCCTCCCGTCTGATCGCGTTCCTGCTTCTGATCGGCGTCGTGTACCTCGCACCGGTGCCGTACGCCCGGGCCGCGGCCAGCGGCGCGCCTGCGCCTGAGCCGGCGCCGGCCAACGCCCACGCCGCGGCGGCGGGCGACTCGAACGGCTCGGGGGTGTCACTGCAGCGCGGCGCGTCCGCCCACACTCCGGGGCAGGCGGAGTTCGTCCGCGCGCCCGATGCCACGCTCTACTTTTCACCGCATCTGCTCGCGCCGGGCGTCCTGTCGGCGGATCGGAGTTCGACTCCGGCCGCTGGCGAAGAGGTAGGCACCCAACTGAACGCCCTCCTCGACGCCCTCGCCCCGCGACTCGCGGCGGTCGGCTCCGACCTTCGCCACGTGCTCCGACTCACCGTCGCGCTCGCCGACGAGGCGGATCATGCCCGCGCCGCCGCCGTCCTCGCGGCTCGCTTCGCAGACCATCCACCCGCGGTGACGTGGCTCGGCTCGCCGCTCTCGGAGCCCGGCGCCCGCATCGCGGTCGAGGCCATCGCCGCCAGCACGCAACGCGTCGCGATCACCACCCCGACTCCGGACGGCGGAGCGCTCCTTCCGCCGGGCGAACGGATCTTCATCTCCGGTCAGGCCGAGCGCGGCGCCGATCCGGCGTCAAGCGTCGCGCTCACGATGGCCTCGCTGCTGCGCTCCGCAGCGGAACTCGGCGGCTCGCCCGCCGGCGTGGCGCAGATCCGCGTGTTCCTCCGCCCCTACGCCGCGCGCTCCGACGCCCTCGCGCAGATCACTCCCCTCTTCCCCGCCGGGAAATGCCCTCCCGTGATCATCACGGAGTGGACGATCCCCCTGCCCGTGGAAATCGAGTTGGTGCTCGCGCGGAATCCCGGCGCTCCCGCGCTCGAGGCCCCGCTCGTCTTTCCCGTGCTCGCGGGCAAGCCCCGATCGCCCCGGTTCTCCCACGCCGCCATCGTCGGCGCCGGGGTTCCGCTGATTTTCCTCGGCGCACTCGACGCGGGTGCAGCGGTCGAGCCCGCCGACGAGTGGCCCGCCCTCTTCGCCCGACTCGGTCCGGTGCTCGGACGCGCGGGCAGCAGCTTCCGCCTCCTCGTCAAAGCGACGTACCTGCTCAAGGACGAATCGCCCCGCGCCAGCCTGAACGAGACGCGAGCCGTCTACTACGACCCCGTGCGCCCTCCGGCCGCCTCCGCGGTGGGCGTGCGCAGCGTGGGCATCCCCGGACGCGCGGCCTCACTCGACCTGATCGCCGTTCCGCGCGAGGCGGTGCCGACGACGCCGTAGCGGCGTCCTGTCGCCGGATACCGGAGCGGCCTACCGCCCGGCCGCGCCCGGCTAGATTCCCGGCTGAAATTTCACCCGCGCCCCTGTCTGCAGCGGCGGATTGTCCGGACTCGGGCGACCTCGCTGCAGATTCCGCACGCGGATCGCAGCGCGCGGGGTTTTGCGTTGGACGGACCCGCCGAGACCCTCACACTTTTCGAGCAATCCAATCCATGGCCTCCCTCCTTGTTCCCACGGCCCAGCGTCTCGCTCTTCTCGGTGGCACCCGCGTCGGTGAGGTCACCTACTCGGCCTTCCCCCGCTTTTCCGAGCAAGCCATCGCCCGCGTCGGCGACGTGCTCCGGGCCGGCAAGGCCGTCGGGCTCGGCCGTTTCCATTCCCCGGAAATCGCCGAGGCGGAGGACGTGGTTTCGCGCTACCATGGCGGACGGAAGGTCCTCGCCTGCAGCTCGGGTCACGCCGCCCTCTAAGGCGCCCTTGCGGGTCTGGAAATCTGCGGTGGCGACGAAGTCATCACGACGCCGTACACGTGGGGCGCGTCGACCTCCTGCATCCTGCACCAGAACGCGATCCCGATCTTCGTCGACGTCGATCCCGACACCGGCCTGATCGATCCCGCGGCGGTTGAGGCGGCGATCACGCCGCGGACCAAGGCGATCCTCGCCGTCCACATCTTCGGACAGCCCGCGAACCTGCCCCGCCTCCGCGAAATTGCGGACCGGCGCGGCCTGAAGCTCATCGAGGACGGCAGTCAGGCGCATGGCGCGGAAATCGCCGGCCGGCGCGTCGGCGACGTCGGTGACGCGGCGGGCTTCTCCTGCATGGGCGGAAAAGTGCTGCCCACGACCGAGGCCGGCTACCTCGTCACACCGGACGAGCGGGTTTTCTGGAAGGCCGCGATGATCGGCCAACACATGGGCCGTTCGCCCGAGAAGGACTTTCCGGATGACCTCCGTCCATGGGTCGATTCGCTGGTCTACACCTACCGCATCACCCCGCTGAACGCCGTGCTCCTGACCGAGCAGTTCGGCCACCTCGACGGCTGGCTCGCGGAGCGCCGTCGCCACGCCGACCGCTTCCGCGCCGGCCTGGCGACGTCGGCCTTCCTCCGCCTGCCGCGCTACGCGGCGGATGTGAAGCCGGTGTATCACCTCCTGACGATGAACTTCGACGCGGAGGCGGCGGGCGTGTCGCGTGACACCTTTGCCGCCGCGCTCAAGGCTGAGGGCATGCTGGCGTTCGGTTACGTGCCCTCGCCGATTCCGGACTGGCCGCGCCTGCACTGGCAGGACTACCAGGGACCGCGGGTCTCGTGGCTCTCGACGCTGGCCGCGGCGAAGGTCGACTACCGCAACCTGCCGCTCCCCCAGTGCTGGCACCGCGTGGCCAACTCGATCGAGACCCGCTTCGACTTCGTGGATGCGCAGGAGGCGCAGGTCGACCGGATGCTCGAGATCATCGCGAAGGTTGAAGCCTCCATCGACGACCTGCGCGAACACGAGCGCCTGCGGGGACCGGCGACTCCGGCGCGCCGTTGATGAACGTCGGATTCGGACGCAGCGACATCACCCCGCGGCTCGGGGTGCAACTGGCGGGCTACGGACCGTACCGGAACCGGGCGGCGGCCGAGCAAGTCGCCCCGCTGCACGCGCGCGCCGTCCTCTTCCGGGACCACGCGCGGACGGCGCTGATCCTCAGCGTCGAACTCTGTGGGCTGCCCCGCGATCTTGATGCCCGCATCCGGTCCGCCGCGGCGCGCGCGGCGGGGGTCGAGGCGGCGGAGGTCTTTCTCTCGGTCACCCACACCCACAGCGCGCCGGCGGTCGGCGGGATGGTCGGCTGGGGCGAGGCGGACCAGATGTACGTCGAGACCCTGCCGGCCCGCGCTGCGGCGGCCGCCGCGCAGGCGCGGAGCGCCCTGACCGAGGCGCAGTGGCGCGTGGCGGCGGGGCCGTGTGTTGGCATTGCGGTCAACCGCGAGACCGACGCGGGGTTCGCGATGAACGCAAACCTTGCGGAACGACTCGATCCCGCGTGGCGGCCCGCGCATCCGGAGCACACCGACCCGACCGTCCGCGTCCTTGCCGCCTACTCAGGCGGGCGGCTTCTCGGCCTCCTTCATCATTTCGGATGCCATCCCGTCGTTTACGGCGAGAAGACCGCCGCGATCCACGGCGACTATGCTGGGCTGGCCAGCCTGCGCCTCGAGGCGGCGCACCCGGGGGCGGTCGCGATCTTCCTGCCCGGAGCCCTTGGCGACCTCAACCCGAAGCTCAACCACCGCGTTCCCGCCGAGTCCCTCCGGGCGTTGCGCGCCATTGAACGCCAGTACGCCACCGCCATCCGCCGCGCCCTGCGCACGGCCCGGCCCCTGCCCACCGAGGAACTCCGCACCCGGCGGACCAACGTGACCTTCACCCGGCAACCGTGGACGCGCGCCGGCGTGACCCGGCGCGTCGCCCAACTGGAGCGCGTATTCGAGCGGGCGGGCATCACCGATTTCCCCCACACGGGTGGCGAGCCGCCCCTGCTGACGCAAGGCATGGAAGTCACGCGCCTCAATGGCCTGCGCTGGCTGCTGGCCCGGTGGCGCGGAGCGCGGGCGCCCAATCCCCCGGTCTGCCTGCACGGCATCCGCATCGGCCCGGTGGCGATCCTCGGCTTCGGCCTCGAACTCTACCACAGCCTCCAAGCGGGCATCCTCACGGCCTCGCCCCATCCCCACACCTGGCTCGTGAGCCTCGTCGGCGGCATGGGCTACGCCCCTGACGCAGCGGCGCAGGCCCGCGCCGGCTACGCGGCGGACTTCGTGCCGCTCATGTGCGGCGAGATTCCCTTTCGGTGCATCCACCGCGAACTCCCCGCCGCCCTCATCGCCCTCGCCGACCGCTTGACCTGAGCCGAGGGTCCGACGCCTCGCCCGCGTTGCACCCTCGCTTGATCCACGCCACTGGCGCGCCTCCGTTTCCAGCGGTCGATCCCCAAGACCCGCCTGAGCCACCATCCCAACCCGGGGTTGCCTTCACCGAAAACTGCGCCCGGACTCACCCGCAGCCCCGAATGCCGATGCCATTCCTCCGACCGATCCTCGCCCTCGCTTGCGCCCTCGCTGTCCTCGCGCCCGGCGCCCGCGCCCTCGACCGCGCGGGCGAGACCATTTCGCTGCAGAATACCGTCTATGAAAAGGACGGTAAGTGGCATTGCCCGCTCTGCCACGAGGTCGTTCCCCAGGGCGACCGCAGCGCCCTCGACCTTCGCCTCCAGCTCTCCGAATGGCACGACGTCACGATCGACCCGGAGTACTTCGAGCACCGCATCCGCCACATCTCCGACACCGAACTCGTCGCCTCCCTGCGGATTCCGGAGATCCAGCGCGCCCTCGAGGCCGCAGCCGCCGCCGGCGACTCCGACCGCGTGTCACGCCTGCTCCACGACCACTTCACGCGCCGTCCCGACAACGGCCGCCTCTCGCTCTATGACGCCGCGGCGAAGCAGCCTTTCATCACCCGCGACCAGTTCCGCCGCGACGTTCTGGCCGATCCCTCCCGTGCGGCCGCGATCACCGCCGCGGCGGACGAGATCCACACGCCGGGACGCGGATTCCGGCTCTTCGGCCACACCTGGGGCGAGCGGATCGACTTCACGCACACCTACCCGACGATGAGCAAGAGGGGCGTGCACTACCTCGGGTTCCTCGACGCGCTCACGCAGGCGCAGGTCGTGCAGCCCACCACCACCCGAAGCGCGGCCTTCGAGAGCCTCTTCAACCAGTGGTACAACCAGATCGACGACGTGAAGCCGGAGAAGGTCATTCACGTCACGGTCAGCTACGACTTCATCTGGTACGAACTGGGACTCTCCAACCGCACCGAGCGCCTGATCAACGCGCAGCGGGTCTTTGGCCCCGACCTCCAGCCCGAGACCACCAAGCGCCTGCTCAAGAACCTCCTCGGCTCCGCGCGCTGGCTGGACCAGTGTCTCATTCGCACGCCGTTTCACCCCTACAACTGGCAGACCCACACCGCGCACACGCTCTCCTACATCGCACTCGCGTACCCGGAGTTTTCCGAATCCGCGACCTGGCTTGATCACGGACGCGGGCGCATGATCGAGCACATCAGCAAGGACATTCTCGACGACGGCGGCTACGTGGAGCGCACGACCAGCTATGCCGCGTACATGTTCGGCGTTTTCCACCGGTACATGGTGATGCTGGAGCAGTTCCGCGGCGACCGCAGCCTCCTTGACCGCTTCCTGCCGCGGCTTGAGCGGTTCATCGAATTCTTTGTCCTCACCACGAGCCCGATCGGGACGAACGCCCCCTTCAACGACGCGGGACGCGGCCGCGACCTCCTCCCGCTGTTCTCCGAAATGGCCGGGTTCTTCGGGCGCGGAGACTTCGTGGGCGGCTTCGCGGACGCGTATCCGACCGGCACGCTGGAGAAGCTGCCCGTCAAGCCAGCCGCGCCCCGCGTCCTCTCCGTCGATTTCCCGCAGTCCCGCTTCGCGGTCATGCGCGAGGCGTGGAACCCCCAGGCGGCGTGGATGATGATCAACTACGGCGACCACCAGAACCACAGCCACTTCGACCAACTGTCCTTCGAACTGTACGCCAACGGGCAGGCCCTCGCCGTCGATGCCGGGCTCGGGGCACTCGGGTACCTCGAGCCCGCCCAACTGACCTGGTACAAGCACCCCACGGCGCACAACATGGTCACGATCAACGGTGCCGTCCCGGTGAAACGGAACCTGCCCGGCTACGACAAGGTGTGGGCGCTGCTTCCCGGACTCGAGGTATTCGCCGCGTCGCACGGCGGCTACGTCCGCCACCAGGGCACTCGTCTCCGTCGCCACGTGCTCTGGGCCAAGGGACAGTACTGGCTCCTGATCGACGAGGCGGAGACGACCGCGACCGAGCGCGAGATGGAGTTCAACCTGCACACTCCGCTGGCGATGCGCCCCACGCCGGACGGCTTCGTGTCCAACGGCGGCACCGGGTTCGTGATCCGCCAGAACGAGGAGGACCGTCCATGGACCCGGCGGGAGCGGCGACGCGGGCTTGCGCAGCTTTCCGGACTCCCCGGCGAGCCCGGGCACCGGGAGATCGACTGGCTGGTCTTCCGCCGATCCCTGACCGGCAAAGCGGCGTCGGATCGGATGGCCACCCTGATCGTTCCCTACCGCCCGGAAACCGAATCCGTCGCCCTCTCCTGCAGCGTGGAGCGCGTGGACCTGCCCGACCCGGCCGCCGTCGTCTATCGCGTGCGTCTCGGCGAACGCGAGGAATTCATCGTTCTCTCGGACGGCAGCCCGCGCGACTTCGGCCGCGGCATCACCGGTGACTTCCGCTACGCGCGGCTGGTCTTCATCGGCTCCCGGCTCGCCGGCGCCAGCCTCGTGGGCGTGACTACGTTCCGGCTACCCGACGGAACCACGGAGACGTTTCCGACCCGGCGCGACCACGAGGTCGCACGCTGAGTCGGTCGAGCCAGCGGCCGCCCGGCGCGTCCATGGCGGCCGTCAGTGACGGCGCCGGAAAGACTGCCCCTGCGTCAGGGTCGCCGCCAGGTAGGCGGCCGTTTCGTCGGCCGGGTTGCGTCCGGGCCGGAACGCCGTGAGATCGACGGAAGGAGCGCCGTGCGCCACGTATTCGGCGAGGAAGCGACCCGAGGCGGGGCTGTAGCTGAATCCACCCGAGTGGAAGCACAGCCCGACGAACAGGCCCGCGAATCCGGGCACCGGGCCGAGAATCGGTTCGCCATCGAGGGAGAAGGAAAGGAGACCGACGTGGGCGCTCTCCCAGCGCACCGAGGCGAGCGGCGGAAAGAAATCCCGGAACCGCTCGACCGCCGCTTCCCGCAGCCCCTCGCGGTCCGTGAGTTCGTCCAACCGGAAGCCCAGTTGCTCGACCCGGAACTCCGGCCGGTCCGGGGTTTCCACGCCCAGCAGGATGCGGCCGCCATGGGCGGGACGGAGGTAGCCGCCGAAAGGATCCGCATTGACGGGCGGCAACGGGGGCGGCGCGGCCAGCGGCTCCGACACGTAGCGCTGGTGCACGAAGGTCTTGGCCGGAAGGGTGATCCCGGCGGACGCGAGGAACGGAAGCGTCCACGCGTACGCGGCCGCCACCACCGCATCCGCAGCGACGATCCCGGCGGAGGTGCGGACACCCACGACGCGATCGCCGCGCAGTTCAAGCCCATCGACGGTGGTGTGCTCGCGGATTTCGACGCCCAACGCCCCCAGCCGCTCCCGCAGGCCGGCGAGGTACTCCGCTGGTTCGCTGTATCCGCCGAGGGGATCATGGAGTCCGAGGAAGCCCTTCGGCACGCGCAACGCCGGCCAGCGACGCTGGATCTCCTCGGGCGACAACACCTGATACGGTGCGAGCAGTCGGTCGTAGAGCGGCAGCAGGGCCCGACGGGCTGGCCAGAGCCGCTCGTCGAAGAGATTGAGGCACCCGTGCTCGTTGTGGAATACGTATCCGGGCAGTTCCCGGGACAACTCGCGAAACAGCCGCGTCGCGACCTGCCGGGCGCGGATGCCGGTCTCCGACCACAGGAGCCCGGTCGTGATGCCCGCGGCCCGGCGACTCGAGCCCGCGCCCACTCCATCCTTGTCGAAGACGATGACGCGCCCGTACCCCATGCGGGCCAGTTGGTAGGCGGTGCTCAGGCCGGTCACCCCGGCTCCCACAATCACGGCGGTGCGCTGCGCGGTGCTCATTCCCACCGCATGACAGCGAGGCCGCGGCGCGTAAAGCCGATCCCGCCGCCAAGGCCGCGCCGGAACGCCGGGACGCGGCTACTGCCGCACCTGCATCACGACCTTGCTCAGGCCGAGTTTGCGGCAGGCATCCCAGACCTCGGTGACCTTCTTGAACTGCGTCACCTCGTCGGCCCGCACGAGCACCGGAGTGTCCTTGTTGGCCTTCTTCACCTCCTCCAACAGCGGCATGAGCTGTTCGGCGGTGACGGGACGGCCGTTGAACGAAAGCGCGCCGTCCTTATCGACGCCGATGGTGATCTTGCCGGCGAACTCGTTCTTCCCCGCCGTCTCGACCTTCGGAACACTGATGTTGAGGGTCGAAGCCGACCGGAACTGCATCGTGACGAACGCGAAGAAGATCAGCATGACGAGCACGTCGATCAGGGGCAGGAGATTCATCTCCGGCCGCTTCCGGCGCCGCTCGTAGAGTCCGCTCATGGGAGGATGGGGCGTGGTGGGAAACCGCGGTGACGGCGCGGGGTCAGGTCTGGCTCGCGCCGTTCGCCGTGCGCGCGAGGATGCGCTCCAGCAGCACATCGAGTTGCGCCGCGAACGACTCCACGCGCCGCTGCAGGTAGCCGCCGCCGACCAGCGCCGGGATCGCGATGGTCAGGCCGAGCAGCGTCGCCGACAGGGCCAGCGCCACGCCGGACGTGAACTGCACCGGGTCGGGCAATCCGGTCTCGCCGGAGATCGCGGAGAACACGCGCAGCAGCGACCAGACCGTGCCGGTCAAGCCGATGAGCGGGGCAGCCGCGTAAATGATGTCAAGGTACGGCAAGCCGCGTTCCATGCGATTGAGCTCGAGCCGCGCAAAGGCCTTGACCGCACCGGCGTCGCCGGGATGGCGCTCGGCGAAGTCAATGATGCGCGCGAGGACCGAGTGCTGCCCGCCCGTGATCGGCTTGCCGCCGACGACCGCGTCCACGAGGTCCTGCGGCATCACCGCCGCCTTGCGCAGCGCATAGGAGCGCTCGCCGAGGATGAACACCATCACCACCGAGCACAGACCCAGCGGGTAGATGAGAAAATCGGCTCCCTTGAAGATATCGATGAGGGCGAGGAACATACCGGTGATGCTTTGGAGACGTCCGGGCGGGGAAAAGGTTCAGAAAATCTCGCGGAAGGGCAAGAACGCCACCCATCCCGCGGTGACCGCCCGGCCGGCCCGCGAGGGGCCGGGGTGGCCGGATACGGGTGCTGGGAGGACGGCGCAGGGCGCGGACCCCGCCGGGCGCATTCGCTCCGGCGGGCGGGAGGAAGAACCCTCCGCCCACCCGGCTCCCGGCGCGGACGACCTCGCGGGACTGGCCATCTAGGCCGCGAGGTAAGGCAGGCGCGCGGCGGTGGCGTCGATCGCAGCGCGCCCCTCCAGGAGCTCGCCAATGGCGTCCCAGCGGCCGTTCACCAGCGCATCGCGGTCAGTCTCGCGGATCGTCGCCTTGACCACCTGCCCGCCGAAGCGGATCTCCCGCGCGCTGAGATCCAGCGTGACCTCCAACTGCGGGTCTGAGTTCACCGCCTCGGCGATCCGGGCGATGTCCTCGCGCTTCGCCACCATGCAGGGGATGCCGAGCGTGGTGCAGTTGCCGAAAAAGATCTCGGCGAAACCCTCGGTCACCACGGCGCGGAAACCGTACTTCTGGATCGCCTGCGGGGCGTGCTCACGCGAGGACCCGCAGCCGAAGTTGAGTCCGGAGAGCAGAATCGTGGCCCCCTTGAAGCGCGCCTCGTTGAGGGGATGCGGCTTCTCGGAGCCGTCGGCGTTCTTGCGGACGTCGTAGAAAAGGAATTCTCCGAGACCGTCGAAGGTCACGCACTTCATGAAGCGCGCGGGGATGATGCGATCGGTGTCGATGTCGTTGCCGGGCACGTAGACCGCGCGGCCGGAGACGGAGGTGATCTGGGCAAGAGCCATGGCGGAAGGAGGTTGAAGGAGAGGAACAGTGACGTCGGAGGGACGGGATCGGGCGGCGCGGCGGACGGCCGCTCAGCGGTCACCCACCGCAAAGACCTCGCGGGCGTCGGCGACCGTGCCGGTGACGGCGGCCGCCGCGACCATGAGCGGGCTCATGAGGATGGTGCGGCCCGTGGGCGAGCCCTGGCGGCCCTTGAAGTTGCGGTTCGATGAACTCGCGCAGAGCTGGTCGCCGACCAGCTTGTCGGGATTCATCGCGAGGCACATCGAGCACCCCGCCTCACGCCACTCGAAGCCGGCGTCGCGGAAGACCCGGTCGATGCCCAGCTCGGCGCAGAGGAGACCGACGCCCTGCGAGCCGGGGACCGCGATCGCCTTGATCCCCGGAGCCACCTTGCGGCCGCGGAGGAAGCGCGCGACCTCCTGGAAGTCGCTCAGACGGCCGTTCGTGCAGGAGCCGAGGAACGCGACGTCAATCCGGGTGCCCTTGATCGGGGCGCCCGGCGGCAGCTTCATGTAGGCCAGCGCCTCCTCGACGGACGTCCGCTCGTCACCCGACACCGCCTGCGGATCCGGCACCCGCTCATTGATCGAAATGCCCTGACCCGGATTGATTCCCCACGTCACGGTGGGGACGATGTCCGCGGCGTCGATCGTGACCACGTCGTCGTAAGTGCAGCCCGGATCGCTCGCGAAGCTGCGCCAGCGCGCCACCGCGGCGTCCCAGGCCGCGCCCTTCGGCGAATAGGGCCGGCCCTTGAGGTAGGCGTAGGTCGTGTCGTCCGGATTGACGTAGCCCGCGCGGGCGCCGCCCTCGATCGACATATTGCACACCGTCATGCGCTCCTCCATCGAGAAGCGGTCAAAGACCTCGCCGCCGTACTCGTAGGCGAAGCCCGTGCCACCGTTGACGCCGAGGACGCGGATGATGTGGAGGATGACGTCCTTGGCGTAGACGCCGGACCGCAGGCGGCCGTTGACGTTGATCCGGCGCACCTTGAGCCGCCCGAGCGCCATCGTCTGGGTCGCCAGCACGTCGCGGATCTGCGTCGTGCCGATGCCGAACGCGATCGCGCCGAACGCCCCGTGGGTCGAGGTGTGGGAGTCACCGCAGGCGATCGTGGTCCCGGGCTGGGTGATGCCCTGCTCCGGTCCGACGATGTGCACGATGCCCTGCTTGCCGGTCGAGCGGTCAAAGAACGTGATCCCGAACTCCGCGCAGTTGCGGCGCAGTTCCTTGATCATCGCATCCGCCAGCGGGTCGGCGAAGGGCTCGGCGAACTGATCGGTCGGCACGATGTGGTCGACCGTCGCAAAGGTGCGGTGCGGCATCGCGACCTTGAGCGACAGGTCGCGGAGCATCCCGAAGGCCTGCGGACTCGTCACCTCGTGGATGAGGTGCGTCCCGATCAGGAGCTGGGTCTGGCCGTTGGCCAGCGTCCGGACGGCGTGGGCGTCCCAGACTTTCTGGAAAAGTGATTGCGGCATGGTGGAAGGGAAGAGAATGCCCGGGGCGGAACCCGAGCGCGAGGGGCAATGTAGCAGAAGGTTGTGTTAACAGGAAATACTTGTTTCGCTGCCTGTGATGCCGGAAGAGTATCAGTACCCCTTCTCCCTCCGCCAGCTCACCTGCTTCCGCGAGGTGGCGCGCCAGCTGCACTTCCGCCGGGCCGCCGAGACGCTCGCGGTGGCGCAGCCGGCGCTGAGCCGCACGATCGCCCAGCTTGAGCAGGCGCTGGGGGCGCGCCTGTTCACGCGCACGCGGCGCGAGGTAGCGCTCACGCCCGCCGGCGCCGCGCTGCTCCGCCAACTCGAGCCCGTGCTCCGCTCGCTCGCGGCACTCGCGGACGAGGCGCGGGCCGCCGCCGCCGGCGAGCGCGGGCTCGTCCGCATCGCCTTCACCGGCCTCGCGATGGCCACCGTGCTGCCGGCGATCCTCCGTGAATTCCACCGCCGCCACCCGGGCATCCGGCTGGAACTCAACGAGTCCCCCACCTCGACCCAGCTCGCGGGTCTCGCCGCCGGCGAACTGGGCTGCGGGTTTTTCCACCCGGATGCGGTGACACCGGGGCTCACGACCCACCAGTTGCTGCGCGAACGCAACGGTGTGCTGCTGCCCGCCGGCCATCCGCAGGCCCGCCGCCGGGGGCTGAGCTTGGTTGATCTGGCCGCCACGCCGTTCGTCCTGTTTCCGCGGGTCCACAATCCCGGCTTCTACGACCGCACGCTGGCGGCGTTCGCCCAGGCCGGCGTGACGCCCCGGATCGCGGAGGAGGTGTGGCCGCGCGCCAACGCCGTTGGTCTCGTGCGCGCCGGACTCGGCGCCACGTTCATGTGCCCGTCCGAGGCCCGCAACCTGCCGGGCGACGTGACGTTCCGGCCCCTCGCCGGCCCCGCGCCGGAGAGCCGCCTCGTGGTGGGCTGGAAGCCGGCGGACCCCCTCGACCCGCCCCTCGCCGCCTTCGTCGCCGCCGCCACCGAAGCGCCGCGCCGCCCCGGGCTCAGTGCTCGGCCCCGCCCGCCAGCCGCCGCTCGCCCGCGGTAAGCGCCACCGCCATCAGGACGCGCACCGCCTCCACCTGCACCGCCAGCGGCAGGCTGGGATCGCCGGGACGGGCGGCCGCCTGCTCAGGCAGCCAGGGCACGTGCACGAAGCCGGCCCGGACGAGCGGCCGCGGCGCGAGGTGATGTCTCAGGCCGTAGAAGACGTGGTTGCAGACGAAGGTTCCCGCGGTCTGCGAGACCGCCGCCGCGATCCCGCGCTCCTGCAACGCCGCAACCATCGCCTTGATCGGCAGGGTGCTGAAATACGCCGCCGGTCCGCCCGCCACCACCGACTGGTCGATGGGCTGCGCTCCGGCGTTGTCCGGGATCCGCGCATCGTCGATGTTGATCGCGACGCGCTCGACCGTGATGCCCGCCCGCCCGCCCGCTTGGCCGAGCGCGATCACGACCTCCGGCGCGACTTCATCCACGGCGCGGATCGCCTCCGCGATCGCCCGGCCAAAGACGCAGGGAAGGATTCGCCCCTCCACGCGCGCCCCGGCGATGTCCGCACCCGCGAGCGCCTCGACGATGAGCGCAGACGGGTTCAGCCGGTCGCCGGCAAACGGCTGAAAGCCAGTCAGCAACACGCGCGGGGTCAGGGTCATGGCGACTCAGGGTGGCGATCCCGCGTCGCCGGCGCGATCCCTTTCCCCGTTCCGCAGCGGCGCAGCGAGACGGACCCCCGCTGCGCGCAGCGCCGCGCCCACCGCCCGCAGCAACGCGGCCGCCGCCGCGCCGTCGCCGTGCACGCACAGGCTCGCCACCCGCGCGGCCGGAGCCCCCGCCGCGCGGCCGGGCACGCCCGCTCGCACGAGGCGGAGCGCCTGGGCCACCGCCGCCTCCGGCGTTTCGAGGAGGGCGCCGGGACGACCGCGCGGCGCAAGCTGGCCATCCGGCTCGTAGCCGCGATCCGCAAAGCCCTCGGCGATGAAGCCAAGACCGCAGTCCCGGGCCGCGGCTTCCTGGCACCCTCCCGCCAGCCCAAAAAGCAGCAGTGAAGCATCGACCGTTGCGACCGCCTCGGCGATCGCACGCGCGGCCGCGGGATCGCGGGCCGCACGGTTGTACAGCGCTCCGTGGGGCTTCACGTGCCGGAGCAGCGTGAGCGCCCGCACCGCCTCAATCTGCCAGCGCACGGTCGCAGTGATCCCTTCCGGGGACAGCCCCAGGTCCACGCGCCCGAAGTTCGCGCGGTCCTCGTAGCCCGGATGCGCCCCGATCGCCACGCCGGCCGCGCGCGCCCGCGCGACCGCCTCCGCCAGCAGCGCCCCACCGCCGGCATGGCCGCCGGCCGCGAGGTTCACCGACGTGCAACCCGCCATCAGTTCGGCATCGGCGGCACCGCCTTCGCCCAGATCGCAGTTCAGGTCGATGGTCAGCACGATCTTTCCTCCGCCATCACCACGCCCTGCCGCAACTGCGCAAGAGCCGCTTCCCGGCGCCGCAAGGCCGCATGCGCCTCCGCAAGGGTCACGGGCACGAACCGCACCCGGTCACCCGGGCGCAGTTGCGCCACGACTCCGCGGTCCGCCGTGATCACCTGGGCGATCTTGGGATAGCCGCCGAGCGTGGGCCGGTCCGCCAGCAGCACGATCGGCTGCCCGTCCGGCGGCACCTGCACGGACCCAAACGCCACCGCTTCAGAAATGAGTTCCCGCGGCGAGGGCAGGCGCACCGCCGCGCCCTCCAGTCGCACGCCCATGCGATCGGAGCGGGGATTCACGCGAAACTCCGCAGCGAAGAAGGCCCGCATCCCGTCTTCGCCAAACCACTCGGACTGAGGCCCCGCCAGCGCGCGCACGGGGCGAAGTCCACCCGCCGGCGGGCCGGCCGGAAGCAACGCCGGCGACGCACTCCATGCCCGAACCGAGTGGACCGGCTTGGATACGACCGACCCGGTCGCACCCGCGGCGGACCCGCAGGCCAGTCGATCCCCCGCCCGCAACGCGCGGCCCGCGAGGCCCGGCCAGCCCGAGCGCGGAAGCATGGAGGCGCTCCCCAGCACCGTCGGCAACGCGAGGCCGCCCGCGAAGGCGACGTACAGCCGCGCCCCGCCGGAGAGCTGGCTCAAGTCGATCTGCTGCCCAGCCGCGACCTGCCGACGCCGCAGGCCGGGCCAGCCAGGGACCTCCGCCCCGCCGATCGCGAGCACTGTGTCGTCGAGGCAGCGCAGCACCGGGCCGCGCAGCGTGCATTCCAAGCCCGGCGTCGCCTCGGGATTGCCGAGCAGTGTGTTCAGCACCCGCAGGGCGAAAGGGTCCGCCGCGCCGCCCGGCGGCACTCCCTGCGCGGCCCACCCCGGACGACCCAGGTCCTGGACGGACGTGAACGTCCCGGCCTCGATCACCTCAATCATGCCGATCCCCCCGTTTCCGGCACGAAGCGCACGCGATCACCCACCGCAAGCAGCGCGGGCGGATCGCGGTCCGGCGCAAACAGCACCGCATCGGTCCGACCCAGCAGGTGCCAGCCACCCGGTGTCGCCTGCGGGTAGATTCCCGCCTGCCCCGCCGCGATGGCCACGCTGCCCGCCGGCACGCTGGCCCGCGGCGTGGCCCGGCGCGGCAGCGTCAGCTGCGGCGGCAGGCCCAGCAGGTAGGGAAACCCCGGCGAGAAGCCGACCGCCCCGACGGTGTAGGACGCCCCGGAGTGCAGCCCGACGACCGCCTCGGCCGTGATCCCGAGGGCGGTGGCAACCGATTCCAGGTCCGGTCCATCCTCACCTCCGTAGCGGACCCGCAGGGTGACCTCCCTCCCTCGGACCGGCGCGAGGGCGTCGTCCGGCGCGGCGAGCGCAGCCGCGATCCAAGCCTCCAGTCGGACCCGCCCGTCCTCTCCCGCGAGGACGAGTGGATCGTAATGAACGCACACCGTTACAAAGGCCGGAATGCATTCCAGCACCCCGGGTAGAGGTGAAGCCCGAAGCCGGACGCAGACGACCTGGGCACGGCGTGCGGTGACGGGGTCGGCGGCAGCGGCAAGGTCCACCAGCAAGGCGGAATCTCCGAGGGGCCGGCAACGCATGGAAAGAGAGTGTCGCCGGACCTGGTCCGGGCTCAAGCCCAGGAGTTGGGCGCACCCGCCTCCGCTGCAGCGCTGCAAACCTCCGGTTAGAGTTGAGTTTTGCCGGGGCTGCGTTGCCTTGGGAAGATGATGAAGCGCCTCCTCCCCGTTTCGACCGCGATCCTCGCGTGCGTGGCCGCCGCTGGCTGCAGCGAACCGAAGATCGAGACCTATCGCGTCAAGAAGGACCCCACGGCTCCGGCCGCCAAGGCTCCGGCAGCTTCGGCGACCCCGGCCACCGCATCCGCCAGCCCCGCCAACCCGGCGGCGCCGGCGGCCGCTGCTCCGGCCGCTTCGGCTCCGGCTCCGGCCACCGCCGCGACACCAGCCGCGGGCGGCGCTGCGGATCGCGCCGCGATGGCCAACACGCCGGTCGCCACGTCGCAGGGACAAGGATTACAGTGGACGGCCCCGGCGAATTGGACGGCGAAGGCCGGCAGCGCCATGCGCAAGGGCACCTTCGCGATCAAGGGAGCAGGCGGAGAGGCGGAACTCGCCATCACCGCGTTTCCCGGTGACGTCGGCGGCGATGTCGTCAACGTCAACCGCTGGCGCGGCCAGGTGGGTCTCGGGCCGATCGGCTCCACGGAACTGGCTTCCTCGCTCGTCCGCTCACGCGCGAACGGACTCGACGTCGCCGTCGTGGACATCCTCGGGGCGAACGGGCAGCGCATCCTCGGAGGCATCGTGCCGTTCGCCGGATCGACGTGGTTCTTCAAGATGACGGGGCCGGATGCGGTCGTCGCCGCGGAGAAGCCGGCGTTCGTGGAGTACATGAAGACCGTCCGCGCCCCCTGACCATGTCCGACCTTCGTCGCTCATTCCTCGACTTCTTCGTCTCGCTCAAGCTGACGATCGCGCTGCTGGCGCTGTCGATCGTGCTCGTCTTCTGGGCCACGCTGGCGCAGGTCCGGCTCGGGATTTGGGGCGTGCAGGAGGAATTCTTCCGGACCTTCTTCGTGCTCGGCCGGCTCCCGGGCACCGACATCCCCGTCCCCATCTTCCCGGGCGGCTATTTTCTCGGCGGCCTCCTGCTGCTGAACCTGCTCGCCGCGCATGCGCAGCGGTTCCGCTTCACGTGGCGCAAGTCGGGCATTCTGCTCACCCACGCGGGACTCATCCTGCTCCTCGTCGGCGAACTCCTCGCCGGTCTCCTCCAGAAGGACTTCCAGATGCGTCTGGATGAAGGCCAGACGAAGGACTACTCGGAGAGCTTCCGGTCCGACGAGCTGGTCATCGTGGACGCCTCGAACCCGGAGTGGGACGACGTCGTGGCGATCCCCGAGGCGCTGCTCGCCCGCCAGAAGGAACTGCAGCACCCCCGCCTCCCGTTCCGCGTCGTTCCGAAGGCCTACTACCCGAACGCGAACCTCTCGATGAAGGATGCGGCCAAGCCCGCCGGCCCGTCCGCGGCCCCTGCGCTCGCCTCGCGCGACATCGGTGAACGCGTGGAGGTCACGCCGCTGCCCATTACCTACCGGGACAACGAGCGCAACCTGCCGAGCGCCTTCGTGGAGTTGATCGGGCCTGAGGGATCGCTGGGCACGTGGCTCGTCTCGACCATGATGGTTCAGCCGCAGTCCTTCGACTACGCCGGCAAGACCTGGCGCCTGCAGATGCGGTTCGCCCGCGAGCACAAGCCCTTCGCCCTGACGCTGCTCGACTTCAGCCACGATCGCTACCCGGGCACCGACATCCCGAAGAACTTCTCCAGCCGGGTCCGCATCCAAGCGGAGGACGGCAGTGAGGACCGCGAAGTGCTGATCTACATGAACAACCCCCTGCGCTACCAGGGACTGACCTTTTATCAGGCCGGCTTCGACAACAACGACCGCACGACCGTGTTCCAGGTCGTGCGCAACCCGAGCTGGGTGCTCCCGTACGTGGCGTGCACGCTCATGACGCTGGGCCTGCTGATCCAATTCGGGATCCATCTCGTCGCCTTCGTCCGTCGCCGCGCCGCCGGCGCCGCCCCGAAGGGTGCCGCCGCTTCCGCCTGATCTGGGCACCTGCCTCCGGAGATCCGAGCATGAAACGATTCCTCCCTCTTCTCGCCCTCACGCTGGCCGTCGCCTACGTCGCCACACCCTTCTTCCGCAGCAAGCCGCGCTCCGAGTTTGATCTCGAGGGCTTCGGCAAGCTGCCGGTCTTGGTGAATGGCCGCCTCAAGCCGATGGACACGGTGGCGCGCACGTCGCTCCTCATGTTCCAAGGCCGGCAGCCGATCCGCACCCCGGCCGGTGAACGCCTGCACCCAACCGCGTGGCTGCTCGACGTGCTTTTCCGCGCCGATGTCGCCGACCGGTACCAGCACTTTGAGGTGGTGCATCCTGACGTCCTCGCCCTCCTCCAGCTCAGGGCGGAGGACGGTGACGGCAAGAAGCGGTTCTCCTATTCGCAACTGGCCCCGAAGCTGGCTGAGCTTGACCGGCAGGCCCAGCTCGCCGCGCAGATCGAGGCGCAGGTGCGCAATCCGTTCCAGAAGGCGGTCGTGGACCTGCGCGAGCACCTCGTGCTCTACAACCGGCTGAAGCAGTCGCTGATCCCGCCCGACAGCAAGGACGTGCTGGCCGACTATCAGGCGTGGGTCCAGGGCATCCCCGCCGGCGTGGCGGCGGTCCGGGCCCGGGAGAACAAGCAGCCCTTCGACGAGGCGGCGGCCAACGCGATCCTGGCGACGGGCCAGAAGTTCGAGTTCATGGCCAACATGGGCTATCTCCTCACCGTGGCCCCGCCCGCGTCGGCGACCGACCCGAACGCGTGGAAACCGGTCGGCGCCGTGCTGCTGGAGGCCATCCAGACCCAGCAACTGCACCCGACGGCGATGGCTTACGCCGGCCTCGCCGTCTCCTGGCGCATGGGTCAGCCGGAGCAGTTCAACACCATCGTGAAGCTTTACCGGGCGACGCTCGAACCGCGTTATGCGGAGCGCATGGTGAAGTCGGACTTCGAGACCCGCTTCAACACGGCGGCCCCGTTCTACCATGCCACGGTGCTTTACCTGATCGTGTTCCTGCTCGCCGTCTTCTCCTGGCTGCTCTTCCCGCAGGAACTGGGGCGCAGCTCGCTGTACCTGATGGGGCTCGCGTGGGTGCTCACGACGGCCGGCATCGCCACCCGCATGTGGCTGGAGGGCCGCCCACCGGTGACCAACCTCTACTCCTCGGCCCTCTTTGTCGGCTGGGGTACGGTCGGCCTGTGCGTTGTCCTTGAGGTGCTCTATCGCAACGCCCTCGGCAGCGCCGCGGGCGGGGTCGTGGGATTCTGCACCCTGATCATTGCCCACTACCTCTCGCTCAGCGGTGACACGCTCGAGATGATGCGCGCAGTGCTCGACTCCAACTTCTGGCTCGCGACGCACGTCGTGATCGTGACGATCGGCTACTCGGCCACGTACCTCGCCGGCTTCCTCGGCCTGATCTATGTCTTCCGCGGCGTGTTCACGCGGTCACTCGACGCGCGCACGGCCGATGCCCTCAACCGGATGGTCTATGGGATCATCTGCTTCGCCACCCTCTTCAGCTTCGCCGGCACGGTGCTCGGCGGCATCTGGGCGGACCAGTCGTGGGGCCGCTTCTGGGGCTGGGACCCGAAGGAGAACGGCGCGCTCATCATCGTCCTCTGGAACGCGCTCATCCTGCATGCCCGGTGGGGAGGGCTGGTGCGCGCCCGCGGGCTGATGGCGCTCGCGATCTTCGGCAACATCGTCACGAGCTGGAGCTGGTTCGGCACCAATATGCTCGGCATCGGACTGCACAGCTACGGATTCATGGACGCGGCGTTCTACGCCCTCCTCGCCTTCGCGCTCACGCAGGTCGCCGCCATCGGCCTCGCCAACCTGCCGGACCGTTTCTGGCGCTCCCGCGCCACACTCGCCGCCGCGCGCTGAACGCGCGCGGCCGGGTCACTCAACCCACCGCCTTCAGCAGTTCCTCCGCGTGCGCGAGCGCCGACTTCGCGCTCCGGTCGCCGAGCATGCGCGCGAGCTCGCCGACCCGGGCCTTGCGATCGAGGTGCAGCGGCTCAATGGAGACCACGGCGCGGTCCTTGGACTGGTCCTTCACCACCACGAGGTGGCTGTGCCCCTGCGCGGCGACCTGCGGCAGGTGCGTGACGCACAGGACTTGGTGGCTGCGGGCGATCAGGGCCATCTTCTCCCCCACCACCCGGCCAATCTCGCCGCCGACGTTCGCGTCGACCTCGTCAAAGACGAGCACGGGAACGTCATCCAAGTCGGCCAGGACGGTCTTGAGGGCGAGCATGACGCGGGCGAGTTCGCCGCTGGACGCGATCCGGTTGAGCGGGAGCGGCGCCTCGCCGACGTTTGGGGAGAACAGGAATTCCGCGCGGCAATCACCCTCGGGACCCAGTTCGTCGAGGGGCACGAGGCGGATGCGGAAATCCGCCTTGCGGAAGCCGAGCTGAGCGATGCCCTTCGCAGCCACCGCGGCCAAGTCCCGCGCCGCGCCCTCGCGGATCGCGCGCAGCGCCCCGGCCTCGCGCGCCGCCAGGCGCCGGGCCTCCCGCGCCTCGGTCTCCAGCCGGGCCAGCGTCCCCTCCACGTCGCCCTGCGAAGCAAGGCGCGTCCGGAGTTGCTCCCGCGCGTCGGCCACCGCCGCGGCATCCGGTGCGTGCCGGCGCCGGGCATCGAGCCACGCGTTCATCCGCGCCGCGAGGGATTCCGCCTGCTCGGCGTCGAAGTGGAGTGACTGCCCCAGGCTCTCGAATTCCTGCCCGAGGTCCGCCAGTTCGAACGAGGCGCTCGCCAGCCGGTCCGCCAAGGCCGCACTCGCCGGATCCATCGCCTCCAAGGCCCGGGCCTCGCGCACCAGGGCGGCCACCCGCGCGGTCACGCCCTCGTCCCCGGTCAGGGCGGCCGCGAGGGCGCCGGCGAGTCCGGTGAGCTCCTGCGCGCGGTTCATCCGCTGATAGTCCCGCTCGAGCACCTCGATCGACTCCGGCGCGAGGTCGAGCAGGTCGAGCCTCGCCAACTCATTCTGCAGGAACGTGAGTTGTTCGGGCGAAAGCCGTCCGGCGGCGCGGACGCGCTCGGCCTCCGCGAGCAGTGCCCGCCAACGCTGATAGTGCCCCCGGTAGCGTTCGCGGGCCTCGGCGGCGCGACCGAAGAGATCGAGCAACTCGAGCTGGCAGCCCTCGCGCAGTAACCGCCGCGGCTCGCTGGGACCGTGGAAGTCGATCCAGACCTCGCCCAAGCGGTGGAGCGCTGCGAGCGTCGCGAGGCTGCCGTTCACGGTGATCTTGGGTGCCTTCTCGCGCGGGACGGTCCGGCGGAGCAGCAGCACCCCGTCCTCGGTCGCAGGCAGTTCCAGTTCCGCGAGGACCGCGTCGATGCGGGCGGCATCGGTGAACAGCAGCGAGGCCTCGACCTCGCACGCGGCTGCTCCCTGGCGGATGATCGTCTTCTCCGCCCGCTCGCCGGCGAGGAGGCTCAGCGCCCCCAGCAGGATGCTCTTGCCCGCGCCGGTCTCGCCGGTGACGACGGTGAACCCCGCCTCGAAGTCCAGGGACACCTCCTCGAGGAGAGCGAGGTTGCGGATTCGCAGCGACTGGAGCACTCCCCTACCCCACTAGAAACCCGGGAGATTTCAAGCGAACCGTTCGCCCAAGGCGCGGCAACCGGTTCGGCCGGGCGGCAAGGGCGGCAGTCCGGATGACTCTTGCCATGCCGGCTCCGATGGCGCTAGGCAGAGACCATGAAGACCCCGGACACCCTGTTCTCCTGCCGCGGGAAGGTGGCGATCGTCTCCGGGGGCGCCGGGCTTTACGGCTTCGCCATTTCCGAGGCGCTGGCCGCCGCGGGCGCGACCGTGGTGGTGGCCTCCCGCAGCGACCGGCTTCTCGCCGAAAAGATCGCCCGCCGCGAACACCCGCTCCCCCTTCACCACCGGACGCTGGACCTGCTGAGCGAGGCGAGCATCGCCGACCTGTTCCGCTCCGTGCGCAGGGAATTCGGGCGCGTCGACATCGTGGTGAACAACGCCCTGACGCCCGTCGGGAGGACCCTTGAAGCGACGACGACGGAGGCGTGGACGAAGTCGATGCAGGGCAACATTCTCTCCCTCTACCTGATGTGCCGCCATGCCTCCGCGGCGATGATCGAGCAGGGCGACGGCGGCAGCCTCATCAATATTTCCTCGATCTACGGCGTGGTGGCCCCGGATTTCGCCACCTACACCGAAACCGGAAGTCCGCCCAATCCGGTTGACTACGGCTTCATCAAGGGAGGCATGTTGATGTTCACGCGCACGCTCGCCAGCGCCCTGGGTCGTCACCGCATCCGCGTGAACAGCATCATCCCCGGAGGCATTCACGACGACAGCGACAGCCCCGCCTACATCAAGGCGTACGCGCGCAAAGTGCCGCTCGGCCGCTGGGCGCAGCCGGAGGACATTCAAGGAGCGATCCTCTACCTCGCCTCCGACGCCTCGGCCTACGTGACTGGCACCAGCCTCACGGTCGACGGCGGCTACACGGCGCTCTGAGGCGCGGGCGCCGGAGCCCGCCTCGCACCCGCGCCCACCCTCAGGCCGCAGCTCTCTTGGGTCACACTCGGCGGCGCCGGATCGGTGCGCCGCCTCGAGACTACACGCGCCCCGTCCCCTTGACGGGGTACGGATTTTCGAGCCGCCCCTAAGTTCGGTCTGGGTGATGGGTTGAGGTTGATACGACGGACGCTGGTTGTCCATCCCTGGCGGAGGGAAGGCCCGGCTCGGCGGGCCTGACCGGAGCCAGGGATGGAGATTGATTCGCCGCG